>ENA-OWPA01001002-OWPA01001002.1-bioreactor-metagenome-genome-assembly--contig:-NODE-1002-length-23831-cov-4.874716_pt1 | contig 23831 bp, 11 predicted proteins | sample MGYA00238139_ERZ651803 | MGnify/ENA primary metagenome ERZ651803 (study PRJEB26909, sample SAMN07631231) | bioreactor metagenome | isolation source: Switchgrass digestor | place: USA: Dartmouth... | reverse complement strand
TCCGATCTTATTTTATATATAACTCAAAACAACTTTATAAAATAGATCAGTTTGCCTCTGATTCAGGGATAAACGTGATGATAATAAACTCCCAAGCTTTTAATACAAGAGGTAAAGATGCTCGAAGGATTTATATGGAATTAGATGATTTTGGAACAAGGAAGCCAATAGACATTATAGCGCAAACCAACCCAATACTTATAATAGATGAGCCCCAATCAGTAGAAGGGAAAAATACTAAAGAGGCATTAAAGCTGTTTAATCCATTATTTACTTTAAGATATTCAGCGACTCATAGAGAGGAGTACAACAAAATATATAGGTTAGATGCATTAGATGCTTACAATAAGAAGTTGGTGAAGAAAATCCAAGTAAAAGGAATCTCTGTAAAAGGCACTACTGGAACTACAGGATATATATATTTTGAAGGAATAAACTTAAGCGACAAAAAGAAGCCTACAGCTAGGATAGAATTTGAGGTAAAGCAAAAATCAGGAATAAAAAGAATTACAAAGAATGTAGATGAAGGTTTTAACCTATATGAGCATTCTAATTATATGGAACAATATAAAGGATATAGAGTGGCCGAAATAAATGGATATAAAAACACTATAACCTTTACTAACGGAGTTACATTACATGCTGGAGATGTCCAAGGAGATATAAGTGAAGTAAATTTTAGAAGAATACAAATTAGAGAGACTATAAAATCTCATTTTGAAAAAGAAAGAGAGTTATATAACAAAGGAATAAAAGTATTATCGTTATTTTTCATAGATGAAGTAGCAAAGTATAGACAATATGATGAAGAAGGTAATCAAATCAATGGACCATATGGACAGATATTTGAAGAAGAATATATAAATATTTTAAATGAATATATAACATTATTTGATGACCCTTATGTAAAATATTTGAAAAGCATAGACGTTAAAGAAACTCATGCTGGATATTTTTCAATAGATAAAAAAGGAAGAATGGTAGATCCACAAGTGAAAGGAAAGGAAAAAATATCTGATGACGAATCTGCTTATAATCTAATCATGAGAGACAAAGAAAGGCTGTTAAGCTTTGATGAACCAGTTAGATTTATATTTTCCCATTCAGCTTTAAGAGAAGGCTGGGATAATCCTAATGTGTTCCAAATCTGTACATTAAAGCATAGCGATTCTACCATAAAGAAAAGACAAGAAGTAGGAAGAGGACTCAGGCTTTGTGTAGACCAAAACGGAAACAGAATAGACAGCGATACTCCAGGAGTAGATGTTCATGATATAAATACTTTAACCGTTGTTGCTAGTGAATCCTATGAAGATTTTGCAAGAGGATTACAATCAGAAATTGCTGCAACACTATCAGATAGGCCAAAGAAAGCCAATGTAGAGTTCTTCTTAAACAAGATAGTCAAAAATGCAAGAGGACAAGAGCTTTTCATTGATGAGAATCTAGCCAACATTCTTCATCGTTCTTTTATAAGGAATGACTATGTTGATAATTATGACAATCTAACAGATAAATACTATAAGGAATTAGAAGAAGGAAAACTTAAATTACCAGATGAATTTAAAGATTTTAGAGAAGGTATAATACAACTAGTGCAAACGATATATACAGAAGGGGTTACTCCTCTTGTAGAAGATGGAAGAGCGGAAAATATCAAGCAATTAAAACCTAATGAAAACTTCCATAAGAAAGAATTTAAAGAGCTGTGGGAGAAGATAAATATAAAAACAGCCTATTATGTGGATTTTGATACTAATGAGCTAATTGAAAAGTGCATAATAGCCTTAGATAAAGATTTGAGAGTTTCTGATTTAACTTATTATGTTAAGAAGGGAGAGATGGAACGCATATCCTCTAAAGAAGAATTAGAAAAAGGTGAAGCTTTTAAAGTCAAAGAAACAAAAATGGATAAGGATTATTCAGCAGTAACTACCACGTTAAAATATGACCTAGTTGGGAAGCTAGTAGATGAAACCCAACTTACTAGAAAGGCAATAGTTAGGATTTTAAAAGGAATAAATCCTAATACATTTTACTTGTTTAGAAAAAATCCAGAAGAATTTATATTGAATGCTTCCAGGATAATAAATGAGCAAAAAGCTAATATGATAATAGAACACATCACCTATAATCCAATTGATGAAAAATATGATGCTAACATATTTACTGATAATACGCTAAAAGGAACTCTGGGCAAAGATACCATAGAGGTTAAAAAGCATATTTATGATTATTTAAAATATGATTCTGAAACAGAGAGAAAATTTGCTGAAGCTCTAGACACAAGCAATGAAGTTATTGTTTATGCTAAACTACCTAGAGGATTTTTTATCCCCACACCTGTAGGAAACTATAATCCAGATTGGGCTATAGTATTTGATGAAGGAAAAGTAAGGCATATATACTTTATAGCAGAAACTAAAGGAGCACTAAATTCTTTGAAGTTAAGAACTGATGAAATAGAAGAAGCGAAAATTCACTGTGCACGAGAACATTTTAAAAAGATCAGCAATGGAACAGTAAAATTTGAAGCGGTAAGTAGTTATGAAATGTTGATGGAGAAAGTGATGGGAAGGTAGTTTTCACGCTACCTTCCTGATATTAAACATAAAATCATTAATAAAACCGATACTAAATCTGCCAATTCTATAATATTTGGTAAAGGATGATTAAAATGCAAAGGAATAAGAATTATCCATTAAAACATGTTTCTATAAGGGTGCCATGGCATGACAATAAATGGAATGGAACTGTATGTAATAATCCAAGGCATAATAATTCTTGTTTGATATTGAGAAGATGTGCTATTAGCAGAAATGATGATTTAGAAGAACAAGTTGCTGGAATGAGTATTGATAAATTAGACATAAGTCAATATCCCTGTTGTATTGACGAACGGGGTACTTTTATGAGTCCATTTGATTTTTACATATTAAAGAATCATCCTTATAAAAAAATAGTAAAACAAAACTATGAAAATTTTAAAGATACTCCTTTAAGGATACCTCCTTATAGCGCTGCAGGAGTTCCCTTTGCATGGATGTTGAGAGAAGAGGCTGAGAAAAAAGCTGAAGAATATGACTTGGATTTTGATTTAGAGAGAGAACCAGATTTGCAATTCAATACTCCTTGGGTTCAAGAATTTAGAAATCAAAAAGCAATATTGGATTGTTTTTTTGAACACTTAGAAGAAGATAAATCCTTATGCTTTTTCTATGCCAAGGATGTACCGTTTTATGAAGGAACTGGAAGAGTATTGGTAGGTGTTGGTGTAGTTAAAAGCGTTGGAGATGGAAAAGAATATGACTATTTTCAAAAAGGCAAGTTCAGGTCTATGCTTTGGGAGCATATGATACAGCACAGCATTAGGGAAAATTTTAAAGAAGGATTCATATTACCTTATCACGAAGCAATTGAGTATTCAAAAAATAATCCTTTATTTGATCCAGCAGAAATAGCGGTAGTTATTCCTAATGATAAAATTTTAGAGTTTTCCTTTGCTACTGAGCATGTGTCTAATGATACTGCCATTAGAGTTTTACTGGAATGTGTAAAAAGTCTAAGAAAAGCAAATGAATTAAATTTAGGAAATAGAGATTGGACTAAACAGATTAAATGGATACATGATCAAATAAATGAACTACAGAAACTTCGTGGAAATTACCCAGGTTTAGGTTCAGCTCTTTGTGCTTTTGGTGTGGAAAATGGAAATTTTATAGCAATGGAAATATTGGAAAAGTATACAGATGAAGATCCTTGGTTGATAATTGATAAATTATTTAAAAACCCAGAGGAGATTGTGTCACCCTATTTGGCTAAGAGCATTACACCACTTTTAAAAGAACGGTGGAAAAGGTTAAAAGAGAATGAGCGCAAATTAGAACTGTTGCAGTTGTTGAGTAGGTTTGATATTAACAAGGATCAAGCTAAAGTATTTTTTGATGAAATAGAAAGAGGAAACAATAATATTAACTTAAGTAATGAAGAAATACTAGAAAATCCTTATTTAATTTTTGAAAACAGTTTAAAAATGGAAGAACCTATTAGTTTTTCAACAATTGACTTAGGTCTATATAGAAAGGTAAAAAAGGGGACTCATTTATATCCAAAAAGTTTAAATATAACTGATCCTATGGATCCTAGAAGGATACGGGCTTTAACTATTTATGAGTTGGCAAAAGCATTAGATGAAGGGCATACTTTGTTATCTAGAACTCAGTTGATTAATAGAATAAGAGAACTTTCACTGATGCCTCCTTGTGAAGTAGCCGTTGATATTTATGAAATAGCTGAAGATTACTTTGATGAAGCTATAAAAAAGGTAGAATTTGAAAATGGTGAAATAGGTTATCAATTGGAATTAGTCAATAAAATGGGGAAAATCATAGAAGATACAGTTATTAAAAGAAAAAATGGTAAAAGACATGTTGTAAATATTGATTGGAATGAAGTTTTAGAAAATGAATTTGGAAAGGTAGAAGATGAAAGAGACAAACTAGCACGCCATGAAAAAGCCCTTGCATTAAAAGAACTAGCAGAGTCTAGAATTTCAGTATTATTAGGGTCTGCCGGGACAGGAAAAACTACTTTAATAAAATTGCTTTGCCAGCAAGATGAAATTAAAAAGGATGGTATTTTATTCCTTGCTCCTACGGGAAAAGCAAGAGTTAGATTTCAAGAAATAATGGAAAATTTTGCTGAAGCCAATAACATTAAGGCATGTACCTTAGCACAATTTTTATCCTGGTATGATAGGTATGATGGGGAAAAAATGATCTATCATTTGTCTGATTATGAAAAATGCTCAATTTATGGGACTGTAATAGTAGATGAAGCCTCTATGTTAACAGAAGCAATGTTGGCTGCTCTATTAGATGGGATAAAAGGGGTTAAAAGATTAATATTGGTCGGAGACTATAGACAGCTCCCTCCTATAGGTGGTGGTAGGCCCTTTGTAGATATAGTTAAGTACCTTCAGCCTGAAAATATAGAATGTAAGTTTCCAAGAGTAGCAGAATGCTATGCAGAACTTACAATTCCTCACAGACAAAAGGGAGAAGATAGGAAAGATTTGATATTGGCTAAATGGTTTTCTGGAGAGAAACCTAGTGTTACAGATGATTTGGTATTTCAAGAATTAGCTTTGAATAAAAACTTGGATAATATTCGATTTGTGCCATGGAAAGATGAAAATGATTTTGAGGAAGTATTTTTAAATATTTTAGTAGAAGAATTAGGAATAGATGGAATAGATGACATAGAAGGATTTAATAAGACATTGGGTTCTAATGATGGTAAATTTTTTAATGATACTCATAGAGCTAAATATTTTAATCAAGAAGCTGCCGTTAAAAAGGTAGACTATTGGCAAGTTTTAAGTCCTGTTAAAGGAAGGGTATACGGGACAAAAAATATTAATAGGCTAATTCATAAATTGTTTAGGAGCGATACTATTAATTTAGCCAAAAATAGGAACGCTTCAATACCTAAACCTTTAGGCAATGAAGAAATAGTTTATGGTGATAAAGTGATAAATATACAAAATCATTTTGTCAAAAAAGGAAGAGTTTATCCTGAAGAAGGAGCATTAAATTATATTGCAAACGGTGAAATAGGGATAGTAGTAGGACGATATAAGACCAAAAAAGATAAATATAAAGGGCAACCTCTATTTACTACTGTAGAATTTTCTTCTCAACCAGGTTATACTTACAATTTTTATGCTTCAGATTTCAAAGAAGAGAACGAGTCCATATTAGAACTTGCTTATGCAATTACTGTTCATAAGTCTCAAGGTAGTGATTTTAGCAAAACATTTGTTATAATACCTAATTTGCCTATAATGCTGTGTAGAGAATTGCTATATACAGCATTAACAAGACAAAAAGAAAGGGTTATTGTATTGTTCCAAGGGGACAATATTTGGGATTTAAAAAGATATGCGTCGTCTAATTATTCTGAAACCCTTTCTAGAATTACTAGTCTATTTGTTAAGCCCGCAGTTAAAGAGATTGAGGGTAAATACTTATCAGAATTTCTAATACATTGTGCTAGCGATAACACTTTATTAAGGTCTAAATCTGAATTGATAATCTATGAAAAATTATTAGCTGCAGGATTCCAACCAATTTATGAAAAAGAGCTGCAATTAGGAGAATATACTATTATTCCAGATTTCACTATAATTGATGATGATACTGGAGAAGTTTATTATTGGGAACATTGTGGTATGCTTGATAAGCAAACGTACAGGGATAGATGGGAATGGAAAAAAAGACTATATTATGAAAATGGAATATTACCATTGGAGGAGGGCGGTGGAGAAAACGGTATACTGATTGTAACTGAAGATAACAGTATACAAGGTGTATCAATACCTGAAATTCAGAGTATAATTGATAAAATTTCAAAAAAATAGATTAATCTATTGATACTGCCGTGAAACTAATGGTAAGGGGGTGAATATTTAGGAAAAGTAATTTAAAAATTAAACACTAATATTTATACAAAAAGAAAAAAGAAAAGGGGGATAATTTATGCGAAGAATAAATAAAATTGATTACTTTGTAGGAGTTTTTCTTTCTACAATTCTCAGTTCATCAAAAGGTATACCTGCTTTATTTGATGAAGGAGTTAAAGATAGCAAAAGAGTTGAGTTTGAAACAGATTCAGGATGTTTTAATGTATACATAAAGTATAGTACAAATCAAAGGACAGCAAATGTACGAGTTAATGGCGAAGAAAAGAAAAAAGTATCATGGGATATAACTTTTTCCAATAGGGATTATTATATCCTAAAAAATCAATTTGAAAAAAAGGATAAGATTAATTTGGTTTGTCTCATTTGTACAAATGAAAAATTAAACGGTACCCATATGGCAGTGTTAAAGTATTCAGATGCTATGAAATGTTTACAGAAAAAGACAATTAGTGGTAGCAGGAGAATAACAGTAACAAGAACAGGAGCAGAACGTAGTTTTTACTGTTATGGTGTTGAGTTCGATGAAAAGGATTATATAAAGTGTCCGGTAGATTATACGCATTTTTTAGGTTTAAAAGAAGAGATAGCTGAGAACGTTTAGTTTAGTGAAAAGGAATAATGTTTTCACTATAAGTAAAGTGAGGTTAAAATCATGAGGTGCCCAAAATGTAAATCTAGAAATGTAAGGCCAATTCTATGGGGGATGCCAACCTATGAAGCTTTTACAAGTGGAAAATATTATATTGGCGGTTGCTGTGTGGAAACAAATGAAAAAGGTTTTGTATATGATTATGGCTGCCTAGATTGTGACTTCAAATGGTGTTTAGAGGATTTTGAAGCTAGTGATATTGAAAAAATACTTATAATAACTGAACCAACTTATTCAAATATACTTACTCGTGAAGTAAGATATTGTAGGGTTTACAGTGATGGACGGATACTAGCCTATTCTACTATAGGTAGATCAAGGAAAAGACAGCGGAAAAGACGAGGCAAAATGTCTGTTGAAAAGTTTCAGAAACTTGCTGAGTATCTTTTAGAAATTATTGTATATAAAAAGCCACCTGAATATGAGGATGAGGTTTATGATGGTAGTTTACTCACTGTGAGAATCCAATTTCCTGATAAAAGGATAGGAGAATATATACATGATTTGCAGGGAACGGCTGTATGGGATCATATAGAAGAAGCTTTTGTAGGGAGTAGAATAAGGGTGTTGCATCATTAAAAATGTTATTAGATTTAATTGCGTTATATTGTGATATTTAATAGTAAATATCTGTAGGTGATATGATGAGGGGAAATAATAGATTATTGCTGTATAAAGAAGTTGATTGGTCCTTGTTCAATGATGGGATAATTTTACCTCAAGAATTAAACCATGCGTTTGGACAAGCCAATGATGGGAAAATATTTGAGGAAGGCAAATCCAGAGCTGTAAGATTGCTTTTTGATGGAAATGTTTATTGTGCAGAAATACTGTCTCTTTCTGAAGAAGAGAGAGAAAAAGAAAATACTAAATTGAAATTGACCTATCCTCAAAATGGTGATTTATCAGATAAATTTAAAACTATATTTAAGTACACGTATAATGCTTATTTAACAAAAAGAAAAAGGAAAAAAAAGGATAGCATATCTGAAAGATATGAAGAAACAAAGAAAGAGTATATCTGTATTTACTCAACAAAATATTCAGATGTTTATTATATGGAAGCAGTAACAGCTAACAATGTAAATGGCTTATTATTAGCAGGGGATGATATAATTCCTGATAAATATTCCGCAGATATAATATGGCTTTTAAATCTTATAAATGACAATAAATACTGCAGAGAGAATTGGAAAAGTATAATTGTGAAATTTCACAAAAGGTGGAAGGAACAGCAAAACAATATATTATTAAATAATCGCTGGAAATATATCTGGGGAAGGAAAGTTCAATTAGACCCTGATGAAAGAATTTCGGATGTTTTAGATGTATCTATTAAAGATAAAGAATTCATAAAGGAGATAGAGGAAGAGGATTTAATTCAATTGATGTTTTCGGATAATTTAGATTTTTATAAATTTAAGAAGATGGTCTCTGGTTTGTTTACTAAAAATAGGAAAAGGGAAGATAAAAAAACTGTTACAGTTGAAGTTTTTAATTTAGATGTGGCAGATAGTCAATTTATACAGGAAAAATCGGATAGAATCATCAATAACATTAAAAATGAGTTAAATGCCTTTAAAGATCTGATAAATGATTATAATGATACAGTAGCTCAATTAGTAAAAAAAATAAACACCCAAGATAGTGAAATAAGTCAGTTAAAAAAGACTATAAAAGATCTGAATGAAAAGAGTTTAGCTAAAGAGGAATTAAAAAGTATCAAAGAAGAACTGTTAGAGATAAAAAGCTTATTGGAAAATGAAAAGATATATTAAAGTATATTTTGATAGGGTGTGATGGTATGGCGGTACATTCCATAAATGCAATTGATATTTTACAGCAATATGAAGAAAGATTTAGAAGTGAATTAGAGTCAAATTCCATTAAGATATTGAGAGAAATAAAATTATCAAAAGAAGAGGTTGATGAAATAGCTAAGAATATAAGCACATTATTTAAACGTGATAAAAATTTGCTAAAATGCAGCTTTCCAATTACCGTTTCTTTATTCTTAGTATGGTTTACAGTTTATGAATATGATGGTAAGATGTGGCCCAATATATTTAGGAAATTGCAAATACCTCACTCAATAAACAATATGAGTTTTCTAGGAGACATATTTTTAGAAGTACTAGATAAATGTGGATTAATAAAAGTGGAGGAAGGGGAAGGGAAAAAGTATCTATCTCCTATATTAATGCATGGTTATATTAGCAACTATTATGCATATAATTTGTTTAATTATCTAAACAGAATATATTCAATAGTTTTAGAGGGAGATACCAGCGAAGAAGCTATAGACGATATATGGGATGATATATTTAATAAGGATATGGAGCTTACAAAAATTCTAGATACTATAAAAAATCTAGAAGAAAAGAAAAAGTATATAGAAAATAAACTTGAATATTATAGGAATTTAGATGAAGGAATAAAGAAGATAAGCCATGAAGATGTAAATGATTTAGAGACAGAAGTGTTAAAAATAGAAAATGAATTAAAAGAAAATAGAGAAAAAATAGAAATGAATGAAAGGAAGCTTCAAATCAATTTACGTGTTAGTAGTAGAATCATTAAAATTAGTTCCAGGCTTTCTAAAATATCTAATAGATTAGGCAATGATTGTGGTGAGGACATAAAGGATGTTAGTAATCTTATATACGAAATAGAAAGGATAATACAGGATAAAAATATCCAATTAAAAAATAGAATTGAATTTTTGCTTAAAGAAACTAAAGGACTAGAAAACAAACTTGCAGTTAATAGGGAAAGATTAGTAACTATTAATACTAAAATAGCATCTTTGGGCAAAGGAAATCTAGAAGATGGCTGGGAAGAAATAAAGAAATATCATGAATTAAAGGAAGAATTAGAGAATGTAGAGTTACAAATAAGAAGGTATAAAATATATCAAGAAGTAGCTGAAGGAGAAAAAAATACAACCTTGAATCAAGTATTAACAACATCATTAAACCATTTGAGAATGTCTAGTCCATACCTTTTTAAGAAGTTCATAACAAGTACAATACAGATGATGGGCGCATATTTTACCGAAGGAAGAATAGATAGAAGTCATCCTCTTCATGAAGTATTTCTGGAGTGGGTAAATAGGGAACCTGAAATACCCGATAATCATCATCCACAAAACTATACCCAACAGAAGGATAATAGAGAGCAGGCAGAAAGAAGAAGGCTAGCGTTACAAACAATGAGAAAGCCTTATATAAAGTTAGATACATACAACTTTATCCTTAAAATTGTTATTCCTGAGCAAAGGTTTAATTTCAATCAGAATACGTGGATAAATCCTTCTTACACGTTAGTGGATAAAAATGGCAACTTATTTAATGTAGATATTGATTATGTATATAATAATCAAACCCTATATATAAATGAAGAGGAAATATTGCTGGAATCAACTTCTTATGATTATTTATATTTCCAATGGTATAATTTGAAAGAAGCTCACGATATTTCCTTAAGTGAAGTAATGGTTTTTGATGAAACAGGTACTCTATTGAATAAAAATAAAGTAAAAAATGGGCATTATTATATCGTCTGCAGTGATTCTTATATTCTAGAACAGGATGTAATTATAAGTGAATGGAATCTATCACTAGAAGGATATAAAGTTTACGATGTATTTTTGAATGAAACTAAGGCAGTACTTCATAATAAAGATGAGGACAAGCAGTACCAGATCTTTGCTACGGATTACGATGGCTGCTATTTAGTAAATTACAATCCTATAGATGGAATATATGTAGGCAATTTGCCAGTAGTAACTGGTTTTCTTCCAGAATTGTATATAAATAATATATCTATAGATCCCGCCTTGGCTAGACTAATGATATTCACTGATGACCATTTGACCTATCAAACTGAATTAAGCAGCCTAATAAATAGAGAACCATCGTTTTCAAAGATTAATGTATATAAACTTCTGAAGTTCAAACAATTAACACCCCAAAAATTTAGAATAGAATTAAGCTATGAAGATAGAGAATTGCTAAAAGAGGAATTTTACTATTTACCAAAGATAAAATTGAAATATACTAATGAAGGTTTAAGCGTTACTATCAAAAGTGACATGAGGTTTTCGAGCACAAATTATAAGAAAAAAGGTTTGGAGTATATCCTTCCTCTTAAGGATAAAGAGGGAGAACTTTTCTCTGTTTACTATGATGAGTATGGCTGGGTGAAAATTTGGGTGGAGGTACCCAGCGTTGATGTTAAAGTTGTCCATAGAAATGGGGAAGTATTTTCTGAAGACAACATATTGTATGGAAGCAGAAAAGAATTATTAAAGGATCTATATATACAATGGGAAAGCAATAGCAGAAGGACAAAGTCCATATTATTATTTGATAATAACCATTATTTAGAGACAAGGATATTTTTGAAAAACGGTATAGCAAGAACTAGTTTAGACCCTTATTTTGATGTATTTAGAGGAAAAGATGAAGGGAAGCTATATTATAAAATTGAAGATGAGCATATAAATCTTCCAGAAGAGGCTGTATTAGAGCTATACGATAAATGGCAAGTATCCAACATAAAAGTTTATCAAAAGGAAGAGATAGATGAATATATTATTGGTATTGACTATGATGAGAACTTTTCTTTGAAGGATACAAAGTATTTGCAAATTTTGAACGATGGCAGAAGTATATTTAAAAAAACTATTAAAGACCAGATATATGTTTATATCAAGAAGAAGGATTTAACGTCTAATCAAATTAAGATTAACTTTTTATATGAGGATGAGTATGAAGATATATTATTAGGAAAAGTAAAAGAAACCATTATTGCTGGAACAGCGGATGTAACGTTAAAGTCTAAAATTGATGAGTTAGAGAAGATAATTAAACATGGAATTCTAATTACTGGTTTTGAGTATTTAAATGATGATTATACTTTTAGCCATCCAATTTATTTAGAGAAGATTGAAAAAGTGGAAGCTAAAAACTTTGAAGGGGAAGAAATGTATAAGTCTTGTATATATTCTAGTGGCATTCCTCAAAATGTATATTTCTATATAGATACAGAGAAGAAAGTTCTACCTTTCTTAATTGACGATGATGGCGATGGCGCCCAATATGACCCTAATAGTGGACGAGTATTTTGGGAATTAAGCGATGACAAAGGTGTTGTAGGTCCCTTAGAGAATATCAAATATGTCATTAAGGAGGGAAGGTAATGGGTTTAAACCCCGTTAGCACTTCAAATTTCATATTCCAAAGATTTTCTGACTATGCAGCTACAACTTTACGTGTTGATAATGAGGTAATTAACAAACAATTGAGAGCCTTACTCAAAGATTCTAATCAATTTTCTAAAGGTCCCATAATTGAAGCTACCCCTTCTTATGCTGTTGGGTCTAGTATATTAGATTTAGTAGAAGAAGGTATACTTACTGATGCTTTTAGAGATTTCAATTCTACTGCACTTCCTTTGGATAGGAAGTTGTACAAGCATCAAGAATTGGCAATTAGAAAGATATGCTTAGAAAATCGAAATGCTGTTGTAGCTACAGGTACAGGAAGCGGTAAAACTGAATCCTTCATGATACCTATATTAAATCATCTCCTCAAATTAAAAAAGAAAAATAAACTACACCCAGGGGTAAAAGCTCTACTCCTTTATCCTATGAATGCCCTTGCAAATGATCAGATGAAGAGGTTGAGAGAACTTCTTGCAAATGAGCCTGAAATTACATTTGGAATATATACTGGAGAAACTGAAGAGAAATATTCTGAAGCATACGATAAATTTGTCAGGATGCATAGAAGTCAACCATTAAAAAATGAATTAATATCTAGAGAGCAGATGAAAAAAACTCCACCTCATATTTTACTAACCAACTATGCAATGTTAGAGTACTTAATGCTAAGACCAGAGGACAATGTTTTTTTCCAAGGGGAATTTGCAGGAGATTGGAAGTTTATCATAATTGATGAAGCCCATACCTATACAGGTACTAATGGCATAGAAATGGCAATGTTAATATCCCGTTTGAAGAATACTATTGGGTTGAAAAAAGGTGAACTTAAGTGTATTTTAACTAGTGCCACATTGGGAAATGGAAAGGAAGATTTCCCTGAAATTGCAAACTTCGCTCAAAAACTATGTGGAGAAGATTTTAGCTCAGAGGATGTAATTGAGGCGGTTAAGCAGGATATGCAGAAAGGTGAAGTATGGGGCAGCCCTAAGGAAGAAGTGTATGAAAAAATATTGGATAATATATCAGAAAATAATTTTGAAGAGTTAAAGAAAAATTTGTTAGAAGCAAAAGTACCCCCTGATATTATTGAAAAAGCATATAAGGAAAATGCAGATAATCCAAAAGGGGTTCTGTATGATATTCTACTAGGTGACAAGAGAGTAAATGAAACCATTTCCATACTTTCAGTAGGGCCAATGGACTTTAAGGAGATATCTAAAAAGATATTTCCTAACAGCGACAGATCTGAATACTATATGGCATCTCTAATAGATATTTGCAATGCGGTGCGTAAATCTGAAAACCATTCTCCTTTAATTCCAGCTAGATACCATTATTTTATTAGAGCATTAGAAGGCGCATTTGTTGTTTTTGCAGATAAGCCTTATTTATATTTGGAAAGGATGAATAAGGTAACAATTAATGGGGAGGAATATAAAGCTTTTGAAATAGCAACTTGTAGACGTTGCAATGCTCTTTATTTGGTAGGTCAAATTGAAAAGGATAAAGAAACTGGGTATGCTTATTTAACTGAATATAAAGATAGATATTATGATGAAGAAGACAGAATTGATTACTTTGCTGTTTTAGACGATAAGGGTTATTCTGACGATATTAATGAAGATGAGATTGTGGGAGATATAGAAGATATAGATTCAGCCTTTACTATATTTAGATTATGTACAAAATGTGGAGCTATTAAAGAAGATGTTGGTAAAAAGACATGTGACTGCAAAGATAGTAAGCATATAAAATTGTTGAAAATTAAAAACAATAAAAGATGTGGTATTTGTGGCAGTATGACACCTATAGGTTCAATAATAAGGAGATTTTTCTTGGCAGAAGATACAGTAGCAAGTGTCTTGGCGACAGCTTTATACAATAAAATTCCAAATAAAGTGAATTCAAATAAAGAACAAGTAGAGGATGACCTATTTGGCTATGTAGAAGAAGAGAATAAAACTAATAAACAGCTGTTAATATTTTCAGATAATAGACAAAGCGCAGCTTATTTTGCTACATATTTGAATTCCAGTTATAAGGAGATATTGATAAAAAGCATACTTACAAAGGTTATGCTTAACAATTGGCAAGAATCCATAAAAAACGATTGGTCTTTGGAAGATTATTATTATAGGATTGAAAAGTTTGTAAGGGATAATAACCTTTTAAAGGGGACGAAGGAATCCAATAGAAGGGAAATATGGAAGTGGATTATTGGAGAATTTATATCTAGCTCTCCCAACTCGCTAACTAACATGGGATACTTGCATTTTTCACTTAATTTCAATGCGTTGAATAATAGTGAAATACTGTTTAATTTGCCTATGTTAGTAAAAAAAGGCTTTAGCAGAGAAGAATTGATGGTTTTTTATAATTATTTATTGGATCAATTTAGAATATATAGGGCTATTGAATATCCTGAATACGTTGATCCTTCTGATTCTTATTTTTCACCTGTTAATGTTCAAGGAGGTTTTTGTAGGGTTATAGAAAATAGAAATAGCAGGCATCTAAGAGGATACGATATTAAATCCTGGATACCTTCAGAAGAGAGATTTACTAATAGCAGATTGGATTATTTGATGAGAATTTATAAATCTAAGGGCATATATGCAGATAAAGTTGATGTGAGGAATGATTTGGAAAAACTATATAAACTTTTTACACAACACAACAGTCCACTCGTTCCCTATGTTAAAAATGAATATCTTGATGATTTTTACGAAGTTATCAAAATAGATCCATCTATTTTTAAAGTTACTCCGGGAGTATTGGATAAAAGTGTACACTATTATAAATGCGATAAATGCTACAAAGTTACTACTATTAATATTAATAATGTATGTCCTTCTTACAGATGTGATGGGCATCTTCATGAAATTGATTTAGAGAAAGAATTAAAGGATAACCATTACAGGAAGCTTTATACTAGTTTTGAGTTTGAAAATATGGTTGTAAGCGAGCATACGGCACAACTTAAAACAGAATATGCAGCAGAAGTACAGAATAAATTTATCAAAAGAGAAATAAATGTATTAAGCTGTTCAACAACTTTTGAGCTTGGGGTAGATGTGGGTGAATTGGAAACTGTTTTTATGAAGAATATGCCTCCAACCCCTGCAAATTATGCTCAAAGGGCAGGTAGAGCAGGTAGGAGAACGGATTCAACTGCCTATGCTTTGACCTATTGCCGATTGGCTTCACACGATTTTAGCAATTTTAAGGATCCTTATAAAATGATCAGCGGTACTGTTAAACCACCACACTTTGAAGTAACCAATGAAAAAATTGCAAAAAGGCATATGTATGCTTGTGCACTAGCAGCTTTTTGGAGAAAATATAGGGAATACTTTAGAACTGTTGAAGATTTCTTTGTGATAAATGAGAAGCGTGGACCAGAATTGTTTAGGGAATTTTTAGATGAAAAGCCTGATAGTTTATATAGGTTAATCAAAAAAGTTATACCTCAAGAATTGCATTCAGAACTTGGTATTGATAACTGGGGGTGGGTTGAAGAATTATATAGCGAAGATGGAGTCATGACCAAAATAATCAACGAGTTTTATGATGATTTGGGTAAGCTTGAAGAAGCAAAAAATGAAGCAGCAAAGGCAAACAAATTTAAACTTGCTGATGAATTACAGCGAATAATCAATACTATTGTAAAAAGGTCTTTAATAAGCTATTTTTCTCAAAAGAATTTACTTCCTAAATATGGTTTTCCAGTTGATGTGGTTAATTTAGAAGTAAATTTCCACACTCAAGAAGCTAAAAATATTGAATTAGAAAGAGATTTGCAGATAGCTATTTCTGAATATGCTCCTGAAAGCCAGGTAGTTGCTAATGGTAAATTGTGGACAAGTAGGTATGTTAAAAAGTTAAGAAATAGAGATTTAGTTCGTAAAAAATACTTTAGCTGCGAATGTGGATTCTTTAAAACAATGTTGACGGTTCAGGATGAGGAAATAAGAAGCTGCCCTGTATGTGGTAACAGTAAAATCATAAAAGGAACTTATATGATTCCTGAATTTGGTTTTATAACTGAGGCCTCATCCAAAGAGCCAGGCAACACGAGACCAGAAAAGACGTATTCAAGTCGAAAGCATTTTTCTGGTAATGGAAATGTTATTGAAGAAAAAGAATTTATGATAGGAGAAAATGTTGTAAAAGTCAGTGCCAAGAAGCACGGTACTTTAACTGTGATAAATAGCGGAAAAGGTTTAGGCTTCTATATATGTAAGATGTGTGGATACGGGACAGTGGATAAAATACCCAGCTCCCATAAAGATTCTAATGGAAAAACTTGTAAGGCCAAATTTGAAAAGATTTCTTTAGGATATGATTTTGAAACAGATATAGTGGAAATTGAATTTGGTAATATTTTTGGTGATATAGCAATTGAAGAAGGCTTCTGGGAATCATTAATGTATTCTATTTTAGAAGGTATGTCTTCGGCTTTAGAGATTGATCGAAATGATGTAGATGGAACACTATATGTGAAAAATCCATATACCAAGTCTATAATATTGTTTGATACTGTTCCTGGTGGAGCTGGCCATGTGAAAAGACTGCTAGATGAAGAGCAATTTATAAAAACTTTAACCTATGCTTTAAATAGGGTTTCTAGCTGCACATGCGGTGGTGAAAAACAGGATACTAGCTGTTACAACTGTTTAAGAAACTATTATAATCAATATTGTCATGATAAGTTAAAAAGAGGATATGCTATAGAAGCATTAAAAATCTTGTTAAATAAAGAGAGGGCCAAAAGTTATTAGTTAAGAATGAATCACTTATAGTTAGTTTTGAAGATCCACATTTGAAATAAGATGCCATCGATGAAGAAATTTATTCCATGGCAACTAGTTTAGATAAGAATGGAAAATTCTCTATTTATTGGCCCTTTAATTATCAATAAAATTGGGGGAATTGGTATGATTACTTACGACCAGTCTGAAGTTAAGTTAGATAACAATAATCCCTGTATAAATGAAATAGTTGAAAAGGCATATAATTATGAAAAACAATCAAGATATGATGATGCAATAAAGCTATATTCTGCAGCTATAGAACTATTATGCCAGCGAAGAGCTTTTGTAAATTATAAGATAGGAAAATTTCATGATGCCATAAAAGATTACTCATATCTTATATCAAATGGCATATCTAAACCCAATTATATAAAAAAATAGAGCAGCTTTATATAAAAAATTGAGGAATATGAAAAATGTAGAGAAGATCTTCTGACTTTAATAAAAATATACGAAGAAGAAAAAGACTATGAATCTCTTAGTGTTATTAAAGAGCAGTTAGAAGTTGTTGATAATCTCATTAAAGAGAACGAAACTATTATGCATAATAAAGCTACTGCACATGTCAAAAAAGAAGAGAATAGGAAACATAAAACTATAAAATCTGTAGTTAAAGAAATTATTAATTTAGTAATAAAAGGTTTAAAAAATAGAAAAAGTCAGAGAGAAGAAAGCAAAGATGTTTCAAGCATGATAGAAGTTGAAGATGATAAAAAAATCAATCCTGTTTTTGAAGAGGATTCTGGTATATTGAAAGAAGATTTGATGACGGAAAGTAATATAGAAAATTGTTCACAGGAATTAGAAGATTTTGCAGATACTTTAATCACTGAAGCAATAGATTATGAAACAAAAGAAAGCGAAAATACATGTAGTAATGTAGAAATCAAAAATAATTTTAAAAGTGATAATATTGAAAAGATCAATCCTACTTTTATAGAAGCTCTTGAAATATTGAGAAAGGATTGGAAAATGATAAGCCGTATAGAAAACCCATCAGAAGAATTGCAGGAATTTGCAGTTAATTTAAATACTAGGGCCATAGATTATATAGAAAATCCTTGTGAAAAAGTGCTGAACAATCCATTTGTAAAAAAATATCTTGAGAGCAAAAAAACCACTTCGTACCGCTTAGAACTGCCAGAATTTGAAGAGGATGAATTAAGAGGATGGTGGTAATAAGATAGAGGAAATGGAAGAAAATTGTCAGATATCTGTAATAAATTATAACATTATTTGTTAGTGATGTCGATATGATCAATATATATGTAATATTTGATTACTCTTCTCATAATTAACTTTAACCTCATCAGCTGATCTAACAAGAGTACTCCCCCAGAGCTTGTAGGATACTTTAATTTGATATTCTATAAATCTGCAGAATATACTTTGTTTAAGACATTGGGAGTGGAGTAAAGATATTAATCAATTCATTTTTTAGTATTAGAGTGGGAGTGTTACTATGAAAAAGTTTGGGAAGAATATAAAAATATTTTTAATAGATGGGGATGTTAATGGTCGTTGGACTTGCGAATTGTCTAATTGGACTGGTAAGGCTTATAAAATTACGAGAAATCTTATAAAAGAATGTGCTGAGAGAGAAGATCTTCAAAAACCAGGGGTCTATTTTCTCTTCGGTATGCAAGAAGATGATAAGCCTTTAGTTTATGTAGGAGAATCGGAAGTAATTTATAAAAGGCTCTTAGAGCATTTAAGTACAAAAGTTTATTGGAATGAGTGTATTGTATTTATTAGTAAAGATGAGTATTTGAATAAAGCTCATATTAAATATTTAGAGCATAGATTTTATTCTTTAGCTAAAGAAGCTAATAGATATATAATCAAAAATGATACTATACCTACTAAATCTAATGTGTCAGAAGCGGAAGAAGCTGAGCTAGAGGAATTCATATATAATGCTAAGATATTAATGGGTACGTTAGGTCACAAAGTCTTTGAAACATTGACTGGAGCTATAGATCAACAACAGACTTTATTCTATTTTCAAAGAAAGGGCGGAGAACGAGGAAAAGGTGTAGGTTTACCTACATCAGAGGGTTTTGTTGTATTAAAAGGAGCTTATGTTGCACCTGAACTTTTGGAAAGTGCTAATCAATGGGTTAAAGATTTACGAAACAAGCACAAGGATAAAATTAAAGATAACTATACTACTGAAGACATACTATTTTCCAGCCCATCAGCAGCTTCTGCTTTTTTATGTGGAGGTTCTTCTAATGGACTTGTTGAATGGAAAACAAGAGAAGGAATTACATTGAAAGAAATGCAAGGATAAATAGGAAAAGTGTAATGAGGTATCTTTTCAAAAAGAAAGAAGTTTAGGGAAATAATATTGAGAAAATACTATTATAAATTTACTATTCAACTAAGTAGGCGGTGGTAAATTGATAACTGAATACTTTAAACAGATACTAGATAATTATATTGAAAGCAAAACCACTGGTAGATTTAATAAGAATCATAAAATGTTTAAACTGATAAATTATACTACAACAGATGCTTTGAATGAAATAGTAAGAGAATACGGCTTAACTGTAAGAGGGTCCTGTGGCGCTGGCACATGGACAAACTATCCATGGATAGCTATATACAATGGGAATATTACTACTACTATTCAGCGGGGAGTATATATAGTATATTTATTTGCTGAGGACATGAGTAGAGTATATCTTACATTAAATCAAGGATGTACAAATTTAAAAAAGGAATTGGGTACTAAAGGCGCAAGAGAAGCCATGATAGAAACGAGAGAAATGATAAGGGATACTTTAAATAATACTAGATTTAATACAGATAATGATTTAATTATTGGAAATGTAGATTATGAAATTGGCGCAATTTATTATAAAGAATACTTAAGGGAAAACTTCCCAAATGAGGAGGAATTTCTTGAAGATTTAATGGAAATGCTAAAAATCTATGATGATTATTATAATCTAATTTATCTTAAAGACAAGGAAGTTACAAATAAACAGGCTGAAATTGCTGTAAATAAAGGAGTTATAGAAAAAAACATGAAGGATAATATAAGAAGTGTTTATAGGTATATTAAATCAAAGGGCTTTATCTACACCTATGAAGACTTGTGCAATTTCTATTTAAGCTTAAAAACAAAACCCTTCCTCATTTTAGCAGGCATCAGTGGTACAGGTAAATCTAAATTGGTTAGATTGTTTGCAGAAGCTGTAGATGCTAGATATAGCCTTATCAGTGTGAAGCCAGATTGGAATGACAGCACAGAACTATTTGGCTATAAGAATATAAACGATGAATTTATACCAGGTCAATTAACTAGAATAATCCAAGAAGCATCCAAGCCTGAAAATTTAGATAGACCATATTTTGTTTGTTTAGATGAAATGAATTTAGCTAGAGTTGAGTACTATCTTAGTGAATATTTAAGCATTATAGAATCTAGATATTTTGATGAAAACAATAGGCTTTTAACAGATAGGATATTTCCAAAAGGCTATTTACCTGAAGACAATCCTTATGCCAATTTAAGAATTCCAGAAAATCTATATATTATAGGTACTGTTAATATGGATGACACTACTTTTGCCTTTAGCAGGAAGGTATTAGATAGAGTTAATACTATAGAGTTTTCAGATGTAAGGTTGGATATATTAGAATTTGATCTAGAAGATGATGTGGAAAAGGTGAAGCTAGATAATTCCTGGTTTAAAGCTGACTACCTGACCATTAAAGATGCTATTAAAATTGATAAGGAATATGTACACAAAATAAATAAAGAAATAATGGAAATCAACAATATACTAGCTATGGGTAACAAGCATTTCGGCTATAGGGTAAGGGATGAAATAGTATTTTATATGTTAGAAAACAAGAGATACGGACTTTTAGAAGAACATGTAGCTTTTGATTATCAAATAATGCAAAAGATTCTACCTACTATTACAGGCAGCGACAGGGTAATAAAGGATATATTGATAGAACTATATAATTATTGTAATCCAAGTAATCATATTGTAGATAGTATAGATTATATTCAACTGGCAGAAGAAGGCTTAGAAACTGCTTTATATATCAATTCAGCAAACAAGATACTCATGATGTTAAGGGGTTATGAGGATGGCTTTGTTTCATTCTGGCAATAGGGAAGTTCTTGTTCAATTGGAGAATAAAGAATTTAATTTATATTTAATTGGAGAGAATCCTAATGAAAAGATAAGGTTTCTTAAGAACAATTTAAATCAGCCAGCAACAATAAGGGTAATTGAAAAAAATGGCATGGATTCAACACTTAAGACAATTACATCTTACGGAGAGCTGGTTTTAAATCTAGGCAATACTATGATGCCATGTTTTTTCGAAGATGGAAGATATCAATTAGTGCTACAGAAGAAGGGAAAGGGTAATAATTATGAAATTTTTCATAGTGGAATTAGAATAACAGAGGATTTCCAAGCAATTGGAGATTCTCTAATTGGTATTATAGATTTTTCTTCAGATATTGGATATACTTCTATAGATATTTATAAGGATAGGGTTAAGCTTTTAAAATTAGTATTAGAAGTTTTCCCAACTAAATTAGACTATTATAAGGACTATAAGGAATTAATAATGGAGATCAATGAAGAAATAGCTGCCTTAGCTTTTAAATTTTTTGATAAGACTTATCTAGAAGGAAAGTTAGTGGATACAGCTTACCAGACTAATGTGGAGTATTTAAGTATCTTAGAAGTAATATTTGATGACTTAGAGGTTGCTCTAAGAAGAATAGTAAACAATTTTAAACATAATGTAATTACTTATGAGAATTTAACCAACATCCATAAAGCTAAAAGGATTTCAAAAAATACTAGAAAATACATTAGAACCCATGGCGATTCTTTAGTTAGAGGGGAAAAGGGCTTTATACACATAAACAGCTCCCATTATTATACGGAAAAAGTTATACAGGAAAGAAAAATAACAACCATAGATATATTCGAAAATAGATTTGTTAAATATATGCTCCAGAGAATTATTAAAAGGCTAAAATCCATAGAAAAGCATCTGGATATTAATGATGAAAGGCAAAATAATACTTTAAAGTTCATTAGAAAAAAGATAAAAGTTTTAGAGAGATATTTAAACAACTACTTTCAAAATGTTAGGGATCTAACTGGTAATAAAAGCATGAGTTTAGTCTTTCAAATGGCCCCAGGTTATAAGGAAATGTACAAAAAATATAATATGTTAAATAAGGGCTTAGACCTAGGAGATGAACTATTTAAAATAACGCCTAAGAAGCTTTATTCCCTGTATGAAATGTGGTGCTATATAAAAATTCACAAGATATTGTGTGAACTAGGCTATCAAGTTGAGGAGTACGGTATATTACAGTATAGGGATAATGGAATGTACTTATCCTTGCTGCAGGATTCTCAAACTAAAATGGTATATAAGGGTAAAAATAACAAGCTGGAACTATGGTACAATAAATCCTATTCTATGCCCACAACAGACCAAAGGCCGGATACAGTCTTGTATATTAGGAATTTAAATGATAAAGACAGCAGAATGTACATTTTTGATGCAAAATATAGAATATCTATAGAAGATGGTAAGATCGGTCCTATGGTTGAAGATATAAATGTTATGCATAGATATAGGGATGCTATAGTATCTAAAATGAGCGACAATTTTCACTATAAATACGATACCTTTGGTGCCTATGTTTTATTTCCCTATGGAAATGAGAAAGATTTTATAGATCATAAGTTTTATAAAAGCATTGAAGAAGTTAATATAGGAGCCTTTCCCATGCTTCCTGGCAGCACCAATCTAATCAAAGAGCATCTTAAAAAGATAGTCAATCAAACTCCATTGGAAGCTAAAAGCGAGAGAATTTCAGTAGATGAATATGATGATTATGCTAAGTTTAAATTGGAAAATGTTATGGTAGTAAATGTTAAGGATAAGGTCCATCTTAAAGCTTATGTAGATAATAGATTTTACCATATACCTGCAAAAAGATTATCAAATGTAAGGCCGGGAATTGAATATTTGGCTTTTTATCAATCAAAAAAGTCTTTTGGGGATGAAGGAGGAATTAGATACTTTGCTAAAATAGCCAATATAGTTAAATACAGAAGGGGAGACTGTAAGGAAATACCTGCTAGAAGAGGAATTGAAAATGAGATATATCTTAGATTTAATTTAGAAAACATCCAAGAAATTGGTCCCATAAAACCTATCCAAGCTGGTACTCAACTGGTTTCTTATACTAGTCTTTACCTATTGAAAAATGCAGAAAACATGCATGAACTTAAGCTTAAGAGCAATTTAGAAATAGAAGTCTATAAAATACTGAAGAAAATTGCAAAAGCAAAAGGCTATACTATTAGAAAAGAAAATGACAAGTATTATTTAAAGGGGAATAGTATTGAAATTATAGAGGGAAAAGGAATAAGGGTTAATGGACAGTTTATAAATTTAAAGGAATTTGAAAAGTTCATTGATTGATGATATCACTTACCAGGCATAAGCAGTTTGTAAGCTATCATCATAGACGATAGTTTTTTATTTTTTATAAGTAATAGTGCATTAGGCTTTTTATATAAATTATAAAATAAAGTTATATTAAAGGAAAAATAAAAAATTGTAGAATATTTATATAAAACAGAAGAAATA
>ENA-OWPA01001000-OWPA01001000.1-bioreactor-metagenome-genome-assembly--contig:-NODE-1000-length-23904-cov-4.692282_pt1 | contig 23904 bp, 17 predicted proteins | sample MGYA00238139_ERZ651803 | MGnify/ENA primary metagenome ERZ651803 (study PRJEB26909, sample SAMN07631231) | bioreactor metagenome | isolation source: Switchgrass digestor | place: USA: Dartmouth... | reverse complement strand
CTTGTAGCCCTTCATTTTGGCGGAGAGAGAGGGATTCGAACCCTCGATACCCTTTTGTGAGTATACACGATTTCCAGTCGTGCGCCTTAGACCAGCTCAGCCATCTCTCCATAAAAATATTCAATTAAACGCTGCACTCGATAATATAATAACAGTATTTGCACACGCTTATACATTGTACATTAGATAAGCCGAGTTGTCAATAATATTTAAATGCCAAATTTGAACAGAGTCCGGCATGAGCATAATAAGAACCGGAGAGCTTATATCCCCGGCTCCTATCGCTTCTATCTGCCCCCGAAATTTCCGGTACCGCTTCTGCCGGCGGCAAATCCGAAATTACCACCAAACCTTCTTTGCTGCTTTTTTACCCTTCTGCATGCGGCGCATCTTTGCGGTTCATTCTGAAAATTCCGCTCTTTGTAGAATTCCTGTTCGCCTTCCGTAAACACGAACTCAGCGTTGCAATCCTTGCAAACCAGTATCTTGTCTGGCATACCAATACCTCCTCGTTTATCTGGATTTAATTCACTTCTGACTTTCCTCTCCAAATAACAAGGAGGAACGGTCCGAAATAATTAAATCTATGCAATATATAATTGACCAAAACAGGGTAAATTATTACATGAAAACGAATTTATGCAATAGCCGGTAGCTATGGATGACAATCGGTATCGCCTAATTTTTGATACGGCAGGCATAATCCATGCCGAAACAATACGGTAGTAAAATGCCATGAGCAGATGGAAAATTAATCATTGGAGCAATTGGAGCATTATTATAAGAAAAATACTCGGAAAGCTATACTCAAAAATAGGCATGCCATTGAGAAAGTTTTAGAAGCATGCCATAAAAAATATCGGAGGTATGTTATGAAAGGGATAGAATTGATGAAGGAAGAGCATGGGAATATAAAAAGATTGCTTGGGGTGGTAAGAAAGCTGTGTATAAACATACTGAACGGAGCGGAGGTCGATTATGAAGCTTTTTACGATGCCATTGATTTTATCAGGAATTATGCTGATAAACACCACCATGGCAAGGAGGAAAGCATCCTATTCAAAGAAATGATTGAGAAGCTGGATGAAAAAATAAACCGGGCACCTGTTCAGGGGATGTATGCTGAGCATGATCTGGCCAGGCTTTTTGTGAGCAACCTGGAGGAAGCTTTAAAAAGGGTAAAAGACGGAGACATGGATTCAAGGGTGGATATAATCGCCAATGCCATAGCCTATACTGATCTGCTGAACAGGCATATATACAAAGAGGATAATGCGATATACACTTTCGCCGAGAAGAAGTTAAGCGCCGAATCCCTCAATTACGTGGAGGAGGAATGTGAAAAATTTGAAAAAGCGGCTGCTGATGAAGGTGTACAGCAAAAATATTTAAAAATCCTTGAAAAGCTTGAAGCTAAGGCAAAGTAAGAGGGGCACATGCTGAAAAACAACAGGCCAAGGAGCATCATGGGCTTAATCCTTTTGAAATTATCGCACTTATTAGGTCTGCAGCTCCTTGCTGCCTTAAATTTTAGTAAAAGCTACCAGCTTAAACATAGCAGGATTATATTGGCAGTAGTATAGTTTACATAATTCCTATATAATGTATTTGGATGCATATGCCTGAGATATGCATGAACATTACATAGGGAGGGTATTTTGTGAGCAAGTTTTTCAATGGAAAGTCAGGTTATGCAAAGGTCCTGCTTTCCGGTGTTGTGGTGTCAAGCCTTTTGGCGGTTTCTCAGCCGGCGTGGACAGCCTTTATTAATGATGTTGACAAAAGCTCCAATTATGCAAAAGAAGCCATAATAGCACTGGCAGAACGAGGTATCATATCCGGTGATCAGAACGGCAATTTCAATCCTCATAATATTATTACCCGCTCAGAGATGGTAAAAATACTCGTAAATGTTCTGGGCATTGATACAACAAACGTGCCCTTAAAACCAACTTTCTCCGATGTTCCTTCTACCCATTGGGCTTATAAATATGTTGAAGCTGCTTACCGGGAGGGCATAATAAAGGGATTGCCGGATGGCTCTTTCGGGAGAAACCAGGAGCTTACCAGGGAACAGATGGCGGCTATGCTGGTGCGTTCCATGGGACTGACAGACCAGATGCTGAATTACAGCCAGGACTTTGAATCTGTGAATAGCTTTGCCGATCATGGAAAGATAGCTAACTGGGCCAAAGGATCTGTTGATTTTGTGCTTTCTGCCGGATTGATGAAGGGTACCGGTTCCGGTGTTTTTTCAGCAAAGGCAGGGGCAGAGAGGCAGCAGGTCGCCATAGTTGCAAACAGGCTTCTGGAAGGCAAAGAGGAAATACAAAAAAGAGCAGAAACTATATTTGCCCAGGTAAGAGTGGTTCTTAACGGCGACACTATTGATTTAGGCGATAGAGCCTTTGATGAAGACGGAAAAATATATGTGCCGGTGACATTTTTTGAAAAAATGGGTGCTGAAACGGAAGTCGATGACGGTATGAATACTGCCCGAATAGAGAGACACCTATCCACCGGTGCCAAAAAGGGTATAAGCTTCAGCAGGGAAAACAGCGGCGACGGCCTAAAGGTCATAGAGGATGAAGCCTATGTGCCTTTGGAAGTTGCTGTTAAAGCTCTGGGAGCAGACATACAGAGGGAAGGAAACAGCGGCACTGTTTTTATAAATGATGATGAGACGGTGAAATATCCCAACCTTTATAATGCAATTAACGCTAGTATGGGATTTAAAGGCAGGTTTAGCTCTACCGGTTTAATAACAATGAAAGATGTTATCCCCGACAGTGTGATGGAAATCAGCCTTGATATTGATGGTGCAATTAATGGGGATGATTATCGCGTCGGGTATGAGGCAATTTCCAGAATAGACGGTATACCTGATGCTCCGGAAAAAATCGACGTCATCAAGGTTGGTGAGAAGTTGTATGTAAAAATCGCGGGCATCGAAGAATGGATTGAAACACAAATCGAGGAACTGCAAAATTCAGGTTTGATACCCGTAGCGGATCCTTCGGGTGTTGATAATGGCAGTGGCCTTGTTAAAGGCGATGCATATAATCTTTATACCATTTCCCGGGCCGGGATGGCAAAGGTGGGGAAAGAAGCTGCGGTAAAATATGTACTAACCCTTGACAAGTCAGGGATTAAGGATAAGCTGCCCTCAGCGGACCCGGAAGCTTATTCAAATATTTTAAAAATGCTTGACTCGGGAATGAATATTTCTATGGAGATTTATTTGAACAAAGAAGGCCATATTGTCAGGGAAAGCTTGAATTATGGTATGAAGGTAGTGGAAAACGGAAAAGACACAGATGTCGCGGTAATGTTTGACAAGGTTTACAGCAATATAGGCGAGGATATAAAAATAACAGCACCGGAAATGGTATCGGACCTTACACTGACAGATATTCTGAAAGGTTCCTTCTAAAATAAATGGATGAAAAGCATGTTAGGTGCCGGCAAAGCTGGGGAGAACCGCGGACGATCCTTTGATGGTGTACCGCAAAAAAACTGTGTAAAGCACTGTCGCAGGATTGATAATCAGTGAAATAAAAATAGATGCCTGTGCAAAATTTCAAATCAGAACCGAAGGTGGATTTAACTTTCGGTTCTTTTATCTTGACATAATATATACCGATATTTAATATAAGAGGTATGTGTTGCAGCAGCCTGAATTTATCAGCAGGTTGTATATTTAATATGTTGGGAGATGTCTCAGATGGAAAACAATGCTTATTTGAGGGTTATGTCTTTTAACGTTCTATTGGACTGGAGAAAAGAAGGGCCGTATGTATGGCCTAATCGCAGGGATTCCGTCGCAAGCATGATCCGGTTTCACCATGCAGATATCGCAGGACTTCAAGAGCCCCTTAAAAACCAAGTGGAGGATTTGAGCAGCTTGCTGCCTGAATATGCATGGGTTGGCATAGGCCGTGAAGATGGCAAGGAAAAGGGAGAATATGCGGCCATATTCTACAGGAAAGAACGTTTTGAAGTTTTGGACCATGGGACTTTCTGGCTTTCAGAGACACCAGATGTTCCGGGCAGCATGGGTTGGGACGCTGCCTGCGTGCGCTGTGTGACATGGGCGAAGTTCAAGGATAAACAAACCGGAAAGGAGCATTTCCACTTCAATACCCACTTTGATCATGTCGGTATGACTGCGCAGGCGCAAAGCGCTCACTTGCTGCTTGACCGCATAAAAGCTATAGCAAAGGGTATGCCGGTTGTTGTTACAGGAGATTTTAACTGCGATGAAACTTTTGAAGCATATAAAATTCTTACCGGGGCAGGTTCGGATGCTGGAGCTTCCAAACATGAATGCCTTACGGATGCGATGCAGGTTTCAGAGCATGGAAATCACGGTTCTCGTGTGACATTTCACGGATTGGAAGATGAGGTTAATAAAGCTAGAATAGATATGATATTTGTTAAAAATGGCATAAAGGTGCTGCAGCATGGTGTCTTGGACGATAAACCCAAGGGAAGTTATCCGTCGGATCATTCACCTGTTGTTGCCGATATAGTCGTTTGCTAAAATATGTCCTACGAGGTTGTCCTGTTGCCCAGGACGGCCTTTTTTCGTAATCCGGCCGGAAGTCACAGGCTCCGGCAAGTATCACAAGAAAGTACAAGAAATCCAAAGCGAATCATATATTACGAAAAATGCCCACGGTAACATAAAACTGTGATATTTTGATGCTGTGCCGCATCAAGGCGAAAGGCGTTCGGAATCAGGCAATAGGGCGCTGTACAGGAAATAAAAAACCGAAGAAAATCCTGTCGTCTATGGATTTTTAAATAAACATTTAAAACCGGCTTAGGGGTGGTTATGTGAAGATAGGTCTCGGGATAGATACCGGAGGTACATATACCGACGGGGTATTGTACGATTTTGACAGTAAGGAAATACTCAGCTCTGCCAAGGCAATCACTACAAAGGAAGATCTGACTGTGGGAATCAGCAATGTGCTGGACAGCTTCCCAAAGGATATGCTCAGCAAAGTAAAACTTGTATCCCTTTCCACAACCCTCGCTACCAACGCCTGTGTGGAAGGCAAAGGCTGCAGGACCGTTATGGTGATGATAGGCTGCGATCCCGATACGGTAAGGAAGTACGGGCATGAATACGGCCTTCCTGATTACAGGGAGATGATATTCATTGACGGAGGGCATGACTTAAGAGGTGAAATAGTAACAGAACCTGACTGGAACAGGCTTAAAGAAGGGCTTCTGGCCCAGGACAGCAGGGCAGATGCCTATGGTGTAGTGGAGTTATGGGGCATACGCAATCCTGAGTTTGAAAGGAAGGCTGCAGCCTTCATTAAGGAACTGACCGGCAAAAACGTGGTTTGTGCCCATGAGCTTACCATGGAGCTGAATTTCATGAGGAGAACGGCGTCTACACTACTGAATGCCCAGCTCATACCTATAATTGATGATTTTCTTGCAGCAGTTAAAGCAAGCCTGAAAAGAAGGAATATCACAGCTCCCATGGTAATAGTGCGGGGAGATGGAAGCCTGATGACGGAAGATTTCGCAAAAGAAAAGCCTATAGAGACTCTACTTTCCGGGCCTGCTGCCAGCGTAGCCGGTGGAACGAAGCTGAGCGGCAGGAAAAATTGCATCATCGTCGATATGGGCGGCACCACAAGCGACCTTGCAATGGTGGAAAACTACAGGGTGAAACTGGCTGATGAGGGAGCAGTGGTGGGAAGCTGGAGGACAGGAACAAAGTCAATTGACATCAGAACAATAGGGCTTGGTGGAGACAGTTATATAAGCTTTGATAAAAAGGGCAATATCAGGATAGGGCCTGAAAGGGTTGCTCCGCTTTCATGGCTTGCAGCTCAATTTCCGGGAGTTTTAAAAGATATTGAAGCCATATACGAGAACAAAAAGATCCATACAAGACCTTTATGCCAGTTCTTTTATCTTATAAAAGACACATATGATGAATCGGGTTTTAGCTATGAGGAGAAGAAAATAGCAGGTACGCTAAAAAAAGGACCTCTGAGTATCATGGCATTATGTGACGAGGTGGGGACATCCATTTATGAGCTGAAAACTGAAAGGCTTGAGAAGCTGGGAGTCATTTTAAGAAGTGCTCTTACTCCCACTGATATCATGCATCTGACGGGGGAGTTCACAGGATGGAACCGGCGCGCTGCCCAGATGGGTGCGGCGGTGATGGCATTCCAGCTTAAAATGAGTGTGGACAGGCTCATACAGATGGTAAATGAGAATATCAAGAGGAGCCTCTATTTGAATATAGTAAAAATGCTCCTGGAAAGAGAAGGCATGTATGCGCCCGGTGATGTTATGCCGGAAAAGGCGCTGGATTTGATTATGATGGGATGTGACAGCATTTTGTCCCATAAGGGCAAAGCGCTGCATGGACATGGGGGAAGCGGGTTAAAATGCAGCTTTTCTACCGATTTTGCCCTGGTGGGCATAGGCGCGCCGATTCATGTTTTTCTTCCGGATGTCGCCAGGGCCTTGAATACTGAGTACATAATACCGGATAACGCCGCTGTGGCAAATGCCGCGGGAGCCATTACCGGTGAGGTTGCAGCGGTGGAGTCGGTGACTGTAAGGCCTAAGGACTCAGGATATTTCTGCTATTCATCCCTGCACAGGAAGGAGTTTGCCAGTTATGAGGAAGCTTTAAGCTGGGCCAGGAAGGAAGCTGAGGAAATAGCAATAAAAAGGGCTCAGGAAAGAGGTGGCGTTAACATTAATGTAACCACCGAAGTGCTGGAGGATACAGTGGACCTGCCGATTTTGAATGCAATAGATGAACTTGCCGAGCAAGAAGATGACAAAAATAGCGTCTTTTTGATCGAGACAGTGGTAACGGCCAGGGCTGTGGGAAGTATAAAAGGACTTTAAAGCAGGGTAAAAATCTGATAAATCCGGTGATAACAAAGCAGGGATTCGTTCCAACGAATCCCTGTGTTTTGATCCAGCCATAACCAATTTGATGCACTGAGTTCATACCGTGTAAATGGTATATTTATAAAGCATGAGGTTTTTACAAATCTTCACATTCACATGGGATAATTATACCATATTACAGTTTTATTATCAACATAAGATTTATATAATTTGAGAATTATTTATAGTCACCTGAGTCAATAAAGCAAAGGCAGTATAATCGACTGAAAGAGCTGTTTCCAGCGGGGGTAAGGACATCTTTGGTTGCATCGGTATAATGGTGACGTTACCAGGCGGCAAAATGATAAGTTTTTAACGAATTTCCGTGCAAAGTGAGTTTGCCGGATAGGTGGAAAATATAATGGGAATATCCCAAACCACATCAGATGGTGAATATAGTTCAGGATATTCCCATTCATATTAATATGCCGGAAAATGGTATGGATTACTCAGTAATCTCTCCTGCCTTTTTAAGGGATATCTTGGTGATGACGGGACCGGTCAGCTCATAAATCAAGGTGGCGCAGAGAACTACCGCGCGGATTTTTTGTCCGAATCCGGGAAGCTTGTTGGATGCTATCAATGATAGACCTATAGCAACTCCTGCCTGAGGCATAAGGGAAAATCCCAGGTATTTTTTTACGGCTGCCGGGGCTTTCATAATGGCCGCACCAATGGAGGCGCCTGCTACTTTGCCTATAACACGGACTAGCACATAGATTATGCCTATTAACCCAACCTGTGGCAGGATGGAAACATCAAGTTCCATCCCGGAAACGACAAAGAACATGAGAAATATAGGCGGTGTTACATTGTCGGTAAGTTTGAGGAGGGATTCCCCCGACTTGCTTACGTTAACCAGCATTGCACTCATGCACATGCACAGAAGTAGTGAAGATAGGCCTAACATAGTTGCAATAGCCGAGCCAAGGAATATAAAGCCTGTGGTTATTATCAACCGGTTGGAATCCTTTTTGAAAAAACGCAGCGGTATGGTGAACAGGACGCCCAGCACAAAACCCAGAAGGATGGAGCCGATTATCTCCCAAAATGGAGTAACAACCGACATCACTACTGAAGCTTCACCAGGGTGCTCCATGGCGCTTACAGTAGCCATGGCAAAACCAAAGGCAATGAGGGCTACCGCATCGTCCAGCGCTACAACGCTGAGCAGTGTTTCGGTAACAGGACCTTTGGCTTTATACTGCTTTACTACCATGATAGTAGCTGCAGGTGCTGTAGCAGAAGCAATAGCGCCAAGAAGCAGCGCAATTTTGGCATCAAACCCAAACAGAAACAGCGCTGCGAATACCAGCACAGCAGCTGTCAGCCCCTCAAAAATAGCTATTATGATGGGAGTTAACCCCACTCTTTTCAGATAGGATAATTTGAATTCCGATCCTATCGAAAAGGCAATAAATGCCAAAGCTATTTCTGAAATCAGATCCAGACCGGTGATCATGTCAATAGGCACCAGCTTAAAACAGTAAGGCCCTATAAGCAGGCCGGCAATCAGGTATCCTGTCACATTGGGAAGCTTGATAAGCTTGACTATGCGGCCGAATATAAGGCCTGAAAACAAAATCAAGGCGAGATAAAACAAAGTTGTCGGTTGCATGCTTTAAAAATCAACTCCTTCAGCTGATAGAACAGGTAAAGTGAACATGACTGCGGTATCCGGTTTCGACATGTCTCCCAAAACCTCACGAATGACCTTTTTTGCTTCTTCAACCTGTTCATCTTTTAATACCATGAAAATGGTCTTGCTTTCCTGCCGGTCCAGATCGACAAGATAGCGCAATGTTCCGAATATCGGGAAATCCTCGTTGCATTTGGCCAATTCCCTTACCATTCCGGTACTGTTTAATATGGTTGCCCCACGGATACCATGCTCCATAAGTTTTTCCAGCAGAGTATCGAGGAGTTCAACTTTGTTTAAGACTATCAATAAAAACTGCAAGGACCATCACTCCTGTCTGATTGGTATAATATAGAAATGAAGTTTTTCGGAGGCTGCCACATGCAAATGTATATGGTAGGCTCCATTATCATAAACCTTATTAAGTATAACTCTAAGTAATTGGAACTGCAACCTATTCCAAACCTTATTTTAACAAACGGCATGTTGAGAAGATAGCCTTAGGGATAAGGGGCTTTGATGGAATGTTCCCCTTACTCCGGGAGGATAAAACAGATGTTATAAGGTTATAAAGGTAATGGGAATGAATTTTGCATAAAAGTTCGACATAAAATGGTTCAAGCCTGTATTGTGCTGGTATATAAAATAATATATAAGTTTAATGCAAGGCTCTAATGAATGGTGAATAGAACGAAAATAGCATGTCCCTATAGTGAATAAAAAATTATCCGGCAATTCCGGATAGAGTTAAATTAATCCGATTGACAAATATTTTTGGTGTAATAAAATAAGTGAGTAAACACTTGGATGCTAACTTACACCTGAAGGTCGGCAGGATGGCCTAAGGGAAAAGAAGTTTTGGATAAGGATGCTGCCCATGCTGCCGGGGATAAAGCAGATGTTATAAGGGACGGCATCAGGGTTTGCAAACGATTGAAAGAAATAATTAAAAAGAAAAGCTTTATTGTTGCAGGGTGTATTTTATGCCCTGCCCCAATTTATTTCCGGAGGAGAAGGCTCCACTGAGGCATAGCTGTGCCGGAGCCGATATTTTTATTAAATGTAAGTAGGGTCTTCAAATTTAAATGTAAAGAGGGTCTGCAAATGGTATCAGATAAGGACTTATACAAACGCTTGTTTACTCTGGCTCTTCCTATTGCTCTGCAGAATATAATTTCCTATGCCGTGGGTCTGGCGGATAATGTTATGGTTGGATCCCTGGGGGAAATGTCCATTTCGGGGGTTTACCTCTGCAATCAGATACAGGTTATGCTGCAGATGTTGGTTGCCGGATTTGGTGCGGCTATGGTGGTTTTAGGAGCGCAATACTGGGGTAAGGGCGACAGCAAAAGTGTGAAAACTTTAGTAGGTATCGCTTTGAAAATCGTTTCGGTTTTTGCCGTTACCCTTTGGGTATTGGTGTTCTTTTTCCCGGAACAGGTGCTGGGTTTGTTTACGGAAGACCGGCAGGTGATAGCGGAAGCAGTTAAGTACGCAAAGATTATTTGCTTCACATACATATTCTTTTGTATAAGCAATGTGCTGGTCGCATCCTTAAGGTGCATCGGAACGGTAAGGATAGGCTTATATCTTTCGATAGTATCCTTTTTAATGAATGTGTTCCTCAACTGGGTTCTCATCTTTGGAAACCTGGGAGCTCCGGCGCTGGGAGTACAAGGTGCTGCAATTGCCACGCTGGCTTCGAGGATCGCCGAATTTGTGATAGTAGTGGTATATATGAGATTTGTGGACAATAAGCTAAAGATGCGCCTGATAGATTTGTATCACAATAACATGACTTTGCTCAAGGATTTCTTCCGTTATGGCTTTCCGGTAATTTTGGGAGACATCCTGTGGGGATTGAATCTGTCCGTCCAGGGAGCCATAGTGGGCAGGCTGGGGGCAGCTTCCATAGCTGCTGTGAGCATAGCCAACAATGTGTTTTCCATGATAAGCGTAGGCGTCTACGGAACTGCCAATGCTTCCGCGGTGATAATCGGAAATACCGTGGGTGAAGGAGACTTAGACAAGATAAAACGCTATACGAAGAAGCTCCAGTTTGTATTCCTTGGAGTAGGCATATGCACCGGAATGCTGATGTTCATTTTGAAGGATTACATACTTCTGCTGTATGATCTTACGGATGAAACCTTACAAATAGCGCGGGCGCTGATGACTGTGTTGTCGGTAACAGTGGTGGGAACCGCTTACCAGATGTCGTCTCTTACGGGCATTGTCAGGGCAGGAGGCTCGACCCATTTTGTACTGATAAATGATGCCATTTTTGTCTGGCTGGTGGTTATTCCCCTCTCCCTTATCATGGCGTTTGTGGTAGGAGCGCCTACATGGGTGGTATACCTGTGCCTGAAGATCGACCAGATTTTAAAGTGCGCCGTAGCAGTGGTAAAGGTTAACCGCTTCGATTGGATCAAAAAGCTCACAAAAGAGTTTAAAACCGCAGAGGCATAGCATTAAACCTCCCATAAACTTATTTCTATATGTTTGTGGGAGGTTGTGTTATTTCTGTGGCCGTAAAATAAATATCAATGCCAGCAAACTTTTATTAGAGGTTTTATTATTCCTTGTTTTAGGCTGAATCTCTTCGGCTGATTTCTAATTCCTTACACCTTAAGATTATAACGGCAATTATCCCGAAGGCTCCTTATACAGCTTTCATCTTTTGCAATTTATTATTTATCATTATTTTGGACTGACTGAATTAACCTGATCTATGTTATCATTCCATGTTTTCTTTATGCATGCCGAACCTTTTGCTTAAATCTTGCATCTTTATATGCGGAAGCGCTTCCAATTCAAATAGTGCGGAGGTGATGCAGTTGAATGCGGACGAATGCCGGCAAGCTGTTGAAAAAAGTAAATATGGTGATTTGGACAGCTTTGGAAAGCTGGTTCAATATTACTATCCTGTGCTTCATCGTTATGTAGCATGCAGAGTGGGAGATGCCGCCGAAGTGGATGATGTGCTGCAGGAAATCTTACTCCTTGCATGGTTGAACATCAATAAGCTTCGGAACACAAATGCCTTTAAAGTATGGTTAATGTGTATTGCAAATAATTGCTGCAACAAATGGTACATATCAAAGGCTCTGTTTGATGTTCCGGCGGAGGATGATGCTTTGACTTCCCTTGAGTGCTTAAGGGTATTGGATAGGTGGGAAGATAGTCCTCGAATTCTGGTCGAGAATTACATGTCCAGAGAGGGACGCTCAATCCTTTTCCGCAGATACAATCATCCTGTATGGAAGCTTGAAAGGTACGGACAGCGCTGGGATGAAAAGCTGCCGAATGCCAATCGCATTTCCATTAATGGTGAGGAATATATTCACTGGTATGATTGCCTTTCGGATATAGCATTTTAAAGATCCTATTGTTGACATAAAAGCATACGGGAAATGATTATTCAGATCCACAGAAAAAAGAACCGAATAAGGCATACTGCTTGTATATTAATTTAACCTGTCGTACCAGTGCCTTAACTGCGATGTGATACAAAATCGGAACAACATCATCCATTTCAATTAGCTGAATTAAAACCAATATTTTTTTGTATTACTTTGTAATAGTACCACTAGCACAACGAGCTAATTTAGTTCGATGGGCTGTCTTAGAACAAGATATATATTTTGGGCAGCGCCTTTTTCTGCTTCACATTTGATGCTCTGCAATACGGTGCAGCCTTTAGACTGCACCGTTTCCTAAGAAAACTTATATTTTTTAAGGAGATTTTTCTTTCATGTCCATAAGTAAATTAACTTATCCACATATTCTTTCATTATGGAACTCACATTAAGAAGGAGCATATTTGTCCATTTCTGTCCTGGCATCAGATATTGTCATATTGCACGAACGCTTGTTCCTGACAAAGCATAATGATATAATTGACATGCCGGTGCTTATAGATGTAATATTGCTGAACAGATTCAAGCATTAAAATTTATACAGAATTGGTTTGAATTCGGCTGATTGTAAAGAATGGCTGCTTTTTGAGCTGAAATAAATTTTTGCACAGGTAGGGATTATGGAAAACAACGAGATCAGAATATCAATAAGAAACCTGGTGGAATTTGTGCTGAGGTCAGGAGACTTAGACAGCCGGTTTGTAGGTACCAACAGAATGCTGGAAGGTACAAAGGCCCATCAAAAAATCCAAAGGGAAGGCGGCGCTGCATATAATGCAGAGGTGTGCCTTTCCTATGGCGTGGAGTTTGATGGGTTTACCATAATCCTTGAAGGCCGTGCCGATGGAATTATCACTGAAGAGGATGGCATTGTCATTGACGAGATAAAAACCACCACAAGACCCCTTGAGACCATAGACGAAGACTATAATTTGCTGCACTGGGCCCAGGCCAAGTGCTATGCGTATATTTACGCCGTTTTGAATAATATTGAAAGCCTGAATGTTCAGCTGACATACTGCAGGATTGACACCGAAGAAAGGAAGAGCATCCGGAGGGCTTTCAGCATTGAAGAGCTGAAGGATTTTTTCTATGATCTGGTGGGAAAATATGCCGTTTGGGCAAGACTGACAAGGGACTGGAGCAGGGAAAGGGACACTTCGGTCAGGGAACTGGCATTTCCCTTTGACTCCTATAGGAAGGGACAGAGGGAGCTGGCAGTTGCCGCATACAAGACGATTGAGGAAGGCAAAAAGCTTTTTGCGCAGGCTCCTACAGGCATCGGAAAAACCATTTCCACCCTGTTTCCTGCGGTTAAGGCTATGGGCGAAGGGCATATCTCAAAAATATTCTATCTGACTGCAAAGACCATCACCCGTCAGGTGGCTGAAGAGGCATTTTCAAGGATGAGGAGCCGGGGGCTTAAATTTCGGACCATAACCCTCACAGCCAAAGATAAGATATGTTTCAGTAAAGGAGCCGGCTGCAATCCGGAGCAGTGCCAATATGCAAGGGGCCATTTTGACAGGGTGAATGGTGCCATATTTGATATATTGAGCCGGGAAGAGGAGCTGACCAGGGAAAAGATTGAAGAGTATTCGGAGAAATACAGAATATGCCCTTTTGAATATGCCCTGGACCTGACCCTCTGGGCAGACTGCGTTATATGCGATTATAATTATGTGTTTGACCCCAGGGTTTATTTGCGAAGGTTCTTTTTGAACAATAAAGGGGACTATGCTTTTCTAATAGATGAGGCTCACAATCTGGTGGACAGAGCAAGGGAAATGTTTTCGGCTGAGCTTTATAAGTCTTCCTTCCTGGAATTGAAAAAGATTATGAAATCAAGGCAGTCAAAAGTAGCAAAGCTGCTGTCGGACATTAATAAATACATGATCAGCTTGCGTAAAGAGTGCGGCGAGCAGGGATTTCTTGTGAAACAGGAGGAGTTAAAAGACTTATACAAGCTGCTAAAGGAACTCATTAAGGAATCGGAGGATTGGCTTTCAAAGAATCATGGCTCCGAAGGATTTGAGCAGATGCTGGAACTTTATTTCGATTCCATAGCTTTCATCAGGATTTCTGAGTTTTATGACGAGAGGTATGTTACCTTAATAGAAACTAAAAAAAGCGAAGTAAAGGTAAAGCTGTTCTGCGTGGATCCGTCCCATCTGTTAAGGGAGTCGGCAAAGCGGGGAAAAGCTGCGGTTTTTTTCTCTGCCACCCTTACTCCGATAAGTTATTTCCAGTATATTCTGGGAGGGGGCAGCGACGACTATTCAATGATTCTGCCATCTCCCTTCATACGGGACAATCTTTGCCTTTTGATTGCCGACAGCATATCGACCAAATTCAAAAACCGGGAGAGCAGTTATGATAGGATTGTTGAAATGATAAAGTCGGCAGTGGAACAAAAGCCGGGGAATTATATCGTATATTTCCCTTCATACAAATATCTGAACGAAGTTTATACCAGGTTTGCGGCACGATGCCCCGATGTTGCCACTCTTGTCCAGAATAGCTCAATGTCGGAGGAAGAGCGGGAAACCTTTCTGGCGGAGTTTAAACCGGGCGGAGAAAAGACCTTGATTGGTTTTGCCGTTTTGGGCGGCATTTTTTCGGAAGGTGTTGACTTGAAGGGAGACAGGCTTATTGGTGCCGTAATTGTGGGTGTTGGACTTCCCCAGATCAGTACCGAGCAGGATATCATCATGGATTATTTTCAGGCTCAAAATTCCATGGGCTATGAGTACGCCTATATGTTTCCGGGAATGAACAAAGTGCTTCAGGCTGCCGGCCGGGTCATCCGTTCGGAAAAGGACAGGGGCATGGTTCTTTTAATTGACGAAAGATTCTCTCACAGAAACTATAGAGACTTGTTCCCGGAGCACTGGTGCCATGGTTTGAGGATTAAGAAGGCCGATGATTTGGCAAAAAAGCTGCAAAGCTTCTGGTGAAAGGATAGAACACCAATCATGCCTGAAAAAGCCCAGCCGGCTACCATCCGGGATTGAAGAGGGCTGCAGTAATTAAAGTTCCCGGTATGGCAATGACGGGCTGATAGCGTTTTGCTGTACTGTACTTGATTTCAGGCTTGTCCAATATGCCAAGAGCACTGTTAAGAAACCCCCGTATTTGAAAAACACTTTATTTTTTTAAGAAAACCGGCGGAATTCTTTCTTTTTTTAAGCGTGAGGCTTTGGTTTTTAAATTTTATTTCTCATTTGACCTTTCCTATTTATATAGAAATTTCCGTGTGCTATTTTCATTTATGGAGATTATCATCAAATGATAGTGAGGAATAGGACATGAGAACCAGAGTAGAAAGTGATTCCATCGGTAGTCTGGAAGTGCCTTTCGATGCCTATTATGGCGTCCAGAGTCTCAGGGCGAAGCAAAACTTCCCTATCACAGGAAGAACTATAAATGATACATTTATCGTCAGCCTGGCGCAAATTAAAAAGGCTGCTGCAATTACCAACAGAGATGCAGGGCTTATGGACAAACCCGTTGCAAGGGCGATTATCGATGCTTGTGATGAAATAATTGCCGGCCGATGGCATGATCAGTTCATTGTAGACCCGATTCAGGGCGGCGCAGGAACCTCCACCAACATGAATGCCAATGAGGTGATTGCCAACCGGGCCATTGAAATACTGGGGGGAGAAAAAGGGGATTATTCACTGGTACATCCCAATGACCATGTAAACATGTCCCAATCCACCAATGATGTGTTTCCGACGGCCGGTAAGCTTACCGTGCTGTCAATGCTGCCCGAAACGATTGCCCAGCTGGAAAGGCTGTGCGAGGCTTTAAAAAGCAAGGCTGTGGAGTTTAGACACATAGTAAAAATAGGACGTACACAGCTGCAGGATGCTGTTCCCATGCGGCTTGGACAATCCTTTCATGCCTATGCGTCGATGGTAGCGAGGGAGATCAACCGGCTTAAAAAGGCTTCGAAGGAGATGCAGACCATCAACATGGGGGGAACAGCAATAGGCACTTCCATCAATGCTCACCCGGACTATGTTGCCAATATCGTCGACAATCTGTCAAAGGTGACCGGATTTGATTTGAAATCGGCCGAGGATCTGATTGATGCCACTCAAAACCTGGATTGCTTTGTAGCTGTGTCAGGAGCGTTGAAGAGCTGTGCTGTCAGCCTTTCAAAAATCGCCAATGATTTGCGCCTTCTTTCCAGCGGCCCGAAAGCCGGAATCGGAGAAATAAACCTGCCTGCCAAGCAAAATGGATCTTCCATCATGCCGGGAAAGGTTAACCCGGTTATTCCTGAAGTGGTCTCCCAGGTCGCATTCAATATAATCGGAAACGATATGGCCATTACGATGGCGGCAGAAGCCGGACAAATGGAGCTTAACGCTTTTGAACCCGTCCTCTTTTACAACCTTTTCGAATCCATTACCACTCTGGGAAATGCAGCCAGAACCTTTGTCGATAACTGCGTCCTGGGAATCACGGCAAACGAAGAGCGTTGTCGTGAGCTGCTGGAGAAAAGCGTTGGCATCGCAACGGCTCTCTGTCCGTATATAGGATATAAAAAGGCTGCAGAAATTGCAAAACTGGCTTTAAAAACCGGAGAACATGTGGAAGATATCGTTGTGGAAACAGGATTGATGAAAAGGGAGGAGCTGCAAAACATTCTGGACCCTGTGGCTATGACGTAAAATAAGATCCTCATCTTTGGATATGAATATCTTAAGACATATTAATTGCGCAATATGTATCGAAAACCTGAATGCCATTCAAGAGCAAAAGATTGTTGATGAGATTCCGATTGCTTTAGGTTCTGAGACGGCATGTATGGCAGGATATTTACATGACCGGTTTTTTATAAATAAATGGGCATCGAACTATAGAAGCGAAAAGAAAATTTATAGCGTGGAGACGGAAAAAGCACGAATGAATTACGGTAGAGATTTAGCAGGCAAAGCCGGATCTTTACCGTATTTATTTGGATTGCGCTGCGGACAAAAATATGTTATTCTGACATGCGAGAAGTCTGGTTTTATGATACATGGATTATTACATCATAAATAAAGGTTTTATATATTAAAATTTCTGACATATACCGGGATGGGATATAATATGAAGAATTTTATGCTGGAATGCTGTGTGGATTCAGTAGAGTCAGCAGTGGCAGCCCAAAAGGGCGGAGCTGATCGTCTGGAATTATGTAGCGATCTGATTATAGGCGGTACTACGCCGGGTATAAATTTGTTCTTAGCTGTTCGTCAAAAGGTTTCCATTAAAATACATGTGCTCATACGGCCTCGTTTTGGGGATTTTTGCTATACCGATGAGGAATTTTCCATAATGAAAAAGGATGTGGAAATGTTCAGGAGAAACGGAGCCGACGGGGTGGTAATCGGAGTTCTCAAAAGGGACGGTAGCCTGGATGTCGGCAGGATGAAAGAACTGGTGTCTGCTGCAGGAGATATGAGCATTACTCTGCATCGGGCTTTCGACGTTTGCAGGGATCCGTTTCAGACGCTGGAAGAAGCGAAGGCTTTAGGCATAAGGACTATTTTAACCTCCGGGCAAAAGAATAACTGCTTGGATGGAAAGGATCTGATCCGGCAGCTTGTCGAAAAAGCCGGAGATGAGATCGATATTATGGTCGGAGGCGGAGTACGGTATACGAATATAAAAGAGCTGGCTAAGGCGACGAATGCAAAGTCTTTTCACATGTCGGGCAAGGTGGAGGTGGATAGTGCCATGATATACAGAAATAAGGATGTAAACATGGGACTGCCGATGCTGAGCGAATATACAATTTTTCGCACCGATGAGAAGGAGGTCGCCAAGGTAAGGGATATTTTATGCAGCTATGAGCCCTGACAACCTTTCCATATTTAAATGCAAAAACCGGACACTGAAAGAAAAAACAGCCAATAAAAGAGACATGACATAATTTGATTGCTGGCTGAGATTTGCAGGCACGGCCGATAAATAAATTTTAATGAAGGCAGGGGAGATATTATGTTTACAAATGTTACAAAGCAGTTTATCAGGAAGGAATTTGACAAGATAGCTCCGTTTTTGAAGGAATACCGGGCTGATGTTTTAAGTCAACTGAGCAGCTTAGACGAGGAACAGCAGACTGCAATGATGTTTCTTTATGCATCCATGCCGGTCAGCGATATGGCTGATTACGATTTTGGGGTATATATGGATTTTGTTGAGCATGCCTTGTTTTTAAGAAAAAATGTTTCCTGGTGTAAAGACATTCCTGATGACATCTTCCTTAGTTATGTTTTATATCACCGTATAAACAACGAGGATATCCATAAATGCAGAAAGCTCTTTTACCAGTCCATCTATGAAAGGGTAGCCGGCAGGACGATGGAGGAAGCGGCGCTGGAAGTGAACTACTGGTGCGCTGAGAATGTTACATACCGGTCAACGGATATCAGGACAGCTTCTCCCCTCGCAGTATGGAGAGCAGGAAGCGGAAGATGCGGTGAAGAGTCCACCTTCACGGTAACAGCCCTGCGCAGTGTAGGTTTGCCCGCAAGGCAGATATACGCTCCCAGATGGTCTCATTGCGATGACAACCATGCGTGGGTCGAGGTATGGTGCGATGGCAAATGGCATTACATGGGGGCCTGCGAGCCCGAACCGGTACTTGACAGGGGATGGTTTACGGAACCGGCAACGAGGGCTATGTTCATTCATAATAGGACCTTTTCGCCCATTATCACTGGTGAAAAAACGATGAGCACAAAAGGTAAAACCTATGTTATAAACCGCACAAAAGACTATGCTCTCACCCGGCCTTTTAAAGTCAGGATTGTGGATGAACAGGAGAAACCTGTGGCAGGAGCGGTTGTCAGGTTTGAAGTTTTAAACCAGTCTGAGTTTTATCCGGTGGTATCGGAAGCAACCGATGAAAAGGGAGAAGTGGAAATGATACTCGGCCTGGGCGACATGAATCTGCATGTGATAAGGGACGGCCAGTTTGTGGAATGCTTGGTGGATACTGCACACAGCGACAGCATTACCATTGTTTTTGATCCAGAGGACGGAAATAAAGCCAGCGCCAGGGATTTTGCGGTGAGAGCCCCTAAAGCTGATAAAGGATATAATGTGCAGCTTACAAAGGAGCAGATGGAAGAGAAAAACCGCAGGACAGCTTATGCAGATAAGATAAGGGAGGAAAGGATTTCGGCATTCTACAGGGAGCAGGAAGCAGAGGCGATTGTTGAAAAATATCCCTTTAAAGAGGAGCTGAAGGATGCGCTGCGCAAGGCCAGAGGCAATTTTGATGAAGTTGTCAAGTATCTTAGCGCTCCTGTGAATGGCGATAATCCGCACCTGCGCACAAAATTACTGATTTCACTGTCGGAAAAGGACTTCTATGATTTGAAAAGCGAGGTTCTGCTGGAGCATTATCAAAGGTCCCTGCAATTTGCCGGGGAGTATGATGATGAGCTGTTGGTAAAATACGTGATGTGCCCGCGGATTTACTTTGAAAAGCTGACTCCCTACAGAGGATTTATTGCCGGTTATTTTGGAGAAAAGACCTTGTCCGATTTTAGGAATAATCCTGAACTGGTCTGGGACTTTGTGTCCAAACAGATTGCCACAAAGGAAGATCAGGAATATGACGAATTGTATACATCCCCCGAAGGCTTGCTCCAGGTTAAGCAAGGAAGCGAAATGTCCAAAAAAATCCTGTTTACGGCTATATGCAGGACAGCAGGCGTGCCTGCAAGGCTAAATCCGGTGACGCTGTTTGCCGAATACCTCCAGGCGGGAAGGTTTGTTCCTGTCGGAGAAAATGCTGATATGGCGTCAAAACTGGTGGTTCGCTCCTCGGGGAAAACCCAGTGGAATTACATGCAGAACTGGACCTTGGCTATGCTGGAAAAGGGTTCATACCGCACTTTGGATTTTTCGGCAATACCATGGAAGGACGGCTGCCTGACCGTAGAGATCCCGGAAGGCTCATATCGCCTGATAGTGTCCAATAGGGCTCCCAATGGCAATTTGAGCGCAAGGGAGTACTTCTTCACTGCAGAGAGGAATAAAACTGCCGAGGTATGGATAGAGCTTCCTGATGCCGGCATAACAGAGCTGATAGAAAATATTGAAATCCCTGATTTCAGGCTTATTAACCGGGATGGTACCAGCCGCACTCTAAAAGAGCTGGCAGGAGATATGCCTGTGGTGGCAATGTGGCTGGAAGAGGGGAAAGAGCCTACGGAACATATTTTAAATGAACTGATGGAGTGCTATAATGAATTTAATGCTTCCGACAGCAGGATGATTTTTATATTAAGGGATGAAAGTGCCTTGTCCAATGCCACATTGCGAAAGGTGCTGAATACCGGTCTTAATGTGGATGTGTACTACGGAGATTTTGCCGCTGATGCTCCGGAGGTTGCAAAAAGCTTAAACAGCGAAAGCGATAAATTTCCGCTTGTATTTGTAACCACAGACGGCAGGCACTCCGCATATTCGTTCAGCGGGTACAATGTCGGCATGGCGGAATTGCTGCTGAAAATATTGAATGCAATCCGATGAAAGACGGTTAAAAACAGAGAGCCATTAAAAATTTCAGTAAGGCAGCAGGTGATGATGTTTTGGATAAACTGGATGAAATTGATATGAAATTAATTTCACTTTTGCAGTCGAATGCGAGGGCGCCTGTAAAACAACTGGCAAAGGAACTGTTTTTGTCTGCCCCGGCAGTATCTGCGCGCATTGAGCGCTTGGAAAAGATGAAAGTGATAACCGGCTATACCGCAACCGTTGATTATGGAAAGCTTGGATATCACATTACAGCGTTTATCAACCTTAAGCTGCCTCCGGGGGAGAAGGAAGTTTTTTATCCGTTTATCAGAAAATGCACCAATGTCATTGAATGCAGCTATATCACCGGAAACTATTCCATGCTCGTCAAGGCCGTATTCCCCAGTACGGCGGAACTGGATGCGTTTGTTGGCGAGCTTCAGCAATTCGGGCATACCCAGACACAGATCGTTTTTTCAACCCCCGTTCCGCCCCGGGGAGTCAATGCAATAAAGCGTGAGAGTCATGAATAAAGCTGCCGGCCGGCAAATCATCCGTTGGTTCGGTGGTGTGGAATTTTAGCATTGCTTGCTGTACTTCTTGGTATGTGGAATTACATGAGAAATAGGGATGCCTTTTGCATTATCGGCCGCTTTTCGTGTGAGCATGAGGGATTGGCCGTAGATTCAGGCGGCAATGCAAAAGGCTGTCGAATATGATAAAATTGCGGAAGAATTCCGGAAAAACAGGAGTAATCATTGATTTAAGAGCTTTCCATAAGATTATCTATGGGAGGCTTTTTATTCGAGAAAAGCTTTTGCTTTAACTTTATTTCTGGAAATCATGCGGTGGCTCCGGTGAAAAAACCAGCCTAGATGTAAACGAGATGCTAATCCATATGTTCAACCGGATTTGCCACCGGAACCGCTTTTGTCATGGAACCAGGGTTTAGTAAAAACATGCCTGGGATGTATTGTCAATTCAGGTACAATAAAGTAAAATAATCGTATGCAAGTTTATCCCACTTTAGAAGCCAGCTTTGATTTCAAAGGAGATGAGCCAATGACTATACAGGATAAAAAATATGGGCTTGCCGATTTTATCTTGATTCCCTTTAAAACTTCACCCATGTTAACCATTATTCGAATAACCGAAAAAATAATATCGGCACTGCTGCCATCACTGCAGGTATTGGCAACGGCGAGCTTTGTGGACACTGCAGTTGATATATTCAAGAAAGGCGGGGCTGCAGACAGGATATATTCACCTTTGCTTTTTTTGATGGCCATCATCGCTTACCAGAATATAAGCTGGACTCTTATGGATCTAGGCAATAAAAAGCTAATTATTAAGCTTAATGAACAGTTCAGGACCGCTGTGGTGGAAAAGCGAGCAAAGCTTGAATATCGTCATATAGAGAACAACGATACCTGGGAGCTGATAAACAGAGCTTGTGCTGATCCGGCAGGCAGAATATACGGTGGCTTTGATGTATTTTTGTGGATGGCGGCCTTAATAGTCAGAGTCATTTCCGTTCTCATGATCCTGGTAACACAGGTGTGGTGGGCAGCTATCATAATAATTGCCTTTTCCGTCCCCCTTTTCTATATTTCATTAAAGAGCGGCAAGGTTGAATATGAAGCCCACAAGGAAGCAGCAAAGCACCAGAGACGGGCCGGATACCTCCAAAGCATCATCACAAATAGGGAGAGTGTTGAAGAACGCAGCATGTTTTCATATACACATGATATAGATAAAAAATGGTATGAAAAATATGAGATTGCCCGGAAAATTAATTTGAGAACCAAGGCAAGAAACTATGTTAAAATGAAGGGTGCCAGCATAATAACTTTACTGATTTCAGTGCTCATATGCGGTGTTTTGATATCTCCCTTAAGAACAGGAGCCATAACGGCAGGAATGTTTATGGGACTGGTTACTGCCACTTTTGATCTGGTGCAGATGATGTCCTGGGAGCTTTCTTTTCTCACAAGGGAAATGGCCAATAACAGGGAGTATCTTAAAGACCTGACGGAATTCAGCAAGCTTTCGGAAGCAAAAGATGCTCTTACCCTTCCTGATGATAAAATACAAAGGGCTGAATTCCGCTCTATTGAATTCAGAAATGTGTCCTTTAAATATCCCGGTACGGATAAATATATTCTTAAAAACCTGTCGATGAAGCTGGAAGCAAAAATGCACTATGCCTTTGTAGGCGTAAACGGTGCGGGAAAAACCACCCTTACCAAGCTGCTTACAGGACTATATGATAATTTCGAGGGTGAAATACTCATCAACGGTAAAAGCATCCGGGATTACAGCATGGCGGAGCTAAAAGGCATGTTCAGTGTGGTGTACCAGGACTTTGCCAAATACTATATCACCTTAAAAGACAATGTTGCGCTGGGAAACATTTTAAAAATGGATTATGACAGGGTAAAGCAGGCCTTGAATATTGTAGAGCTTACTGAAACAGTTGAAAAGCTTCCCGATGGGATTGACACATACCTGGGCAAAATCAAGGAAAAGGGTGTCGACATATCCGGAGGGGAATGGCAGAGGCTTGCCATTGCGAGGACCCTGGTCAGCAATGCACCGGTATATATTCTTGACGAACCGACTGCATCCCTGGATCCCGTAGCCGAGAGCAATGTTTATGAAATGTTTGGGAGGGTAACCACCGGAAAGGCTGCGATATTCATCACCCACCGCCTGGGAGCGGCAAAGCTTGCCGACGAAATACTGGTCATTGATGATGGCCGGGTTGTGGAAAAAGGGAGCCATAGCGCGCTTATGAAAAAAGGCGGCCTGTACGCCCGGATGTTTGAAAGCCAGAGAAGCTGGTATAAAACAGAAGAGGAGGTGCCGGCATAGATGAAAAAGGCGGAAAAAGTTAAAAAGCCCAGTGTCATAAAAGTTGTAATAAAGCTTTTGCCTATGGCGTTTACTGCTGCACCGCTTCTTTTTATCCTGTCGCAATTGCTTGGCATAATCCATGGCGTTTCCTGGGGGCTCATCCCTTTATTCACCCAGAGGTTTTTTGACAGTGCAGAACTTTTGGTGGATAAAAAAACCGGTTTGCCATCGGTCATACTTGCTCTCGCTGCCCTTGGGATTATCCATCTGGCAAGCCAGGTATTAAATGGCGTGGCAAATTACATTCCCCAGGTTTATGCGGAAAAAGCCAAAGGCAAGCTGTCTCAAAGGATACATGATAAGATGAGCAGGATTTCACCGATATGCTTTGAGGACACAAACATGCTGGACGATATAAATAAGGCCGAACAGGGTAAAGAAAACGCTGTATGGTTTGTCCTGACTTTCTTGCTGATATTCACCTTTTATGTGCCGTATTTTGCCATTATGGCT
>ENA-OWPA01000999-OWPA01000999.1-bioreactor-metagenome-genome-assembly--contig:-NODE-999-length-23933-cov-28.638120_pt1 | contig 23933 bp, 20 predicted proteins | sample MGYA00238139_ERZ651803 | MGnify/ENA primary metagenome ERZ651803 (study PRJEB26909, sample SAMN07631231) | bioreactor metagenome | isolation source: Switchgrass digestor | place: USA: Dartmouth... | reverse complement strand
AGGATATTTAAAAAGCTAAGGGATATGAAAATACTGGAAGTAGGCAATTTCAATGTATACCAGATGGACAGGACCCTTTGGTATACCATAAACTACGAAGAACTGGATAAGTTGTGTCAGGGTGAACTTAATAGGGATGGTTTTACCTGTGAAGAAACAGGTAAAGAGAATGTGGATGAAGATGAAGGAATTAAAGGAGAAGTCCAAAATGACCAATCCACAAGCTCAAGTAGAGAAAGCCATAATACCCAAAATGGACAAATGGAAAGGGTTAATAAGACCACAGCAATACCAGAGAATACTACAGATATATCTGCAGATATTTCTAATTCATCCATCAGTCAATCAGGAGAATTAGAATCAGGAATAAACTATTCTAAAATTGATGGACAGGTAGATGGATTTAATAAAACACATAACAGAATTAAAGATAAATATGAAAAAATCATCTGTAACTGTGAGCTTTACGGAATTGAAGAAAGATACAGGGAGGCAGTAGCCCATGCAATAAAGCTATTGGTACTTGATGCGGAAAGAAACAATAGTATTAAAATCGGTAACAGATATATACCTGCTCATATAGTTAGAGATGATATAGGCAAATTGAATTTTTTCATAGTGGAATATGCCATAAACAAATATAAGGAAATAAGCTCAATACAGAAGATTAGGAATCCATTGGAGTACTTAAAAAGCCTATTGTATAATTCCATTAATGAAATGCAAATAGACATAGATTCGAAGCTAAGATATGACAATTTAATATGATAAGAAATCTATGTATTACCAGAAAACTATCTTGAAAGTTAGCTGAAGAATTTTCTTCAGCTATTATTTTTCTAATTAGGAAGGATATTCCAGAAAACTGTCGAAATATACATTATGTTTACTTTATAAATGGGGGAGATTGAAGTTGAGCTTATTTGCAGGTATTATAAACAAGATTGTAGATAATGTAGAAAGTGTAATCAGTTTCAATGATGTTTTCTGTACTTTTATAATTCTATTGGCTATAGTTTCCTTTCTTAAACTCCATAAAAATGTTAAAAGAAATATAAGAGATATACAAAACTTTATAGCCAAATCAGAGAATATCGCAGGAGACTTGGCCAATAAATTAAGGATAGTTAGGGATGAAGATTTTTTCAATGGAAACGAGCTTTTAATAAAAGAATGGGATAGCTATATAAATTACGCAAGGAACAATACTATACGGGGTAGAATACCGGAAATATCAGGGCATTTTAATAAATTCAATATAATAGATATGCCTGGGAAAAGGAAAATAGCCGAGCTTATACCTGGTACATTAACTGCTCTTGGGATTTTAGGTACCTTTTTAGGCTTGCAGGGTGGTGTCAGCAAAATAGACGTAGAGACTACAGAGAGGTTAAAGGGTAGTATTGTATTGCTTACATCAGGTATGTCCTTAGCATTTATCACATCTATTTTTGGGATAACTGCATCAATGATTTGGTCCTATTTAGACAGGAAGAAATATAAATACTATTTACAGGTGCTGGATCAATTCTACAATACATTCAACTCCAGATACCCGGTATTCAATTCATTAGCATTTTACAATGAAATACTTGAGTTGCAGCAGGAATCCACAAACTCCATTAAACAGCTGGCAACAGACCTATCATTGGAGTTTTCAAAAGTATTGACAAATACCATTAATCAATCCATACTTCCCAATATTGATGAAACATTAAACAGAATAGTTCAGCGGGATATAAAGCCCAATATTCAGGTAATGAATGATATGATAGATAATTTCACAGCAAATATATCAGAAAGACAAACTGGTGCATTAAATACAATGGTCAATGATTTTATAAATAAACTGAACGATTCTGTACAGTTTCAATATGATGGGCTGGAGAAGGCTATTGTTGATTTTACCCAATGGCATAGGGAAACTAAATCCAGCCTGGAGGAACTGGTTCATAGAATAAGGGAAAGTGCGTTAAATCATCAGGAATTCAGTGCAAGTTTAGGAGAAGTAATATCAAAATTTACTGATTTGGTTAATAGGTTTATTTCATTAAATACACAGGTTGCAGAAGGAATTAAGAAGATGGAAGGGGCTATTTATGAATTAAATGGACTGGCGGTATATAACAGTGAAACCCTGGAAAACTTAAATGGAATTTATGAAAATATAAACAAGTCCTATAAATTTGCAGAAAACAGCTTAAACCAATTTATAACAACTGTAACCAATTCAATGAACAGCCTGAAATCTGTCAAGGGGGAACTGGAAAACTCATCAAATGTTTTTGCCCGCAGTTTAGGGGAAGGGCTCAATGCTACCTTCAACATATTTGATAATAGTCTTTCAGAAATATCCAAAAGGCTAAGCGGTACCATATTGGAGGTACAACAGACAGTTGATGATTTGCCTGTAGCCATATCTATGCTAATTGAAGAGCTAAAGAAAAATATCAATAAATTGTCCACAACTATAGATGAGATAAATGGCATTTATAAGGATATAAACATCAGATTAAACGAGTATAGGAAAGAGGTAGTATAATGATAAACAAGAAGGATTTATTAATGGAAGAAGGGGAAAATGCACCTGAGTACTGGGCTTCCTTTTCTGACATGATGTCCGGACTTCTAATGATATTCATACTATTTCTGACAATGACAATATTACAGTTAAATATACAAGAGGATTTGCTGCGAGATAAGGAAAATTTGCTGCAGGATAAGGAAACCCTGTTACAGGAAAAGGAAGATGAAGTAAACAGAATTATAGGTGTAAGGAAGATGATAGTAGAAGAGCTGAAAAAGGAATTTGAAGATTCAAACCTGCAATTAGATATTGATCCGGAAACAGGTTCTATAACCTTTAGTGAAGGGGTTTTTTTCGACTATGATAAATATGAAATAAAAGGAACCGGAAAGAGCTACTTAAAATCCTTTATCCCCAAGTATATTGAAGTATTGCTAAATGATAAAAACAGGGAATATATATCTGAAATAATAATCGAAGGCCATACAGATAACAATGGATCATATATGTATAATCTGGAATTATCACAGAAAAGGGCCTTTGAAGTAGCCAGGTACATATTAAGCGATGAGTTTGGACAATTAACTGACGAAGAAAATGAAAGCCTTAAATCCATACTTACAGCCAATGGAAGGTCCTTTAGCAATCCTATATTAGACGAAAATGGAAATATTGATGCGGAAAAATCAAGAAGAGTAGAATTCAAATTCAGATTAAAAGATGAGGAAATGATTTATCAGATGCAAGAGCTGCTAGGTGATGAAAATGTTAAGTAATTTTAAATTTATATTTACTCCTATGAAGATATTAAATACAGCAGAATATATTAAGGAAAAACACAAAAAAATTAATGAGAGGTACAATAATTTAAATATAGATGATGAGTATTTAGTAAAACTGTTGAAAACCATAAATGAAATAGATAAGGCAGAACTTCCAGGTTTTTCATACAGGTTAAAAAAACATGACCTCTATCTTCTGGCAAACTATATGCCTGGCAATAAATACAATGTAGATTTGGAGAAAATATACATAATATTAAAAACCAGATTCAGAGATGAGTTTATAAAAATTCTATTTAAAGGATTTAAAAACCACTATTACAATAAGGAGTTTAATATATACTTATTAAGGCTTTTGAACCTGTCGGAAAACTCTCCTGAAGTGTTGAATATGAGCAAGGATACACTGGAAGTCATAAAGAAGTGGCTGAAACAAGATAATCCGGTTTCTGCCATAGTTCATTCCTGCTTGGCAATAAAAAAGGAATTCAAGGTTTTTATGTCGGCTTTTAGGCTTGAAGAGAATACGCTAATATATAAGGATTGCAGAAAATACTTCTATAGAATCTGCGGTAAAGAGCATTACATACATGGAGATATAAATGAAATTCTTGAAGTACTGAAAACCTATACTCTTGATGAAAAAACAGGATTTATGAATAACTATTTAACCCTTTTGGAAGTAGATGAGTTTCAGGATCCAGTATTGGATTATATATACTATAGTTACGGTGAACCCAATGAAAGCTATAATAATATATGGCAAAACATAAATCACCATGCAGTTGAAAAATATAAGATGTGGATTATACAAAAACGTATGAAAGATTTCTTCGGGGAAGATGAAAGGTATGTATTCTGGTATGGATATATCAAAAATTTGGATGCTAAATTGTTACATGTAAATGAAAGGCAGCTGTTTATTGACTTTGGAAAGTTTGTAGTAATTGAGTTTAGAAATATAGGCAATGCTGCATATGTTTACAGGAACAATGATTTCGATAAGTATTTTAGAAGATTAATTAATAGGGGTACAGTATATAGCGATGGTAATTTCAAATATAGAGCAGTTGCATTGGAACGGATAATTCACAGCGGTAACTGGCAGTACAGGACAAGCAGATTGATAAGTGAGGTTATGAATGATGTTCAGCGCTACTAAACCAGTAAAAATAAACATTTCATATAAATATAAAAAAGAAGGAATCATTATAGATATTCTTTACCAAAAGGGAAGGCATAGCGAAAGGATTGAGTTTCCAATTAATAAGAACAAGAACATAATAGGGCATATTTTAAAATCCGATGATTATAACAAATTGCTTATGCTTGAGGACCTCTGGCTGGAGGATATATTGGAAGCTGAAGAAGATAAATATATCATCAGGCCAAATAACATATATGATATACAGGAAGAAACATTAAAGGCACTGGGTTTACCCTATTACAACGATATCAGTATTAAAATTAGATCAAGGTATTATGTTGGCAACAGAAACTTTACCATGGAGCATAGCCTAGTAAGCAGTGAATACGGTATTTTGGATGGCTTTTATGAAAGATATGCCAATGTTATAATCTTTGATAATATAAATATGTTGCTTTCTAAGGAGCAGTTTGCATTACTGGAGGAGATGGACAGCTATATATCAACGGATGATATTAATAATCAGGCTATACACCTGGCAAAGGTGAAGAGGAAAGCAGAAAAAGCCAATGCTGATATGGATGAATATATTAAAAATGAGGAGTACTATTTTCCTGAAAAACTTGATGTGGAATTAGTTAAGCATGATGATACATTAATTGAGCTGATCCCATACCTGGAAGGATTGGACGAGGATACAAATAAAGCATTAATAAATTCTGATATATCCACTATAAATTCCTTTGGATATGGAAACAGGAGGAAAAGAGTTTTTCTGGAGGAGTCCATTGCAAGAAATTATAACAGTGTAAAAAAGAATGGAAAAATAATCGGCAGCCAGGTGCCTCGTTTTATAAAGAATCCAGGTGAGTTTTTGCCTGATGGAATTGATTTGAATGAGTTTAGTGCCAGAGTTAAGGGATTGAGAATAAGGACTTACAGGGTTAGTCCCTTTGTTGACTGTGAGAGGGATTCAAATACAGGCTGGTTTGAATTTAATACGGAAATAAGATTAGTAGAAGACTTGAATGCCAGCTTAGATATAGACGATGAACCAGAGTTCAGTGAACATAATAAAGGCGTTATCGATTTACAGGAATATAAGGAAATGATAGAAGCTGCTAAAAGAAACGGGGAGGATTTTATTTATCATGATGGCAAGTGGATAGAGGTAGATTGGGATAAGGGTGAGAAATTTCTACAGGCACAGGAATTATTGAATAATAGATTTAAAGATGGGAAAGTGGATATTAAAAACTTGAAATATGTATTGGATATATATGATAATATTGAAAAGCTTGAATACAGCCATAGTATTATAAGGCTGAAGGAGCAGCTTATAAGCAGAGACATTTTTCATTATAAAAAGCCCAAATATCTTAAAGCCAATTTGTATTCATATCAGATTGAGGGTTTCAACTGGTTAAAGCTATTGAAATATGAAGGATTGGGCGGTCTGCTGGCTGATGATATGGGATTAGGAAAGACATTGCAGATAATAGCCTTTATGGCTTATTTAAAGGAGGCTGGTGAGCTTAAGCCATCCCTTATAGTAGTTCCAGCAACATTAATAGATAATTGGATAAGGGAAATTGAAAGGTTTACCACAGGATTAGGTTCTATCTATATCCACAGAGGCAGTGACAGAATCAGGGAACCCAAGCTTATAAGCAGCTATGACATTGTGATTACCACTTATGAAACATTAGTTAGAGATCAGATTATACTGGGGAAAATTAGGTGGAAATTGTTGGCTGTAGATGAAGCACAGAGAATAAAAAATGCTACTACCCTTATGTCTTCTGCTGTAAAAGCAATGAAATGCAGTTTTCCTGTTGCAATTACAGGTACTCCGGTGGAGAACAGCCTAAGCGAATTATGGTCCATAGTGGATTTCGTACAGCCTGGATTATTGGGAAGCTATTCCTGGTTTAGGAAAGAGTTTCAATTGCCTATTGAAAAGAACATAAACAATGATGCGTTAATTGACAGCAAGAGCGCTGAATTAATAAACACCATTGAACCTGTATTTCTTAGGAGGGTTAAGGAAGACAAGCTGGATAACCTTCCGGAAATTGAAGAGAGATTTATATTCAGCAGCCTATCCCAATACCAGGAGCAGCTTTACATAAACATTATAAATATAATTAAAAATGAAGGTTCTAAAGGTCCCATATTGGCATATTTACAGCAATTAATTCAAATATGCAGCCACCCTAGAATATTAACAGGCAATTTCAATGCTGATTCTGAAGTTCTGCTGGAGGAAAGCAATAAATTAAAGGATACTATAAATCTACTAAGGGATATAGAAGGGAAAAATGAAAAGGCTATTATTTTTACAAAGTATAGAAATATGCAGGAAATACTTAGAAGGGTTATATTTGAAGAGTTCAATATATGGCCAAATGTTATAAACGGGGATATTAACAGCAATAGGCTAAAAATAGTATCAGATTTTGAAAACAAGGAAGGCTTCAATGTATTAATACTGTCGCCAAGAGCAGCAGGAGTAGGCCTAAACATAGTAGGAGCCAATCATGTAATCCACTATACCAGAGAATGGAATCCAGCTGTGGAAAAGCAAGCTACTGACAGGGTCTACAGAATAGGGCAGGCAAAGGACGTAAAGGTTTATTATCCAATAGCTGTTAGCAGTAGAGGAATTACAGTGGAAGAGAAGCTAAATGAGCTTCTGAATAAAAAGAAGAAGCTGTTTAGCAGCGTAATAATCCCTATGGATAAGTTGAAGATTACTGAGGATGAACTACTGGAAGGAATTATCTAGGTGTAAGTATTCTCGCCAATCCAGGCTAATGTATGTGAAAAGCAAAATAAATAATATCTATACCACCTTGAGTATTCATTAATAAATACAAAATGCAAAAAACGTTAATTTAATCATATGCAGTAGATGAATTAAGTATATATTTAGCAAGAAATAAAAAAGGTGGGAGCAATTCTCATTAGAACATTATATTGTACTCAAACAGACCATCTGGAACCAGCGTAGTATCATAAGAATAAAGGGAAAGGTGGTGTAGGTCCTGGTTTTCAGCAAGGGAATGTGATTTTGGAAGACAGGGAGATTAAATGTTTGAAAGAATATTCAATAATAAACGTTTTATTCAAATAATTGCCATAATAGTTATCATATTTTCATTAACAGCTTGCACTGATACCAATAATGGAAAATCAGCATACAATAATGATTCAGACCTTTCTTTTGAAGAACCATTGGATACAGGTGATGAAGAATCAGGGAATACCACTGTGCCTGAAGAATCTAGACCCGAGGAATCAAAGAATTCTATAAATGCTGCAAGCAGCTATATAGGACTAACTGTTAATGATGTGAAGGAACTAATTGGGGAAGACTATGTAGTAGTTAATGGTTGGAACAGTACAGGTTTTTATTTTGAAGATGTCAGCATATTTTTTCTTATAGGGGAGCTTTTACCCGAAGGGCAGAAATTGACTGGAAATGAGGTTGTTAAATATATAGAGGTCTATGATGGGCAGATATTACCGGGAGTATATGTTGGAGATACTGCTGAAAGTATTGCCAATACATTGAATATGGACAATCCTATACTGGAATACTCTGAAGCAAGTGTATCAGAAGGCGACCCTCCATATGAGCTATGTTTTGATACAGAAATAAATGGCTATGATAGTTCAGTTTATTTTTATTTTAGCTCCGCGGATCCAGGGGCAGTATGTGAATATGCATATATAAAGGCTCATGAATTATACTAGAATTTTTATATTAATTGTAATACTGTACTTTTTAAGATTGCTAACAAAGTGAAATTAGTAGAAGGATTAGTATGAATTAAGCTATTAAAATTTATATTATAGAATAAAGTAATTATAATTAAATTGTAGCGTTGATCTAACAGATAAATAATTCTTGAAAGGAATGATACTATGTTTAAGCCTCATGACTATGCCTATCAAATAGAAGCAACAGTAAAGGCTATATTTAAATGTGAGAAGTATGAGCTTGGGGGAATAGCAGATGCAAACTTTATAGAGAAGGACCCGTTTATTGCTATAGCATTTGTACTGGGCAATTTTTATAACAAAGTAGATATAAGCTTTAAAGAGAAGATAGACGAATTCCTCAATGTATATTATTTAGACATGGGAAAAAGCATATCGGAAATTGGAGAGGAAAGGATAAGAAGCATAATAAGGGATTTCAATAACATTATAGCCACCATCTAAAAAGGTTGAATTCTAGCATACTTTAAATTTTGAAAGGTGAGCAACAAGCATTGCCCACCTTTTAGTACCCATGTTCCATTTCTGCTTCTTCTTTTGTTCTGTGAACTGTGCCATGGGGGTGCTCTGGAGGTGCATATATAGAGTACAATTTTATTGGCACAGGACCAGTATTTATAAGGTTATGCCATGTACCTGCAGGTACAAATATTACATATCCATCACAGACTCTTCTTCTAAATGTCAGACAATCTTTCCTGTTTCCCATCAATACAATTCCTTGTCCCTGCTCAATGCGAAGAAATTGATCAACATCAGGATGCATTTCTAAACCTATATCATCGCCAACATTAATACTCATTAGAGTTAGTTGAAGATAATTACCAGTCCACAGGGCAAGGCGAAAATAGTTGTTCCTTTTTGCTGCTTCTTCTATATTGATTACAAAGGGATGTGGTCCATAGTCTCTTAACATTACAGGGCATTTCCAGTTGTAATATTCTGGTCTATAGCTGTTATACATATCAATCACTCCTTTTGTGATTCCTATAGTATTATATGTTCAAGGTGTACAAGGAGTGATTGAAATAAAAAAATCCTTTGGTATATTTACCAAAGGAGAGCGAGGTAATTAAATATGAACTATTTATTACATTTTGCACAGATTCCATAATAGTTAATACTTTTATTGTTTATTACAAAGCCTTTCATATCATCTGAACTTTCAACTACAGGAAAATCATATATCATACCACATTTTTCACATTTAAAATGTCCATGAAACTTTGTGTTTATATCATATCTTGTTTCCTTTTCATTAAGGGAAAGCTCATTAACAATTCCTTTATCCTTAAAAAGCTTCATAGTATTATATATGCTTGTTCTTGATAGAGTAGGAATTTCAACACTTATTCCATTATATATATCATCTACTGTAGGGTGAATCCTGTTATCAAGAAGATATTTTAATACTTTTAATCTGATGTTTGATGGTTTAATGTTTTTATTTTTTAAAAAGTTTATCATTTCTTCATTAGTAAGCATCATTTTAAATCTTCCTATCTATTTTGCAGTATAGTAGCATCTCTTTGGTGATGTAATCAATTCTTCCTCTTTTAATGCCTTTATTGCCTTGTCAATTTCTTTTTTGTCTATATTTGCCTTTTCAGCTATTTCTCCTGTTTTTAATGGTTCACTGCTTTCTTTTAATATATTTAATACTATTTCCTTGGTATCCATTGTATTTCCTCCTTCATATGTATTTTGAAATAAAAGCAAAATTGTAATAGTTACAATTTTATTATAGTTACAATAATGTAGACTGTCAATATATATAGAAAAAGGTTTTTATAAATATAATTATCTATTGGAAACGAGGGTAAAATAACAATTAAGGAGAGGTGGTATTATGTATATTAAGCCAGATAAAGAGGAATTAAAGAAAAAGTTAAATCTTATTCAGTATAAGGTGACACAGGAAAATGCTACAGAAAGACCTTTTGAAAATGAATACTATGACCATTTTGAAGAAGGCATATATGTAGATATAGTATCAGGGGAGCCTCTATTTAGCTCTAAGGACAAATACGATGCAGGATGTGGGTGGCCTAGCTTTACAAAGCCAATAGATAAAGAGAATATAGTAGAAAAATTTGACACTAGCTTTGGTATGAGAAGGACAGAAGTTAGAAGCAAATATGGAGATTCTCATCTAGGCCATGTATTTACTGATGGACCAAAAGATAAGGGAGGATTGAGGTACTGTATAAACAGCGCTTCCTTAAGGTTTATTAGAAAAGAAGACATGGAAAAGGAAGGCTATGGTGAGTATTTGAAGCTGTTTGAATAATGTAAAAGAGAAGTTTGATTTGCATTTTTAAAGGGTATATTCGTTGACGTTTTCAGAATAGTTTGATAATATGTTATTGAGATTACAAGCATATACTCCAGTATGACTCTATTGTAAAGGGGGGAACATAAGTGGAGTATTTAGCTATACCAACAATTTTATATGCTATATGGCGAATATATAACAATTATAAGAGCAATATTAAAATTGCTCCTGAAATAAGTCTTTGTGTAGGAGCATTATTAGCTTTTATTGGAAATACATTTTTTAAAGATAGTATATCTGCTGTTATTTGTCAGCTTGTATTAGCATTTTTTATTACACTATATATAACTCGAAGAAATTGGGCTTGAAGTACATATAAGGTTAATATTACCTTATATGTACTTTTTAAGTGAGTATATTTATCTTATATCTAGAAGCTTCAAGTAAAATGATATAATACCAATAATCTTAGGCAAAATATAAAATTGTGGAGTGATAGTCTTGACAGAAATAAAATACACTGGAAGGCTTCATAGTTATGCTGAAGATCTATTTGTTCAGCTTTTTTGCGATACTTTTGGACCTGAAAAGTCGGAATATCTATTTATTCAATATCCCTTTGTAGATATATATGGCAATAACAGATACATAGACTTTGCTCTGTTAAGCGAGAATTTGAAAATAGCTATTGAAATAGATGGAGAAAGATATCATAATCCAAGAAAAGTATCTAGAAATAAATACTACGATGATCTATTAAAGCAAAATAGCCTTATATATAGTAACTGGAAGGTGTATAGATGGGCCTATAATCAGCTGAAATCTCAACCAGAGAAGGTTAAAGACGAGCTGATAACCTTTTTAGGAGAAATGCCAGCATTTACACATTTCGCTGACTATCTTCCTAAACAGAGAGGAAATATTATAGAATTAAAGGAGCATCAGCAGAAGGCCATAGAAAACCTAGAAAACATGAGAAAAAAAGGAGAAACCATAGCTTTATTATATCACGCAACTGGAACTGGCAAAACTGTAACAGCTGTAAGTGATGCAAAGAGGGTGGGAGAAAGGACTTTGTTTTTAGCTCATACTAAGGAGCTTGTTTATCAAGCTAAGGATACCTTTAATAATATTTGGCAGGATGCAGATGTGGGTCTGTATGTTGCAGAGGAAAAAGATGAAGATGCTTATGTAGTATGTGGAAGCATACAAAATGTGGCTCAAAATATAGAAATGTTCAAGCCAGATGATTTTGGATATATAATAATTGATGAATGCCATCACAGTGCTGCGAATATTTATAAGAAGATACTATCATATTTTAAACCTAAATTTACCTTAGGTCTTACAGCTACACCAGAAAGAATGGATGGGAAAGATATACTGGAGCTTTTTCAAAATGTAGCCCATAAACTGGATTTACAGACAGCTGTTGAAATTGGAGAACTGGTTCCTATTAGATGTATTAGGATAAAGACTAATGTAGATTTATCTGATGTTAGAATAAATGGTATAAAATATAATACTCAGGACTTGGAAAGCAAATTATTTGTTCCAGAAAGAAATAAGCTAATTGTCGATACGTATCTAGAATTTGTAAAGGATAAAAAGACAGTGGTATTCTGTGCTTCTGTAAGCCATGCGAAGGAAATAGCAGATCTTTTTAGGGAAAATGGAGTTAAAGCTGCAGCTGTTTCAGGATCCTTAAAGGATTTAGAAAGAAAGAGAATATTAGCAGAATATGAATATGGAGATATAAATGTTCTTTGCGCATGTGATCTACTAAATGAAGGCTGGGACAGCCCTAGAACAAAAGTACTGTTTATGGCAAGGCCTACCATGTCAAAGACATTATATCTGCAGCAGCTAGGTAGAGGTATGAGGCTATGTGAAGGCAAAGAATATCTAATGGTATTTGATTTTATAGATAATGCTAACCTTTTTAATATGCCATACTCATTACATAGAATATTTAACATTAAGGAATACAGACCTGGAGAATACGTAATTGCATCTGAAAAGCAAAAGCAAATGGAACGAGAATTAATAGTTAAGGGAGAAAAGCCATCAGTATATCTTGAATTTCCAGTTGATATTCAGGATTATGAAATAGTTGATTTATTTAACTGGCAGGATGAAGTAAAGAATATGGTATCACAAATAGAGTTTGTTCGTATGGTAGATGTACAATCGGAAACTATAGAGAGATATATTAGAGAAGGGAAAATTAAACCGGATTTGGAAGTACCTATGAGTGAAAATAGAACTTTCAAATATTTTAAAGATGAAACTGTGAAAGAATATGCAAAGAAATTTGGATGGGAACTTATAACTCCTAAAAATATAAAGGACAAGTTTATGAAGATGATAGAGCAAATGGATATGAGCTATTCTTATAAACCTGTGTTGATTAAAGCTATGTTTGATAATGTGGATGAAAATGGTAAGGTAAGAGTGGATGATATAGTGGACTATTTTATTGAATTCTATGAGGATAGAAAAGCCAAAGGACTTCCTGTAGAAAAAGCAAATAGTATATATTGCAGAGATGATTATACTAGAAAGGAAGTAGAAAGAAATATATTTTCCAATCCCTTTAAACGTTTTGAGGATATGAAATTTATGAAGAGAAGTAAGGATATAGAATATGTTGAATTTAATAAGTATGTATTCAAGAGATTAACAGATAAGGAAATAAAATATATAATATCCCATTGTGATAAAAAGCTTGAAGAATATTATGACAGGGCAATATTTAAAAGATAATGAGGAGGAAATTTATGGATTGCATATTTTGCGACAGAGAGAATTTGGATATAATTGCAGAAAATAAGCTTTGCTATGCAATATATGATAAATATCCAGTAAATTTAGGACATGTACTTATAATACCAAAGAGACATTTTAGTAATTTCTTTGATGCTACAGAGAAAGAGATTGTTGATATATATGAACTAATACATAAGTGTAAAATAATACTGGATGAAAAACATAAGCCAACAGGATATAATATTGGAATAAACATAGGCGAAAGTGCAGGTCAGACCATAATGCATCTTCATGTACATCTGATACCCAGGTATGATAATGATGTAAAAGATCCAAGGGGAGGAATAAGAAATCTAAAGCCACAGCTTGTACCATATAAAGGATAGGAGGGAAATATAAATGGAGTATTTAGCTATACCAACAATTCTATATGGCGAATATATAACAATTATAAGAGCAATATTAAAATTCCTCCTGAAATAAGCCTTTGTGTAGGAGCATTATTAGCTTTTATTGGAAATACATTTTTTAAAGATAGCGTATCTAATGTTATTTGTCAGCTTGCATTAGCATTTTTTATATCACTGTATATAGTTAGAAAAAGCTGGTCTTGAAATGTATAAGGTTTATTAATATGTTGGACTTAAATTGATATTATTAAAAAAGCTCTTTCCTGGTTTTGTATTGCCAGAAAAGAGCATTTCTTTATATTTCCATTTCCAGTAGTGCTGAACTTAAGGATTTGCCATGTTTATCTAAGGCTAAGCTTCTAGTTACTCCACCGCCTAAAGCTTTGTACAATACAAAGTTCAAAGCTCCAATGCTGTCTATTTCATAGCGCTTTACTTCACCATGGCATATATCCTTGAAGTATTCCTTTACTTTTTCTGCAGTTACTTTTTCCTTAATTAATTCATAATCTTTCATATCATATACTATCAAAGATATATTTGATATATCTCCTTTGTCACCAGTTCTAGAATGGGCTATTTCTTTTAGCTTCATATTTCTATACCTCCTCGTATATCACCTTTACATCAACAGCATCTCTTGGTATAAATATTGAACAAATTGATATAATCTCACTTACTTTTTTAGTAGCTCCTCCGCCTCCAGCAGGGCCATTGGTATATAGTGCTTCGACTTCATTGCCTATTAATACTGCATCTTTTCTTTCCTTAGTTCTAGCGCTGATTCTAAGCCTTATTTCTGAGAAGCTATCTGGTTTAAATTGATTTGATATGCTATCTTTGTAAAGCGAATTGTATCCAATGTAGTCTACTCTGTATTCTTCTATATTAGCTCCTATTAGTTTCAGCCTTTTTTCAACTATGTCTGCTGCCAGTTTTGCTCTATTTATTGCATTGGTGCCACCATAGCTTATTTCACCTTCGCCTATGAAGCAATCCTTGTAACCAATGCTTACCTTAAGGGTTTCAGGCTGATGCTTGCTGCTTGCTCCAGTAACTTTTACTACATCGTCTTCTATATCCTCAAAGGTTACCTTAGAGAAATCTGCTACTATATCTGGAGTAAAGTAAGCTGTTGGATCGTGAATTTCATATAACATCTGCTCTTTGCATGTTGATGATGAAACCTTTCCACCGGAACCTTTTACTTTAGTTACGATGAATTCGCCAGTTTCGTTTATTTCAACTATTGGGAATCCTAACAGATGTAGATTTTCTACATCTTTATATCCTGGATCTGCATAATATCCGCCAGTTACCTGACCAGCGCATTCCAGCAGGTGCCCTGCTAAAACTGCCTGACCCATCTTAAATTTATCGTCTAAGCCCCATTTAAATTCGTATAAAATTGGAGCAATAAACAGTGCAGGGTCTGCAACTCTTCCAGTAATTATTATATCAGCACCATTTTCAAGGGCTTTTACAATGCCTTCAGATCCTAAATATACATTTGATGACAGTATTTCTCCATCAAGGTCTTTTAACTTGCATCCAAGCTCTAGAATTTCATTGTCCTTATACTTATCTATGCTATCATAAATGTCATCTCCTAGGACACCGGCTATTTTCAATCCTGTTATGCCTAGTTCCTTTGCTATATTTTTAGTAGTTTCTACAGCAGCTTTGGTGTTTGCTGCTCCCATATTGGTGATTACTTTTATGTTCTTTTCCTTAGCAAGTTTTAATATTTTTCTCATTCTTTCAGGTAGAAGGCTGTTGTATCCCTTGTTTGGATCCTTCATCTTTTCCTGTTGAGCAATTGCTATTGTTCTTTCTGCTAAGCATTCAAATACTATATAATCAATGTTGCCTTTTTCCATTAATTCTACTGCAGGTTCTATTCTGTCACCAGCATATCCTGCACCAGAACCAATTCTTATACTTTTCACCGTTTATTCCTCCTTCCAAATTTACAGGCTTATTGCACCGACAATAAATGAAACTGCCACCATTACTAAGGATACTAGATATGCCCATGGTATAGTTTTCTTTTGGTGATCTCCTAAATCTACTCCAGTCAGACCAACTAACAGGAATGTTGAACCAGTTAGAGGGCTTATTGGGAATCCTAAAGTCATTTGACCTAAAATTGCTGCTCTACCAACATCTACAGCGTTAACTCCAAACTTAGCTGCAGCTGTAGCTATTACAGGTAGTACACCAAAGTAGAAGGAATCTGGGTCAAATAACAAGCTTAAAGGCATAGATATTATACCTATTAGTAATGGCAGTTTCTTTCCTAAAGATATTGGAATAATATTTACTAATGATTCAGCCATGGAAGTAATCATTCCTGTTCCACTCATTATTCCTGTAAAGGAACCTGCTGCAAACAACAAGCTAGCCATCATTAAAGCTTCCTTAGCATGTGCATCTACTCTTTCCTTTTGATCCTTTACCTTTGGATAGTTAATTAGTAAAGCTACAGCAGTAGCCATCATGAATACAAGAGCAGGTGGGAAGGTTCCTTTAATTAATAGAACTAAAGCTACTATTATTAGTAAAACATTAACTGGAAAAAGCTTTGGCCTTTTTAGTTCGTCTTCTTTTACATCATATTGGACTTCTACGTTAACATTTCCAAGCTCACTTGCAAGTCTTGCTTTTTCCTTCTTACCTAATAAAAATGCAATAATCAGGACAGTTATAATTCCAACAATCCATGGAATAAGAACTGGTACGAATAGATCCTGGGTTGCATCAACACCTAGGGCAGTTCCTGCTCTCAAAGTAGGGCCACCCCAAGGCACAACGTTCATTGTACCAGCACCTAAGGCTACTATTGTAGCAAGTACAGTATTTTTCATCTTAAGCTGTTTGTACAGTGGTAGTAAAGCTGGAACAGCAATTACAAAAGTAACTGCACCTGATCCGTCTAAGTGAACTAGCATAGCTAATATTGCTGTACCAATGGCAACTTTTACTGGATCATTGCCAACAGTTTTCAAAATCTTTGAAATTATTGGGTCAAAAGTTCCAGCATCTGTTAGTATTCCGAAGAATAAAATTGCAAATATGAACATTACTCCAGTTGGAGCAATACTCTTTAGGCCATCTGAAACATAAGTGCCTAAGTTTGCACCCTGACCTATTATTAAAGTTGCAATAATAGGTACTATTATCAAAGACAATAGTGGTGAAAGTTTTTTAGTAAGAATTAAAGCTAGAATTATTAAAATTGTCAAAAAAGCAACTAATGAAAGCATAAAATCATCTCCTTTTTTATATTTTCTGCCAACATATATTGCATATAGCATGCCAAAAAACAAAATATATGAAATCTGTTAAATACTTAAAACCAGGCATTACTTAAAAAAGTGAGATTATAGAAATTTAGAATTTTTTTATTTGGCATTTGAAATGAAAAGGGAAAGATATAATATACCTGTAGAGTCTAGGGTTTCTAAACAAATAGAACCGTATTTCTATTATTTTAGAAATACGGTTCTGTATGTTTGTTAATTGTTTATCTTGTTATACAAAGTAGCTAGAGAAATACCCAAATACTCTGCAGCTTTTTTCTTTCCTTCTACAGTATTGCCAAATTGATTTAATGCTTTTCTAATTTCATTTTTTTCAAATTCTCTAACCTTTTCTGCTAAGGTTTTTTCCTTTGTATAGTTATAGCTATGGGAGTTAATAACACTTCTTTGGATGATTTCTGGCAGGTGCTCTACTTGAATTATTCCATCCTGGGCAAAGGTGGCTGAAAACTCTAATACATTTTTAAGTTCCCTTATGTTTCCTGGCCAGTTATATTTCATTAAAACATTTAGTGCATCTGGGGATATTTGAATATTTCTTTTCAGATTTATGCTTATATTTCTTAACATTGATTTGGTAAGGGGTACAATATCTTCTTTTCTTTCCCGGAGAGGATTTATAAATATGGGGAAAGTGGAAATTCTAAAGTATAAGTCATTTCTAAACTTGCCTTCATTAGTGTACTTTAATAAATCCACATTGCAAGCACAGATTATACGAACATTTACCTTTATTTCATCAGTACCGCCTATCTTTCTTATTGTTTGCTCTTGAAGCACCCGTAGAAGTCTGGCTTGCAGAGAATATTCTATTTCTGATATTTCGTCTAGAAATAGGGTACCGTAATTTGCCATTTCAAATAAGCCTATTTTTCCATTTTTTTTAGCTCCTGTGAAAGCACCTTCTTCGTATCCAAATAGCTCGCTTTCCAGTAAATCAGGTGACAGCGTTGCACAGTTAATGGCTATAAAAGGACCATTTTTTCTTGAACTGCTGTTATGTATGGCTTGAGCATATAATTCCTTGCCACAACCAGTTTCTGCCTGTAATAAAACAGGGTTGTCCGTTTTTGCAATTTTCATAGCCAGTTCTTTAGTTTTTAAAGATGATTTGCTTTCAGCCACTATGTCATCGAATGTGTATTTTGCACTGCTGGAATAAATAAGGGCTTTTAATAGGAATCTATTTTTGTCCCTTAATTGGTTTATCTTTTCACTTAAATAATATGCATCGTCAATGGCAGTAACTATGGATATTCCTCCAATAGTTTCTCCTTCAAGTATTATCGGATACATATTGACAAAGTACTCAATATCTCCTTCTTTTCTAAAAGCCCTGAGAATTTCCTTTCCTGTTGTTATTACAATAGGCAGCTGAGCACCTTTTCTAACAGAGCGCAATGGTTTTCCAACAATGTCTTTATATTCTACTCCAGTGATTTTAGTATATGCCTCGTTGACATAAATAACATTGGAATCCTTATCTGCTATTAATACTCCTTCAGACAATGAGTTTAAAATTAACTTCATCCATTCAACTATTTTTATCATTTTACAGACTCCTTTACCCAACAATGCTATACTTTTATTGTATAATAAATGGGATGCAATTTCTACAGAATTAGAGACATATTAGTAGGTTTTGGAAGTGTTTTTATATTTACTAAAGCAATAGATATTAAAAGTGCTTATTAGGGAAAAGCAATATATAGAAAATAATTTAGGTAATTTTATTACATAGAAAAGGATTTTAATAACATATGTAGAATATATTATATATAATACCATTATTTGATACAGATAGGTAAAACAATAGTTTTTACAGAAATGAAAGGCACTGAAAAGTTTCATAGTTATGCAGAAGGTTAATTTGTTCAAATTCTTTAGTGATTTTCGATACAAAAAAGAAACAAGAAGTTGAAAAAATTTTATAGGAAAGGATGGATAATATGGAACAGCCAAAAATCATCATAAACACAACTATGACAAAGGAGGACTACAGGAAGTTTTTGTACATTGCAACCTTCAGAAGAAACAAATTGATACTTCCCCTTATAGGCTTGATTGCTTTGGCTGGAAGCGCAATAATAAGCTTTGATAGCTTTGGATTTAGCTTCATAAGGCTCATTATTAGCTGGATTTTGCTATATGCACTGGCCATTGGGGTTGTTGTACTTAAGGTGGAGAGAAAAAATGCACAGCGGATAAAGACGGACAAAACAGGAGCTTTCGACAGCGTTAATACATTGAAGTTCTATGACGACAGAATTGTAATGGAAAATGAGACCCTTAAATCAACAGGAGAATTGAAATACCATCAATTTTTTGCAGTAATGGAAACTAAGGACTATTTCATATTCTACTTAACTGCAAATCAGGCATCATTGATTAGAAAGAAGGACATAGACAATTTAAAGGAGTTTAAAGACTTTATAGCTGAAAAATTTAAAACCAACTATAAAAGGATATAGGCTTGCATTTACTGTGCAAGCCTATATCTCATCCATTATTACATCAATGTACCTGTTCACTATATCCTCTTTAACATATTTCTTGGATTCCTCAAAGGCTCCATCAGAGTATCTCTTAAAGGTTTCCTCATCCTCGAGTATCTCTTCAATTGCATTTATTACTCCTTCTATATCTCCATAGGGTATTAGCTTTCCTGCATTGGGGGTTACTATGGATTTTGCTGCAGGGTAGGAGTCATATACTATTACGGGCATTCCAACGGAATAGGCTTCAACTATTACATTGCCAAATCCTTCATAGTTGGATAACAGCAATAGTATGCTGTTTTTATGGGCCACTTCGCTTATATCCCTTATGACCCCTTCCACATTTACCTTTGATAGCTCAAGTATTATCTTGCTTATTCCATCACCATAGGCATTTATATTGTACTTTGGATATATCCTGTCTGCCAGTTTCACATATTCCTTTATGTTTTTCTGTATTATATCGAATCTGCCCATGTACATTACATTGTTTGTATATCTGCATATCTGGTTGCGAGGTGTTTTTGAAGGATTTGGAACTATGTAGGATTTAAATCCGTATTCCACTTTAGATTTATCCAGTATTCTTAAAATTTCCTTTCTGTCCTCTTCCGTGTAGAAAAGGAATTTATCTATGTATTTTATCTTCTCTTCAAGTATAAATGGTATCCTGTCGCTTTCCAGTGTTCCGAAGGTTACATCAGGCCTGTTGGACTGAAATATTATTACTTCATTATTCATTAAGTCCTTTTTGGAAAGCAGTACCAGCTTTTGTACTCCAAATACAATTATCTTGGAATCAGGAACTATTGCTACCTCACTTAATTCACTACTGCCATTGTCTAATTTCAAATAGTGCCTTATCTTTTCGCTTTTACTTAGTGCTATGCTGTATACTTCCACATTTGGCAGTTTCTCAACCTGTAAATCCTTTTTATTATATATCAGGGGTATTTCTATGAATTTTTGCTCAGGCAGTGCTTCTTCAATTAACCTTATAATAGTCTGTACTCCGCCAATAGTCTGGGAGCATCTGTTGCTTACGAAGTATATCAGCTTTTCATTCAGATATTTGCTCATGTCCATTCTACCTTCTCTTAATATTTTATTTAAAAGGAACACACATCCCATATATAATTGTAACATTTAAGCCATGACTAGTAAAGTTTGCTTACATGCTATTTACTGTCCCGTTTATTTTCCCTGCCAAATATGAAAAGGCTGGCATAGGTTCCATTTATCTCTCCCCCTAATACTATCATTATGCTGGTTATGTAAAGCCATACAAGAAGTACAATAACCCCTCCCAGGCTTCCGTAGGTTTTTGAATAGTTGGCAAAGTTGTTGACATAAAAGGAGAATATACCTGATGCTACAATCCATCCTATGGTAGCAAATATGGCTCCGGGAAGGGTGTGGACAAGCTTTATATAGCGCCTTTCCCTTGGAGCAATGCTGTATTTATACAGCAGTGCAAATATAATTATCATAGCTGAAAGGGCTATTATCTTTCTTGAATTCTTCCATATCCTGTAGAATACATTTATTGCACCTATATATGTGAATATGGCATTTCCTATAACCTCTCCAAATACCAGGGTAGCCAGTACTATCATAAGGAGTGCAACCAGCGCTACGGTAAACAGTAGGGACAGCAGTTTAAGCCTTATATAATTTCTCTTTCTGTTTAAATTATAAGCCTTGTTTATGGCTCTTATGATGGCGGAAATCCCCAGGGAGCCTGACCAGAGGGCAAGTATAATACTTAAGGATAGTAGCGTTTCAGAGCTTGAAATTGCTATCTCATCTATAACCTTGTATAAGAGAGTCTGAGTCTCCGTAGGCAATACAATAATCCAATCATCCAGCAGGTTTTCAATGGCCAGGGAGGTATGGCCTACAACGTTCAAAAAAAATATCAGAAACGGGAATATGGACAGTATAAGATAATAGGTAAGCTGTGCTCCAATGGCAGTTACTTCATCCTTTCTTATGTTATATATGAGGTTGGACAGAAATAAGAACCACTTTTTATCCTTGTGCTTTATTAGTTTTGATTTCCAATCCATATTTACACCCTTTTGATAGATATTTATACTGTTATGATATCATAGTTTGCAGTATTATATTGTCAAAAAATAGAGGATAGAATCCTCTATTTTTTCAGGTATTTATCAAACCAGTCTGTTATTTCCTTCAACCTTCTAATCCTGTGCTTTGGCTTTCCGCTTCTCGACAGTTCATGGTTTTCGCCTTTAAATATGCAGAGCCTTGCTTCTACTCCGTGGTATTTCAGTGAGGTAAACATCTGATAGGCTTCTGCAATCCAGCAGCGGAAGTCCTCATCTGAATGTATGAACAGCGTAGGAGTTTTTACCTTGTCTGCATATTTCATTGGCGAATGGAACCACAGCTTTTCCACATCAGTCCAGGGGGTTGCTGCCTGCTGGTCCTCTACAAAGTAGTATCCAATGTCCGTAGTGCCGAACTTGGAAATCCAGTTGGATATGCTTCTCTGGCTTGCTGCAGCCTTAAACCTGTTGGTATGGCCTATTATCCAGTTGGTCATAAATCCGCCATAGGAGCCGCCGGTAACGCCAATTCTCTCCACATCTATAAATGGGCATTTTTCTAGCACTGTGTCTGTGAACTTCATTATGTCTTCATAGTCTATGGTACCGTATTTTCCCCTTATATCTGCAAACTCATCTCCCCTTCCATCGCTTCCGCGAGGGTTGCAGAAGAATACTGCATATCCTTCATTAGCCCAGTACTGCATTTCATGGAAGAATATTTCGCCATAAACTGTCTTTGGACCCCCGTGAATATCCAGTATGGCAGGGTATTTCTTTCCTTCTTCAAATCCTACAGGCTTAATTACCCATCCTTCGATGGTTATGCCTTCCCTGGTTGTAAATGTCAGCCTTTCAGGAGCAGACAGGCTTTTTTCCTTTACAAGCCAGTCATTGAAATGGGATATCTGAACTTCCTCCCCTTCATTAAGCTTGTAGAGCTCTTGAATTTTAAGCCCTCTAAACCCTACGAATATGACCTTTCCGTCAAATACATCAAATCCGTCAACGGAGCCTTTTGTTTTAATAAGCTTCTCAATATTCCCGTTGGTATCCATTCTGTTTAGGTAGGCATTGCCATATTCGGTAGTAATAAAGTATAGATAATTGCCATCCAGCTTAATCTGATTTGAGCTTCCAAACCTGCAGTCCGTTCCTACGGAGTTTCCAATGCTTAAGTCAAAGCCCTGTGGGGATATCTCTTTTACATTTCCATCCTTATCCATCAGGTATATCCTTTGATTTTCGTTGATACCATATTTAGCCATGTCAGTGCCTGTGAATATTATGTTGTCCTCCAGGAAGTCTGCAAATCCATATTGAAAGCGGTCATGGTGTGATATCTTTTCCAATGTATCCTCTTTTATGTCATATAGGTACAGATCATCCTTTATTTGCATTTTATCTATGAATGAATTGGTAATTATAACTGCCTTTGTCTTGTCCTCATTTAACCTGAAGAAGCTTACATTGGTGAAAGCATCTGTAACTGGCTTTAGCTTTTTGTCCTTGATATTATATATATAAAGCCTGCTTCTAATCTTGTTTGTAAAGCCTTCTCCGTTGAACCAGAAAGGGATTTCATCTATTACCTGATAATCCTTTTCCTCTTCCCACTTCTTCAGAGCCTTTTCCTTTTCCTCATCAGACAGATTTTGAAGGTCAGGCTTATTTATATTGTATTCGCCAATCAGCATAAGGTTATCCTTATCTATTATTTCCAGTTTGGATACATTTAAAGGGATTTCAAGGGATTTTACAGCTTCTCCTCCATTTAGCGATATTTCATAATATGTAGTGAAGTCCTCTCCCTTTTCCCTTCTTTCCTTGTCCTTTTTATCCCTGGAATCTGCAAACAGAATAAGGTCTTCATCCTTGAATGTAAAGCTTTTTGCAGTGTTGCTGGATGTAAGCCTGGTAATGGATTCCTTCTCCACATCATAGATGTAGATGTCTGATAGGTACTTATTTTCTTCAACATCCATTTGGTGCAGCATAAAGGCTAATTTTTTGCCATTGGGCGAATATTTCAGTCCGGACAAAAACTTGTACCTGGTAAAGTCATCCAAATTCAGCTTTTGCATATATATCCCTCCTTAAGTTTGTACACCTATATTCTATTATACACTAAATATTGGAATATTCATTCAAAAGTATTATTTTTGTCGGTTTATGATGTATACTTAATTTAAAATAGCTGCAACCTTTTTCTGAAACTGGAGTCTAAATAGTAGATGGAGGTAAAGATGGATACACACAATGAAAATGAACTGGTAGGAAAACTGAAGAAAGGCGACATGGATTCCTTTGAAAGGCTGCTGGATTTGTACGGTAACAGGCTTAT
>ENA-OWPA01000998-OWPA01000998.1-bioreactor-metagenome-genome-assembly--contig:-NODE-998-length-23965-cov-3.800444_pt1 | contig 23965 bp, 21 predicted proteins | sample MGYA00238139_ERZ651803 | MGnify/ENA primary metagenome ERZ651803 (study PRJEB26909, sample SAMN07631231) | bioreactor metagenome | isolation source: Switchgrass digestor | place: USA: Dartmouth... | reverse complement strand
TGTTAGGATGGGTTTCAATCCACGCACCCGTGAAGGGTGCGACAGGATCGGACCGCCGGCTTCGTCAAAACTATTTAGGTTTCAATCCACGCACCCGTGAAGGGTGCGACATGCCAGGGGCGAAGCTGTGGAACTATGTGAGTGTTTCAATCCACGCACCCGTGAAGGGTGCGACAGCATCTTTAAAAAACATAAATATATAGCGGTTTGAAATACACTTACCGCGAATAACGTTTAGACAACAGAAAAGGAGTGATAATGCAGAACCCATTACAAGCAATAATTCCATCAACGCAACATCGCGAATATACTAGTATTTCCCAACCACTCCCGGTTCGCGCTACAAAACTAAAGGCCCTTCTGGGTCATAACAAACCTTCGCGCCCACATGTTCTACTCGGCGTTTCCAGTTAGAGCCTAAAAAATAGAAACGAAGACTATCCTGGTTTTTGTCTATGATTGATTCCAAATCATTTCTTAGTTTAACGAATTGGGCTGGTTCCAATAGGCACTCAAAGACTGAATTCTGAACTCTTTGTCCATAGTCAACACATTTTTTGGCTACTTTTCTTAATCGTTTTGCTCCTTCTGGATCAATGGTACTCACATCATAAGTAATAAGAACCATCATTTTTAGTCACTCCTATTTCCATATAAAAGCCGGATATGCGTCAATATCACCTCGTAAAAACCTGGCTAATAAAAGCGCTTGAGTGTATGGGAGCAGTCCTATTGGTATTTTCTCATTCAAATATGGATGCACTATTTCCTCTTGTTTGCGTTTCTGCCAAGCTGCGAGAACGTTTTTCATTGCATCCTTTTTTAGGTACACTGCTCCATTAGGATTTACTACAAAGTCATCCCCGCAAATCTGTTTTCTATTGATTAAAGAAAGAGCCATTCTATCTCCCAGGTAGGCGCGCAGTTCTTCCATTAAGTCTAATGCTAAACTCGGCCTACCTGGACGGTCTCTATGAAGGAAGCCAACCGCTGGGTCAAGTCCAACGGTTTCAAGTGCGGAGCGACATTCGTGTACAAGCAAGGTATAGAAAAAGGAAAGCAAAGCATTAAATTTGTCTAGCGGAGGTCTCCTACTGCGTCTCTTCATGAAAAATTCGCTCTTATCTTCAAAAATCAAGTAATCAATTTGAGCAAAATATTTCTGAGCTGTCTCACCTTCTATACCACGAATATCCTCTAAGCTAGTGCTTTCAAAAATCTTCTTAGCCATCTTGCCCATAAAGTCGATAGCTTGGTCAAAGCTGTCTCCAACTTTTTCTGGATGATCACGACGCCCCCGCAACAGTACGGCGCGACTATTCATTATTTTGGCAGCTACAAAATACTTGGCTAATAAAGGTGATTGGTTCTCTTCATCGGCTAAGCGGTATTGACGACGCCGCAACAATACATTCCCACTTTGTGGTCCTTCAACCCGTGCCAAAAACCTTCCATGCTCCGTTAAGAAACTCACAGTTATACCCCTTTCGGCGCATAAGCCCAACAATGATGGGCTAGCTCCAGGATAGCCAAAGTAGACTATAGCTTCGAGGTTATGACACGGAATGCGAAAAACAGTATTATCATCTATTCTTACGAGTACGTTTTCTCCTTCTCTAGCCAGATATGATTCTGGGTTGGTCACATATAAAGTATTTAATAATTTTCTCAATAACTCACCTCAGTTATCTTGTTGAGTCGAAATGTCTTTTAGCATCTCGTCCCAATATACCTTACCGCTGGATTGTAACCGAATCCCCGGCAGACATTTATTCTTCAAGGAGCAGGTTCTACATACATTCAATTCTATCTCCGGCTTAGGGGTCACACCTTCGCGGTATAATCTATGCATCTGCTCAGAAAGTTCAATTACTTTTGACCTTAATTCATCATTCAAAGATACCTTTTCTCGCCTTCTTGTCTCAGCGTAGTAAAGATCTCCTTCACTAAGATGGCAGTTGATCATTTCTTCGAGGCACATAGCTTGAGCACATAGTTGAATTCGATCATAATCTCCCTGTTTTGTTTTTCCACGCTTATATTCAACCGGTCTAGGCAGGTACAGACCATGTGCATTCGGCAATGATATTCCGGGTGGCCCCTGCTGTGGTATGAACTCTACCACGTCAGCTTCCCCAAATAGTCCCAGGCGCAGTGATTGTAATCGCATACTCCGTATTACTATCGCACCTGGTTTATGAGGTTTATAATCGGGGTCGTGTACTCGCTCATGAATTATTCTTCCTTCAGCCGTACCTTGGTTTTTCTATCATTGCTGGTCTATGTGAATTTCGGGTCACTGCCGTTAGCAAATGGCTATATGCTGCAAACCAGATATGGGGAGAAGTTCATCTTCGGTGTATATGTGTTCCATACAACTATCTCTCGATCAGTTTGATACCTTCTGGAATCTTGCCCTTGTCAATTACAATCTCATAATCGTTAAAGTCTCTTGCCGGCTTATTTTCATCGATTCGCTTCACGGAAATGGTGTCGAATAGGTTTTGAACAGGGGCATTACCCATCCTGGAAGAGTGCTCGAAAATAATTACCTTTCGTGTTCCCATTAGGCCCCTGGCAGCCGAACGATCGTGCTCGAACATATTGTTCAATGCTTCCCAGAAAAGTTCCAAGTCATCTGTAGAAAAACCAGTTTGTTCAGCCAAGGGAGCAGATATAAATCCATGTGCACGATATAATCCATATGGGACAGTAAATTTACGCCCCATGGTACGATTATCGCCACCTTGTTTTTCAGCCTCTGCTTCCGTAGCTACTGCCATTCGAGTGATACTATGTTCAAGCGCAACAATGGGATCCACTGAACGCGCAAAAGTTAACTGCACCGGACCACGAACTTGCCCCGCATTAGCACCCGTTGATAAAACCGCACCAAAGGTTCTTATGTCAAAAAAGTTCTGGCATAAAAACTGCCTAGCTCTGTCGATTTCCTTTCCTTGACCTTGTCCTTTCTTATTACGTTTGGCACCATCCGAAGGATCACTTGGGGGGTTTTCTAAATCAATGCCTAAGCTTAGGTAAGCTTGAGAGATAATATTGTTGAGAATTGCTTTTTCTTTTACGAAAATTGCATAAGGAGGCTGTTCTTTATTTCTTAGTGCCACATAATTACGGACTTTCCTTTTCAGGCACACATCTGTAATTAGCCCATGCCCTGTTTCAGCATCTACGCGAGGTAAATTGCCCGCATCTGGGTCTCCATTAGGATTTCCGTCTTTAACGTCAAAGAAAATAACAAAATCATACCGGTTTTTGATTATCTTATCATTACTCATGTTTAACAACTCCTTTATCATTTATTTCTCAGGATTATCGGCGTTGTCATTTTTGACAGTAAAAAATGCCTGCCTTTGATGGTAATAGCCAATAGCAAATTTACCTTGCTCATGCAGATCAAGGTGAGCTGGGAAATCCGTTAACTTACTCATAATTTCTCCCAACAGCCTTTCAAAGGTTATAACCCTTCCTTTATTCTCAATTTTGGCAAGATGATGATTCTTCAACCGAAGCAGGTTAGCAAAAACAGTTACAGGGCTAGCACAAGCTGCCCCATAATAACGTTCCTTAATGGTTGCATTTATCCCCGGGTTAGCTTCTTCTTGGATTTTTTCCAGGGTGGCAAACAACCTTCCCAATTGGTATCCAACAGATGGTTGATTAATATCCAATTCCATGGCAACCTCCTTATGGTTTTGATGGGGATGAAAACGGTAATAGCGGTTTAGGTAAGCCTTGATTAAGGCGGCACGTACAGGTTTTACCCTATACTGCGCATCACTGCGAATACGTCGCAAACAGGCTTGTAATAAGGTGGCTGGATAAGGAGACCCGTTTATGATAGAGCGCATAAAATCACCAGCCAAATTGGGAGGGATATTTTCGCTTTTATCCTGAGTTGAAATATTGACTAGAATTCGCCATATAGAATAGTACTCTGGTTCTCCGAGTGGCTTGACAATAGCAAAATCATCAAAGTATTGCCTGATTTTGGCTGCAAACTCAGCTATTGTACCTACCTGCCAAAAGCGAACGGCAATTCGCGCTGCGTTGGGAGCAAGGCCTAGAATATAAAATCGATTAGTTCCCTCATCTTCTATATAAGCGCCAGTATGTACTGAATCAAATAGCGCTTTCACTTTTTGGGTGCCTGCATCAGGATCATCTTTGTCCGGTTCTTTAAAAAAGAAAGAAAAATCTGATTCAAAAGAGGATGGCTTTTCTGACCAAAATACAGTTGTAGTGTCAGCAATATGCATACATTGTCTTGGGGAATCAAGTAGAGTATTTAGTGCTTTTCCATATTGAGAAACTACTTTTTTACTGACTGGAGCATTTAAACTCTGTGTCTTTCCATAGGAGTTAAAAGCATCCTTATTAAAGCTGACAATGCACGCCCCGGAGGACTGAGCTCCCCAGACTCCTTTGGTAACTGGATGAGTAACTTCAATAGGAACATTTTTTTCTCCCGTTACTAAACATGTACCAATTATTGTATTAGAATCATTTCCCCTAATTAATGCAGCTTCAACTTCAGGAGTTTGGAATACGATGTTATTACCAGTTCCAATCACCCGGAAACTGATTTTAACATTTCCTTCTGAAAAGACTTCCCCATATTCCGGATGTTTAAGGGCTGCATCAAAATGACTTCTGTCCTTCAATCCTTTAAGTAAAAAGCTTTTAACCGCTTTAATACCAATATCAGTGGTTTCAGGAAGCCACTGGTCGATAGCGTCAATCATGCTTTGCAGACGAATATCGCCCTTATCTCCTAAACCAAAAACAAAGGCGGCATTGTCCCATAGCAAGTTAGCATCTTTTCCACTGTTGGTGTGCTTGAGTGCTTGTTTTCCAATAGCGGGTACGTTGATCGGATGGGAAACCCTTTTATTTCCTTCAAATTCTCTCAAATCCTCGATAGTTATTATATTTCCGTCGTTATCTAGATTTAAGATGAAATCAATGCCTCCGGCAATCCAACCTTCGCCCGCTATTGAGCCATCCACAGCTTTCCGATCATAGTACTCTTTCAATGCCTGCAATATCATCCTCTAATCTCCACCTCCCTCCTGTCGGTGTTAATCACCCCTTTTACTAATTGGGCACGGAAAAACAATGGTATGGGATTATCGGGATCGTGCTCAAAATCCATATCGTATAACATGTATCCTAAGTCCCGGGTTTCATTAATTGGCTCAATCAGATCCTCATTTGGATCGACCAGCCTAAAGTCGCAGGCAAACTCTCTGCAGCCCAGATAAGGTCGATGAAAACACTGCCCTTTTGTAGCCCGCCTTTTGAACATAGCAGCATATTTGGCTGGGGTTTCGTCCATTTTGACTATTTCGGCTTGCTCTTCTTGATCCGCCCAGAGTTCTGGCAATATTGAATGGTTGTTCCTTCTTTCTTCTGGAGGTATAAAATCGAAGTAACCGTGGATGCGATAGCGTACATCCCGCAGAAATAATCCAGCACGCTGCTGACGTTCATCTTCGATGAAGATACCCATCGGAGCCCCCAGCACACCGGACATCTGCTTTGCGGTTGGAGCAGGTATAATCTTTCCTACTTCATTGCGACGCACGGAAATCCATTTTATTGGGTTAAGCACCTCTATTTTGGTAACATTCCAGCGGATAGCAGGCTTCCAAAGAATAGCTTCGAATATAGCTCGCGCGGCGGAGGGGGTCATAACATCATAGCTAACCCTTTCTACCTTCATTTCTGGTCGGGTAAAACATGCGTAATCTCCCCATACTTCCAAGCACCAACTGGCCAATTCATCATCTCCTTTCCTACAAAATAAATTTGTCAGGGTCAAACAGTGGCTCTACCATAAGACCAACTTCCTCTGAATAGTCGGCATCTGACGCAAGGGCAATAATATCAGGACTTACTTCAACTATCGCCCCCCTTTTCAGTAACTGGTTAAACTCATGCTCATAGACATTTACTACATATCGCTGCAGCTTACGCATCAGAGCTCGATTTGGTCCAAATGTCTTTAATTCTTCAATATATCTGCGACCTTCTCCGTAAGGCACCAGAATTCCATAAGTCGATTGATCGATGAGGCGGAACTTTTCGGAAGCCGTTCGGAAATAAATACTGCACTCCTGTGAATCGTTAACATGGGGATCGAGCAACTGACAAATATCTTCTTTATCCAACGAGTTAGCTTTCCAGTATAACTCTTCGAAGTATTTAGTAAACAGTCTATGGTTTAACGGGTCATCGCACCCCGTCAAAACAATATTGACTGTAGTCTGAGCGGCCTTTCGTAAAATACCCATAGGTGCTGGCCTAGGGGCTACAAATACTACCACTTTACCCAAATCAGGCAGCTTGCCCTCCCGGTTGCAGCGTCCTGCTGCTTGCGCAATGGAATCTAATCCTGACAAAGCTCTGTATACTACCGGAAAATCCACATCAACACCCGCCTCAACCAGCTGAGTGCTGATGACTCTTACAGGTTCTTTATCCTTCAACTTCTGCTTGATTAGCTTGATTACATCACTGCGATGTTGACCGCACATTAGGGCTGACAAATGAAAGGTACCTTTGGGCATCATGCTGTACAATTCACGACAGCTTTTACGATCAGAAACAACACATAAAACTTGAGCACAATTTTGCAATTGGTCCGCAATTTCTTCCCAACTCAATGGCCTGTGCAAATCAGCAGGTAGCTGCACATTACATCTTTTAAGAGAAGTATAAAGTGAAGCTACTTCCTCATCAGTCCCCATTATTTCTTTAATGTTTTTTAACCCTATGAATTGCTGGCCGTCTAAATTACGTTCTTTAAAAGCAGGCTGGGTTGCAGTTGAAATTACAAAGCTTACCTTATAATGATCCACTAGTAACTGCATGGTTTTCAGAATAGGATCGAGAAAATCAACTGGTATCAATTGAGCTTCATCTAGAACTACTACTGAACGCACAATATTGTGCAGTTTACGGCAACGACTGGGTTTAGCGGAAAATAATGATTCGAAAAATTGTACGGATGTAGTAACTACGATAGGAGCGTCCCAGTTTTCAGCTGCTAGTCTTGATTTAGGAGTGGAATCATTTTCTTCCAAGTTGGAATGATGTTCTATGACCTGATCAGCGCCAACGGCTGCGCGCAATACGTCAGCGTTCTGTTCAATAATGCTGGTATAGGGGATGACATAAATAATCCGTTCAAGATTATGCGTGACAGCATGGTGAAGTGCAAAAGCAAGACTGGATAAAGTTTTTCCTCCTCCAGTGGGTACTGTAAGCGAAAATATCCCTGGCTCTTCTTTTGCTCTTTGTACACACTTGCTTCGAATACTACGCCGGATTTCATTTACTCTCGTATCCTCAGCATTTGCCTCTAACTGTTCCATGTAAAAGTTAAATCTGTTTAATAGTTCTGCCATGGAACAGTATCCACCTCGAAGAGTTGCCGTGTCTTGAGCCATATACAACTCAGTATCCAGAAAATCGGCATCAACCAAACAGGAGTACAACATCCTTATCCATAGCGCTAAGTCTAAACCCTGGCTGAACCTCCACGGTGGCAAGTCCGGTTTAGCAGATTTCAGGCTGGCAATAATCGTTTGATCGAGGTCACTAAGGTCGGTTATTTGGGACAGCCTAAACTGAAGGGACGCTTGTCCTGCTCCGAATGTTGGTGACCAGTCAGGTAATCCTGAATGATGACCGGCAATACAGTAAGATAAAAACCTCCCCCACGCCTTGCCAAACTCCTCTTCCACGAGCTTCGCGCCATGAATCGCATGAGGTACTTTACCTCGCTTATTTTCCAGATGGGCATCTTCTGAACAATCATTTTGCTGTATTATATACTGCTGCCACTTCTCTCTGCTTTTGCCTACATCATGAGCAAGTCCTGCTGCTTTTCCCCATGACGCTGAGCAAAACCTACCTGCAAATTCTGCTGCTAATTTCGCCGTGCTGTTCAAATGCTCTATGAGTAAATGGGGTTTCTCGCAAGAACCATCCTCTTTTTGCTTAATATGGGCAATTAGTCTCTTATCATTTTTCACTTTAATCCTACCTATTTCCCTTAACTAACCGTTATTTCGTTCTATTACTATTTTATCTATTATCATAATTGTGTTCCATAATTTTCTAGAATCGACATATTGTTAGATAAAACACGTTACCTATAACCTTAGTTATCTATTCAGACACGAGTTATTGACTCCAACTCGTGCTGTTATTGGAGTTTTAATCTGCGAAGTATTCTGGATTTGAGACTGATGGCAATAACCGCCCACTGAAAAGTTAGCACTAAGCGGCTAAAAGTAACACGGAGGCAATTCCTGGAGACATCATGTCGGAATAAATATCTGGCTCACAAACATGAGATTGTACGAAGTGAATTTTTATCCCATGAAGTATATAAGATTTAATTCCCTTAAGCGGGTCATAAAAGATAGCATCCGTGCATCCATAGTATCTTTTTAGGAAAGACACGCAAAATAGGTCCCTTTTACCCCAATGTCTGCAGCACACTGCGCTGGCCGGGGGTGAGATAGTAGTTGTCCCCATCGTGTACTACCTTTCCTATCCTCTCCAGGCGCTGCAGGTGTTTCCAGTCCATCATGCATTCATGTATATAATAGACGGCCTGGGGCTGGGGCAGGCGCCCGTCATAGCACACGGCTTCTTTGGCCAGATCGCGGATAGTGCGCTTGCCTGTTTTCAGCAGGGACAGTATTTTTTCTTCCTGCTGCGGCAGTATATCCCGGTAGGCGGAGAGGCGTTTGGAGATATTACCCTTTATGATGGCGGGGCCATGACCGGTGATGAGCAGGTCAGGCCCGATTTGCTGGAGCTTTTCGATGCTGTGCAAAAAGTCGTCCACATCGCTGTCCAGCATGGCAAAGAAGGGTTTGGAATCTGGATTTATGTCAGCGGTAAAAACAAAACCCTGTTCGGGGAACAGAAAACCACAGTGGCCGGCACTATGGCCGGGCAAGCTGACTACCTGGAATGTGACCCGGCCGGCAGAAATGGTCTGCCCATCCTGGATTTCTCCGTCTGCTGGACGAGGGGCATACTTGACTGCGGCAAGATAAAGAGGGCGCACGCTGTCATCTGGGAAGAGGTCAAATCCATAATCTCGCAGGTATATTTCCCCGTTGGACACCCGCTGGTGCTCGGCAGGGTGCATTAGCACCTGAGCCTCCGGGCAGGCGAAATTGCGGGAGCAGTGGTCGCTGTGCCCGTGACTGTTTACTATCAAGTTTATGGGATAATCTGCAATATGCTGCCATTCTTCTTCCGGCGGACTGGAGTCTACCAGGCAGTTTATATCATCCTCTATCCACAGGCAGTTGCAATACGGCAGAGTGAACTTGCCATTGCTTAGCAAGGATATGTGCCGAAATAATTTTTCCATAACCTTCACCCAAATTTTGCTGTATGCTGTTCTGCAGACATTATAACCCAGTTTTGCAAGTTTTCGATTGGATAAGTATCACATAATTATATGTCCGGGGTGAGCAATGCATCCTTTTCCTGCTCAGCGGTCACATTAATTAAAAGAATATTTCTAATGGGAGGATGCTTTATTATGCGAAACAAGCTCATACCCTTACTGCTGATTGGTGTTATGCTGCTGGCAGCAGGCTGCCAGACCAGCAAAAAGCCGCTGGAGCAGGCTAAGAAACCGGAACAAATGAGTAATTCCACTACTGCAAAGTATCCGGCTGAGGTGCGCAACTGGCTGAACAATATGAAACCCTACCTGGTAGCGGGAGTAGTTGAAGAAGACAATAAGACTTATCTCCTGGTCAGTGGGGGTGAACAGCGCACTGGCGGCCATGAAGTGAAAATCACTGGTGTAAATAATGACGGCAACCAGCTGACAGTTCATGTTAACATGACTAAGCCAGATGGACCAGCGGCTCAGGTGATCAGTTATCCTTATGCAGTTCACGTCCTGGGCCAGGAGATAGGGGATAATAAAAAAGTTGTGTTTATTAACTCGGCAAACAATGAAAGAATTCCTCAAGTAATAGGCGAGCAGCCCACTGAACCTTTCCTGGACGGCAGCAACAGCATCAAAATTATAGAAATGGAATTGGATAAGAATGAGATTGACGTGGAAGGTATTGCCCGGGTAGATAATCCCGCCATTCATTACCGTTTTACCAATGGAGAAGGGAAGACTCTCTCTGAGGGCAAGGTCACAGCTGCGGCAACTGCTCCTGACTGGGGCTCTTTTGAGCTGGACGATGTCAAACGTCCCCAGGGTGCAACCCATATAGAATTCTATTGGGTCGATGCAAAAGACCAGTCTCAACGCGATAAAGTACGAATTGCCCTCTAAATACCACTCTGTGGCATGCTATTTGTACTTTATGGTGGTAAAGACTTGATATACAATGGAGGGGATAATGGGTATTTGAATTCGTTGCGGGAAGGGATGTTGAATAGTTGGAGCAGCGAGAATGGATGGTATTAGTGACCGCTGCCACACCAATTCTGGAACTGCGGGGAGCAATTCCACTGGGTTTGGCTTTGGGGCTTCCACTTACTACCGTTTTGCTTTTGTCATATACAGGTAATATTCTGCCTGTCCCTTTCATTTTGCTGGCAATTGGCTGGGTTATGGAGCAGTTGAAGCAGATTCCGGCGGTGCATGCCTGGATTGAGGATAAAGCCCAGCGGGGCGGGGACAAGCTTTATAATTCCATGAAAAAATGGGGATGGCTGGGATTGTTGATTTTTGTGGCTATTCCCCTTCCCGGTACGGGCGCCTGGACCGGGGCTCTGGCAGCGTCAGTCCTGCGCTTGCCCTTTTGGCCTTCTCTTCTGAGCATTACCGGCGGTGTAGTTATAGCCGGCATTCTGGTCAGCGGAGTGGGCTTAGGGGTTTTGTCCCTTTTCTAGATTGGTAAAGCGGGAGGATTCTATGGCACGGATACTGGTTGTAGCTCCTCATCCTGATGATGACATTATAGGCTGCGGGGGCAGCATCGCTCATCTGGCTCAACAGAACCACGAAGTAGTGGTGCTTTACTTGACTTCCGGTGAGGCTGGAAGTCTGGAAATAGACCCCGCTCAGTTGGCCCGCATCCGGGAGGACGAAGCCCGCAGGGCGGGCCGGCTTTTGGGAGTAAAAGAATTTTTGTTCTGGCGCCAGCCTGATGGTTTCCTGCAGGAATCGGCGGAGTTAATTAACCAACTGGTGCGCTTGATAAGAGCCCGCCAGTTTTCTACGATTTATTTACCCCATTCGCAAGAGGCCCATCGCGACCATGCTGTTGCATTTAGTATAGGCATCAATGCCTGCCGCCGGGCAGGCGGTCCCTGGTTCAAGGAATGCGGCCTTACTCCCTGGACGGTCAGCACCATCCTGGGTTATGAAGTATGGACTCCCCTGCAGCAGGTTAACTATGTCCAGGATATAACCCCGGTGATGGAATTAAAAATTCAGGCTCTCCAGCAGCATGCCTCCCAGGTCTCAATGTATGAATATGAGGATGCTGTCCGCGGGCTGAACCGGTACCGGGGCATTACCAGCGGACGGGGAGCTTACGGGGAAGCTTTTTGCATATATCAAACTGCGGAGATAAGTGTCTAATGATAAACCCACCTGTACTATTAATTACTCCTTACCTGCAGCAGCCCCGCGGGAACACGGTAACCTGCCAGCGCTTGCAAACCGGCCTGACCCAGATGGGCTATGAAGTAGACGTGCTGGCCCTGGATTCTGCGCAAGGCTGGTCTGAAGCGGAGGAGCGTCTGTCACGCCATCATTATGGTATACTGCACGTTCTGCACGCTGCTTCCCTGGAAACAGTGCTGCAGCGCTTGCCTGCTGCCGGCAACCTGCCCCTGGTTATTACTGCCACCGGCACAGATATTAATGTGGATTTGTTCGGGCCCCAGCGCCTCCAGATAGGGAAAGCCTTGAAGCGAGCCGACCGTATAGTAGTTTTCCATAAAGCTTTTCTTTCCTTATTGTCTTCATCTATTCCAGACATCGCCGGCAAGCTGCGGGTTATTACCCAGGGAGTTATGCTTCCTGACTGCCCGGCCTGGGAACGTTCGGCTATGCAGTGGCAGGAAGATGATATAATTGCGGTTTTACCCAGCGGTATTCGTCCCGTGAAGCGAATTGAGTGGGCTTTGGAGGCTATGGAGACGGCAGCAGTTTATTCTTCCCACCTGCGCCTGGTGATTGTCGGCCCTATTATTGACCAACGCTATGCCCACACCATACTGAGGCAAATCGAATATATTCCTCGAACTGTCTATTTAGGAGAAGTGGAGCACCGGAAAATAGGCGGACTGTATGCTGCCGCCGATATAGTGCTTAACACATCACAGTCAGAAGGGCAGCCTCAGGCCGCACTGGAGGCAATGAGCCTGGGTTTGCCGGCTATTATGACAGCGGTTACCGGCAATCTGGGTATAATGACCAACGGCCGGGAAGGCTTTTATGTTCATGATCCCCAGGAATTGTCTCTGGCCATGCTGCGTTTAGCTGAGGATAAGCAGCTGCGCCGGGAAATGGGTTCTGCCGCAGCCCGTCTGGTTCAGAAACACTACTCGCCAGCAGAGGAATGGGAGCGGTATCACCTCCTCTACCAGGAACTGGCCGGGAAATAAGTCAGGTAATATGTAAATCAGGAAACAGAGTGTTTCCTGATTCAGACTGTCTAAGAAGTCCATTTAAAGAGATCGCCACGTCGCTACGCTCCTCGCGATGACAGAACCGAAAGCCACCGTTTGGGTCATTGCGAGCCCCTGAAAGGGGCGTGGCAATCTCAAATATCCAACTTCTAATAGCTTTTTTGACACGCTGTCAGGAAACAGAGTGTTTCCTGATTGCTCTTTTTTAGGATTTGATTTTTTTCAGCAGGTTTAAGGCTACTGCCAGTACGAACCATTTGGAAGCCGGATCATCAGGATTGTGATACTCGGAGATCAATCCCTCCTTTTGAGCTTGTTCCACCAGCTTTACTTTCCAGGGCTCAGCCACTTGGCCACCTCCTCGCCATCTTTGCAGGTCTGTAAAGAGACGGTCCCAGGGGAAATTGGGTCCGGGATCATTGGGGCGATCTACAGTGTCAAGTTTGTCATGACCAATAATAGTGTCCCGGTTAATCGGGATGTCCCAGCGCTTTATCAGTCGCTTATGCAGCCACAGAGTGGCTTGATACTGGGCTTCTGTCAAACCGCCTCCGGAAATATTCTCATGTTCGATAGACAGGGTATAGCGATTGGGATTAGTTCCATCGTAAAGAGGCCAGTTAGGTCGATTGACAATGCCATTGGCCCAGGCGGTATCCTCATCCTTTACCAGCTGCAGGATACGGCCGTTTTGCAAAACCAGGTAATGAGAGCTAACTTTGGCAGCAGGGTTTTGCATCCAGGTCAGGGCACCCGGATAATACCCGGCAGTTATATGATTAACTATGGCTATAGGCTTTCTGCCTGCCCGCCCGGGAGTGTAGTTCGGGGTACCCACCCATTCGATTCGGTGTTCGGCCATATCTTCACCTCCTCTAGGATAACCTATGCCAATTTCCACCAAAAGGAACCAGCTTAACCTTTATTTTTCTGGAAAACCACGCCTATGCCAGTGCCCGATAGCTTTACTGCCAGCCCGGCATACGGTTTCAGGAAGCCAAAATAGTACCTGGACAGCTATGAAATACTATTAAAGACCTTCTTGCTGTCTTGTTTTCCAATTTGGCCTAAAATGTCTATTCCAGACAGCATACCTGTCCGAAATATAGATACACTATGTGGGAGAAAGGAGGGGCTAGTCTGTCTCGGCCCAATGCAGGTTGGATTGTAGTTATTGTTATACTGGCTCTGGTGCGTACCTGGACTGCTGCTCCCGGGTGGTCCGACGCTCCAGAAAGCTACAAGCATGCCCCTTACCCGCTTCGGACCGTGGGAGGCGGGAATTGTGTCTGGTTTGCATGGCAGATGGCCTGGCAGAAGTGGGGGCTCATCCTGCCGGTTATGGGTCACGCCAAGCAGTGGACATTATTGGACGGAGTCTGCCTGCAGCAGAGGGGACGGATAGCCAAACTGGCGGTGACAGATACACCCCAGCCTGACAGCATCATGATTCTTCCCTCCAGGCGGCAGTCATATCACGGCCTCATCCCTGCCTACGGCCACCTGGCCTGGGTTAAGGAAGTATATCCTCATAAAATTGTAGTTTGGGAAAGTACCATTTTTCCCCGCCAACCCGGGCAGCAGTGGCAGGGGTGCTGGTACCAGCAGTTCCAATACCCTACTAGCGCTTTGTCAAAGGCCCGGTATCTATACCTGGAAGAGGTTCGGCCAGTGGATAACCAGGTACCAGGTACACCTTTATATAAAGCTCCAATAATAAGCCGTCTTGCACCCATGATTAACAGCCAGGTTTGGCAGTCCTGCCGGGACATGTGGGCCTATACGGTGCTGAATATCCGGTTATTAACCTCCTCAAAAGAGGCTATGTGATTAAATACACGGGAATCTGGCAAACTATACCTGGAGGTGATCGGATTGGCAAAGCAGGAAGACTATTCGTCCCTATGGGAAGAAGCTAATCAGGCTGTTCAAGCTGCCATACATACTGCCCAGCAGGCACATCTGGCTCTGGAAAAGGCCAAAGCCAGCCAAATAGCCTATGAGATACAGCACGCGGAGATAGAGTATCAAAAGGCTATGAAGCAATTACAGGCTGCCCAGCAGCACCTGCCCTATGTCAGTACTGAGCAGCAGGTACAGTTTTCCCAAGCAGAAGAAATGCTCAATCAAGACTCCCCTCAAATTCAATAAATGCAAGGGGTCATTTTATGGGGGACGTTTACCCTGTCTGCCTTGTACATCGGGGCGCCAAAAAATAAGGAGACAGCATAAACGTCCCCCTACTCTGTACTCATAAAGCCTATAATACTGGGATTTAAAGGAGAAGTAATCCGTATTTTGAATTTTGGGCCCTTAGGGGCCCAAGTTGGGTTAATCCTTCTCTTCCGGCAAGCTTTCCGGTTGAACCACATCATAATAGGCCCGGTCGCTGTCTATGAAGTGCCACCATTCATAAAAGATGCTGTCAAAACCATTCTCCTTCATTATCATCTCCAATAGCTGGGCATTATTGGCCTGTTCCTCACCGACATCGCTGTAGTCCCGGTCGGCCTTGGCGGTAAAGTCGTCAAAACCACTGGGCATATCCAGTTCGTTGCCGTGCTTATCCACCAGGGTCACATCCACTGCAATACCATGAGAATGCAGGGAAGGACGGATATTAGGATTTACCAGGAACCGGGCATCGGGATACTCCTGCCAGAGTTCAAACTGAGCCTGGGGCGGACGGTAGGCGTCCCAGATTTTAAGGCTGTACCCGCAGCTTAAGAAGTCCTCCTGGGCTTTCTTTATTTTTTTGGCTGTTCCCAGCCGCAGATAGGCGTGGGGCGAATTGTAGATAGGCCGGCCTACTATATTGTTCTCACCGGCATAGCGCATATCTATGTGCAGGCTGGGAATGTATTCTTTCAAATTAACCATGACCAGGTCTTGCGAAGACAAATGGGTATTGGCTACCTGCAGGTCAGCTACTGGCTCTGGATCTGGTACCGGCCATAATGCGGTCAGCAATATGGCTGTACACATATAAACACAGATTAATTCCAGCCAATAGACGGCTTTACGGATAGCTGTGCCGGTACTAAACATACCTGCCCCTTCTCCTCTTTCCTTTTCTTTATCAATATTCACCTCCGGATAAGATTTAGAATCCGGGTTAGGCCGGGAATGATTAATTAAGAAGTGAAGTTGAGAAGGAATAATTGTCTGACTTGCGAAGTATTATCAAAATAATCTTACTATTTATGGCTTGAGGTATGGTGTATGGCGCGGTCACGCATTATGGACCTTGATTCACTGCGAGTTCATTTTGTGGAGGGATATATCCAAACCATTGTTTTGATTGAACAGGAAGGCGGCCTGCTCCTGTTTGACAGCGGCTGTATCAACGATGTTAAAAGGATTCAGCGCTACTGCCGGGAAAAGCTGCACTGTTCTCCATCCCGAATTAAGCTGACTGCGGTGACCCATATGCACCCGGACCATGCCGGAGGTGCCGTATGCTTGCGGAAAAGATACGGGATTCCTATTGCAGCTCATAAGGACGTGGACCGGTGGTATAGGGGGCCCAGCGGGCTGCTGCAGCATAAACTGGACTGTTATATGGCTTCTCTGGTTGCTGTGCGCAATAACCGCCGGCTGGAGCCAATTCTCTACCGCCGCAAACTAAATCCTGATTATCCCCTGGAAGACGGCCAGCATCTGCCCTTTTTCCCGGAATGGAAGGTACTGCATGTACCTGGCCACATTGCTCATGACCTGGTTTTTTACCACCAGAAGGAGCAAGTACTATACACGGCTGATTTGATCTGCGATGTTAAGGGCCAGCCACATCTTCCTCTTCCCATCGTGTTTCCGCAGAAAATGGCTGAATCATATGAACGCCTGGCATCCCTACCCGTACGGGTCATTCTGCGTGCTCATGGTCAGCCTATTTTCACCGAGAACAATACGGAGATTTTCGTTAAAATGAAAGAACTTCTTAACCGCCCGCCCACTCCCTTTGTCAAACGTATCTGGAGATTATCCAAGCACTCGCCAGAGATTAAGAAGCTGAATTATAAATAGTATTTAAAAGGTGTGCTGCACCAACAGGGCTTATGATTTTGATAATTGACAGGTGCCAATCAGGGGCATAATGTGATTATGTACATACTAGTGTTTGGGTAATGGAGGTAAAAGATGAAGCAAGACCGGGACGACCAAGCTCTCAAGCGCTATACCCTTCTGGCAGCAACTACAGCCGCTTTTCTGGCTCCTTTCATGGGCAGTGCAATCAATCTGGCTATTCCGGCTATCGGGCAGCAGTTTAACAGCGGAACCCTGATGCTCAGCTGGGTAGTGACCAGCTACTTATTGGCTTCAGTGGCCTTTTTGGTGCCTTTTGGGCGGCTGGCCGACATCCGGGGCCGGAAAAAAGTGTTTGTAGCTGGTATAGGTACTTTTTCATTAGCCTCGGTATTATGCGGACTGTCCTGGTCCATAGAGATATTGATTATCGGCCGGGTCTTTCAGGGTATCGGCAGCGCCATGATATTCGGGACTGGTATGGCCATGCTTACTTCGGTTTTCCCTCCCCAGGAACGGGGACGAGTCCTGGGTATCAACAGTGCAGTGGTCTACGCTGGTTTGACCCTGGGCCCGGTTTTGGGCGGGGCCTTAAACCACAACCTGGGCTGGCATTCCATTTTCTTTCTCAGTGCTATGATTGGCTTTGCAGCGTTAGGTCTTACTCTGGCCAAACTCCAGGGTGAATGGACCGGTACCGCCGGTGAGAGTTATGACCTGCCTGGAGCGGTGCTCTATACCCTGGGACTGGTAGCCTTCACCTATGGTATATCAACCGTGGCCACTTCCCATTGGGCTTGGTATGTGCTGGCCTTGGGCATAATTACCCTGATTATTTTTGCCCGCCGCCAGCTGCGCATAGAACAACCGGTTCTGCAGCTGCGGCTTTTCAGCCACAACCCCACCTTTGCCTTTTCCAACCTGGCCGCCTTGATAAACTACTGCGCTACCTTTGCGGTCGGTTTCCTGCTGTCACTATTCTTGCAGGTATCCTTAGGCTACAATTCCCAGGTAGCCGGTTTCATTCTGCTGGCCCAGCCCATCATTATGGCGATTGTGTCACCCGTGGCCGGGCGGCTGTCAGACCGGATTGATCCTCGTGTGGTAGCTTCCATCGGTATGGGAGTCACCACCGTTGGCTTGTTTATACTTATCTTTGTCAATGAACAAATGCCCCTGGCAGTGGTCATGTTAACCCTGGCCCTGCTGGGGCTGGGGACCGCCCTGTTCGCAGCGCCTAACAACAATGCCATCATCGGCTCGGTGCCCAAGCAGTTTTTAGGAGTAGCCTCCTCCATCTTAGGCACCATGCGATTAACCGGGCAGGTGGCCAGCATGGCTCTGGTTACCTTAATTCTAGCTTCCTGTACTGGCAATGTAGAGCTGTCCCCAGCCTACAGCCAGCTGTTTATAAAGGCCGCCAGAATATCATTTATAATCTTCACCGTACTGTCAGTGCTGGGCATCCTGGCATCCCTGGCCGGTAAAAAATCTCTAGTACAGGCCAGCCAGCAGCAAAGCGGTGACTAGAGCTGCCATGCCACCGCCAAAGCCTATAGCAAAAAAGTGGCGAAATACGCTTTTATGACTCAACCCGGTTACTGCCATTACTGCAAACACTACTCCGCAATGGGGCATAGCTCCAAAAGCACCAGAGGCTATAGCTGCTACACGATGGATTACTTCTGGTGCTACCCCGCTGGCTATCCAGGTCTCACCAAATGCAGGTATCACAATTCCCAAGGCACCTGATGGAGATGCGGTAACTACGGACAGTAGTCCAGTAACTGCTGTTACCTGCATCAATGTACCTCCCGGCAACGCTGAAATAAGATCGAGAATCAGCTTAAAACCAGGCGCCAATGTTACAACACTGCCAACTCCCACCGCAGCCGCTGTGAAAAATGTGGGAGCTATTGCATTTATTGCCCCTGTATTTATAGTGTTCAATTGACTGGGTAAATAGTTGTGCAACAAAACTGCAGCACTTGCTATGGCCACCAGTAAGGCAGGGACAATGACATCTGGAATTCGCATGGCGCTTCCCACCAATATTATTGCTATTAATAAAGCCATAGGAGCTAACGATAAACCTAGTGGTGGTGATAATTGTTCAGAATTCCCTTCAAAATCCGGTTTTTTATCTCCGGCAACATAACCTTCTCCAGCTGACATTGATATTGATAATTGCCTTTTAATATATATAAGCGAGTAAACTATGACCACAATAGTACAAATAATACTCATAAGCGGTGCCGCAGTGAGGGTGGTTCCTAGCTGGGTTGGTATAACATTTTGAATGGCAGGAGTCCCTGGCAGCATTGTCATGGTAAATGTACCTACTCCAGCAAACAAAGCCGCTATAAACAGGTGCCAGGCAATGTTAAGCTCACGAAAAAGCGGTCTCGCTAAGGGAGCCAAGGTGAAGACAACGATAAATACGCTGATACCTCCATAGCTTAAAATAGCACCTATTATTGCTATAGCGACAAGAACTGTATAAGCATTTGATTTTCCTGTCAGTTGCAAAATCCATTCTGCTATAGTGAAAGTTGCCCGGCTGTCTTCCAGGTACTTACCCAGCACCGAACCCAAAGCAAAGATTATAAAATAGTTGATTACAAACCTGCCCAGCCCTGACATATACGAGTTTTCAAGTCCAAGTAGAGAGTCTTTTACATTTAAACCGTTACTAAGTACAACAATAGCTGCTGCAAGGGGAGCAATAACAATAATATTTACGCCCTTATAAGCAGCAATGATTAATATAATAATTCCAATCACTATTCCTGCAGGTCCCAACCATTCCAACATGACCATCCTCCCGCCATTAAGAATAAATAAAAACTGGTCCTCATTTTAAAAACGGGGACCAGCAGCTCATGGCAGAGCAGCATTTACGGTTAATTGATCTGTCGTGCCAAGTAAACAAAACACTTGCTACATCAAAAGTACATCTTTAACTGATCATGGAATTGTTATTTTGAAGATTTTTAACAATCTCATCTATCAGTGCCTTTTTAGCCACTTTCCCTACTGGGTTAAGAGGCAGTTGGTTGCGTATTATAAACCGCCGGGGAACTTTGAAGGATGCAATCCTGCTTTTGACAAAGGCTTTTAATTCTGCTTCGTCCACCTCACAACCCTTACGAGGTACTACAAAGGCATATCCTATTTCACCGTAAATCGCATCAGGAACCGGAACTAGCGCAACGGTCTGAACCTTCTCATGACTGCAGATAACCTCTTCTACCTCTGCAATGTAAACATTTTCACCACCTGTTATAAACATTTCTTTCTTTCTGCCCATAAATATAAGCAATCCATCAGCATTTTCGTAGAACAAATCCCCACCATAGAACCATCCCTCTTCGTCAAAAGAGTCATCATTTGCCTGGGGATGCCGGTAATATTCTTTTATTACGGTACTGCCTCGCAGAGCAAGCTCCCCCACCTGGCCCCTGGCGACCGGGTTCCGGTCCTGATCGACCAGTTTCCACTCTATTCCAGGCATGACCCGGCCCAGGCTCTTGCTAAGGTGTTCCGCACTTAAACCGGTGGGGGTGTAGCTAACAATTCCCGCAACTTCGGTCATACCCAAGCAATTGAAAACATTATTGGTCATGGTAGCCATCACTTTTTCTATGATGTGTCGAGTGGGCATGGAACCACCGAAATGAACTATCCTTAAGGAAGACTTATCATAGGAGTTGTAGTCGGGAAGATTAAAGATCATGCTGTACATGGTGGGTACCCCTCCCATAACTGTCACCTTTTCAGACTGGATTAATTCCAAGGTTTTTCCGGGGCTGAAAGTGGAAAGCAAAACTACTGTTGCACCAGTAAGCAACGGCGTTATCCCCTGGACAATGGCACCTCCCACATGATTAACCGGCATGCTGTCAAACCACACATCTTCCCAGGTAGTCCTAAAATAACTCGCTTCCATTTTCGCAGAATCCATTATGTTTCGATGGGTCAGCAGTACTCCTTTGGGCTTTCCAGTGGTTCCGGAAGTGTATACCATCATTACTCCATCATCAGTATTAACCTGCAGTTCACGTCTTTTCAATTCCTGCTCTAAGTAGTTATTGTCCTCCTGGAAAATATCCTCAAACCATGAGATATCAGAGTATCCAGCCTCATTTTTCTTGCCCAACACGAATATCTTTTTGATGGTGGGACATTGAGCAGCAATCTGCTGTATTCGCTGCAAATAGACTTCCTGGTTTCCAGATACAAAGACGTATGTAGATTCCGAATTGTTAATAATGTACTCCAATTCGGGTGGCATCAATTTGATTCCCATACCTACCAATACCGCTCCGACCCTAGATGCGGCCATGCATAGACAGAAATACTCAGGCTGGGTCTCCAGCAGGCATGCTATTCTATCATGCCGCTGAACCCCTAATTTTATTAAATACCTGGCTAATCTATCAACCTGGTCAGCGAATTCCCGATAGCTGATACGCTGCTGTTGATATACGAAGGCCGTGTGGTCAGGATAGAGGTGTGCATTTTTCTGAATATAATCAGAAATTATCCTTGCTCCATTATCGGTTTGGTCCATATCTTTCTCCTTACCTTTCCAATATCTCCTTGTTAGCTCCCTGCGTGAGATAGGCTGCACAAGGAAGGTAATTTTGGCCAGCTAACCCAAATATTCAGGTTTCAGTTCAATAACCGATACGTCTGAACTCTTAAAGTTCTCCTCCATGCTGAATACTTTGGGAACTTCGTTCAATACATAGAAGCGAGCACTGGCAATTTTGCCCTTGTAAAAGTTCGCATCAAACGAGTCATCGCCTACTTCATCAAGTTTCTGCTTAGCCAATATCCCCTGATCCAGCAGGAGCATTCCGCAGTAAACCATAGACATAGCAAACATAATCCGGTTAGCCCACAAGCCCTGATAGCTTACTTCACCTGCACTTAATTTATCTTTTAACATCCTCAACATGTTGGTGAAGGACTCATAAGCACGGGAAAGCATTTGTACTTCTTCAGCAAAATCCTGGTTATCGCGGTGAGCTTCGATATTCTGGCTGAGTTCCTGCATCCACTTTTGAAACGGTTTGCCTTTGTCCATGCTGAATTTACGTCCCACTAAATCCATAGACTGAATAAAAGTTGTGCCTTCCCAAATGGAGTATATCTTGGAATCCCGGGCCAGTTGCGCTACTGGATACTCTTCGATAAAACCATACCCTCCATAGCACTGAATAGCCTCTCCGCATAACCCCCAGGCCAACTCACTGCAGTAAGCCTTACAAAGCGGATTATTTATCATGAACATATCGTTGTAGTATTTCCTGTCTTCCGGATCAGATGCCGCTATAGCCATATCTGTATACCAGTAGGTTTTCATCAGCAAAGCTCGCATGGCGTCGGTGCAGGCCTTTTGGTGGAGGAGCATATATTTTATGTCCTCATGCTCAATAATGGGTACCCTGGGTCCTTTGGGATCAGTTAACTTCCGGCCTTGTACCCTAATCTTCGCGTATTCACGGGCATTATAGTAAGCTTCCTCAGCCACGGCGAGGGCCATTAAGCCAGTACTGAGCCGGGCTTCATTCATCATCATGAACATTTGGGCCAGACCATGAGCACGTCCATCTTCCCCAGGAGGGTCACCCAACAGCCATCCATAGCAATCATCGTTTTCTCCATAGGCTAAGGTACAGGTAGATGAACCATGCAGGCCCATTTTGTGCTCAACATTGACAGTAGTTACATCGTTCCATTCGGTAATATTGCCGTTTTCGTCAAAACGGTTTTTGGGAACAGCAAATAATGATATTCCGGCTGTTCCTTCCTGTGCCCCCTCAATACGAGCCAGTACCAAATGGATAATGTTATCCCATAGATCGGAATCACCTGAGCTTATGAAGCATTTGGTACCTTTTATTTTGTATAAACCGGGAGTATCAGTAGGATATGCTTTGGTTGTAGACAGACCTAGGTCCGATCCGGCCCCCGGTTCGGTAAGATTCATGGTCCCACCCCAGATGCCGGCAAACATATTGGGCAGAACTTTAGCTTTTACTTCATCACTTCCATAGGTCTGAATAACGGCAGCAGCTGGTCCGCCGGTTACCCAATACAGTATCATGCAGGGAGCAGCAGCAGTGAGAATTTCATTCTGACAAGCACTGAATAAACGCGGAACATGTCCCTCTTCCTCAACATTAAAAGCGGAAGGTCCCATTCCAGCATCGCGGATAGTATAGTAGGCCTTTTTCATGGACTCGGGCAAATAGACATGTCCATCCTTAAACTGTGCTCCGATAGTATCAGCATCACCGTTAGCCGGCGCTACTACATCACGGGCAATCTTGTGAGCCACATCAATAAAGGCGTCAAAATCATCAATAGAATAATAATCTTTGTACTCATCACAGGCCAGCAGCTTTTCGGTATCAAGCCATTCCTTCACCACAAATTTCAGTTCCCTGATATCAAAAAGGTAGTTAGTAGCAGGCATATTGGTTCCTCTCTTTCATAAACGATAATTTGCAGAAATCCTGTTAGCAAAATAAAAAGGAGGTTCACCCCAGTATTGATGTCTAACATTAACGCTTATTGGTCTTTCTCCAGATATTAGCCTCTTTAGCGGCTTGAACCAGTTCATCCTGACACTCGGGATGGGCTATGGAAATCAAAGCCTCAGCTCTCTCCCAGGTGGAAAGTCCTTTCAGGTTAACAATTCCGTACTCAGTAGCCACATAGTTGGTTATATTAGCCGGAACACTCACCAGGGTGCCTGGAACAAAAGCAGGAACTATATTAGATTCATACTTGCCTGTTTTCTTGTTGAACCGTGCCGAGTGAAGAGCTACTATTCCCTTACCACCTTGGGAATGGTAGGCTGCATAATGAAAATCCAAAATTCCTCCTGTTCCGGATATCTGTTTGCGTCCAACTGATTCGGCAGATATATGCCCAACCAGATCAACATTTATACAGTTGCAAATGGACATTACTTTGTCGTTTTGCTGGATTATCCAAGGATTGTTTGTGTAACTGGGACAGCGTACATTAACGGTGGGATTGTGGTCGCAGAACTCGTACAGGGGTCTGGATCCCAGGGCAAAGTAGCACATGGTTATACCTTTATCGATGTTTTTACGCTGATTGGTTATTTTGCCATTGGCGAAGAGTTCCAAAAAGGCATCACAAAGCAGTTCAGTATGAACTCCCAGGTCTTTTACATCTGATTGGGCAATGATTTTTCCTATCTGATTGGGGGTTCCCCCTACACCCAACTGCA
>ENA-OWPA01000996-OWPA01000996.1-bioreactor-metagenome-genome-assembly--contig:-NODE-996-length-23977-cov-12.943431_pt1 | contig 23977 bp, 22 predicted proteins | sample MGYA00238139_ERZ651803 | MGnify/ENA primary metagenome ERZ651803 (study PRJEB26909, sample SAMN07631231) | bioreactor metagenome | isolation source: Switchgrass digestor | place: USA: Dartmouth... | reverse complement strand
TCAGCCGGCAGCAATTCCGGTAATCTGTGGACAAAAGATATCGGTTGATTTTGGACAAAGAAAAGCGGTAATAACACCTATTTGTCCTACAAAAATTTTACGCTAAGTAATAATTATTTGTAAAATCTAATAGAAGTGACATTGCCTGTGTAAATAAAAAAGAGCTTTAATGTAAAGCTCCTTCCTCAATCTTTTCATTATCAGCTACAAGAAACTTTTCAAGCAATTCCGGGGGATACTGTGTACCGCATATGTTGCATTCAATATAAGTCCTTGATGCCTTCAGCTCCCTTTTATCATACAGATAAGAAAGGAATTCATCCGTATTCATCCGTCCCGGGGCATCATTATCAATTATATAAGAATAAACATAGCTGGCCTCATACCGCATGGTAAGCTCGTTGCTGTCACAAACGGGACATTTATGCTTCTTCTTTTTTTCGTTCTTTGCACTATCCATAGGCAACATCCCTTGCTGAGTATTTTAGGCTTGAGAAATTCATTTTATTTTATGATTACCAAAAAATCTTGATTATATACGATTAATAGACTTTTATATATTTTTATTCCATCGACTATTTTGTATTGGTCAAATATATGAGCTACTGTTTGAATAATAGTTTGAACAGTTGACCGGAAGATATGGCAAGACACAAAAAAAGCACCGACCCCGCAGCTCATAGTCTGCAAAATCGATACTTTCACAAATGCACCTCCAGGGGCTCGAACCCTGGACACCCTGATTAAGAGTCAGGTGCTCTACCAACTGAGCTAGAGGTGCTTTTTTGTTCTTTTTTATTTCCGAACGCAAAAGTTATTATATCTAAAGCTCGGACAAATTGCAAGCATTTTTTTGATTTTTTTTAAAAAAAACATCATTTTATTTTTCCAGGCAAGAAAACCCTCTAATATATGGGTTTTCCTGCCTGCGGTAACCAATAACGGGCGGTCTACCTAATCAAGCCTTCAAGCTTCTCCTGCAAAGCCTTTTTGGGTGCTGCTCCAACCATTGTATCAACCGGTGCACCATTCTTAAAGAATATTAGAGTGGGGATTGACATGACGCGATACTTCTCTGTTGTTTTAATATCTTCATCAACATTAAGCTTGCCTATTTTTATTTTACCCTCATATTCTTTGGCAAGCTCTTCAATAATTGGAGCAATCATTTTACAGGGTCCGCACCAGTCTGCATAAAAATCTACCAATACAGGGATGTCCGACTCCAGAACCTCCCTCTGAAAATTTTCATCCGTAAAATGCAGTGCCATTATTATTCCTCCATTTCCCTGCGCCGGGCTCACTATGCCTCAGCCAGACTTCATCCTACTGTTTATTATTACAACTAATATTTTATATTATGTGATGCATATAATGTAATTACATAATAACACATAACCTGAAAATTTTCATTGATTTTTTTCCGCATTATTTCTTCTTTTTTATCTTTACCGATTTATTCAAAATATCCTCAACCTCATCCCAGGATGCCTTAAGCTGCAATATCTTTCTGTCTAGTTTACGCATATTTCCCGTTATCTTTGATATCTTGCTCTTCCAGCTCCTTTTCATGCAGCCGCCTCTTAACCTTGTTTTTTATATTTTATGTTAAGAAAGTAAATTTAGTACCTGACTGCATTTTCAATCCCTTATTTCCTGTATGCTATAAACCTGTTGATAGGGACACCCTCAGCCACAAACTTTTCTTCATATTCGGTCATAACATTGCCGGCCAGATATTCGCTGTTATGAAGATCATAGGTCAGCTCCTTAAGCTCCCATCCTGCCAACTTAGCCTCCTCTATCGAAAATTCAAATAGCGGCCTGTTATCCGTTTTAAATATAACCTCTCCATCCTTTTTCAAAAACTGATCGTATCTTTTAAGGAACTCCCTGGAGGTCAGGCGGCGCTTTGCATGCCTTTCCTTTGGCCAGGGATCGCTGAAATTCAGATATATTCTGTCCACCTCATCAGGTGCAAATATATCGGTAATATAAACCGCATCAAAACGAATAAAGTATAAATTGTTCAGCTCCAGCTCCTGTCTCTTTTCCAGTGCCCGGAACAGAACACTTGAGTATTTTTCTATACCGATATAATTAATATCCGGATTTTGCTGGGCCATCTGAATTATGAACTTTCCCTTTCCCGTACCTATTTCAATATGTATGGGATTGTTGTTCTGAAATAAGGTATGCCATTTGCCCTTATATTCCTCCGGATTATGGATTACAAACTTATTTGCCGCCACAGCCTCCCTGGAGCCTTTTATATTTCTGAGCCTCATAAATCTGTGCACTCCTTTCCGTAATTTTTAAGCATATTCAAAAGTAAATTTGTTGTTCCGTTATTGAATTAATTTTTCATGCCAATACTTTATTATAATCTCAAATATAATACAAGCGGGATCACGATAGTATAATATCCCTTGAGCCGACATCTATGCAACAGAAAAACATAAAGGCTGATTTCTTCCCTGTCTAGTATACTTCAAATATCCTGTGAAGAAAAGCTTTTTAATTTCGATGAACAGTTGCGGTTAATCCTGAAACCTGTTTTGCGACATCTGCTTTACTTTACATTATTATCTTCCTATAGTATAATTTTTAATTGCAGGATACCGGTTAAATAAAAGCATTCCGGCACCTGTAGATATCACTTATCAGTATAAACAGATTAACTCATATTTGTTTAGATTATAATTCACTGAAAGGTATGTTTATAGATGAATAAACGATTATTTTCGCTATTAATTGCCGTTATTATAATACTAACGCAATTTTTTAATATAAAAACAGCCTATGCCGGCAGCGTAACAAATAATTCCGACTGGCCAACCGGTCCTTCAGTATTTGCAGAAGGTGCAATAGTAATGGAGGCCTCAACCGGCCTGATTTTATATGAGAAAAATATACATCAGACCTATTATCCCGCCAGCATAACAAAGATCATGACGGCACTGCTGACGATTGAAAATGCCAATCTGGGCGAAATTGTAACCCTGTCCAGGGATGCTTATTATAATGTTGAGCTAACCAGCAGCCGCGTCGGTATTGAGGTTGGTGAACAGCTTACAGTCCAGCAGGCGCTGTACGCTGTGCTGCTGATGTCGGCAAACGAGGTTTCCTATGCCCTTGCCGAGCATGTTGGCGGAACCATTGAGGCATTTGCTGAAATGATGAATGAGCGTGCCAGGGAAATAGGCTGTAAAAACACAAACTTCACCAATCCCCATGGCCTGCCTGATGAAAATCACTATACTACCCCCTATGACATGGCTCTGATAACCAGAGAAGCCATGAAAAACGAAACCTTCCGCAAAATTTTTGCCACGAGGACCTATCAGATTCCTCCCACCAATATGAAAAATGAAGCCAGGCCCTTAAGAAATCATCACAAATTCATTCTTAAGCAGGATTATGTTTACGACGGCTGCATAGGTGGAAAGACCGGCTATACCTCCAAGGCAAAATTTACACTTGTTACCGTGGCCAAAAGAGGAGATTTGGAGCTTATTTGTGTTGTTATGAAGGATGACACCAGCGACCATCAATATACGGATACCAAAAAGCTGCTGGACTTCGGCTATAACAACTTTTCCATATATCCCATAGCTGATTTGGAAAAGCCATCATCATCAATAAGTGAATCCCCATTTTTTACAAAATACAATGCTCTTCTAAGCCAAAATGACAGGCCGGTTTACACCAATAAAAACGGCTTTTTGCTGCTCCCCAACAACGCCTCGCTGGATGATGCCAAAAAGGAAATTATATTCTATTCCGATACGACAAAAAACAGTAATGAACATAAATCCTTTTCCTCAGATTCTTCAGAAGATACGGTAATCGGTCAGATCTCCTATACCTATAAGGGCAAGTATGTAGGGGGAGCCGATATCATTTATCGCCAGAATGACAGTCCTGCTTTGGTTAGAGTTTCCTCTGATAAAAATGAGCCCACTTCCGGACCGGAACAGACCAAAAGCCCTACTGAAGAGGAAAAGCAAAGTCTTAGGCCTGTCATAATAGGAGCCATTGTCGGTATCCTGATTTTTGCTATTGTATTATATTTTATACTGGTTGAGCTTCCAAGGCTTAAGCGCAGAAATGCCTTCTATAAAAAAAGAAGACACAGAAAGAGACGTGCAGATGATGACATCTTTGATTTCCTGTAAATTAGCAAAACCTCAAAGCCAGCTATAGGCCTTGAGGTTTTCTATTTTAGCGTGTCTGGCGGGATTCGAACCCACGACCTTCCGCTTAGGAGGCGGACGCTCTATCCTGCTGAGCTACAAACACAGATAACATAGATATTCTACTATTTCCATTCGAATTAGTCAATATCTTAATACAACAGTTTAAACAAATTCTGTTGCAAAATTCAGGCAGGGCTTGCCCGATTATTCAGCCATCCGTCTTTGCAGTATACTTTTTAATTTAACTATATCGCCGTATCCTTTATTTGTTCGAAAAACAGGACACTTCCCTGCATCCATATATTTCCTTTAAATCTTCTGCCAACCAATGGTTCGCCCAGGAGATCCTTTTTATTTATGCACAGGCGGAAGCTTAAGTCATTGCATACCAGCTGCATATCATACAGCTCTTCCCCTGTCAGTCTGTTCTGGATCAGATTTACTTCGGCAATTGAAGCAATTATACTGTAATTGTCAGATTCAGAACCAAAGGGTATGAAGGTTGTATCAACGATCGAATAAATGTCCTCTTTTTTTGCCCTTCTTGAAATCATAGCATAGGTGTCCAAATCGTCAATTGTCAGACTGTCAATTGCTTCCTGATTGCCCTTTTTGGCTTCCGCTATAAGATTATTTCTTTTCTTTATTTCAGCGCTGATATTTCGAACCTGCACCTCACTCATTTCAATAGGAAGCAGGATCTTTCCCTCCAGCGACAAAGCGGCAAGAGATATGGGAAAAGGCGTTCCCATCGGCATATTTTGATTCTTTTTCTCCAGATATTCTATTACATTCTGAAGATAAAAGATCAGTGATACACCCAGTCTGTAATCATCACACATACCGGTATAGGCCTCAGTATCCACCCGTTTGTTGATGCTTACCTCTTCCCTCGAGCTTATTATATGTCCATAAATATAGGGATAATAATGCTCCATATGGAAATTGCCCATCTCATCGGTTTCTCCCCGTAGAGCAAGCCCTATACCTTCAGCAAATTCCATTGCTATTTCAGTAAAGCTGCTGTTATTATCACGCTTTACAGAACGAATCCTGGATGGCTGTTCTATAATTTTTTCGATCAATTTGTTCAGTTCCAACCTATTATTAACCTCACTAAATCCAATTGCTCTCAAATAGCTGTGCATATCATCACTTCCAATCATAAAGCCGACTTTCTATATTTTACGTAAGTCTGCCATAATTAATGTAAATAAAAGATATTAATTATATATATCATATTTTATATTTTATGGCAAGTATACAATCCAAGTAAAAATATGTCTTTCAGTTGGCTATTGTGTCAACTATAAACAAAGTCAGCTCCTTTGTTAAATCCTTCTCGATCCATTCCCTTGGAGTATTGCCATTACTGTCTTTAATGACGCGAATAACCGGCCTGGTAGGACATTTTGGATTTTGTCTCAGGACAATAGCTATTTCCCCCTCGTTGGTTAAAACAATTGATCCTGTAGGATATGCAGCAACAGAAGCAACAAATGCCTTAACTATCTTAAAATCAAATAAAACCCCAGCCTGGCTTACTATATAGTCAATTGCTTCATGGACCTTTAATTTTTTTGTCAAATTTCCATACACCCGGCTGTCAAACTCATCACAGACCGCTGCTATCTTACTGCCAATCCTGATTTTACTTCCCTCCAGACGAAACGGATAGCCGGAACCGTCGAGCCTTTCATGATGATTAAGGATTATTTCCTTCGAAGTCCTCGAAAGCCATTTCAGCTTATCAACAGATGCATATCCATGTATTGTATGCATTTTTATTTCTTTTGCTTCCTTTTCCGTACAGGTTTCAAGAGTAAGATCCTGCCAATCAAAGGGTATATATATAAAGCCTATATCATGAAGAAGACAACCAATTGCTATATCCTTTATCTTTTCCCGCTTCAGACGCAGCTTATAGGCTATAATCACAGATAAAGCGCACACATTCAGGGAGTGGGAGTAGGTGCTCTCGCTTTTATCTCTGACACATGCAAGATTATATATAACCTCTGGTTCAAGCATTATTTCGTGAATAATCTCTTCGGCAACAAGTTTTATTTTTTCCAGATCGGCTGAATTCTGATAGGCATACTTTTGGAGTATATCCTTAACAGTTTCCTGACATTGTTCCTTTATCTGCAACTCAAGGCTGTCAGACAGATCTATTCCTTCACCTATTTCATCCTCAACATATACATACTGAATATCCAGTTCCTTCAGCCTTTTTACATATTCCTTCTTAATAACGGAGCCTGCCGTAATAAGCACCGATTCCGATTTGCTTATCAAATCTTTAGCCAATCGTTCTTTGCCTGTTACAGAATCCAACGAGATTATTCGCATCAATGATCTCCCCCTATAACCAAAATACGGGTAGTATTTAAATTGATCTTAACACGGATGCTGATAATTATCCATGATTAATTAGATTCATATCCCTTGTAAAATCCACAAAAATTCTTTTGGGTAATCCTCCTTTTTATGCAAGATAAAATAAATGCAAGTATAAGCTTTATATCTATTGTACATTTTTTATATTTTTTGGCAATAATTCTTTGAATTTTTATTGTTATTTTTTTAACAATTTCTATTTACAAATAATAAGCCTTCTGTTATAGTCAAAGTATGTTAAAATATTAACATAAAAGGAGGTTGGAAATATGAAAACTACAACACAAACTCCTAGTCCGAAGGAACATGTTGATGCATTAGTTAAAAATGCACTTAAAGCATTGGATGAGTTCCAGAAATTAGATCAAAAGACTGTAGATAATATTGTTCATGAAATGGCTTTGGCTGGTCTGGCTAAGCAGCAGCTTCTTGCCAAAATGGCTGTTGAAGAGACCGGCAGGGGTATTTATGAAGATAAAATAACCAAGAATATATTTGCAACCGAATATGTATGGCATTCCATAAAATATGACAAAACCGTAGGAATTGTTGAGGATAATGAAGAAGAAGATTATATGATTGTTGCTGAACCCGTAGGTGTGGTCGCTGGTGTTACACCAGTCACCAATCCTACCTCTACTACCATGTTCAAATGTCTGATATGCATAAAAACCAGAAATCCCATCATATTTGGTTTTCATCCCAGTGCACAGCAATGTTCAAAGGAAGCAGCAAAGACCCTTTATGAAGCAGCAATAAAGGCAGGTGCCCCAAAGCATTGCATTCAGTGGATAGAATACCCTTCCATAGAAGCCACTAGGGAGCTTATGAACCATCCCAATGTGTCCCTGATCCTGGCAACAGGCGGAGCAGGCATGGTAAAGCAGGCTTATTCATGCGGAAAACCGGCTCTGGGCGTTGGCCCCGGCAATGTACCCTGCTTTATTGAAAAAACGGCTAATCTGAAACGGGCGGTTACTGATCTAATAATGTCAAAATCCTTTGATAACGGTATGATCTGTGCATCAGAGCAGGCTGTTGTCATAGAAGCGCCTGTTTATAATGAAGTAATAGAGCTTATGAAAAAAGCAGGCTGCTATTTTGCCAGCAAAGAAGAGATAAAGCTGCTGGAGAAAGTAGTGATTAAGCCTGAAAACGGCAATGTTAATCCGGCAATAGTAGGTCAGTCGCCTGTTAAAATTGCAGCCATGGCCGGAATCAGTATCCCTGAGAATACCAAAATCCTTTGCACCGAGCTGGAGGGAGTCGGCCCTGAATATCCATTATCCAAAGAAAAGCTGTCACCTGTTTTGGCAGTATTAAAGGCCAAAAATCTTGAACATGGCTTTGAGCTGTGTGAAAAAATGATTTCTCTCGGTGGACTAGGCCATTCGTCAGTAATACATTCTTCATCTGATGATGTAATCAAAGCCTTCTCAGCAAGAATGAAAACAGGACGTATCCTTGTGAATTCACCGGCAACTCATGGTGCCATAGGAGATCTTTATAATACAAACATTCCGTCACTTACGCTCGGATGCGGCACCTATGGCGGCAATTCCACAACAAATAATGTATCGGCAGTAGATCTGATAAATTATAAGAGAGTTGCCAAAAGGAGAGTCAATATGCAGTGGTTCAAAGTACCCAGCAAGATATATTTTGAGGCCGGTTCAACCTCATACCTGTCCAAAATGCCTGGTATAAGCAAAGCTTTTATAGTAACCGACCCTTCTATGACAGAGCTGGGTTATGTTGACAGGGTACTTTATTATCTGAGAAAACGTCCTGATTATGTTCACTGCAAGATTTTTGATCAGGTTGAACCTGATCCTAGCCTTGACACAGTATTAAAGGGTGTAGAGGAAATCAACAAATTTAAGCCTGATGTAATAATTGCTTTAGGTGGAGGCTCTGCCATAGATGCAGCTAAGGGTATGTGGCTTTTCTATGAAGATCCGAACGCAGACTTTAAGAATATGAGTTTGAAATTCCTGGATATCAGAAAGCGCACCTACAAGTTCCCCTCTCTTGGAGAAAAGGCCAAATTTGTTGCTATTCCCACAACAAGCGGAACCGGTTCGGAGGTAACCTCTTTTGCTGTTATTTCTGATAAAAAGGAAAATAAAAAATATCCTATAGCCGACTATGAATTGACTCCTGATGTGGCAATTATTGATCCTGAATTTGTTATGACCGTTCCTAAGAATGCAACAGCCTGGACCGGAATGGATGTTCTCACCCATGCCATAGAAGCTTATATATCGGTACTAGCATCAGATTTTACCGACGCCTTGGCAATTCATGCAATTGATCTTGTGTTCAGGTATCTAAGGATTTCCTATGACGAGGGCGCCAACAATGAGATAGCACGTGAAAAAATGCATTATGCTTCAACCATAGCAGGAATGGCATTTACAAATGCTTTCCTTGGTATAAATCATTCTCTTGCCCATAAACTTGGAGGAGAATACCATATACCTCATGGTTGTGCAAATGCAATACTCCTTCCCCATGTGATCAGATACAACGGAGTTGAATGCCCAACCAAATTCACGTCCTTCCCGAAGTATGAAAGCTATATTGTCGCTGACAAGATCTATGAGCTGATGAAGAAGCTTGGCAAAAATCCGGCAAGCAAGGCAGACGCTGTAGAAATGCTGGCTAATGAGGTTGAGGACCTTAACAGGCATCTGAATATTCCTGCAACCTTGAAAGAATATGGAATAGACGAACAGGATTTTCTTTCCAAGGTTCATGATCTTGCAGATCTCGCCTTCGGAGATCAATGTACAACAGCAAATCCCAGATTACCATTAGTATCTGAGCTTGAGGAGTTATATCTTAAGGCATACTATGGCAAGGACTATAAAAAGTATAATAATTGAACGGTAATATTACATTAAGGAGATTAATACCTGCTTTTGTACTCCTTCTCTAGATACATTTTACAAGGGAATCTTCATGGTTTTACTGTAGGAAACCGGAAAACAGGAGGTAGCGGATTAATTCGGCTACCTCCTGTTTTCATTAATCTAATGGCACTACTTATTCCATATAGTTTTCACTGTTTATTGCCTGCTCCAAAGCGCTTTTTTCTTCTGTTGACAATTCAATAAAGGATTCTCCTTTAATTATTTCCTTCAAATATGTGTAACAGCCTTCACGGCTACTATGTACCGAATTTAGCAAAAAACCATTGTTTTCTTTATCAAGAAGCACCAGCACAAAGCTGAGCTTTCCGCCCATTTCACGAAACGCGTCATATTTTACAACACCAATCTTTTGATAGCATGTAAGCAAATTTTCCTTAACCTTGTCCAGCTCCTTGGAAAGTCTGTTTGCTTCCGCCTTTAGCATGTCCAAATCGGAAAAACGACTGATAAATTTACTTTCCAGACTTTTACCGTTTTCTCCGGTCATAAATTTCTTATATAACTTTGAAAGCCTTCTGTGGGATATAAATATAAGAATAATAAAAATTATAAGAAGAAAAGTAATTGCCAATAGCCCAATTGCTATAACTCCTGCATTCTCTTTTATCATATTGTTTAAGCTGTCCATTAGTAACCTCCAGGATAAAGTTGACTTATGCTTTTATTATTTTTACACATTTTCATGTCCCTGACTGTATGGCATCAAAAAGCTCTATGATTCTTTCAAGCTCATCGTTCGAATAAAATTCAATTTCTATTACTCCTCTTTTATTCTTTTTATGTATAGACACCTTTGATCCTATGATATTTCTGATTTTGTTTTCTATATCCCTGTATATCAATCCTTCCTTATCATCAGAAAGAGTCTTTTTTTCGGCAGGCTTTTCTCTCATAAGCTTTTTGATAAGCTTTTCGGTTTCCCTGACACTCAACTTTTCTTTGACAATCTTACAGGCAAGCTCATATTGCTTATCTTTGTTTTCAATCGCCAATAACGCCCTGCCATGACCTCCTGACAACAGATTATCTATCAGCATCTGCTGTACTCTTTCATCCAACTTAAGGAGTCTCATTGAATTGGTTATTGCAACCCTGCTTTTTGACACCCTTTCTGCGACTTCCTCCTGTTTTAAATTAAACTCCTGAATTAATCTTTGATATGTCTGGGCTTCTTCTATAGGATTCAAATCCTCCCTTTGCAAATTTTCAATCAGAGCAATTTCAACTGCTTCCTGAGGACTATAATCCTTAATTATTGCTGGTACCTCTTTCAAACCTGCCAGTCTGGCAGCACGCCATCTTCGCTCACCTGCAATGATTTCATAAAATTTATCTTTTTTTTGCAATATAAGTGGCTGAATAATACCATGCTTTTTGATTGAATCAGCCAATTCCTTCAAAGACTCTTCATCAAACTTTTTTCTTGGCTGATGCCTGTTGGGTTCTATTTCATTTATTTTTATTAATGTTTCACGTGAAACATCCTTTACTTCGTCTTCATTATTATTTATTTGTTCTGGGATCATTATATCTAGTCCCTTACCCAAACCCTTTCTAACTGCCATGTTGTCCTCCTTAATTACTTCTTTTTATTTTAAAGTAATTTCTGATCAACAGAAAATTATATTTTTTAGCGTTTTTTTAATCACCTCTCATTTAAACCCAAATTTTCAACAGATTATATTTATTTCAGAAAAGAAAGGCAAATGAGCGACATTTGATTAATTTAATCCGACTATTTTTTTCGATATTTAATTTCCTTAGGTGTAATTTTTAAAAAACTTTCTGCTTCATCATTCTCTATAACCTCCTGAGCCAGCTGACGATATCCTTCGGCTCCTGCTGATTTAGGATCGTATATATTAATTGGAATTCCATGGCTCGGAGCCTCAGCTAGTCTGACGTTTCTGGGTATTATTGTTTTATATATATTTTGCTTAAGATGACCTTTTACATTTTCAACTACCTCTAATGATAAATTAGTTCTTGCATCATACATGGTAAAGACTACGCCTTCTATTACCAGGGAGGGATTTAGTCTTTGCTTAACAAGATTTATAGTATGTATTAGCTGAGCAAGACCTTCCAAAGCATAATATTCGCATTGAATGGGTACCAGCACAGAATCAGCAGTTGTCATTGCATTTACTGTTAAAATGTTTAATGAAGGAGGGCAATCTATTATAATAAAATCATATTCGTCTCTAATCCTATCCACATGTTTTTTTAGAATAAATTCTCTTCCATTAATTCCTATCAATTCAATTTCAGCACCTGCAAGGTTAACATTCGATGGCAGTAAATCCAGATTTTTTATCTTTGTTTTTATTCTGCATTCTTCCAGACTGCAGTCACCGATAATCATCTGATATATTGTTGTAGTAAGCTTATTTTTGTCTACTCCAAGCCCACTTGTAGTGTTACCCTGTGGATCTATATCTACAGTAAGAACTTTTTTCTTTAATTCTGCCAAACATGCGGATAGATTAATGGCTGTTGTTGTTTTTCCTACACCACCTTTTTGGTTGGCTATTGCTATTACTCTTGACATTAATTCATCCCTCCAGGGTATTAATAAAATCTTCTTTTGAATTGAAACACTGATTTTTTATTTACATGGCTAATTATATCATTAAATTAATCATATATCTATAGATAAAATACTTTTTGTCTGGCAGAGGAGGTATAGCTTTTATATTATTCATTATTAATTTTAAGCCAATAATGTTATATATAGTTCAAGGAGAATGTTTCACGTGAAACATTCTCCTTGAACCTACATCCCATAAGAGTTTTCTATTTAACTGTAACAATCATATGTAGCGTCTATTTATATCAATTAAAATCTTTATCTTTCATATTAATATATTTTTTATATATTTTTCTTTTGAAAAAATAATAATATAATTATATCCTTATTTTATTCCGATAATCACTATTGCATAAACTATAATATATCAACCAAATTATTTCTTATTGCAAAAACCGCAGCTTGAGTTCTGTCGGATACATTAATTTTTTTGAATATATTAGATACATGGTTTTTTACTGTTTTTTCACTAATCGCCAGGGTAAAGGCGATTTCCTTATTAAATAGTCCTTCAGCCAGCAATTTTAGTACTTCAATCTCTCTCTTTGTTAATGTATCAATAACGCCCTTACCGGCTGAACTCTTTTCCTCCAATTTAGTCTTTAACATAGGTGCCAGCTCAGGTTCGATAAAGGTTTCGCCATTGTAAACAGTATTAATAGCTTTCTTTAAAACAGATGAATTTGAGTCCTTTAAAACATAGCCGTCTACTCCAATTTCTACTGCTCTCACCAGATACTCAACCTCATTATGTATCGTTAAAATAAGAACCTTTACTTTCTTATTATTTTCTCTAATGCATTGCAATACCTGAAGGCCATTCATATTTGGCATATTGATATCCAGCAACAGAACATCTGTTTTTTCCTCATCCAAGAGCTCAAGGCATTCCTTGCCGTTACTCACCTCCGCCACTACTGTTATATCACCCTCCAATTCCAACAGTTGCTTAATTCCCTCTCTTACCATAGAATGATCATCCGCAATCATTACTCTAATAGGTTTACTCATTCTTTTCCTCCTCTTGTTTTGTTAATGGAACTTTTATAATAATTGATGTTCCCTTTCCTTTTTCTGATTGTATTTCCAAGGATCCCGACAATAATGATATTCTTTCCTTCATTATAGATAAGCCAAAGCTTGAGGTCTGTTCAGAATTGTTTAATAGAAATTTATCTGAATTAAATCCTTGTCCGTTATCCTTTACTGTAACCTTTAAATAATCTTCCTCATAAAGAATATTTATATCTATTAAGCTGGCATTTGCATGCTTTAATATATTGGTGCATGCTTCCTGAATTACACGAAATACTGTTACTTTAATAACCGGTAATATTTTTTCTGGTTCCTCATTTGCCTCTACAATTATATCAATATTATTAAGATCCATAAGTTTGTTTGCATATCTTTGTACTGTAACCGTCAGGCCCTGATCCTCTATAGTCATAGGCTTAAGATTATAAATAATCCCTCTCATATCATTAATAACAGACTTTAATGTGTTTGACATGGTATGTAACTCAAGCTTTGCCCGTATCGTGTCTATATCTATCAGCTTTATGCAAAGCTCTGCCTTATGAACCATGCTGGTAAGGTTTTGGACTGTGGTATCGTGTAAATCTCTTGCTATTCTCTGCCTTTCAATCTCCTGTGCTTCCAATATGCTAAGTCCCTGATCATTTATCCTTCTTCTGCTTTTATCCCCAAAATTTTTAATACTTTCTGAATATCTTTTAACACACTGAATTGCATAATTAAGAGCGTATATTCTTTTACCCAGATAATCCTCCTGCTGTCTGAGCTTGCTTATTTCTATTTTCAAATTTTCAATTTCATTATCTTCATCCTTATCATTTGTATATATAGGTGAAAAAAGGTTCCGATTATCTTTTATCTGTTCTTTTTTGTACTTTTCCTGTTCCTTTATTTCCAGCTGATTTATATATGATTTTAATTGAATTCTAACTGCAGAAAGCCTTTCTTCCAAGTCTTGAACCATTTCACTTAAGACGATATTTGAATTATCATCCACCTCGCCTAATTCAATCAGCTTACCTTCAGAATTCATATTGTCATACATTGTTATTCATCCTTTCAACCTGCTAAATCAGAACAGAAAATATCGACCCCTTAATAGTATTATCATATAATACATTTTGCAGTTTTTAAAGTATTTTTTGAATAAATTGGTCTAAATTCCTAATATTATGGTAAATAATTTAATTATTTTTTCTACAATTTTTCAGTAAATTTTTACTACTTATTGTCATTTTATACTTTTTAATACCGTTTTCTAAAAATTCATCACTTACTCTTATGAAACCTATTTTTTTAAAGAATCCTTCGCTAGATGCAAAGGCATCAGCATCTACTTCATTTATACCGGATATAAAGGCTTTATTTAACAGCAACCTTACAATAAAATCGCCGTACTTTTTATTTCGGTATTCCTTCAATACAGCAACCTTATCTATTTTGTAATTCTCTCCATCAAAAATAATCCTTCCGGTTGCTACCGCTATTTTTTTATCTTCTCTGTCAGCTTTTTTTGCCGCATCCTCTCTTTCATAAGCGACGGCATGTATTGCAAGCATATCAAAATCATCAAATTCTTTATCATAAGGAATACCATATTCTTCAATAAATACCTTTTTTCTTATATCAATAGCTTCCTTAAGCTCGTCCCCTGGCTTTAAAATCTTTCCCTGTATATACATTGTTTTATTTCCACCCCTTATTCATCTTTTATCGAGATTCTTGCCTGTTCCTCAGATATATTATCGCACATAGGCTTATATTATATATTAAAATATACCATTCTGTCTATTTTTGGAGGCTTTTTTTATAATAAATTTTAAATAAGAAATTTGAATGATTGGCCGATAATCAATTCCTATAATACTGAATAAAAGATGCCTAAGCACAAAAGATGCTTAAGTCCTCCTTTTTGCCGTTATCTCTCAGTCTGAACTTTTATCAGGCTATTTTATAAGGGACTTTTTTCTATTTTTACCGGGCTTCTCGGATACTGCTTTGGAGTATTATCCAGCTTTTTTAGCAAAAGAAGGGTCCTTTGCATATCCGTACCTGGCAATATAAAGGTATCCTTTGAGCTGATTTCTGTTTTTAATTTATTTAGAGCATTCTGAGAAGCATTTATTTCCTCATCGATATTTCCAGTTTTATATGATATAAAATAACCACCCTTTTTAACAAAAGGAGTGCAAAATTCCAGCAAAACAGGCAGCCTTGCCACTGCTCTTGATACACATAAATCATATTTTTCCCTATATTTTATATCTCTGCCATAATCCTCCGCCCTTCCATGCAAGGTACTCGTTTTTGGCAAATTAAGCTTTTCAATGACTTCATCCAGAAAATTTAACCTTTTCTTCAATGAATCAAACAAGATCAGCTCAATATCAGGATATACAATCTTCAGGGGAATTCCGGGAAAACCTGCCCCTGTTCCCAAATCAATTACTTTCTCATTTGTAAGTTTATAAATCCTTGCCAATGTAAGACTATCTACAAAATGCTTGCTAATAACCTCTTTATACTCAGTAATTGCTGTCAAATTCATAACCTTGTTCTTTTCTGTAAGCATCTCATAATAGATTAAAAATTGCTCCAGCTGCAACTCGGACAATTCAATTCCCAGCTCAGAAAGGCTCTTTAAAAAGAATTCGGTATCAGAATGCCTCATCAATTCCATAATGCAACGCTCTCCAATATTTTTCCATATAATATTTTGATTTTTTATGTGAGTAATTTTAGATCTTATTCATTTTGCGTCTTTTTTATGCTTTCCTTGTACTTTTCATGATTATACTGGCTTATATATACCAACAAAACAGATACATCGGCTGGTGAAACCCCCGCTATTCTTGAAGCCTGTCCAATTGACATCGGCCTTAGCTTTGACAGCTTTTGTCTTGCTTCTGTAGATAAGCTGGGTACTGCCATATAATCAATGTCCTCCGGTATTTTTTTATTCTCAAGCTTTTTGAACTGTTCCACCTGCTTAAGCTGCCTTTTGATATATCCGTCATATTTAATATTGATATTAACCTGTTCAATTACATCATCACTCAATTGGGGCCGATCTTTATCGATGGGAGCTAAAAGCTCGTAATTCAGTTCCGGTCTTCTTATTAAATCTGCAAGTGATGTGGCTGTATTTATCGGTGCACTTTCATTACTGATTAACAGCTCCTGCACCTTATTAGTCGCGCCTATGAAGGTATTTTCAAGCCGCTTAATTTCAGCCTCAATCTTTTGTTCCTTATCCAGTAACCTTCTGTATCTTTCTTCATCGATTAAACCTATTTCATATCCTTTTTTCGTAAGTCTTATATCAGCATTGTCCTGCCTTAATAGAAGGCGATACTCTGCTCTTGAAGTCATCATCCGGTAAGGCTCATTAATTTCTTTTGTCACCAGGTCATCGATCAAAACGCCTATATATGCCTCCGACCGATCAAGAATAAAAGGCTTCCGGCCCAGCAGCTTCATAGCAGCATTAATTCCGGCAATAAGTCCCTGGGCTGCAGCCTCTTCATAGCCTGAGCTTCCGTTGAATTGGCCTGCCGCAAATAAGCCCTCAATTTTTTTAAACTCAAGAGTCGGCTTCAGTTGCATGGGATTAATGCAATCATATTCAATGGCATATGCATTTCTTACAATTTTGGCATTCTCAAGACCCCTCACCGATCTGTACATTTCTATTTGCACATCCTCCGGCAAAGAAGATGACATTCCTGCAATATACATTTCATTAGTATAAAGGCCTTCCGGCTCAACAAAAACCTGATGCCTGTCTTTATCCGGGAATTTCATTACCTTGTCCTCTATTGAAGGACAATATCTTGCTCCTATTCCCTTGATTTCTCCGCTGAATAAGGGGGATCTGTGTATGTTTTTCCGGATAATTTCATGTGTTTTCTCATTTGTATAGGTCAGCCAGCAGGATACCTGGGGCTTGTTTAAACTTTTGGGATCAGTTGTAAATGAAAAGGGCACAACCTTTTTATCCCCAGGCTGCTCCTCCATTTTTGAAAAATCTATTGTCCTTTTGTCAATTCTTGCCGGTGTTCCTGTTTTGAAGCGCTGCATTTCTATACCCAGCCTCTTCAGGCAATCTGTCAGATGGGTAGCAGGCTGCAATCCGTTAGGTCCTGTTGGATTGATCACTTCACCATAAATACATCTGGCATTCAGATAGGTTCCCGTACAAAGTATTACCGCCTTGCAGGGATATATTGCCCCTGAATAAGTCTTTACACCTGTAACCTTATTGTTTTCAGTGAGGATTTCTACCACCTCACCCTGCTTGATGGTCAGATTAGGGGTGTTTTCCAGTACCATTCTCATGGTTCTTGAATACTCCTGTTTGTCTGCCTGCGCCCTAAGGGAATGGACTGCCGGCCCCTTGGATACATTAAGCATTTTTGACTGGATATAGGTTTTATCAATCACCTTGCCCATCTCACCACCCAGGGCATCTATTTCCTTTACCAGATGTCCCTTGGAGCTTCCCCCTATATTGGGATTGCAGGGCATCATAGCTATACTGTCTATGCTTACGGTAAATATAAGTGTTTTCAAAGACAATCTTGCCGTTGCCAAAGCCGCTTCACAGCCGGCATGACCTGCGCCCACTACTACTACATCATAGCTTTCATATACGTAAGACATTTTATCCTTCCCTTCAATACAAACTGCATCTTCATGCTTTATTTTCCCATGCAAAATTCAGCAAAGATCATATTAATCAAATCCTCATCTACATTTTCACCGATAATTTTTCCCAGCTCCTCGTAAGCATTCATCAAGTCAACGGTAAATAAATCCTCCGGTATACCTTCATCTATTCCTCGGCTTACAAGCTTAAGGCTTTCAAGGGCAGCCTTTAAGGCTTCCTTTTGCCTTTCACTGGTAATATATATTTCGTCATTGAAGGACAGCTTCCCTCCAAAGAACATTTCCTTCACAGTATCTATAAACTTGTCCATACCGGTATTTTGCTTCAGGGAAATGCTTATTACCGGCTGGTTTGTCCTGACACGCATATCTTCAGGTCTTACCTTCATCTCCAAATCGGATTTATTAAGGAGCAATATTGCTCTTTTGTCCTTGATTAGAGAAAAAATCTCCTCATCATTATCATCAAAATCAGTTGAGGAATCTATTACATATATTATCAAATCCGCATCCTTTGCAGCTTTTTTGGCTTTTTCCACTCCGATTTTTTCTATTAAATCATCCGTCGCCCTGATACCTGCCGTATCAATTATATTTAGTACAATCCCGTTTATATTAATAGTTTCTTCAAGTGTATCCCTGGTGGTACCTGCTATGTCTGTAACTATCGCACGTTCTTCCCCCATTAGGGCATTCAGCAGGCTGGATTTGCCCGCATTCGGTTTACCAATGATTACAGTTTTTATTCCTTCCTTTATTATCCTGCCATTGGCCGCATCCTGTAGAAGTCTTTCTATTTCCCTTGACACTTCTTCTATATGAACTTTCAGAACATCTGAAAATCCATCTAGGCTCATGTGCTCAGGATCATCCAGGGCAGCCTCGATAAAGGCTACATCCCGAAGAATATCCTTCCTGAGCCTGCTTATAATATCATATATCTTTCCCCGAAGCTGACTTACTGAGTTTTTCAAAGCCAATTCATTTTTTGCATGTATCAAATCACATACGGCCTCTGCCTGGGACAGATCTATCCTGCCGTTAAGAAATGCCCTCTTGGTAAATTCTCCTGGTTCGGCAATTCTTGCACCGGCCTTTAAAACAGTTTCAAGGATTTTTCTTGTAACCACTATTCCACCATGGCAGTTTATCTCTACCGTATCCTCCCGCGTATAGCTTTTTGGTGCCCTCATTATGGCTACCATAACCTCATCAATTATCTGATCATTATCCTTTATATATCCATAATGAATGGTGTGGCTTTTTTCCTTTGAAAGAACTTTTTTACCATTCTTCGATTGATAAATTTTATCTATAATTGAAAAAGCATCCTCGCCACTAATTCTTATTATACTTATACCTGAATTGCTCAGACCTGTTGCTATGGCAGCAATAGTATCCGTCTTCATATTAATCTCCATACCTTTCAATTAAATACTGTAATTATACGCTTACCATATTTCGGGTTATTCCGGATTGTCTCATTATTAGATAATGAAAGCTTTCTTAGCTACTTTCTTAGCTAAATTCTGAATCATTATAACAGAATTAACTTACTTATTCTATGGGCAATAATTAAAAAATCACAACCATTTTCTTCTACAGATTAATAATGGTGTCTTAAAGCATATTTCCTTTAAGACACCACTTAAGTTTCTTTATAGTTTACATTACTGTCTGATTAATTATTTTCAACCGCATGCTCTTTTTCCTTTTCTTTCTTTTCCTTGCTTTCCTTATATTTCTCATAATCCTTCATGTAATCTGTGCTGTAATCCTTGCTGTAACCGCTGTTACTGATATTATAGGGCTTTCTGTATTTTTTGTTGGTAACTCTGCTTCCCTTACCATATCCGCTTTCTCTTACGCCCTTCTTAATATTTATTACAACCTTACGGTATGGCTCCTCTCCTTCGGAATATGTTTCCACATATTTGTCATTTTGGAGGGCAGAATGTATAATTCTTCTTTCGTAGGGATTCATTGGCTCAAGTGTTACAGGCTTTCTTGTGCGTCTTACCTTATAGGCAATATTTTTTGCTAGATTTTCCAGGGTTTCTTTTCTTCTTTCCCTGTAGTTTTCAGTATCAAGCTTTACTTTTATATAATTTTCACTGTTCTTGTTCACCACAAGACTTACAAGATACTGCAGTGAATCCAGTGTTTGCCCTCTTTTTCCAATAAGAACTCCCATTTCATCTCCGTCAATATTTATCTCAAGCATAGAATTTTCCTTGTCATAATTGACCTCACAGCTGGCATTTATTTTCATGGCTGCAAAAACGTCCTCAAGAAATTTTCTTGCCTGATTTTCTACACTCAGCTTAAGTCTTGCTCTGATTCTGGCAGGCTTTCCGAATATTCCTAAGAATCCGCTGCTTTCCTTCTCTATTACCTCATACTCAATATTGTCTGCAGTTGTTCCCAGCTCGAGCATCGCATTGGTTATCGCCTCATTAACCGTCTTACCGGTTATTTCTTTCCATTCCATTTATTTGTCCCCCTTTTCGTTGCGATTCTTAAGAAGATTTGCTATCTCTGATATACTTTTCGGGTTTTTGGGATCGCTTGATTTTGCTTTATCTTCCTCATCTTCGTTGTTTTTGCTATCATCAGCCTCATTCTCAATAACGCTGGTTTCTATGTTCTTTGTCTGTTTCCTTGCCAGATCAGAAATAGACATGCCCTTTGATTCAAGATAAGCGTTTCTTTTATTGATTTTGGACACATTCTTTTTAATCAGCTCATCAATGTCTATCTTATCCAAATACTTGTTTACAAAGAATTGCTGTACAATCAAAAAGACGCTGCCCGCTATCCAATATAAGCCTACACCTATGGGGAAGGTGACGCAGAAGAATACGCTCATTAAGGGCATAACAACATTCATTGAGTTTACAGCCGATGCAGTCGGATTATCCTTGTTATCCTGATTCTTTACCTGAAGCTGCTTGCCCTGTATAAATTGCAGCAGACCTGCCAGAATAGGAACAAGAATTGCAGGGAAGCTTAGTCCCGGATTATCAGCTATATTCAGTCCGAAAAATCCGTTAATTCTCTGAATCTCACCTATTGTTCCGGCAACGGTAAGGCTTTGGCCGCCCTTAAGAGTAATGGCTGATGCGTCCAATATACCGGCAAATGATGTCTTAAATGCTTCCCAGTTGCTACTGTTGAATTTCTTAAGAATGTCTATTATGGTTCTTTCCGTATACTCCTCCGGAATATTAAGTCCCTTTATAGAATTGGCCAGTTCGGCCAAAATTGATTCAAATCCATTGACTTCCTGTATCCTCGAGGCAATACCGGCATACAAATCATATACCTGATCGACATAAGCCGGAATATTATATATTACCTGTATCAAAGCAAACATTATAGGCAGAGTAATTAACAAGGGAAGGCAACCTGCTGCAGGACTGACGCCGTATTTCTGATAAACTGCGGCATTTTCCGCCTGCATCTTTCTGAGTGAAGCCTCATCCTTTTTTCCCTTGTACTTTGCCTGGATTTTTTGCAATTCGGGATTCATTTTTGAGGAAAGCTTTGAAAATTTCTGCTGTCTTATTGTTAACGGAAGCATTAATGCTCTTGTTATAAATGTAAATATAATAATGGTTAGCGCAATATTATGAATTCCAAACAGACTAAAAAAGTTATAAATCCCATTCATAATTAAGCCGAAAAGGCTTGCAATAGGACCTAAAAGACCACCTGATTTAGTTAATATCGTAAACACAATTATTTTCCTCCTTAGAGTTGCTGTACTGCTAACAGCATATGTTACGGAACAGGATCATAGCCTCCCTTATGGAAGGGGTGGCATCTCAATACTCTTCTTATCGCCAGGTATGTTCCTTTAATGGCTCCATATCTTTCCAGTGCTTCAATTGCATATAAAGAGCAGGTAGGTGTATAGATGCAACTTTGTGTCCTTTTCAGCGGAGAAATGTATTTACGATAAGCTTTTATCAATGCTATCAATAATTTTTTTATACTCATTTCAATCTCCTGCTTATTTTTCTACAAAATTCTATAAAGAAAGTTGTTATACCTACCCTCTATCAACACTTATTACTCCATACTCCTACTTGTTCTCTATATATTCATTCGAATTTTTACCGATTTTATGAAGTCTTATCAAATGTAACAATGCACTCTCAATTTCACTGAAGCTTTTTCCCTTGGCATCTGTCCTTGCTACAATTATTATATCATGACCTGCCAAGATACTGTCCCTGGATAAACGATAGCTTTCCCTGATTAATCTTGTTATTCTATGTCTTACAACACTGTTTCCAACTTTTTTACTGACAGATATTCCAATGCGGTTAAAATTATTATTATTTTTTTTTACGTACATTATAAGATATTTATTCGCATACGATTTGCCGGTACGATATATTTCTCTGAATTCTTCGTTCTTTTTTATCACTTCGGACTTATTCATGCAATCCTTTTTTTCCCCTCTAAAGAATGCATTCTCCAACCGCATCCATAAAAAAATAAAAATAATTTATTCTGTCCTGATATCGATATTTTTGCAATAAATGAAAAAATAGAAGAAAAAGGTCACATAATTGCGACCTATGCAGATAATCTTTTTCTTCCTTTTGCTCTTCTGGCAGCTAATACTTTTCTTCCACCTTTTGTAGCCATTCTGGCTCTGAAACCATGCACTCTCTTATGTGCTTTTTTCTTGGGTTGGAATGTCATTTTCATAATTCAAGCACCTCCTTTTAACGTAACCGGATAATTGACAGCGAATAAAAGAATTGGCAAGCCAATTCTTTTCCGGACATTTTGGAATATCAGATTTATTATATTCGCATTACCGATTTCCGTCAAGTGCATATTTTCTTTACAATATATGCTTTACGCTCTGATTTTTCTTGTAAAAATACTCTTTTGCGGGAGATGTTGCTTCAAAAATATTATTTTATGCATCCGAAAATTTAAGATGATTTATATTCTCAGGAATATCTTGCCTAACCTGTTCCAGCTTGTTATTATTAAATCTAATTCTACCTATATTAAAGGAAATATATTCACAATTGTTGATAACATTGAAGATTTTGTGGATAAACAGGTGCATTTTTTGCCGTTTCGTTAATTTTTCAGAAGCTTTATCAACAAAACAACATCATTATGGATAATTTATTCAGAATTAGCAATATGGCATTTTTACTTTAAATTTTAAGATCGGCTGTTTATTTTCTGATGATATTTTGTTAACAAAAACCACATGATTTTTTGCTTGTTGGTAATGTATATATTTTGTCCACTCATTCAACAATTTTGGAAAAGTAAGTCTGTCATATTAACCATTGAAAATTTATTAAAATTGTTATAATATATAACTATGTGAGTATTATTGGAGGCAGAGATGAAGAATTTAGTTCAATCTAAATGGGATGAAATAATTCAATATATGATTACTGAATATGGCATAACCAATATATCTTACACAACCTGGCTTAAGCCACTTAAGGTATATGACGTTAATGACCATGTTATTACTATATTAATTAATGACGAGCTTATAGGACCTCCTAGTCTCACTGTCATTCGCAATAAGTACGAGCTGTTATTAAAGGTTTCCATAGAGGAAATCTTGAATGAACCCTATGAGCTTCGTTTCGTTTTGAAAAGCCAATTGGAAGCTGAAAAAAAATCCGAACCGGCAGTTGTTAAAAAAGCAGATAACGTACCGCCATTTTTAAATGCAAGATACACATTCGACACCTTTGTTGTTGGTGGCAATAATGAATTTGCCAGAGCCGCTGCGTTAGCTGTTGCTGAAAATCCGGGGGAAATATATAACCCTCTTTTTATTTATGGAGGCGTAGGACTTGGCAAGACCCATCTTATGCATTCTATTGCACATTTTGTATTAAATCAAAATCCGGAAACAAAGGTTTTGTATGTTACAAGTGAGAAGTTTACCAATGAACTTATTGATGCAATACAGAAAAAGACAACTGCTCAATTTAGAGAAAAATATAGAAGCATTGATATTTTGCTTATTGACGATATTCAATTTATAATAGGTAAGGAAAGTACACAGGAAGAATTCTTCCATACTTTCAACACTCTTCATGAAGCTAAAAAGCAAATTATTATATCCAGTGATAGCACGCCACAAGAAA
>ENA-OWPA01000995-OWPA01000995.1-bioreactor-metagenome-genome-assembly--contig:-NODE-995-length-24021-cov-3.293769_pt1 | contig 24021 bp, 18 predicted proteins | sample MGYA00238139_ERZ651803 | MGnify/ENA primary metagenome ERZ651803 (study PRJEB26909, sample SAMN07631231) | bioreactor metagenome | isolation source: Switchgrass digestor | place: USA: Dartmouth... | reverse complement strand
TAGTACCTAATATCGAATTTACAGGTTATTAAGGTGAGGCATCATGAATAAAAGGGTATTATGCTTTTTACTTACTTTTATTTGCATACTTAACACATTATATATTCCTACATTTGCTACTAATGAAATTCAGGACTATAGATATACAGATACAGGATATAATAAACCGACTGCTTCTTTTGCTATTAAAGTTATAGGAGTTAATGGAGTTACAAAGGGTACAGTTAATTCTTCAAGTAGTGATACTGTTGTTGGCGATGATGACTCAAGTGTACCTGTTATAAAAGCAACGGTAGGGGATAAACTTAAATTTATAAATAAAAGTGAATGTAATGAAAGAGGATACCAATTAGATTTATTTGATTTTCAATATTATAGTTCTCAGCAGTCTGCCAAAGAATTGATTACACCTGCACAATTTGAAAATTATGAAATAACATTGACAAAACCCTGTACATGGATGTTTTATCTTTGTGTAAGAGACAATGCTCCTCCAAAGTCAGAATATAATAACCGTGAGAATTGGAGTTCAAACGGCAATCATAGAGATGTAGGGTACGGTAAAAATGCACCTAACGGTATCTATTGGTATTTTACCAAGATACGGGTTGTAGTTGAACCGGAACAGCCTAAAGAGGGTAAAGTTGTCAGCATGTTTGTGGGAAGAAATTTAGACGGTACAGAAACCGAGATTTCTTCCCGGGTAGAGGAAAAAATAACTATACCTATTACGGAAAGTATTCAAAAAACAGTTACCAATAAGTCTATTACTGGCTATGATTATGTCGGAAGTGACATTGCCTGGACAAGCCCTGACAATTTTGGTGATTATAACACCAGCAGCAGTAGGACAGTTACATTGGATAAAGACAGAAGCATAGCTTATGTCAGGTTTTTCTATGCTCAAAAACCTGTGGGAGAGCCTTCTATAGGAATTAATGCTTCTCCTGTAAAAGTACAGCCAGGAGAGCCCTATCAGGTCATTGACTTGTGTAAGCCCTCAGCTTCAGGTACTAAAATAGTAAAGTGGGTGGTTAAAGAAGAATTTTATCCGAGAGGTGGAGGCTCTTCTCAGGTAATACAGACACAGCAAACTATAACAAATCCTGCTTCATTCTTTAAGTCTTATAGCAAAACTGCTGAAGGTGTTTATAAATATACAGTGGTATCTGTTACAGATGATGTTGGCCTTACCAAGACAGGCTCAAAGAGTGTAAGCGTAACGGTTGAAAAAGAACGTATAGGCCCTGATGCGTATATTGTAGGCTCTAAGTATGTTGAGGTCGGCAATAATACAACATATACCGGTATTGGTATACCAAAAGAACCTGATGCCACTATTGTAGGATACCAATGGGATTCCAGCCCTTCTTGTTTTGTACGTAGACAAACTGCACAAAATGTTACGGGTATGTTTACATCAATGGGAACTTATATATTGTATTTAACGGTGGTTGACAGTAATGGTTTGACCGGCTCTGCTATGTATGAGGTCATTGTAACAGAGCCTTATCCTAATGCCATAATTAATTTTAGTGGTACCTTAAAGGAAAACAGAAAAGTTACTATTGATGGTACGGAGAGTTACGGCAATTCCATGTATCCTATACGTTGGGATACTGCATATTGGCTAGTAAAACCTGTTAATGGCTCTAACATAGAGGATATAATATTTGATGTTCCTAAAGATAAAATGCAATATCAAAATGGTACTGTAAGAATTAATGGCCTGTCTAAGTTTGATGTTCAGGTAATGTCAAAAGGAGATTTTGAAATTACTCTCCATGTAGAGAATACCTATGGAAACAGTGATGAAGATATTAAAATATTGAATATCAAAGAAGATTTACCGCCTGTAGTTGATTTTACAGTTCCTCAAACCTTATTAAGAAAGCCTGATGAAAATAACAAAGCTACCATAACTGTTAGAGACACTTTTAAATCTCCTGATAATGATAAAATAACAAAGAAAACTATTGAGATTTATTACAATTCAAACAATGGTAAGATAACCGGATATGATAATTATTCAGGTGGTAATTCTCATTCTGCATCATGGAGCAAATTACGGAGCGAGGTATTTAACAATCCTGCCTCAAATAGCTTTAGCTTTGATGTTTCAGATGTGGGACTGTATAAGGTTGAAATACTGGTGGAAGAGTCACCGGGACAGCCAACACTGAGTTTTGGCACCTACAGAAAAGTTGTAAACGGTGTGATTTCAAATTATAGTTATACGTCTACACAAAATAAAATAGGGAATACAACCGGCAAAGATATAAATGAGAAAGTGGTTGAGGTAAAGAACATTGCACCTACTGCAGAATTAAGCGCACAAAAAACAAATAAAATAAAGAAGATGGACATTGCCATAAATATAACCGGTTCAGGCCTTACTAAGTCTCAAATGCAAACAAAGGTAAACAGTATATTGATCCCTGCATATCAGCAAGAAAACATAGATTATGCAATTACTCTTTATGAGGGTAAGACTGAAGAAATTTTGGACAGTGTTACCTGGAGGGAGAACACCAATAAATATTACGTTGATTTTAACGATACCTTATATACTCTGAATAATGAAGATTATACAAAAGCAAGAGTTAAATTATTGAATAATAATATTAAATTTATAGGCATCAACAAAATTAACCTCAAGGGAAAAATAGAGCAAGTTATTAAAGATAATAATTCCTGGGGTAAATTTATTGAATTTACTTCGGTAGATAATGCTCTTAATAAGGTGAAAAGCTATACTATTGACAGAAAGCCTGTTGATGTTTTCATTAATACTGATGAAACAAAGTATGATGATATACAGTTAGTTGAGAAAAAAGTAAATGAGGTTCTTAAACCTACCTTAGAGTCTTATAGCATAGAGCCCTATATACACATTGTGGATGGGGAAAGAATAACTGAAAACAGGTTTTATTACATAGGTACAGATGAATTTCTTTATCAATATGATCCTTTAACCAAACAAAATACTAAAATAAGTCATTGTACTGTAACGTGTGCTTTTGTAGCTGATGATGGATATGTGTATTATAACAATGGCACAGCTATATACCGGTGTAATCTTGAGAATTATAAAGTGGAATCTGTATTGACAGAATTGCCTAAAGTCATAACTTATAACGCTTATGGACAACCCGTATATGTTACACCTGAGTTTGGTTCCGATTTTGTAGTTGACAAAGGCAAGATACATTTAACAAGAACTTATAAAAATACTTGGAATACTACCTTTAGAGATTATGTGACTTATGATATGTCCACGGGAGAGGTAGAAGTAATAGATAGTGCCGGGTCCAATTCCATAACTAATTTTAGTGGATATTTTGTAAATAGTTTAGGCTATGTTAATTATATTGCGGCACGTTCAGGTGGAGCTTCACTGTTAAAAGGACAGGGAGTCAAAGACTCAATATATCTTTGGTTTGCAAGTAACCGAATGTATTTAAGTGAAAAAACAGGAAATATGTATTCCTTTAATAAATATACTCTCGGAAATTCAGGACTTTATCAAAATGCTAAGCAAGTCAGGTCATATGAAAGTAATGGCAGTGGTGTATTTGGTTATAATGGAAAAGTATATTTTGGTGCTGATGCAGACTATTACGGCAATTTTTCAGCAGGGTTTTATGAGTATGATGAGGAAACAGGCAGCATTTCAGATATAAAACTTGGAACAGGTTATGTCCTTCATTCTATGACACCAGATAAAAAGATTTGGTATTCATATAATGGCAAAATCTATACATTTGATGTGCTTAGCAGAGTTCATATGGAAGTTGGCAGCCTGCCTTACAAGACCTATGTATTATATCATCCAAATGCCCTTACAAGAAGAATTGATAAATTAGGTATAGAAGAAACAGTTGATACTCATAATTGGAGAAAAGAAGCGTCTAAGTATTATGTGTATCTTGATGATGGCCAGAAGGAAGAACAAATAATATCCATTAGCACAAATGAATATGGTCCTGTAAAAACAGCATTAGAAGATGTTAAAGATTTTTATCTAAAAGATTATTTTAGTATGGTACTGAAAAATGATGGTACTGTATGGGGCTGGGGCAATAACAGCTACGGTCAGTTAGGTAATGGAAGCAATTCAGATAGCAGTTTTCCGGTAAAAGTGCCTATTGATAATGTAAAGAAAATTTCTGTCGGCAATGCTTTTGTAGCTGCTCTAAAGAATGATGGGACCGTTTGGACTTGGGGATATAATAGCAGTGGACAGTTAGGTGATGGTACTAATGTTAATAAGAATTTGCCTGTACAAGTTGACATACAAAATGTAAAAGATATATATGTGCATGATAGTAGCGTACTGGCATTAAAGAATGACGGTACTTTGTGGGGATGGGGATACAATGAAAACGGTGAATTGGGTAATGGAAAAACAACAAATCAGAAATCGCCTGTACAAGTAAACATAAGCAATGTCAGTAATGTATTTATGGGAGGCAAAAGGACTTTTGCAATAAAGACTGATGGAACAGTTTGGGCCTGGGGATATAATGGAAGTGGTAGGCTGGGTGATGGTACAAGCACAGACAGGTATCAGCCTGTGCAAATTAGCATAAATAATGTTAAAGCTATATATCCTATGGATACTTTTACAATAGCCCTAAAGAATGATGGAACAGTCTGGGCATGGGGTATTAACAGCAGCGGTCAGTTAGGAATTGGCTCAACCAGTGGAAAGGAGACTCCCACACAATCTAATATTACAAATGTTAAAGAACTTTATGTCCACAATAACAGTGTACTGGCTTTAAAAAATGATGGCACTTTGTGGGGATGGGGTGCTAATAACGATGGTAAATTTGGGTTTGGAAGGTCCAGTAACATTGTTACTCCTACACAATTAAATATTAATAATATAAAAAAGGTATGTCTTAATAGCAGTAATTTAATAATATTAAAAAATGACGGTACTGTATGGAGTTGCGGCAGTAATTATAACGGTGAATTAGGAATAGATTCAGGTGTTACAATTACAATGAATTTTACAAAGGTTAATATCACAGATGTTGTAGATATTGATTTTAATGGAAGTTATGCAATAGCAGTGAAGAGTGACGGTACTGTATGGGGTTGGGGAGTTAATAACAGCGGCCAGTTAGGTGATGGTACAAAGACAAATAAGAGAGCTCCGGTTTATATATCTTCTGGCGCTGAACAAGTAAAATTAAATGCTGGAAATTATTTATTAATAAAAAATAATATTATTAAATCTTCCTTAGAGTTAAAGAACAGCACGACAAGAAACAGAATAAAGAATAAAATGGTTGAGGAAAACATTAATTTTGTAGGCCTGGGAACGGAATATAACAAGGCATATATTGAATTGTTCCAGGACTTAGGCTTTAGCACCTATATAGAAAATACCAACCTTAATAATTCCCTTATGGATTTGGCATTGCACATTATAAATACTGCAGGGCTTTCAAAAGTGGGAGAAGATTTATATGTCCTGGTAAATCAGGAATTAGAGTATTACACTGGCTATGATGATGCTGAAAATGACCCATTTTATGCTGAAAGATGGTTCTTCTCTCATATTTATGACTACTTTGAAAACAATTTGGGTATACATTCTCTGGCAGGTGTATATCTTAGCACAATCCCAACATATTTTGATAAGACGGGTAAGTATATTATAAGCTATCAAACCAGGGACAATCCTAAGAACAGCTCATATTTTGATTCTTATAGATTATGGAGTAATCCTGATATTGCAAACTTGAACTTATACGTTCATAGAAAGCCTGTTGCGGACTTTTCATATACGGCCACTAAGGATGCCTCAAAAGGTGTTTGGAATATCACCTTTGTTAGTAATTCATATGACCTGGACCATGCAAGCTTAAGCAATAAGGGTATAGTCCAGGAAGAATGGATGTACAAGGAAGAAAATGAGGTTACATGGACAAAGGGCAAACCAACGCAATTAACTATGGGAAAAATCTATTTGGTTCAATTAACTGTAAAGGATATGGAAGGCGTGTGGAGTGACCCATGCATAAAAATAATAGACACAGGCAAAATTGACTTGATACCTTCGGTTGATGCAAATCCTACAAGCAAAACGGTTAAGGCTGACAGCCCTTCTGTAACTGTAACTATTACAGCTGATGATAAAGGTGAGAACGATTTTTGGTATGTAAGGTACAAGTGGGATACATCAATTGCAAAGCCTGCATCAGGCTGGAGCACAAGTTACAATAAGTCGTTTAATAGTACAAAATCCGGTGCAGGTACATTTTATCTGCATATGGAGGTATTTGACCTGGCAGGTAATAGCTTTTACAGGTACAGAGGACCTTATATATTGATGTATGATGCTGCGCCTACGGTAGATGCTGATCCGCCAACTAAAGAGTCATTGGATGTGCCTATTACCGTAACTGTAATTGCTGATGATAAAGGAGAGAATGATTTTTGGTATGTAAGGTACAAGTGGGATACATCAACTACAAAACCTGCATCAGGATGGAGTACGAGTTATATTAAAGTATTTAATACTACATTAAGCAGCTATGGAACTTACTATTTACATATGGAAGTGTTTGATAATACCGGCCATAGTTTTTACAGGTATAGAGGGCCTTATATACTTAAAAAAGATAATCCTCCTACGGTTGATGCAAGTCCTACAAGTGCGACAAGCATAGAAAGCCCTATCACTGTAATAGTAACTGCAAGTGACAACGGGGAAGGGGACTTTAAAGAAGTACATTATAAATGGAGTGAAACCACAACAAAGCCCACGTCACAATGGAATATAAGCACAGTTAAAGAATTTACCACAGGAGTTAATCAATACGGAACTTATTATCTGCATATGGAGGTATTTGACCTGGCAGGGAACAGCTTTTACAGATACAGGGGGCCTTATGTGCTAAAACCGGATTTACCTCCTGTTATTGAGATAGACCCTGAAACTAAGGTATTCAGGTCCAAGACAGGATTATTGAATGTATTGGTCGATATATCTGACAATGGAGAAAATGACTTTAAAGAAATGAAATACAAGTGGGATACATCAACAACAATACCTGTATCAGGATGGACTACCCGTACAAATCAAAGGCTGACACTTACAACATACGTTAATGACACTTATTATTTACATGTTCAGGCCTTTGACTTCAGAGGCAATAGCAGTTATAAGATGGGAGGACCATATATTAGATTACCAGATAATGACCCTACAGTAGATGCGACACCTACAAGTAAGACAATAAGGTCAAATACTGCTTCTATTGAGGTACTGGTTGAAGCTGACGACAGAGGGGATGATGATTTCGATTACGTTAGATATGCGTGGTCCACTTCCACAACGAAGCCGACTTCAGGATGGACCAGGATGAATACAAATGTATTCTACGTTTACGTTACTACATTCGGTACTTACTATTTGCATATGGAAGTTTATGATAAGCAAGGAAACAGTTTTTACAGATACAGAGGACCTTATACAAAGCTATATGATAATACTCCGACAGTTGATGCAAGCCCGACAAGTAAGACAATAAGGTCAAATACTGCTTCTATTGAGGTACTTGTCGAGGCTGACGATAAAGGGGATAATGATTTTGATTATGTTAGGTATGCGTGGTCCACTTCCACAACGAAGCCGACTTCGGGGTGGACCAGGATGGATACAAAGTCATTTAATGTTTATGTTACTACATTCGGAACTTATTATTTGCATATGGAAGTTTATGATAAACAAGGGAACAGTTTTTACAGATATAGGGGGCCTTATACAAAATTGTATGATAATACACCGACAGTTGATGCAAGCCCGACAAGTAAGACAAACGACTCTCCTATCACCGTAACAGTAACAGCTGATGATAAAGGGGATAATGACTTTAAGGAAGTCAGGTATAAATGGACAAGCACAACAACAAAACCAACATCAGGATGGAGTATAAGTACAAGCAAGGTATTTAATACTGTAATTTCGGAAGATGGTACGTATTATCTCCATATGGAGGTATTTGACCTGGCAGGGAACAGCTTTTACAGGTACAGAGGTCCATATACTATTGAATCATTGGAAATTACAGGTGTTACAATAGAAGGGTACTGGAACCATTGGAGAGGTCAGGTGAATTTATTTGGAAAACGAATGAGCGTTGAGCCACACAGGTTCTTGGGCCTGGAAAGAGTAAAAATTAACGTGTATACCACCGGCTATGCGGATAAGGTTGAAATACGCTTTAGTCCTGAACTGGAAGCTATGCAGTTCCGGGACAAATACGGTAACCTGTATGACTATAAAAAAGATTTTGGCCTGAATTACGTATATTTCCCTAAGACAATAACCCTTGACAGCACAAAAAAGAATAATCATGTTTACTGGGAGTATGTACTTCCGTTGGCCAACAGCACAAAGTCCTGGGATGACGAGAGGTTAAGGCAGCCATATAAGATGGAAGTTACCGCATGGAAGGGAACAAAATCGGTGAAATATACTATTTCTGATATAGAGATTACGGGTAACATATATGATTTAACGTATATTCAGCCATTAAACTAGTATAGGTTATAATTGTTTCTAATGTAGTATGGCAGTTTAATGCAGAGAATTTAATATAGCGGATTCTAATCAATCTTTTTTCTGGCATTAATTCTTGCCAGTGCTCTTGAAAGGGCTGCCCGGGTACGCATGTATTCCACTTTGCTAAGCTTTGAGTGCAGCCTGTTAAGAGCCCTTTGTTTAGCGGCTTCAGCTCTTTTTATATCAATTTCTTCTGGCCATTCTGCAGTATCCACAATTATAATAACACCGCTGCGGTTTATTTCCATAAACCCTTCTGAAAGAACAGCTTCGTAAGTTTTTCCATCGATAACAATCCTGGCAGAACCAATGGATACAACAGTTACCATGGGTATATGCCCCCTGAGTACTCCTAATTCGCCATCTGGAGTATTAACTACTACCATATCTACTTCTTTCGAAAAAAACAGTCTTTCAGGAGTAAGAATTTCAAGCATGAATTTTGATGCCAAACTACACACATCCTTACATAATTTCGAAGTTACGAACTTAACAACCCGGTAAGTTTGGAACAAGACAAATCTGCTCTTTTTTGTTGACTTGAGAGATTTGCCTTATTTTACGCTTTACCAGTTATCTATAAAACTTGTAACAAAAATTCTCTTTTAAAGCCCGTCAGAAGCATTTCAAAAATAAAATTTTGTCTTATTCATGGTACAACAGATCAGCCTGCATTAATGTTACATTTTTTTAGCATTTTCATATACTTCATCTATTGTACCGGTCATATAAAATGCTGCTTCAGGTATGGAATCCATTTTTCCTTCTATAATTTCCTTAAAGCCTCTTATGGTTTCCTTAATAGGAACATACCTTCCAGAATAACCTGTAAAGGATTCAGCAACAAAAAAAGGTTGAGAGAAGTATCGCTGAATTTTTCTTGCTCTGTAAACAATAAGTTTATCCTCTTCAGAAAGTTCATCCATGCCAAGGATTGCTATTATGTCCTGAAGCTCCTTATACCTTTGCAATATTTCCTGAACTTTTCTGGCTACATTATAGTGTTCTTCTCCTACAATCCTCGGACTTAATATGCGGGAAGTAGAATCCAGAGGGTCTACTGCCGGGTATATTCCAAGTTCCGATATCTGACGCGAAAGAACCGTTGTTGCATCCAGGTGTGCAAAAGTAGTAGCCGGAGCAGGGTCAGTCAGGTCATCTGCAGGAACATATACTGCCTGGACAGATGTTATTGAACCTTTTTTTGTAGAGGTTATCCTTTCCTGAAGAGCACCTACATCAGTTGCCAGTGTAGGCTGGTATCCAACAGCTGAGGGGATCCTGCCAAGGAGAGCGGAAACTTCCGAACCAGCCTGGATAAACCTGAAGATGTTGTCTATAAACAGTAAGACATCCTGTCCCAGTTCATCCCTGAAGTATTCTGCCATGGTGAGTCCTGTAAGGGCAACCCTCATTCTTGAGCCTGGGGGTTCATTCATTTGACCGAACACCAAGGCTGTTTTTTCTATAACTCCTGACTGTTTCATTTCATCCCACAGGTCATTGCCTTCTCGTGATCTCTCACCAACTCCTGTAAAGACGGAATAACCTCCGTGTACAGTAGCTATATTTCTTATGAGCTCCATAATTAAAACTGTTTTGCCGACTCCGGCACCACCAAACAATCCGATTTTACCGCCTTTAGGGTATGGTGCCAGAAGGTCTATTACCTTTATGCCGGTTTCAAAGACTTCCGTAGCGGGCTGCTGTTCTTCCAAACCCGGTGCAGGCTTGTGAATTGGTGCGTATTGTTTTACATCGATAGGTCCCTTGTTATCAACCGTTTCTCCAAGAACATTGAATACTCTGCCAAGCACTTCCTTACCAACAGGAACTTTTATGGGAGCACCGGTATCAACAGCAGTAGCACCCCTTACCAAGCCATCGGTTGAAGACATAGACACACATCTTACGGTATCATTTCCAAGATGCTGCATAACTTCAGCAATAACAGTACTGTTTCCATTATATATTTCTATTGCATTATAAATTTTAGGTAGTTCTGTATTTTCAAACCTTATATCTAGAACAGGGCCAATTATCTGTACGATTTTTCCAGTCTTTTCTGCCATATTGCACCCACTTCCTTTTTATTGTTGAGGACAGTTTTTACATTTAGGATATTTCTCAACATTCATACCATTGTCATTCATGCTATTGACCGGGATAATTATTATCGGTCTTACTTTCCTTCTGTCCTCTTTTCATTATTACTTCAATGCGGCAGCTCCACCTACAATTTCAGATATTTCCTGAGTTATAGCCGTCTGTCTCGCACTGTTATATTGGAGGCTGAGCTGACGAAGCATTTTATCTGCATTTTGGGTGGCATTATCCATTGCTGCCATTCTTGCGCTTAGCTCACTTGTAAAGGATTCTACAAATGCTCCATATATGAAACCTTTGATATATTTTCTTATTAATACTTCCAGTACGGCACTAGTGGAAGGCTCATATATCAGTGTATCATTATAGTGCGGTTGCATTTCAAGGGCACCTGATTCTCCAAGCAAGCCATGAGGGTCGACAGGAAGGAGCTTAATCATTCGAGGCTCAAACTTTATCGAGGATTCCATCATTGTATAAATAAGGTTTACCTCGTCAAGCACACCGTCCTCAAAATACTTGACTAACATATCAGCAATTTCCCTTGCGGTAAAAATTGTTGGGTCCTGCACATGGTAGTCAAACGTCGTATCAACATTATAGCCCTTTCTAATTAGATAATTTTTCCCCATATGCCCCGCAACAAACAACACTGAGCTGCGATCTTCACCAAGAATTTGTTCGGTGAACTTTAATACATTGTGGTTGTAACCACCTGCAAGTCCGCTGTCACCGGAGATTATGAGATAGCCTTTCTTTTTACCTTCCTTATTGTGCGCTAAGCCCAATAAAGAACTGTTTACACCGTCGCTGTGTATTAATATATCGGCAATTGTACTCTTTATTTTTGTAAAATAGGGGAGAGTCGTTTCTAACTGGTGTTTTGCCCTTTTCAGCTTTGAGGCTGAAATAAGCCTCATAGCATTGGTCATCTGCTTTATTTCCTTAATACTTTTTATTCTTGTTTTTATTTCATGTATACTTGCCACTGATTTTCACCACCATTGCCTTTTTGGAGGACTAAATTTCAGCTTATAATTCTGCTTTTCTTTTATATTCAGCAAGGTATTCCTCAATAGCTTTCTTCAGCAATTCCTCAGTTTCGGGACTCAAATCACCTGTAGAAACTATTGCTTTGCCAATCTGCGGATACTTTTCTTTAACAAAATCCACTAATCCAGTATTAAAGTTTCTTACCTCACTAACCGGTATATCCATGAGATATGGATGCGTTGCTGCATAAAGTACTACAATCTGATCTTCAACCGGCATGGGGGAATATTGCGGCTGCTTTAGAGTCTCTATCAGCCTTTCACCCTGGGCAAGTTTTTCTCTGGTTGCTTTGTCGAGGTCTGAACCAAATTGGGCAAAAACAGCAAGCTCTCTATATTGCGCAAGATTTATCCTTATAGGTCCTGCTACTTTTTTCATAGCCTTTATCTGAGCGGCTCCGCCAACTCTCGATACTGATAATCCAACATTCACAGCGGGCCTCTGACCTGCGAAAAACAATTCAGTCTCAAGATATATCTGCCCGTCTGTTATGGAAATAACATTTGTAGGTATATAAGCCGAAACGTCCCCTGCAAGAGTTTCAATTATTGGTAACGCCGTGATTGAACCTCCGCCCAATTCATCACTCAGTTTTGCTGCTCTTTCCAGTAATCTTGAGTGCAAGTAAAAGACATCGCCTGGATAAGCCTCTCTTCCCGGCGGTCTTCTAAGCAGCAATGACATTGCTCTGTAGGCTACAGCATGCTTGGACAGGTCATCATATACAATAAGCACATCTTTATGATCATTGTACATAAATTCCTCGGCTATGGCACATCCCGCATATGGGGCAATATACTGTACAGTTGCCATTTCACTTGCGGTAGATGATACGACAATGCTGTATTCCATAGCGCCAAACTGCTCAAGAGTGTCTACAATTCCGGCAATAGTAGAAGCTTTCTGCCCTATTGCGACATAAATGCAGATGACATCTTTTCCCTTTTGATTGATGATGGTATCAATGGCTATGGCAGTCTTGCCTGTCTGTCTGTCCCCAATTATAAGTTCTCTTTGTCCACGTCCTATAGGTATCATAGAGTCAATAGCTAAAATTCCTGTCTGAAGGGGAGTGTCTACAGACTTTCTGTCTACTATGCCAGGTGCATGGAATTCAATGGGTCTGTACTTTTCGTTAGCTATCGGACCTTTTCCGTCAAGAGGATTGCCCAAATGATCAATTATTCTTCCAATAAGACTTTTACCTACCGGAACTTCTGCAGTCCTCCCGGTTCTTCTTACCCTGCTGCCTTCACTCACATTAATTTCATTTCCCAGCAGCACACATCCGATGTTATCTTCCTCGAGGTTAAGCGCTATGCCGTATACGCCGTTTTCAAACTGCAAAAGTTCACCGGCCATGCATTTTTCCAGACCATAAACTCTTGCGACCCCGTCACCTGCCTGAATGACATATCCAACATCATCTATTTTTGCTTCAACATTGTAGTTTTCAATCTGTTGTTTTATTATTGCACTGATTTCTTCAGCTTTAAGATTCAATCTTACCATCTCCCCATAACGCATTATATTTAGTCACAGCCGTCAGACCATTCTTTGCTTAACGGAAACTCCTTATTGGCTTACAAGCGCTTCTTTCAAATTTTCAAGCTTTGTTTTAATACTGGCATCGATAATTTTATTGCCAATTTTAACTTTTAAGCCTCCAATAAGGCTTTTATCCACCCGTACACTAACTCTGACAGCAGCAGAGTTATAAATCTGACGGTATTTTTCTCCCAACCTGTCTACCTGAGACTTGTCGAGGGGAGTAGCCGACGTTACAATTATATGCAGCGTATTACTTAATTTATCCGCCACATCATCAAAAGCGTCAACCAGTTTATTGAAATCTATCATTTTGTTCTTATCAACCAGCATCATTAAAAAGCTCAAAAGACTTGTTTTTATCCTTCCGGAAAAAACATTTCTAATGACCTTTTTTTTGTCTGCCGGACTAATTTTCTGATCAAACAAAAATGACATAAATTGTTTTTGTTCAGCTAGAATGTTATTAATTAAATGCAACTGCTCACGATATTCTTCAACAGCATTTTCTTCTATGCTGATATATGCAAGATTTTCCGCAAACATCCTTTCAGAAAGGGGCATCAGGCTACACCTGCCTTGTCAATGAATTCATCAACTATAGCCCTATTGCTTTCAGTATCCATATTAGCTTCCAGCACCTTAGATGCGGCAGCAATTGCAAGGCTTGCCACCTGGTTCTTCATTTCTTTAATCATCTGCTGACGCTCATATTCTATTTCCGCTCTTGACTCTTCAAGAATTTTATTTGCGGTTTCTTTTGCCTCATTAATTATTCTTTCGTATTCATTATGCGCTTTTGCACGCGCTTCATTTATTATACGGTCTGCTTCTGAGGCTGCGTTTTTCAACTGAAGTTCATAGTCTCGTTTTAGTTGGGCGGCATCAGCCTTAGCCTTTTCAGCATTTTCCAAATTACTTTTTATGGTGTTAGTCCTTTTTTCCATCATAGCAGTTACGGGTTTAAACAGTAATAATCTTAAAACCACATATAGTATTATCAGGTTAACAGCTGTCCATATAAAAGTTGGCCCCAAATTAAACATCTTATCAATCCTTTCAAAACTACTTGACCAAAAGCAGTATTAATGCAACAACAAGGGCATATACAGCTGTTGCCTCAACCAGAGATGCACCCAGGACGAGGATTTTCAAAATATTGCCTGCGGCCTCAGGTTGCCTAGCAACTGATTCAACAGCCTTTCCTGTTGCACGGCCAATGCCGAGTGCGGCACCTACACCTGTTCCAAGCACTGCAAGACTTGCTGCGATTGCTATTATACCTTCTGTACTCATGATGAAATCACCTCCTTATTCCAGTACCTCTGATATATAAAGGTTAGTAAGAAATATAAATATGAATGCCTGAAGGATGCCATCAAAAAGATCAAAGTATATGCTCAGACCTGCAGGTAGAACTACAGGCATAAGTACATAAATAATTTCCATTATTATAAAGGCACCCAAAACATTTCCGAATAATCGGAAAGATAATGAAAGCATTCTTATAAAGTTTTCAAGTATTTTTATTGGTAAAACTATTGGCATGGGTTCAATATAAGTTTTGAGCCACCCGGAAAGCTTTTTAAACCTTATACCCGCATAGGCTATAGTAATTACAGACATTAAAGCCAAACTTAAGGTAACGTTTAAATCTCGTGTCGGCGGTCTTAAACCAAAATCGGGAAAGCTCTTAAAAAAGCTGATATGTGTAAGTTCGTATAAATCTTCTCCACTGGGTATAATATTAAATATTGAAATTATATTAGCAAATACTAGGAAAAGAAACACAGTTCCTATGTAAGGCACAAAATATTTGGAATAATGCCCCATGCTATCCTTTAAGGTGTTGTCCACAAATTCAACAAACATCTCGACAAGGTTTTGCTTTCCTTCGGGAATTAATTTCAACCCTCTTGTCATAACCAAAGCTAAAATTATAATGACTGCCATCACAATCCATGTGGTAATGACAGTATCTGTAACGGGTATACGAAGACCGAATATTCTAAAACTGAATATTTCATTTGGAGTTATTGCTTTTATTAATTCCTCACCTATCTGCATTATTACACCTTCTTGATTTAAACAGTTATAAATGCTTCCAGAGTCTATCTTATTTTGTTATTTTATTTTATTATTCTAATTTCCCATAAAAAATATCAACGTCTGGCATCTTTGCACCAGACGAATCAAATAAATACTGTAAATTTGAGTATTAGCAGTGCACCTTTGCACTTACAAAGCTAATACATAATATAAAAGCATATGCACAAAAACTTTTTTTGTACATAACCATCTAAAACTGCTTTTTAAAACTTTTTCTATAAATGTTACCACAGTACAATTACACTTTCAATGTCGAAATTAAAGCAATTTAGGCGGTTATAACAAAAAAAACATTAATTATCTTTAAATTAAAAATTAGGGATTGAATTCTTCAGGTTTTTGACTTCTTAAACCGAAATGATATAAAAGAGCCTGTACTATTCTTTCGGATGCTCTTCCATCACCATAAGGATTTATAGCTTTTGACATTTTTGAATACTCATTTGCGTCGTTAAGCAAATGTGAAGTCAATTCAACTATCTTTTCCTCATCTGTGCCTGCAAGCTTTACAGTGCCTGCTTTTACTGCCTCAGGCCGTTCTGTTTCATTCCTCAGCACAAGCACCGGCTTTCCTAAAGAGGGAGCTTCTTCCTGAAGTCCTCCGGAATCTGTCAAAATCATATAAGACCTGTCAATCAGATTATGCATATCCTGAACGCCTACAGGATCTATAAGATGAACACGTGGGTGTCCACCTAAAATTCTCCTGGCTGCTTCCTGTACTACAGGATTTAAGTGAACAGGATACACTATATCAATATCACTATAATTATCTGCAATACGCCTTAGTGCTGTGCATATATTTTCCAGGGGCCTGCCGAGATTTTCTCTTCTATGAGCCGTAACCGTTATTACTCTTTTATTTATGAAATCAACATCATTTAACTGTTTATTCTCGAATATGTAGTCTTTTTTAACGGTTGTTTTCAAGGCATCAATCACGGTATTTCCGGTTAAATATATATTTTGTGAATCTACACCCTCATTAATGAGATTAGCCTTGTTTGTCTTCGTAGGAGAAAAGTGTAAATCGGATAATACGCCTGTAAGCCTTCTATTCATTTCTTCAGGGTAAGGGAAGTACTTATCGAAAGTTCTTAGGCCTGCTTCAACATGACCAACCTTTATATGTCTATAGAAAGCTGCAAGACTTCCAACAAATGTTGTGGTGGTATCACCGTGAACAAGTACAATGTCAGGTTTTTCTTTTTCAAGTACTGCGTCCAGTCCAAGAAGGGCATTTGTTGTAATGTCTATAAGAGTCTGTCTGTCTTTCATAATATTGAGATCATAATCAGGTACAACATCAAAGATCTCTAACACTTGATCCAGCATCTGTCTGTGCTGAGCTGTTACACACACAATAGAGTGAATTGAATCATGTTTTTCCAGCTCTTTTACAAGGGGAGCCATTTTCACTGCTTCCGGCCTTGTACCGAATACTGTCATTACCTTTATACTATGCAATTTTATCTTTCCTTCCTCCAAATTAATACTTCCAGATTAATACTTCTCAAATAATACTTCTCAAATACTTTTCAGGTCCTTTTTAAATCAAATGCGCCTGCCATTTGTTTGCTTTACAAATAGATAGCTGCGCATAATACTTCAAGTTCCGCTTTATTATTAATTGCCACGTCGCAGCTTCCGGGAATGAATCCCGCAAAACCGCAACGGAAGAATAAATGAAAGCAAGACGATGGCAATTAGTGCTTTTTATTTTCTATATCATGGATGCTGAACATTTCCTATATCTTTTGGAGAAGCGGCAGGTTCTTCAATTTCATCTGTGCATTCACCGTTATTTTTCCCGGAAATTTCACAATCTTTCTCTGGTATACTTTCAGCTACAGAAGTAGCTGTATTCATATTATCATTATCGCTGTTATCGGCTTCTATAGGGGAGCTGACGTAATTGCTGCTTCCTACTTCACTCATGAATTTTGCGCCGCCAATTATAAATACTGAAACTGCGACAAGCAGTATCATAGCACTTAATATACCTCTGTCAGCCAGAACAATAGCGCATAAGCCAAGGGCTGCACTTACGGTGTAAATCATTACAACTGACTGTTTGTGGCTTAGGCCCATGTCTATCAATCTATGATGCAGATGTCCCCTGTCAGCTTCCATTATAGGTCTTCCATTGATAAGCCTTCGAAAGATTGCAAAAATAGTATCAAAAAGAGGAACACCGAGTACCAGCAAAGGAATGGCAATAGATATCGTAGCATAGGACTTCAAGGTGCCCTGTATTGAAATAACACTAAGTGTGAAACCCAGAAAAGCAGCACCACTTTCCGCCATAAATATTTTTGCCGGGTTGAAATTAAACGGGAGGAAACCAAGTGTAGCACCGGCAAGGGCAATTGTAATTATTGAAGTATAAATTACTACACTTATATCAATATCTGTTCTCAGTAAAGAAATAAAAAACAGTGAAAGAGAAGATATCGATGATACTCCCGCTGCAAGCCCGTCAAGCCCGTCAATAAGATTAATAGCATTGGTGATACCTACAATCCACAGTACTGACAGAGGATATGAAATATATCCGCTGAGTGTAGATATTCCCGAAGGAGCAAAGGGGTTTGTTATGCTTTCAATTCGTGTATCACCAATAATTACTGTTGCCAATGCCGCTAATATCTGGAACATAAGTTTTGTCTTCGCTTTGAGCGGCTTTACATCATCCAATATTCCCATTGCTTCTATTATAAATATTCCTACCAATAAGCCTATAAGCTCACGATTTGCCTTGAAAATATTGGGAATACTTATAACGGCAAAAAGTACTGATATAAGAAAGCCTGTAAAAATAGCTGTTCCACCAAGCCTGGCAATGGGTTTTTTATGCATTCTTCTTTTATCTCTCGGAACGTCTACCGCACCTATTTTAAAAGCTAATTTTTTAGCAATAGGAGTAGCGGAAAACGAAACAATAAATGCGAGAGCAAAAGTTATAATATATTCTATATACAATGTAAAACACCTTCCATAGCGAAGTTACTACACTCCTACAATCTGACAACTTCTATTCCAGCTTCCTCTAAAAGTTGCATAGATAATTCGTCAGGATAATCTCCTCTGAATACAATTTTCTTAATACCGGCATTGATTGCCATCTTTGCACACATAACACAGGGCTGATGAGTTACATAAAGTGTACCGTCTTTTACACTTGTCCCTGAGTATGCAGCTTGCACTATAGCATTCTGTTCAGCGTGAATGGCTCTGCACAACTCATGCCGCTGGCCTGAAGGGATATTTAGTTTTTCCCTTAGGCAGCCGGTTTGCGTGCAATGAGAACATCCTGATGGGGCGCCGTTATAACCTGTAGACAAAATCCGCTTGTCCTTGACAATAAGCGCTCCCACCTGACGTCTTATACATGTAGAGCGAGTTTTAACAAGCTCTACTATATCCATAAAATACTCATCCCATGATGGCCTCATAGTACTACCCCCATATTACCATTACGCGTCACAATTATTTTGTACCGAATAGTCTGTCACCTGCATCACCGAGACCAGGAACGATATATCCATGGTCGTTGAGCTTTTCATCAACTGCAGCACAATATATGGCAACATCAGGGTGATCCGTATTAATGCGCTCAATTCCAGCTTTGGAGGCAATGAGACACATAAGTTTTATATTGGAAATGTTTCTTTGCTTCAAAAAGCTTATTGCAGCTGATGCGGAACCACCGGTTGCCAGCATGGGATCAAGAATAACCATTTCTCTTTCTTCCGCATCTACGGGAAGTTTGCAGTAATATTCAACAGGTTTGAGAGTTTCGGGATCTCTGTATAAACCAATATGCCCAACTTTGGCCATAGGAAGGAGGTTCAACATCCCTTCAACCATACCAAGACCTGCGCGAAGTATAGGAACAATACCCAGCTTTTTGCCGGAAATAACCTTTGTCTTAGCTATTCCTACAGGAGTTTCAATTTCAACCTCTTTTAAAGGCATATCCCTTGTAACTTCATATCCCATAAGCATTGCTATTTCAGAAACAAGTTCCCTGAATTCTTTAGTATTAGTGTTCTTATCTCTCAAAAGGGAAATCTTGTGTTGAATTAATGGATGATCAAATATAAATACATTTTTCATAATATACATACCTCTCCGACTATTTAGAATGTTTTTTTTCGATTTCACTGATTTTGTCTACTCTTGTTTTATGCCTTCCGCCAAGAAACTCAGTCTTGAGCCATGTCTCAACTATATCTAATGCAAGTCCGACACCAATGACACGGCTTCCAAGAGCAAGTATGTTTGCATCATTGTGCTCTCTTGACATTTTAGCCATATAGCTGTCGGTGCAGAGAGCAGCGCGTATACCAGGGACTTTATTTGCAGCTATTGAAATACCGAGCCCTGTTCCACAAATAATTATACCCTTTTCACATTCTCCATTTTTTATAGCTTCGGCTACGGCTAGTCCATAATCCGGATAATCAACAGATTTGTCTCCGTCATGGGTTCCGTAATCTTTTACTTCATATCCGTTTTCTTTAAGATATTTTATTACTTCGACCTTTAGAGCGTATCCTGCGTGGTCACTTCCAATTGCAATCATGACATCATCCTCCGAATCATATAGAGAGTATTTCAAAACGAGCTTTATAATATTTTACGCAATATTTTTTATAATAATTTTATAGTATTGACGTATATATGTCAAAAGAAGTTTGGATTTGATTTTAGTTTTTTTAACAGCTTATCTATTACATGTTTTATTTCTTCCGCACTTCTTTTGTATACCTGTACAGGCATTCCATAGGGGTCGGTTATGTCAAGGGAATAATTGTATTCACCGGCAGAATTTGAAATATCAATATCCAGAGCAAATTCTTTGAGAGTGAAAATTTTGTTCTTCGCCTGGGGGTACATTGAAATTAAGAATCCCTTATGAGACCTGGTCATGGTAAGGATGAGGTGGGATTCATCTATATCAGCTTGTGTAAGCGTTCTTGAACGATGTGAACTTAGGTCAATACCCCACAAATCCTTCATTACCTCAAGGGACTGCGGGCTTGCCGAGTCACCGTCAAATGCTGAAATTCCCGCAGATGAAACAGTATATTTATCAGACAACTCGCTGTCAGATTCCAATGCAGACTTCATAAGGGCTTCTGCCATTGGACTTCTGCAGGTATTGCCGGTGCAGACGAAAAGTATTTTTTTCATCATTACCACCTCATACTTTTATTATATTATATCCCGCCGCTTTGTTCAGTCTGTTCATAATTGCAAGACCTATGCCGGAACTGCTCACAGACTCAGCCAGTATAATTTCTGTCTTTTTTTCATCAAATTCTCTCAATACTTTAAACAGGTTTGCGGCAATTTCTGATGCATTTTTTCTATTACCTAAAGATATTACTTCGGCACCTTGGTAGCTGGAACTTGTCTGATCGGTAGACATAACCCCCACACGAAGGCCTTTTGACGAATATTCGCCTATAAGCTCATTTATTTTAGATACAACATTGTCAAGAGCTCCCTCAACTATTATAACCTGCCCTTTCGGGGAGTAATGCTTATACTTCATTCCAGGAGCCTTTGGAACAAAATCTCCGTTTCTTTCAGTTAAAATTGCCGGATCCAGAGTTACCTCTCCTAATACTTTCTCAAGCTGTTCAAGGGTTACACCTCCGGGCCTTAGTATTACTGGAGGTGAGGAGGTAGTATCAAGAACGGTAGATTCAACTCCAACGCTACAGCTGCCAGCGTCTATTATCACATCAACTCTTCCAAATAAATCTTCAATAACATGAGCTGCATTGGTAGGACTTGGTCTTCCTGAAGTATTGGCACTGGGGGCGGCAACCGGCACTCCAGATTCCCTGATAAGCTCGTGGGCTACAAGGTTTGACGGCATCCTTATGCCTACAGTGTTTAGACCTGCAGTAACTGAAAGGGGAACCAGATTGGACTTCTCCATAATGAGTGTAATAGGTCCCGGCCAGAATTTTTCCATTAAATCATGAGCACATGCAGGTATGTAGGTAACTAGCTTGTCTACTTCACACCTATCGGCAATATGTACAATGAGAGGGTTGTCGGAAGGTCTGCCCTTAGCTACAAAAATATTTTTAACGGCTGTTTCATTTAATGCATTAGCACCAAGCCCGTATACTGTTTCGGTGGGAAATGCTACAAGACCACCTGATTTTAGCACTTCAGCGGCATAACGAATTCCTGATTTGTCCATATTGTTTACATCTATTTTAATAATTTCCGTTTTCAAAACAGCACTGCCTCTTTTCCGTATATTTCAGAATATATTTTTAGTTGTATATCGAAACTATTATACCACATATTATTCCAAATATATTTCCTATTGAAGAAAACCTTCCAAAATAAAGTCTCTTTGATTCAGGTATTAATTCGCCAAAAACAATATACAACATGGCACCTGCGGCAAAGCCGAGACATAAAGCAATAAACTGCTTTGAAATATTACCCAGGGCGGCTCCGAGAAGTGCGCCAAGCCCCATGGGAACACCTGAAAGTAAAGTATATGTAAAAGCTTTCAATTTTGAAAAACCGCCTGCCCTCATAGGAACGGCCATGGCAATACCTTCAGGTATATCATGAATTACTATTACCGCTGTAATTGTTAATCCCAGCTTGAGGGATGCCTCAAAGCCGGAACCAACTGCAAAGCCCTCAGGAAAGTTATGAAGGGCTATTCCTACTGATGTCATAATGCCTACTTGCAAAAGACTTTGATTTCCATGGCTCCGTTTTTTTAAATATGAATTCTTCAGCAGACTTTCAATAGCTATTATAACCACTATGCCTGTTATAATGCCTGCAAATACAGGAAACTTCCCGCCTAAGGAAAAAGCTTCGGGAATAAGTTCGAAGCACACAACTGCAGTCATAAGACCTGATGAAAATTCCAATATGAAGCTTAGTATGCGGTTGTTTATTTTGTTGACAAAAAAGGCCATCAACCCGCCGATGCCGGTACCTGCCATGCCGGAGATGAGGCCTATTATAGTTGCATTAATTAAATGTTTCAAAATAATATCACCTCGGAAAGCTCAGACAAAATGAAACACAGCTTTTTGTCCGTCTTTACAATTGTATTCAGCGAGGTGAGTTAATATTAATGTTACAAAGTTAATATTTACATTTCAGTCATTATATTCTTTTTTATCATAGCTAGCTATTCTTCAGCGTCAGACATACCGCTTCCAAGTTTTTTAGTCTGATCGGCTGTAATTAGAGATTCTATAATTTCGTCCAGGTCACCGTTTAATATCTCTTCCAGCTTGTAAAGTGTAAGGCCTATCCTGTGGTCTGTAACACGTCCCTGTGGGAAGTTGTATGTTCTTATTCTCTCACTTCTGTCTCCGGTTCCTACCTGAATTTTTCTTGCTTCAGCAACCTCTGAATTCTGCTGTTCCTGTGCCATCTCATAAAGCCGTGCCCTGAGAATCTTCATGGCCTTTTCTTTATTCTTATGTTGAGACCTTTGGTCCTGACAGGTTACAACTATACCAGTTGGTTTGTGGGTTATTCTTATAGCCGAATCAGTTTTGTTAACGTGCTGACCTCCGGCGCCTGATGCACGGAAGGTATCAATCTCAAGATCATTAGGATTTATTTCAACATCAACTTCCTCAACTTCAGGCAATACGGCCACAGTTACGGTAGATGTATGAATTCTGCCACCTGATTCAGTGGTGGGAACTCTCTGAACCCTATGAACTCCGCTCTCGAATTTAAGCCTGCTGTAAGCTCCCTTGGCATCAACAGAGAAAATAATTTCCTTAAAGCCGCCTATCTCAGTCTCGTTTGAATCTAATATCTCTATTTTCCAGCCTTTACTTTCAGCGTACATGGAATACATTCTGAACAGGTCAGCAGCAAATAAGGCAGCTTCCTCGCCTCCGGCGCCACCACGTATTTCGACAATAACACTTCTGTTATCGTTGGGGTCTTTCGGAAGCAGCAAAATTTTTAACTCTTTTTTTATTTCCTCAAGCTTTTCCTTTAACTCCTTTAATTCAGTCTCAACCATTTCACGAAAATCTTTTTCCAGCTTCTCTTTAAGGAGTTCTTTTGCTTCGTCAATATCTTTGTTGACATTCTTATATTCACGATACTTGAAAACTATTTCTTCAAGCTCTGAATGCTCTTTCATAAGATTTCTATATTCATTCTGATCGGCTATAACAGCCGGATCACTTAACTTGTGGTTTATTTCTTCATACCGATTTTCAGCAATATCAAGCTTATCAAACATCCTGCACCTCATGTTAATTTATCTTCAATTTATTATATCTGCATTAAAAAGCACGACATGATATTATAGCATATGTATATTATTTGTAAAAGGGGCTTATTTCTTCTTCAACTCGTAATATAGCAGGAATTAGCTGCAAAAATAATTTTTACCTTATACTACTAAACAGTGGAAGTTAGCCTAAATTTTTTATATTAAACTTAGCATGTTTGTGTGTTGGACGGTTCTTAACAAGGAACACTCTTTATGGATGTATGGATGTACAGGGACAGTTCCCGACAAGGAACGCTCCTTTGTGTAGAGAGAATCTAACATGCTAAGGCATGGGCCTTGTGACCCATGCCTTAAA
>ENA-OWPA01000994-OWPA01000994.1-bioreactor-metagenome-genome-assembly--contig:-NODE-994-length-24034-cov-7.671745_pt1 | contig 24034 bp, 17 predicted proteins | sample MGYA00238139_ERZ651803 | MGnify/ENA primary metagenome ERZ651803 (study PRJEB26909, sample SAMN07631231) | bioreactor metagenome | isolation source: Switchgrass digestor | place: USA: Dartmouth... | reverse complement strand
AAAAACCACCTCGCCTTATTAATCATTTAATAAGTTTGGTGGTCGGTTACGCTACCAGCTCCCCGTATCTCAAGCGTCCAAATACAAGATACGCTTCATTGCTCCCACATATTTAATTAGCTGTTTTAATTGTTTAAGCTTTCTTAATTATAGCTTAATTCAGAGAAAACTGGTGTCGAATCTTGTCAATATTTTTACTGTTTTAAATATTATTTCTTATCTGCTCGAATTATGGGCATGAGTGTATATCTTCCTGAAATTGTCAAATAATAACAAGAAAGTGTCAGTCAGCAAATTTCATAGCCAGAGAGGTACTGTTGATGATAAAGCTTAACATAAACCACAAAGAATACGAACTAGCGGAAAACTTAAGGCTCCTTGAAGCCTGCGCACGGGTAGGAATTGAAATCCCCACCCTCTGCTATGATGAACGATTAGAACCGGAGGGCAACTGCCGGCTTTGTCTTGTTGAAATTGAGGGAGAAAAAGAATTGGCGCTTGCTTGTAAGACTGAGGCTAAAGAGGGCATGAAGATCCTCACCCATAGCCTTAAGGTTATGGAAGCCAGGCAGGAAGTACTGACCAAGCTCCTTATGGAGCATCCCCAGGAATGTCTGGAGTGCCTGAAAAGTACAACCTGCAAATTGAAGGCTTATTGTGAAGAATATGCGGTGGCAGAAAAAGCCGTCAGAGCCATCGAGAAAAAATACCCAATCGACGAAAGCAACCCCTTTTACTATATCGACCCAAACAAGTGTATCCTATGTAACCTCTGTATCAGGGTCTGCAGAGAATTACAGGTTCGAGGCGCTCTGGAGATCAACGAAAAAGGCCATATAGCGAGAAAAAAAATTAGCGGTGAGGACGGAGTACAATGTGAGTCCTGCGGCAATTGCCTGGACGTTTGCCCGACCGGGGCCATCGGATCCCGGATCTTCCGGGATGAATTTGCCGCCCAGTTTGCCACTGCCGAAGAAAGGGCAAAAGCACTGGAAGAGCTGAAATATGTTAAGACCACCTGTCCTTACTGCGGGGTGGGTTGTCAACTAGAACTGGTGGTCAGTGAGCAGAAAGTTGTAGACGTAAGACCAGTCAACACCTTGCCCAATACAGGGCTCTTATGCGTCAAAGGAAGGTTTGGCTATAAATTCGTCAATCACCCAGACCGTCTGAAGACTCCTCTGATTAAAAAAGAGGGTAAATTCATAGAAGCCGGCTGGGACGAGGCCTATGACCTCATTGTCAAAAAAGCCCGCGAAATTAAAAGCAAATATGGCAGCGACGCTTTTGGCGGTTTAAGTTCAGCCAGGTGCACCAACGAAGAAAACTACCTCTTCCAAAAGCTGTTTAGAGTAGCCTTTGGCACCAATAACATTGACCACTGTGCCCGTCTCTGACACTCTTCCACGGTTGTAGGTCTTGCAACCACGTTAGGAAGCGGTGCTATGACTAATAGCATCAACGAAGTCTTAGACACTGAGCTCATGTTTATCATCGGCTCCAACACCACTGAAAACCACCCGGTAATTGCCAATAAGATGCGGCAGGCCAAGAAAAAAGGGGCAAAGCTGATCGTCGCCGACCCCAGGGAGATTGACCTGGCCAAGCAGGCCGACATTTATCTGCAGATCTTGCCCGGGACCAATATTGCCTTAATCAACGCCATGATGAACGTTATCATCGCCGAAGAACTGTATGACAAGGAATATGTAGCTGAAAGGACAGAAGCCTTTGAAAGACTGGCGGCCCATGTCAAAGACTTTGACCCGGAAAAAGTAGCCAAAGTCTGTGGCGTTGCTGCTGGAGACATCAAGAAGGCTGCCCGGATGTATGCCCAGGCTGATAAGGCGGCCATCTACTACGCTATGGGCATTACCCAGCATATTTCCGGCAGCCAGGCCGTAATGGTCCTCTCCAACCTGGCCATGCTCTGCGGCAACATAGGTAAAGAAGGAACGGGCGTTAACCCCTTGCGGGGGCAAAACAACGTCCAAGGCTCCTGCGATATGGGGGCACTTCCAGACGACCTGCCCGGCTACCAAAAGATTTACAGCAGCGAAGCAAGAGAAAAATTTGAAAAGGCCTGGGGCGTAAAACTGTCTCCTATCCCAGGCAAAACCCTGGATGAAATCATCCACGGCGGCAGTACAGGTAGCACAAAGTTCCTGTATATCATGGGTGAAAACCCCATGATAACGGACCCCGACTTGAAACGGGTAAAAAGGGATTTGGAATCCGTAGAATTTCTGGTCGTCCAGGACATTTTCCTGACCGAAACCGCCGAGTTAGCCGATGTAGTCTTACCCGCCGCTTCTTTTGCCGAAAAGGACGGCACATTTACCAATACGGAAAGACGAGTCCAACGGGTAAGAAAAGCCATCGAACCGGTGGGAAATGCTAAGCCAGACTGGCAGATCCTCATGGAGCTGATGAACCGCTTGGGAGTTGAGCAGAAGTATAGCCACCCGTCAGAAATCATGGAAGAAATAGCGAGCCTGACACCCGACTATGCCGGAATTACTTACGATAAACTGGAAGAAGTTGGAGTCCAGTGGCCCTGTTATGACAAGGGCCATCCCGGCACCCCTATTTTACATAAAGATAAATTTAAACGGGGCAAGGCAGTCTTTGTGGCCGTCGATAATGTCTCCAGCGCCGAAATGACCGATGACGAATATCCTTTTATCCTGACTACCGGCCGAGTACTTTTCCAGTATCACAGCATGACCATGACCGGACGGGTAGACGAGCTCAATAAAAAAGCGCCGGACTCCTTTATCGAAATTAACGCCAAAACAGCGGAAAAACTAGGAATACAGGATGGCGACGAAGTCAGAGTCACCTCCCGCAGGGGTTCCATCATTACTACTGCCAGGGTAACGGATAAAATTGACGAACAGGTTTTATTCGTACCTTTCCACTATGCCGACGCCAAAGTCAACTACCTGACCAATCCCCAGGTAGACCCATTGGCGAAGATACCGGAACTAAAAGTAGCTGCAGTGAAAATCGAGAAAGTGTAATAGAAACAAGCTATCGTTTCACTATCTGGCCGGCAGGAAAGAGCCGGCCACAACTTACGGGATTTTGTATATAAGCGGCAGGAAAAAGTTGGTGCTTTGCTGAAATGATAAACAGCAAAGCACTGGTCCTGTAAAAGGAGGAGGCATGATGCAGGAAAATGCTAAAATGCCGGTGGCTATCTTTAACGGCGTAATAGTCACTACCAATGGCCTTTATTCTGTTTCAGACATAGATATCGTAACCGCCAGAAAATATATTAAACAGAACGGCTTTATTTCCGCCATCGGCCACGAAGCTACCGCCCAGGTCTTATCGGAAATTTTGGGGATTACTATTCCTGTGAATAGAGTTGAGCTACAGCAGCAGGTAGGCCAAAAGGCCATCGCCCTCAAGCTAAACCACCGGGCTCCGGAGGGACAAATACTGAATAAGCAGCAGATTATGGAGGTTGGTTTTACTTTAAAATTAATTGAAAGGCTGAAGTAGTATTGAAATAGACGTTAAGAGTTTTGAGTTAAATTTGTACGGTGTTCAGTCAGGACATGGGTAACACAGTCGTTAGTCCTAAGTTTCTTAGTTAAATTTAGGATCGGTGACTAACATAATTTTGAATTAATCAACGAGGGTATGTCCCTGACCTTAGCCGGAGGTGTCAGCGTAGCTGACGGGAGGAGTGCAGGCGTTACCACAAGTCAACATCTAGGGGTCGTTAGCAAAATAACCGGAGGTAATCTAAAACCTCCGGTTATTTTGTGGATTTATTTAGCACCTATAAATCCCCGGTTTTAGTTCCTCATAGGTAGGCTACGCTTACGCTAGGAAAATAGGAGGAAAGTTTCAAATCCTCGTAGGTAGGCTTAAAAGTTAAAAGCGAAAAGTGAAAAACTAAAAGTTTTTAGTCCAATTTTGAATTTTTAATTTTAAATTTTGAATTAATAAGATTCACTTCTTGAATTAAAACTCTCTCTAAAGGGCTCACATTTTTAATAAGTTGAACAAGAACTTGTCTCCCTCTTAGAGGGAGGTGTCAGCGTAGCTGACGGAGGGAGTAAAGTTATTACCGCGCTAATTTGCAAAGACTATTAGAAATATAACCAGGGGCCTCAAAGCCTGCTTATTCGGGAATTCATTTGAGTTACTTATGGCTTTTAGTTTCAATTCCTTATAGGTAAGCTACAAACCAGGGATGGAATACTAGACCAGGTGCTGATCGGAAGTTTCAATTCCTTATAGGTAAGCTACAAACCTGTCAATCTGGCATAGAAGGAAGCCTTATATATTAGTTTCAATTCCTTATAGGTAAGCTACAAACCCTATAACAAGCCAGGACATATAGAGCAACAGAGCAAGTTTCAATTCCTTATAGGTAAGCTACAAACCAGAGCCTCAGGCGTTGTCGAATTGATCAAGCTTTAGTTTCAATTCCTTATAGGTAAGCTACAAACACTGGAATTTTTGAAAAAATTATCGAAGGAAAACAAGTTTCAATTCCTTATAGGTAAGCTACAAACCTGCTGGAAGTGTGCGGCGATGTCAGTGATGCCGAGGGTTTCAATTCCTTATAGGTAAGCTACAAACCCTGGGTAGTTTTGTGGAGGTGGAGCGATGGATGATGGTTTCAATTCCTTATAGGTAAGCTACAAACCTTTGATTGAATGTTATTTGTTAATTTATGGATTTTTGTTTCAATTCCTTATAGGTAAGCTACAAACTGACGATGTACCGGAAACATACAAAAGCGAACTGAGTGTTTCAATTCCTTATAGGTAAGCTACAAACCCGTTTAGCCATTTCTTTTGTATCCCCCCTCTCGTGTTTCAATTCCTTATAGGTAAGCTACAAACTTGCAGAGGTTTGCCCGGCAGCTGATCTGCTTCAAGTGTTTCAATTCCTTATAGGTAAGCTACAAACCCCGTTAAAAACCTTAAAAAATAAGGCTTTTTAAAATTATTTTAACTTTAGAATATATTATAAGAAATCTTGAGCAATGCTTGGATTTGATTGATTTGTTTAGGTTTTAAAGATTTTGTTTTTGTCGTCGATCTCCAGGGGTTTTTGCACTATCACCGATCGACGACAATTTTAAAAGCTTTTTTCACCAAAAATACTGAAAATCCTTCTTTCAAATGATAATCTCTTCTCCGCCCTTTGTCACACCGATGATTTCCCGGGCAGAATACTTTGTCGTTCTGAGTTGATAAATGATAGCTGAATCTTCTTCCAAGTTCATAACACGGCTCAGCTCTTGCTTTAATTTTTTTAAATTTGCCTCGCTAATGTCACCTTCCAGCACTGAATTTTGAACCCAGTTTAAATATTTCCGAGCTGTCTTTAAAACTTTAGCTACTCTTTTTTCGTTTACATCGTAAACTAAAATGACAAACATACTTTACACCTTTACCACTGTGCTATAAAAGGTTCATACAGGTCTTCTTCCATAAGATGTTTCTCTAGTTTATAAAGTTCTAAGCGAAGTAAACGCCGATAAGATACTTCCCTACCTGTACTGCGATGCTTTATTGTAGCTTTTAATCTTTTATCCAGTTCTTCCACAAATCTCTTCTGTCCGCTTTCCTTAAGGACTATTCCACCCATTTCTTTTTCAAAATCAGCCTTTGTTATCATCTTTTTGCCAATCATAGTGAATATTAAACGATCTACAATAATGGGCTTAAAGATTTCTGCCACATCAAGGTTTAAGCTGAAACGGCGAAAGTTGGTAGTGTGCAGATAACCAATCCGCGGGTCCAGGTGAGTCCGATATATTTCGCTGAGGATATAAGCATAAAGGAGTGAGTTGCCAAAACTAATTAAACAGTTGAGTTCATTTTTCGGTGGCCTTCTAGTACGTTCTTCAAAAACAAAATCCGGGTTATTTAATATATCATTAAAGCTACTGTAATAGTTATTACGTATATTTCCTTCGATAGCCATAAGTTCTGTCACCGTATTACAATCCGGTATGGCGCATTCCAGATTTTCTATTGTTTCTAAAACATCTTCTATTTTTTTACCACGATTTAAATAATAACGGAGGACCTTTTTAATATTAACCGCCGCACCATGGACAAATTGTCGGGCAATGATTAATCTTTTTTCATCAGCCAAATAATGTTCGGCCTGTTTTAAAATCATATAGCCTGAATTATAATGTTCCCGCGGGTAAAAAGTACCCATGTAGTAGCCATAATAACTAAAGTAATGGATTAAAATCTCTTTTTGAGAGGCAAATTCCAAAAAGCGTTTATTTAGATTAACTTCTCCAAAGACAAACAGGTCACTTATATCTTCCACCGGCAGATATTTCCTGCCATTTTCAGAATTAAAGCAAAGAGTATTATCCTTTCTCTGTAAATCACCATCGGTAAAAATATAAATGATCTTTTTCACCTTGCTCACCCTTAAGCCCAACAAAAATCCCCGTAGGCACAATTACGACAGTACTTTCCTTTAACAGGTCTTGGAGGCTTGTCTAAATATATAATCTTCAGGATTTCCTTTTTAGCTCTATCTACCTTTTCAGCTAATTCAGGAGTTAAATCTACCTTAATTTTCTTTTTCTCTTCCGGAAATAACAGTTCTCCGTTAGCTTCAATGCCTAATTGGCGCAATTCATATAAATACAAAGCCAGTTGCATCAGAGCGCTTTGTTCATATTTAGAGGACTTTTTAACTTCACCTATGACTAATTGACCATCTTTCTTTCGTACCAGATCAAATTTTAAGTGGCCAATTTGTATTTCTTTTTTGTCCCTGTTGTATGTACTCGCCTGCAAAAACCTTCCAAGATCTAGATAGTCATTATCCTGCTCAGGAGTAACGTGATGCGCCATTAGCCAAACCTCACGCCGGCAAATATAGTAGTACCACATCAAAGTGCCGGTAACCTGAATACTTCCCTTTTCCACTCCAATCCACCGGTCCTTTTAGAAAATTATCGTCTCTTCGTCGGTCCGTTTGAAACCGGTAACTTGATCGTAATATATATCCAGTCCTTCTAAAGGAAGGTATAAAAAGCCCCACTCCAGGTAGCTTCGACCAAGGCCTTTGGCAAGCTCAGCAGGTACGGAAATAACATAATTATTAAATTTACGTCTTAAACGCAGCCGGTTTTCCCGCCTTTTCCAGAAATCCTTTTCTTCCAGGACACTGTTAACATACTCCTGAAAGATTTCCTTGGCTTTCCAATTAATCTCTATAAAGACATCCACATAAAAGGGATTTTCTTTGATCAGTTCAAACTCTCTAAGCGAAGTAAATTGTAAATTTGCTAAAGCCGTAAGCAAGTCATTAGATTTATCTTGGTTTACAGCGCTCTTTACTTTTGTGAAAAAGTTATCGATAAGGTCATAAAACTCCCTTTCGTCTATCTCATTTTTGTTTGCCATAAGGTTCTTCGCGTATTGGCAGTGGACCTTTCCATAAATCATTGCCGCAATCTCCCGCTCTTTCTCCACAAGACGGTAGATATGAACTTGCCCCTTTTCCCGGTTGTTATGGCGGTTACACCTGCCTGCCACTTGCACAATTGAATCGATAGGCCCGAGATCGCGAATGACCGTATTAAGATCTATATCCACTCCTGCTTCGACCACTTGCGTCGAAACAACAATCACCTTTTCCCCTTTACGTAGTGTCCGCCTAATCAGCTTTACCCGCAAAGCCCTTACCCGAGGCACAACATTGGTCGAGAGATAAAAAAGACAGGCGTCAGGAAAATTTTCCTGTAAGTAGTTATAGACTTTAATCGATGATTTAATTGTGTTTAGCACTATCAAATACGACCGTGACGAATCATAATCTCTAACAAAGTCTTCGCAAAATTCTTCTATGCTCAAAGGCTTCAAATGGGGATAAACCGTTACTCTGTCCATTTCTTTGAAGTATTTACGATGATCTTCCAATAGCTCAACGGCTTCCCCTTCGGCAAAAATTAAAGGTTTGGTAGCTGTTAAAAGAATGATATAGCAATCTGTTACCTCGGCTAACAGGATTAAGGCCCGGCGAATTAACGGCCAGTATTCTACGTCAATGTTTTGTACTTCATCCATCACGATGATGGAACCTGCTAAGTTATGGAACTTTTTCAGATAGGAGTTTTGCCAGCCTACGACAGAATAAAGCAATTGGATAAAAGTTGTGACAACAATCTCCGCTTCCCAACCTTCAATGCGCAGTAAGGCCTGGTTTGTCTTCTCTTCTTTCCCGTCATATAAATACCGCAATTCGGCTAAATGATGATGTTTTAGCAGATACCTGTTTTCCTGTTTTTCAAAGTCCGGAAGTATGCCCAAAACATCTCTTATTACTTCATAATTCTGGTCAATAATGCTGGTAAAAGGCAAGGCGTAAATAATCCTGGGGCTATAGCCTTTATCTTCTTCTATCCGCTCACGTAATTTTAAAGCGGCAGATAAAGAAGTTAACGTTTTTCCAGTACCTGTTGGCGCGGTAAGAGTATACAGGTGATGGCTCAGAGGGACATATTTAACTTTAGCCATTACTCTTTCGTAGATTTCTTGCCGCATTGAGTCCATTTCATTTTTGGGTTTAGAAAAATGGGAAGCGGCATAACGATCAACTAAATCAGCCGGAAGCTTTAAGCGTTCTAAACCGACCAAGCCTGCGGCGTCACTTTTATCAGCATCAATTAAGGCAGAATATAGTAAATATAGGATAAATGATAATTGAAGTCTTATTGAAAGATCTTCTTCCTGAAAGTCGTAATATAACGTACCTAACTTTACTAATATATCGAGCCAGTTTTTCAGAAACTCCTCTATGGCAGGCTCTTTCAAAAGAGTTCTATATTCCCCTTCAATTTCCGCTAATCGCTTTTGAAGATCTAAAACCTGATCTCTGGTTGTCAACAGTCTTACCCGTAAACCGGCATCTACCAGCCTGAAATCTTTACTTACAAGTCTACTTCTCGGTGTCTTTAAAGTCTTTTCTACATCTTCCAGTGGACCGTGATGATGGAGAATAGCTGTATAGACCAAGAGTGGCAGGTATTTTTTGTAAGGCAGGCTAAAGCTTTCTAAACTCTTTTCCGTGCAAAAAGCCCCGTAAAGAGACGAAATAAAGCCGTGATAATGCCGTTGTCCTTCCTCTTTTTCTTTGAGCAGGTAATCCTGAAAATAGCCGGTATATTTTCCAAAATCATGACAGACACCTGCTAATAAAGCTGCCCCGGCTAATTCTTTCCCGTGTTCATAAGGAACATTAGCCACAAAATTATGGGCAGCTTTACCTACTTCTTTTAAATGTTCAACTAATACTTTGGTTGGGATTATCTCTCCCTGTTCATTTTTTTCGGCGTGAGAATAGAACTTATCCTTTCCCTCCTTACTGTCCAGCGTTACTCTCTCCTTCCATAAAAGCAATGGTTTCCTCGCTATCCAAATATTTAAGCCTCCAGACCGGCGTCTTTAGTTTGGCTCTTATTAAACGCCGGTTCTTTTCAAAGATAAAGTCAGCTACCCCGCCCGGTCTTCTCCCAGGCAAAAAGGAAAGAGGCATCCGCTCTTTTATGTATTGCAAGGCAACTTCGCTGTCAGGTACTTCAAATAATATGCCGTTTTTTTCTAACAAGGCCGTATTGACAGGTGTACAAACTTCTACCGCTTCACCAGGAGGAATCGCGTCAATTGTTACTCCTTCCAGAGCCACCGGTTCTACGGTGGCAATAAGTTCACTTAAGCCCAGGTAAGGAGGATAGGCAAATTTTTTATTTGCCAATACCTTAGCCAATTCTTCCATGATTTTTTGATCCTGATGAGTAAAATAAACTCTGTAGCTAATTTCTTTTTCTCCTAAAGCCGGGACAACAAACTCTACAGGAATCTGGGTGTGCCCTGAAGAGCCATTTAGATCAGACAGGCTTTTAACAAAGAGATAGTTCACCGTCTGGAAGATTTTCCGAAAACCTGTTTGAAGTTTTACAGCTACCGAACAATGTTCCGGTGCCAGGATACTGTAATAGGAATCCCGCTCCCAACCCAAAAACCCAGCCACCATGCCTGTTATCACTGTTCTCGGGGGAAAAGCATAGGACAGGGAAGAAGAGTTGGTATAGTATTTACGAAAATGAGCCATCGGTCCGGAAATATCAAAAATTAAAACACCATTAGCCATATTCATAAGCAATAACCTCTTGGGTATATTTATGTATGAAAAGCTATAACGACAAGACTTTAACGTTAAGACCTGCTCCGGTTAAAAAGGCTGAAAGATTGTTGTGCTCTCCTACACCATCAAGCTTGAGCAGACTATCTCGCCAGCAGTAGACCGTCTTGATTTTTTCTTTATTCTCAACCAATTGCCCGCATAGTGATTTTACATTCAAACTAAGCTCTTTTATATCCCGGAGAGTATCGTTGTCAGGTGAAATACTCAAACAGCTTCTTAAATCACCCAAAAAAGTAAATTCGTCGGTATATTCTACCCGCAAATACAGGCGGGGATATTGGCCGATTTTGCTTCTGGTCGCCATCAGGGGTATGGCTTTAAGCATAGCCTCATCTAATAGCTCTAGATCATTTTGCTTAAGCAACGTTTTTTCTCCTCGTTTTGCGCTGACTATGCCATGAAATGCAATCAAAGAATAATAGACCCGGTAGTCCTTTCCCATAGTTCCCTGCTCCATGGCACTTTCTGAGCTAAAGTGGGAGGTGATACCGCTGGAATCCACTATTCTGGTCTTGTTCAGGGAGTAGCCCCAGTTAAATTGGACCGGCCCGGTAAAGGTACTGGAACTGCCTTTTCCTTCCTCACTTTTTAGCGGCATGGTCGCACCAAACAGGCGGACATCGATTAGCCGGTTCAGAAGGTCCTCCATTTGCTCTGCTGAAAGCCCCTTTATTTTATCTGATTTTAACAATTCCTTAATCCTGTCTGTGGCGGTAACTGCCTTATCATCCTGTTTGGCTACAAAAATTTCAAGGCCTTTCCATTGGAAATAATCCCTGATGTATCTCTTTAAACGAACGTCGCTGACTAAATTTATACTTCTCTCATAATCCATGCGCGGCTTATTCTCGTCGTCAGGATCACCGTTAGGATTGCATAATTTTGCATCATACAAAAACAGAATATCGCTGTTAGAAGTAACCTTACCCATTAAAAAGTCCCCCCTAAGCTATTTTTCTTTTTTCTCAGCTGCTTTTCTGATAATACGATAAGTATTAAAAGAGTAACCAGACAGGATATAGAACACATTTTCTATATGGTTTAGCGGCCATTTGGTACTGTGCTTGTCCATGATCTTCTTAAACAGGGCGTGAATATTTTCCGTTTGTGAATCTAATTTTTTGTACTGTTGAAGTTTTTCAAATATTTCCAGACTTAAGATCTGAATCCGTTTAAGATCCATCCCCTGATAATTCAGTTTTTCCAGGACCGGCTTTGTCTTTTTATTCTCGTTGTACTGGGCATTGGCCACTTCCCCTAGTAAATACCCCAGCAAAAACAGCCCGGCCTGGCACTCGTTAAAGCCAACTTCTCTCACATAGTCTTTTATACTTTCATCCACATGCCAATCAGTTACATCCACAGAAACCCCTCCTTCGCTCATAATTCCTAATTTTCGGGCATAAACCAAGAATAAATTTGCCCGTAAGACGGCTAATACTAATAGGATAAGTTGCCCGTCAGGCTCTTTCAGATTGACCATTTTATACTGTTCGTATCGATCGTAATGATAAAGCTGGATAAGCTCCAAAAATTCCTTCATTACCAAGTTGTAGTCCAGAGGTTGTCCTGTAAAGATGCTTTCAAAAATATTTAATATTTCCCGGTACTGGATAGCTTTATTGGCTTTCTTATCAATTTTGGGAGGAAACAGGTAGTAAATCTTATTAAAATCCAAAATCCAATTTCGGGACTCGCCTAACAGGCGACTGCCTAAATCGTAAACTTCAGAAACAACTTCTTTGATGGCAGTCAGGCGAGAAGGCGGCACATCCTGGATCAAGTTTAAAACTCTTAATTCCGCCTGGGATTTTTGGTAGAAGAGGAAATTTAAAATATAGTTATCGTCTTCAGCTTTGCGCTCCCGGTGGCTTTCCAGTTTTTCTTCCAAGTTAGTTAACTTTTGATCAAAGGTATTCATAGTTTCAAAATTAAATTTTATGTTTTTTAACCAATTTTCTAAGCTGTTAAACTTCAGTTTAAAATCAAACAAAAACTGCGGAATGATGTATAAGGACAAACCACCGGCTCCCGCTCCAATGCGTACGGACAAATATTTCATAACAAGAGTTTCAGCAGCCAGCAATTGTTTATAGCACTCCGAGCAAAGAGTTAAATTAGTAGTAAAGCTCTTGTCCAACCCGTGAGCAAAATTTATCTTGTCAGTAATATAATATTTGAACTTAAGTCTTGTGGTATTGGAAGTAACCGGTTTAAGTAAGCCACAAGCTCCGCAGACCCCTTTTGATGGTTTAGCGTAAAAGACGTCAACTTTTTCATAAGCTACCAGCTTACGGTATTCTTCATTAAAAGCTATTGGAGTGCCATTTATGAGTAGTGAAAACAGCCTAGCTTCTTTCTTAGTTAAGCCCACCTGGTTCTTTAGATAATCGTAAAAAACTTTTGTGACTTCAGTCAAAGTAGCTTTTATATTTTCTGCTTTTTGTTTATAGATCTCTCCGGTGGAAATGGCACTGTCTATGTATTTAACGTTAAAAATGTAACGAAATCGTTCTTCCGGTCCCTTTTGCTTGCCGAGGTCCTCATAAAAAATATTCCAGCAATGTTTTAAATCTTTCTTTAAGGAACTTTCTTCCGGAAGTTTAGCAATTAAGTTAGGGATAGTTTGACTGAGCAAATACTCCGGATTATCAGTCGTGACATACCACTGGGGACTGTTGGCCCCGTCAGCATTTCCAACCCATAAATATTCAGTTAATACCCTCTCATCTATTTCATTAATCTCTAAAGCGAAGCTACTTGATCGAGTATCAAAATTTATAAACACAATATGGGGAACATTTTTGGGATCTGTCACCTGTAAAACAAGAGACTCCAAAAAATCCTTATGTTCACCTTCCAGTGCCAAACGCCCCAATTCTCTCAAAGCCTCAATCATGATTTTCACCTCCTGTTCCATAGAATAAATCGCCGACAAATAACTTAAAAAATTGACATACATTGTCAGGTGACATTTACATTACACAAAATAAAAGACATACTAATTATCCCACTATAACAAACTTGATTAAAGTTGTTCTTTTCTCTTTAATATTTCAAATAGTTAGATAAATTTATAACTTTTCCTGCATTTATGTTTAAAACTAACTTATTTTGTATAGTTGTAAGTTTAGCTAGGTTCATTCCTTATAGGTAGGCTACAAGGTAATGAAGTTAATGAAAAATTAATATAGAAATAAATTTCCAGCCCTTATAGGAAGGCTATAAACCATATCTGAGCGCATTTTCTATCATTTTGATCCTTCAGTTTCAATTCCTTATAGGTAGGTCTAAAAGTTAAAAGCGAAAAGTGAAAAACTAAAAGTTTTTAGTCCAATTTTGAATTTTTAATTTTAAATTTTGAATTAATAAGATTCACTTCTTGAATTAAAACTCTCTCTAAAGGGCTCACATTTTTAATAAGTTGAACAAGAACTTGTCTCCCTCTTAGAGGGAGGTGTCAGCGTAGCTGACGGAGGGAGTAAAGTTATTACCACGCTAATTTGCAAAGACTATTGGAAATATAACCAGGAGCCTCAAAGCCTGCTTATTTTGGAATTCATTTGAGTTACTTATGGCTTTTAGTTTTATTCCTTATAGGTAGGCTACAAACAGTATTGATGCAGCTTTCCAAAGTCATCCGCTGGTGTTTCAATTCCTTATAGGTAGGCTACGAACAAGGCTCTATCCTGTTTATTGAAGTTCTCGTCCCTGGATTCAATTCCTTATAGGTAGGCTACGAACGATTTTGTGTATCACCTTGTTCATCCATCCTCACCTCACGTTTCAATTCCTTATAGGTAGGCTACGAACGGGCATCGATGTCAATCACTTCAGAATTTGCATTTTCGTGTTTCAATTCCTTATAGGTAGGCTACGAACCATTCATTCGGGATCAATTATAAAATGAAATTTGAAGTTTCAATTCCTTATAGGTAGGCTACGAACCGCAGACAGAATAGGCAGTACCAGCAGACCCGGGATTTGTTTCAATTCCTTATAGGTAGGCTACGAACGTGAAGCGCGGAGATGTGGACCAGTGTTCGTTTGGATTGTTTCAATTCCTTATAGGTAGGCTACGAACTTTGCGACTTCTGCAACAGTATTGAAGGCAACCGCGTTTCAATTCCTTATAGGTAGGCTACGAACATAATTACTGAGCTGGAAATATGTTTGCGCTAAATGAGTTTCAATTCCTTATAGGTAGGCTACGAACGAGGTGTTGAATAATGAGCGTGAAGGCCAGGCTTTAGTTTCAATTCCTTATAGGTAGGCTACGAACTGCACTTGCGGTAGGGTCGTGGAATCACGACCTAAAGTTTCAATTCCTTATAGGTAGGCTACGAACCGGGAGAATGAGCCTGAAGGCTAAATTATATAAGTTTTGTTTCAATTCCTTATAGGTAGGCTACGAACACAGTTATATCGCTTCAGGTTCTTGTCTTTGTCCCAAAGTTTCAATTCCTTATAGGTAGGCTACGAACGGCTAGGGAGGAAGCCGAGAATCCCGGCGGGCTGCAGTTTCAATTCCTTATAGGTAGGCTACGAACTGAAAAGCAATTGCTTTGCCCAAAATTCTAATTTCATGTTTCAATTCCTTATAGGTAGGCTACGAACTGAATGCCATTCAAAAAATCTATGTATTTTAGATTTTAGGTTTCAATTCCTTATAGGTAGGCTACGAACCGAATAAATTCGCAGTAAGATTACTGCTTGCAAATGAGTTTCAATTCCTTATAGGTAGGCTACGAACAAGACCATGACGAGGCGTTATCACCTAGGGCAACAGCGGTTTCAATTCCTTATAGGTAGGCTACGAACAGGTGATGGGAGCAATGGCCCCGGGAATAGAAAAGGGCGTTTCAATTCCTTATAGGTAGGCTACGAACTCAACGCAGGCTCCTTCTGTAACATTTCCACTTTCAAGTTTCAATTCCTTATAGGTAGGCTACGAACTCAAAACCCATGCCTACTGCCCAGGTCTTTTTTTGCTGAGTTTCAATTCCTTATAGGTAGGCTACGAACCAGAATGTAAAACAGGTGGAAATGTATACCATACTATGTTTCAATTCCTTATAGGTAGGCTACGAACCCGTTAAAAGCCTTAAAATATAAGACTTTTGGGAATGAATTCTTTTTAAGAATTGATAATTACAAATATCATCCAACTCTTATTTTTGCTTGACATATCTAGGCTTTTAAAGATTTTGGTTTTGTCGTCGATCTCCAGGGGTTTTTGCACTATCACCGATCGACGACAAAGTTTTTAATAATTTTTTCACCAAAAGTAATTAAAGTCCTTCTTTCAAATAAGCAATACTTATTAATTTATTAATTATTATCTGACCACATTATTACGTACTTCATTAAATTCATATTAGGGTTAACCAACCTACCTTCTAACAGTAATCATGACAAAAAAGGCGGCTATTAATAATGATTAAAGCCACCAGTTATACTTGTTCCATTAAACCAAAATCTTACGTGTTTAAAAAACTTCTTAAAGCTTGTCAAAAGGGTATAAATCAGGTAAATTTTTGAGAACCGGATTGTTAAAAATCCATTTCTCTACATTATTAAAGTAAATTTGAGCAGCCTTTATATCTTCTTGAAACTTTCTATTTCTTACAAAACCAGCATGAGCTATAGTATTTCTAATACGGGAGATTTCGCAATATAACAGGCCAATCTTACTATATTCCGACAGATGGTGATATTGAAGCGAATTATATAAAAGGTTTTTAATTTTTTCACGGCTACTCTGCGCCCATCTAATCCTGCCGTTCCTCTCCCGGTATTCCTCTAAGATTCTACTAATAATGGATTCGGCTAAACAGATATAACCCTGAGCAAAACGTTTATTTTCAAAATACCACTTAGCTAAAGAAAGCTGAAGACGTCCAGTTGAACCAATTCCTTTAAATCTATCGGTAAAAGATAGTAAAAAGGGAGTCATATACCTTAGTACCGGTTCATCACTTTTATTTTTGACAAGATAGCTATTAAGACTGTCTACCTTCTTTTTGAAATCATCAATATAGTTAATGTTAACAATATCTGAAAAGTCTCTTATATTTTCTTTAACCTTTTCATCTTCAAATAGTCCAGCTAATAAATAGCCGTTACCAAAATTTATAAAATCATAGGCAGCCCGGGACCATAAGGTGATTTTATATAGTGGACTTAAATCAACAATCGGTGCATACCCTAGCTCACCAATCACATCCAGCATGCCATAGTACAAACCACCTAGCCGGATTTTATTGTTAGACCTTAAAATACCTACTAAATCTAACATTAAATAATTAAATAAAGGGATGGAACGAAAAGCATGAGTTATGTCCAGGTAGATTTCATCATCAGGCTTCAAAAGTTCCCCAATCTGCATGAAAACGTCAAAATTATGCCAAAGTTCCCTTTCGTTTAATCCGTAATCAATGATAAAACAATTGGACCCGCCAGAAGCCGAAGGATTAATGTATTTAAGATATCCATCAATTTTTTTACTTACTTCTTCCAGTTCAGCTTCTTCCATTTTTAATTTTGGATCACTAATATGATAAAGATCCGCCTTCTTTCCCAGTTCAGCCCAATATTCCTCATCAAAAGGCAAATCAGCAGCATGAGTAAAATAATTATAGACTTCTTCCCACATAGACTTAGAGGTACCAACTAAAAATAATTTATCAACCTGTAAACGTTTACTTAAAGCTGAGGCTACAAAAGGAGTCTCATAAAATTTATCCTCATCCTCAAATTTGTATTTTGTCGGTTCATATTCTCTTGTCGGGCTATTTTTATTTAGCCTACCTGTACCTAGCGAGGAAATCAGAACTTTAGCCACCAATTTTCCTCCTCTACTAAAGCATAGAAATTTTAATCCAACCTGGAACTTCTCTCCTTCCACCCTCAAGCACAACAGTCCTTGTTAGTGGAAAGGCCTTTGGATTAGCCTTTTTAAAATTATTCTTGACAATTCTTTCAATATTCTGGACAGATAATTTTTGCGCAATAGTGTTATTATAATAAGTCTTACCTGAGCCAATTCTCAGATAAGCTTCTTTCTTTTTATCTGCAGATTTTAAAGATTCCAGCAGAGAACGGTAAAATTTTTCGATTTCCGCTGTCTCTGCACTCTTAAACTTTTGCAGTTGTTCCAGTTCAATTTCGATGTTCTTATTTGTATATTCATTGATAATCTCTAATAAAACTGCTTCATTTCTTTCAAATAATAAGGAAGAAAGTTTCCTATTTAACTTATTTAGTTCTTCTTTGGGTTCGCTTATTTTGATACTAATAGTGCTTACCCCTTGACTTAACACTTCTTTGACGATAGGAATATCTAACTTTTTGTTTTTTAAATTGAATTTATAAAATTTTACAATTTTCATGTCTTCCTGGTTAAAAGGCCTAGAGTCGGATACTTGCAGGTATTTGAGAGAATCATCGCCGAATTTCCCGAAAATATCCTGTCCAATATAACTGAAGCTTCTTGATTTTTCCTTTTCTTCATTAATATATTTAATAAATTTGTCCTCATTATCCAAAAAAAGCAAATGAGTTAAAAGAGCAGTCCGAATAGCTCCTTTCAGGCTGCTTCCTGGAATATAAGGTTGACCGGCTGATTTTACATGTAACTGGACCTGTTCCCTTACTTCTTCACTGGCCGGAAGCTTCCAATAACAGTACTTTTTATAATCTAACCCGTTTCGTTCCAGGAAGCCCTTTAATTTTATCTTATCAGGGTCATTGCTTTTAGCCTGACCTTTTACAACATTTACAAATTCGTCTATTAACCTTTGGCCATTGGGTCTTTTGTTTATCTGCTCTAACAAAGAATCATGGTCTAGGTAGTAAACATATCCTTTATCATAGACATAGTCAGAATAAGGTGATAAAACTTCACCACTTCCAACACTGACCGGTGTTAAAATCTCAATTTGCAAATTCATGCTTTTACACCTCCCATTGGAACCAGGAAGGCTTTCCCATTCAAATATACTTGATGTTCCTTAAAGCTCTCCGGTCGGAGATCAATAATTTGACCGGAAATCTTTCCTGAAAAAACCGAACCCTCTTTGAGCAGCCTTACCCGCTTTTTTCGCAAAGGCCTGCCATATTGAGAGTAAATATAACCGCTTCGCTCCGTCAACCCATAGTAAACTAGTTTGTCCACTTCATTTTCCTTAGGATAAACAGTAGACAGGCTTAGATAATATTGTCCTTGTCCAGAAAATGTATGCTCATCCCATTCTTCTTCTGCCACCTGACCCAACAGTCCCATTCCTTGGCTCCGTTTTCCTCCCAGCCCTTCGTCAGCCAGAAGTCTAACAGCAGCAGCCAGCTGTTTGTTTGCTTCCCCTTGACAGATAAAATAAAAGAAAGGACGGATTATGTAGGAACCAAGTCGGTGATAAGTTATCTCTGCTGCATCTTGAAAATAAAAATTGTCTGATTGATCATTCACTCTGGATACCACTACCTTAGGGTCGGTTTCCAGCTTAAATATTTTTAACTTTTCTAAAGCCGAAGTAATTATTTTTGAATCAGGCGCATCAGCTTGCAAAAACTCAAGTTCTTTTTTAGTGCAGGCAAATTTTCCACCTAACACTTCAAATTCCAAAAGATTATAGTCAAAGTACTTTTCCTGATCTTTCCATGAATTGAGCAAGAGTCTAAAAGCATCTCTCGATAAATAGCTGATTTTTTTTGTTTTCTTATGGCTCAACAAATCCCTATTTCCGTTTTTCCGTTCAATTGGAGCTAAAGGGCGAGGGAGAAAAAACACCTCTTTGGTTTCTTTTGTTGTCTGATTAACAAAGCTTAAGCCATAGTAAAGAGAAGAAAAAGACATGTTTAAAAACTTATTAAGTAAGAGGTTTTCCCTTTCGTCTGAGCCGTAAAGCATAACAGCACAGTTATAAATTGCTGAGAAAAGCTGATCTGAAGAGAAAAGTTCTTTAAGCTTTCCGCCACACTCACCAAAGTGAAACTTAGCCCTATGCTCCGGATAAAATTTAAAAACTCTCATCTGGCTATTCAGCCCCCAGCATTGTCTTAAGTTTTTCTTTAAGTTCAATCTTCTTATCTTGGGAAAAACCTTTTAAATCACCCATATAAAGCACTTGGGGATCATTGCCTTTTTCATAGTCAGCTATGGTTTTAACACTGAGATTTAGTTCATTAAATTCTATTCTTCCATAGCCTCTAGAGCCATTTCCACCTAAATAGTCATCCTCTAATAAACTAAGGCCTAAGAACAAATGATCCAGTTTATCTATATCTTGGGGTTCCATGATATTGAATATCATCTGAAAATCAAATTTGGCACCCTGAGGCACTCTTTCTGTCTGGCGAGGGTGAAGAGCCCTAGAAGTGATTCTATCAATTACATTTTCCCATTTGCTTTCTGTATAAATTAAATCAAGCTCCTTATATTCGTCTTCTCTGTTTTCCATTTTTCTTCTAGTTTCTTCCGACAGGTGACAATCCCGAACGATTAACCTGGTTGGACCGGCTTCACTTGTTCTTTTATCTGCTGCTGAACCAAAGATGACACAGATGGCGCAGTCTTTTTTCCCGCACTGACAGAGCAAAGGATTTTCCTTGGTGTCCGCCTTTTTATCATTTTTCATTTCACCTGAGAGTCCTTGCTTTTCCATAATTTCTTCCTGATCCTTTTTCTCCAATAAGCTACGAATCTTCCCTTTCAATGAAGATCCAGGTATGTAGGGGACTCCTTCGCTGGTTTTAATGACACTATTATCAATATCTCCGATAGCTATATCAGTCTTTGAACCACCAATATGTAATCCGGTTAACGCTTTGATCTTTCCCTCAATAAAGAGCTTAGCCATTAACTTCATACTTTTTGTCCCCCCCTAATTTTCATCGCCGCCGACATATTTCCGATAAGCGACGATAGCTTCCATGAATTGCTTAAAATTATCCACGTGTTCCTTGTTATCTAGCTCCATCTTTTTAGCTAGATAATCTAACAAGTCCATAAAACTTTTTAGTGTACGATTTTTTTCATTTCGTCCGGAAGTATAAGCAAAGTGAGGCCTTAAAAGTTTAATGTCTTCTGCTTTTTTTGCATTGAGGATTCTAGTGTAAATCTTCCTAATCATCGTAGTATTTACTTTACCATTTTTAAGTTTTTCTGCGAAAGCAAGGGCATGATCACAAAAGTCATCGTACAATTCCCTTTGTCTATTAAGTTCTAAAACATGTTTCTTAAAAAACTCTATATCCTTATCTTCTTGCTGCTGGCCAACATAACTACCCTTATTGCTTTCCCATTTTTTACTTTGCATCTTCTAACCTCCTATTCTTCTGGATTCCATTTGAGCCCACTTGACAGCTGCAGGAATTACCATAATGTTCTTCACTTTACTGTTAGTTGATTTATCTAACAGGTTATTAATGACGATTTCCCGGTAATGGTTGATCAATCTTTCAGCATCATCCCGGGCAATATTACGCAGGTAATAAGCTAAGCGCCAAAATCTTACATTATCGACCCTGCCGTTAAGAGAATCTTCCAAAATTCTCTTAAAACCTAAAGTAGACTTCCAAATTTTATATAAAAATGACCTGCCTGTTTCATCATTACTACAATTGTTAGCCATAATTTTAAGTAGATCATTTTTTAACTCTTCAATCTTCTTAAACTCTGTCCAGGTAAATATCTCATTGAACAAAGAAACCCTGTTTTTAGTCGGTAGCTTGTCTCCATTTTCCGCATAATTTTTGGCATTTTCCAATTCTTCTTCGGTCAATTGGGACGACATAATAATCGGATAGTCAAAACGGAAAATACCAATACCCGCAGAAAAAGTAACCTTAGAATGGTGGCAAGTAAACTTTCGAAACATATGATAAAAACTTTGAGTGAAAGCTAAGACTTTATCCCAAGCTCCTACTATAAAAGTATCGTCTCCGCCTGAAAACACTACATAAATATGATTATGCCAATTATTAGCCTCTATTAGGTGATTAATATAGCCTTCAAAGAATAAAGCCAACATTCGGCTAAGAGTGGTAACCCGTGAAATAGTCGTTCTTTCCCCTAAGCCCTGGAAAAATAAATTACCTAAATTGTCCACATCCAGTTTAAGCAAAGCAAGTTTCGGGTCACCAGCGCTTTTTTGGGATATTTCTTCAAAATTAAGTTGTTGACTTTTATCCTTGTTCAGAGGAAGCTGATAAGCTCCAAATTGATAACCTTTATAGCCATCAGTTAAAAAGGAAGTATCATTGATTAAAAATGTAAATTGTCTATCTTCTCTTTTTATCTGCTCACGCCTGCTAAAGCAGTATTCATAGCCAAAGGACTTAAATACATCTCTATAATCTTGAATTGCACTCCTAGCAGGACTTACTTCTTTAATAGTAAGGCAGTCGGCATTTTTTAGTTCGTCAGTTAATTGTCTAAAGCTATAACAAAAAGTACAACAACTCTTTCCATTTTCTTGGTCAACCACTAATTTTCGCTCACCCTGCTCAGTGCCACAAAAGCAGCAATGTTCTCCCTCTTTAACACCAACCCCTAAAGGTCCAAAAATGGTTTTATAGTGTTTTCGTAAGCCCACTTCAGACCACTTTCTTTGCTTAAGTTGATTAACCTTTTGCTTTACTTTTTCCCACTGTTGGTTAAAAGCCATAAAATCGTTGGGGGAAAGTGCAATATAATCTAAAGCAACGTAAAGAGCTCCTCCGTGAACTTCTAACAACAGCTCGGATATCTTTTCTCTTAACTTCAAAAACTTTTCTTTCCACTTTAAGGGAGCCAAAATATAGAAATTGCCGCCACCGTTATACAAAATATTAGCTTCTTTTAAATCCATTTCTTTGACTAAATACCTTGTTATCACATCTGTAAGAAGATTAATATAAACCGAGTGGCCCTTTAAGGTCTTAGCCGCTCCTTTGCTGGGAATGTTAAAGATAAAATCTTGAATGCCGGAAACGTCCCCGTTAATGAGCATAAAATGGTTATCAGTATTTTCCTTCATCTTTTTTAAGCCCTCAGATGTCAACCTTCCCTCGCTGTATTCATCAAAAAGACATAGGGCGATGGCAGCTGTAGTTTTAGCGTGATCAAAAAGAGAAATGTCTGGCACATAGTTTGTAGTTTGAGCAGGAACACACCAGAGATATTTCTCCAACAAGTAATACAATTGAGATAAGCTTTTTACCAAAGAAAGTTCTTTAAGAAAACTATCGACTTGCTTTTTATAGCAATCAACAGAAACTTTAGCCTCTACTTTAGGGAATCCCTCAGATATTGTTAAAGGAGCCAATTCATAACCATAATTAGCCTCTAATCCCTCAAACAGCCTGGAGAAAATCGGTCTCAAAGGAACAGTATAATAAATCTCTTTTGTATCTCCTTCTTCCCGCTCTGACGAAGATAACCAATCAGCAAGTTGAATTAATTTTTCCCATTCATTGCGAGGTTGGTGATGATACAATACTAACTCGACAATGTCATGGTCAAAGTTGCAAAGAAAACTATTTTTTTTCATTAATACTTCCAACAGTTGAGCCGAATGTTTGGCATGGCCTACCACAACATGACTGAACTTTTGGTCGTATGAATACTTTTTACTTCGCTCAATAAATTTGCCAATGTCGTGGAGCAGGCCTGCAAGATAAAATGTGTCTCTTTGCAAAAACCTTCCTCCTTTCTGTTCATTCCAATCCAATACCATACCTTCACACCGCCTCAATGGCCCCAAAGCCCTGTGCGCCTTTTGCGCCAAGGCCTACATTTAAAGCAAAATTAAGATTATCCGTATTTCCCTGAAGCAGGTATTCGCCCGAATAACCTTTGATAATGTGGCCTTTATACATTACTAACCGCATTTTAATATTTGATAGAGGCGAAATTGAAAAATCAAAATCAGTTTTATCCTCTTCCTGGTCTGGTTCCCATGCTTTTATTTTTTTGTACAAATTAGCAGCCACCAAACGGTTAAATTCGGTTTCAGCAGGATTATAGTAATAGGTAAATTCTTTCCCGTCGGACTGTTCTAAAGTGCTGTAACAAACAATAGGCGAAAGAGTATGTACCCGTACCTTCCGGTCACTGACAACAGGCTGTTCCACCCTAACTTCTTTCGCCTCCAGTATTTGCTTACCAATTCTAAATTTCTTTCCTAAAATTAAAGAATTGACAATATCAGTATAAACCGGCTTTAAGGGAGAAAGGACCACCAGCTTTAGCGGTCCGTAAAATGTTATAGTACCTTGCTCTGGAAAAATTTTATACTTACCAATTAGGCGGGAAAAAGAAAAAAGACGAAATTGTCTTTTTTCATAGGTGTAACCTTGGTCGTGTAAAAAAGCAGCGTATGCAGGATCTAACAACTTATAGAGGGCTGCCTGAATGTAGTGATTGTGCTGGATGGGTAATAAAGTCATTTCTTCTGACGAATTTAACATAATTGTTATTTTCATCATATCACCATCTATTCTTGACAACTATTACTATTAATTCTTTAATTTGACAAAAGTCTTCTTAATCCTGCAATTTTTCCACAATTTAGATTATGGAATCGACATTCAAGGAAAATGTGAGGTAGTTGATGTAAGGCAGGAAATAAGAGCTTAAGGGCAGGTTTATAGGATGAAGTGTAGAGGCTAACAGTAGAATTAAAATTCCTTATAGGTAGGCCTAAAAGTTAAAAGTGAAGAGTGAAAAACTAAAAGTTTTTAGTCCAATTTTGAATTTTTAATTATAAATTTTGAATTAATAAGATTCACTTCTTGAATTAAAACTCTCTCTAAAGGGCTCACATTTTTAATAAGTTGAACA
>ENA-OWPA01000993-OWPA01000993.1-bioreactor-metagenome-genome-assembly--contig:-NODE-993-length-24073-cov-5.235623_pt1 | contig 24073 bp, 29 predicted proteins | sample MGYA00238139_ERZ651803 | MGnify/ENA primary metagenome ERZ651803 (study PRJEB26909, sample SAMN07631231) | bioreactor metagenome | isolation source: Switchgrass digestor | place: USA: Dartmouth... | reverse complement strand
CTCCAGTGCAATAAAGGCATATTCGGCAATAGTCGGAAGGTGGAAGCCTTCACCATTTGCTTCGCACCAGATTTTGCAGTTATCAAAGTTTACGCTATTGCTCAAGGCGGTTCCTCTATCTGCTGTGGCCACACTGTTGGCAGTCGGGTCTTGCATTGGTAGTGAGTAGGCTCTGCCTTTATATACTACATTTTGGAACTTGCTAATGTAGAAGGATGGAACCTCCACGCCGTCCACTTTAAAAGCTGGGTGCGTGCTTGCACTGCCCCCGGATATAACGTCAGAGATCTGCTTTTTGTCCTTTCTCACCATGATGGAAGGGAGGCCGACGTTGTTGTATATCGCTTCATTTGTGCCGCCGCTCAGCAGGCGAACGGCGACATCAAAGTCTCTGTTTGTTATAGCCATGACTTACACCTCCACAAGAGCCCACAACACGAGCTCGACATTGTCCATCGAGAATGGGATGGGGATGGTTTTCTCCGGATCTTCGTACTGTCTGGCCGGGATGTTGATATTTGCGACAAAATACTTTGAAGGGCCAGCGATCAGGATCTTGTCGTCATCCCTGCATATGTCAATAGTCTGAGCCTCGTCCCTCTCGTACTTTATGAGGTTGAGGGTGATCTCGTCGTCTCCGAACGTGATCTTGTTGCCGTCCACCGTGTAGGGGATTTTCGGGCCTTCGTTCTGTTCTCTAATGATCATATTCTGTTAGCCTCCATTTCTTTTTTTATTTCAGCGGTATGCCTTGAGATTTCTCTTGCACATTCCCGCTGCTCAGCAGTTGCTCTCTCAGGGTTTACCCCGTAGCTTTTCAGGATCATGGCCTCATGGGCCCTTTGTTCGTCTGTTTTGATAATGACGTTGGCCATTTACATCATTCCTCCTTGAACCTTCAATCTCAGCGTTACGCTGGAGGCCGTGCCACTATACTGCGCCTTGAAGCCGTTGGCCTGCTTCGTGGTGATGATAATGTCTCCGACGGTGCCCCCGGTTGCTCCTGTTATTTCGGCCGTCACATTGTAGGTGGTACGGTTCCTTGTTTTGGTCGCCGGTATGTCGACATTTTGAGCTGTATTTCCGGTGAGCGTCTTTTCAATGGCCACGACTTCAGCCTCGGCCTGTGCATCACGCTGCAGCCTTGCTCTCATGGCGAGCAGGCCGTTGAGTGCGATGGACTCAAAGATCCCGGCGTCCATGGTGTTGAAGTTTTCAGCGCTTTGGTCGGTGCCTTCCTGAACGCCTTCGACATGATCCACCCAGTTGATCGCTCTATACATTCATTTCGCCTCCTTTACACCGCGCCCTCTATGATGGGGAGCGTTATCTTGAATATTGCACCCTGTCCGGATGCGATCGAGACATTGTCGGGCTGTTCAGCTGCCACCTCGCCGTCGATGTCGATGATCCTTATCCCTGTAATAGTGGCAGGGGCCCCGACGTTTGCGCTGCTAAAAACAGCATGGATCACGATGTTGTTGCCTTCGATGACTTTCCTTTGGATGGTGCCGTCGACATAGTTGCTGCCGACTTTGGCCTGAACTTTGTGGATGTTTTTCATCCACCACGTTCTCCTCTTGGCCAGAAAATTACTTGTGTAAAATGCCACTGGTTTCGCCTCCTTTACTGCATTGTTTTGCGAGTGCCGCATTTTATGAAGTTGAACGCCTGCTTCGTTATGGATGCGCCAGCGGTGGCAGCTGCGGCTTCCATAACTTTCCCGACCATAGCCGGCTTATGGTTGAGTCCTGCCTTTGTTGTGCCGGCCTTGCTGAAGTTGAAGGCTGTGCTGGTTATCACACGGCTGGCTTCTGCGGCTCTCTCTATGATTTTTCCGAGATATGCGGGCTTGTGTCTTGTCCCGCACTTAGGAAAATTAAAAACCGTAGGTTCCACCGTTCTGGCTGCTATGATGACAGCACCGCACTCCTCATAGTAGAAAATGCCGTCAAGTATAGAGCGGGCACTTTTGGCTTCGGTGGCGATCCTGCGGAACTCTTGAAATATTTCGTCCGTCATGTCCTTGTTTGATGTCAGGACGATGAAGTGGTAAGGAGTTGCCTCGAAGGGGTACGCTGCATCAAACCACTCCTGAACGTAACCGCTGCCGAAGTAAGCGCTGACCAGCTGCTCAACGGCTCGCTTGGTACCGCGCTTTGAGTGAACCAGATCCGAGACTTTGATCGTTGTGCGCTTTCGATCCAGAGGAAGGGCCGAGCTGTACCAGTCGACATTTAGCTCCCACGCCAGTTCGTCAAGTTCCGCATCGTCAAGCTCGTCGATCTTATCCCATGTCCGCAGCTGCTTGACCTTGCTGCCGGGTTCCGTGATTAGTTTATTGACCGCTTTGGCCAGAGCCTCGACGGCTGCATCATCCCGCATGAATATCGGGATCAGCTTCCGGATGTCTGCATCTGATAGCCGCATCATACCACCACCTCGTGAGAGACAACGAGCGATCCGCTGTGTTTGGCCACGGTCGTCTCTGATAGTTCTGTAAATGTCGGCTTGATGATGTCCACGCGAACCGCACCGACCAGATCGCTGGCCCATGAAGGGGCGAGGATCAGGGCGCGCAGCTTGTCGGGGTTGATGTCGCGATCCAGTGCCGAGTCTTGCCAGTAGATATACTGGTCAATAGCTCCACCGGGGCCCTCAATGGTCTCGATGGCCCTGCTTTCGTCCGCGGCCGTCGTGTAGTATTTGAGCTCAATGTCATAATAGTGGACGCTTGGAGCTTCGACGATCACATGGTCGGTGAGCGGCCTGACGTCGTCAGCGCTGCACGCAGCGAGCACCTTGTCGAGGATGCCTTGGCTCGGTATAACTCCACCGTAGCAGATCGGCACGATCTTCACCCGGCCGTCCATTGTCCGGTCGATTTCGATGCCGATTTCCTCAGCAGACTCAAGGGCGCCGCCCGGTTTCATCGTAATGGTGAGCAGCTCGTCCTCGTATGTTGCAGTATAGTCCGTTCCGGCTGTGGCCGGCGTAGAGCTTCCGGATGCATACACCTTCAGGGTGTCGGGCAGTAGGTTGCTGCCGCCTTTATATGCCTTGCCGGCAGAGACGGGGAGCGTCCGAGAGATGGTTTCTTTTTCGTTCTGTACGACCACGTCGGAGATCGTTGGGTCTGCGGATTTAGCCCAGTATTTGTAGGCGTTTACTGGCCCGGCTGTCGATAATTTGGAAGGCGCGTTTCGGATCCTTTCCCGGAGACTGTCGTCGCTTTCCTCGTCGCTGCCCCCGGCGGTGGTTGTTATGTTTTCCACACTATCCACATACGGGATCAGGTCGACGATGACGTTGATGTCGCCGATCTTGATGTCGTTGTATATTGTGCCGCCTTCCGTACTGGTTGCCTGTACTGTCACGGAAGTCGCTCCGGCCATAATGACGGCCGTGGTGTCTGTCGCGAAGTACCTGACATTGTCATTGGTGACTCTGGTGCCGGCTGGGATGATCACATTCCACTCGACTGGCGCGTTCATCGAGAAGCGCAGCGTCGTGGTTGCCGGTACCGGCTCTTGCCTTGTTACGCCGGAGCGTTCGCCCAGTGCATCGAGGACAGGGCCCCGGGCATATCTGAGCATTTTCTGACGAGCTGCGTCATTGACGGCGTTATACATAGCCACAAAAAGAGGGACGAGAGCCTCCCCGAACAGGCGACGCTCGTCCCCGGGGTATAACGGCTCAGCCACGCCGTTCTCCAGCTCGCCGATGATCGTCGCGTGGATCTCCTGCGAGTCTGTCGTTATAAAATTAAGATCAGGCATTTGCGTCTCCCTCCTTTGCATGGTTGATGGTGATGCCTGCGTCCAGAAGGAAGTCGCCGGTGATGGTCGCGATGGATCCTATGTTCACGCTGTCGACATCAATGCGCGGCTCAAAGTTCTCGAGGAGCCATGCGGCGTCGGCTGCCGCATCACTTCCGGCGGTTGTTGCCGGCGAGTCGATGTTTGCGATGCTCAGCCCTTTGGTGCGCTCATATGGAACCTCTCCGCGAGCTATTCGCAGCAGGTTGGCCGCGCAGAGCTCTGGCCTGCTGTTGCCTTTTGCTTTCAATACGCATTCCTCCTTTACGCGAGCGATAAGTCTTTTGTATATACCCAGCTGTTGATCCCGTCCGGATGTCCGAGCAGCGCCCTGTCGTTCTTGATTTGAGAGACGACGTGCGTGCGGTCTTTCACCCACCCGGGGATCTTCTGGCCGGTTGCATAGTTGGAACCGACGATCTTGACATTGCTGCCGACTTTCATGGTAGTGCTGCTTGCTTTCTGGAGCGCGGTGTTCGTCGGTTTGACTTCTGCTTTTGTTGCTGATGATGGGCCGACGGTCAGGGCCGTCCCTGTTCCGGTGGCCTTTTTTTCTTCTGCGATTTCCTCGAAGGTCATGCCGAGCTTGGCCCGGTGCATCCGGCCGAAGTCATCCAGCAGCACGTCGCTCAGGTCGATCCTCTTGAGCTGGAACTTTGGCCCGAACTTCTTGCCGGACAAATAAAAATAGTCGGACTTGCCGACCAGCTGTTCCCACTCTTTGATCTCTGCCTCGACATTGACGCCGAGAGCTGCATTGAGCTCGGTGGTGAATGACAGAGGCACCAGCTTCCGGCCTCGCTCATTGGTTGCTGGAGAGTCCTCGAGGTCTGTGTTGGTCTCTGCTTTTAACTCATAGGAGGTAGAGAGCCCGGTGAGTGTGAGCACTTTCTTCGGCGTTACCTCCCATTGTTTTGTCCTCCATTTTGCTATAACTGCCAATAGAACCGCCTCCTTTACTGTGGGCCGCTCGTTGTCGAGCTGCCGGGTTCAACGCCGCCATGGACGTGGCCATTGACGCTGTCGAGGCTTCCGGTGGCGATGTCGCCACCGACCGCGAGGCTGCCATTGATCTCGACGTCTCCACGGAGTACGCCGAACCATTCGCCGTCCATCCGGCCGAGCAGCTGCCCGGTGTGATCGTCGAATATCACATAAATGACCTCGGTGCCTTTCTTGAGGTTTCCGGAAGCACCGCGCATATACCACGGTATGACCACGGGCCGGGAGACGAGGCTGTTGCTTTGGCTCGGGCTCACTCTGGCCATGGTCAAGTCTCCATTTCTATCGGCAGGGCCTTCAATGGTCAGGATCGTGCCTTTTTCAATGTTTGCCATCAATATCCCTCCAATAGTTTCCTGAAAAAGAGCTTTGTCTCTCCCTTGATGTAGTCGTGGCGGGCTTTGGTAATGAATACAGGGCCGTCCCATGTGCTGGCCTTGGCCGTCTTGATATTGATCAGGCTGGCCGCAGCGTAGCCCAGCAGGAGGCTCTTTTTGATGGTTCCGGTGTAGCTGTCCTTGTTTGCTGCCCTGAGCAGGCCCTTGGCGTATCTCATGGCCTCGGCGTTGCTTGTGCAGTGGATAGGGATCCTTGGCCTCAGCACCCGGCTGGAGTTGCCGCCGTTTGGTGCGGTGAATGTGCCCTTATATTTCCCGCTGACCACTTCCGCGGATCCGTAGGAGAGGGCGCTGTTGTCAAAATACTCAAATACACCGTCCTCGCCGATCTCCAGCGTGGCCGTCGGCTCCAGCCCTTCCATGTACTGCTCGTTGTAGACGATCAGCTTCCCGTCGAATATAAGCATCCCGCATCCTTCAAGCTGGCACCTCTGAAGGTAGAACTCGAAGTCGGTCATGCCGTTCTGTGATAGGTAAGGGTAAATCTGATCCTTCACGCCGTAGTATGCAAAGTCGAGGCCGTGCCGTTTTGCTATGTCTTGTCCCAGTTGCAGGAAGCCGATGGACTCCCATGACCTGTTGTTGATGTTCTCGCCACTCAGGGGCATGGACATCGCTCTCAATGTAAAGAGCCCGTTCTCCGGTTCGATGCCGGAGACGAACATTTTCCCGGTACGGGCCGCGCCCTCAACGAGCTCGACCTTTTCGCCCTTGACCGGGTTCCATTTGCTCCAGAGGCCCTTGGTGTCGTTAAAGCGTATGACCAGTGTGTCGCTGCGGCCGGATGCGTTCATTTCATGGACGCAGGCATTGACCGAGACACTCGGCCATATATCCACACCTTCGTATATTAGCTTCATGATGTGCTTTGCCTCCATGGCGGCAGCGTGGCGGGCGTTTCCACGCTGTCGAAAATAGGGATCCTCAGCGGCACGTCAGCATCGAATATTATGACGTCGGCATAATCCGGATTATATTCGATGATGCGGCTCGCCATTTTCTCGTCATTATAAACAGACAGGGCGAGCGCATCGAAGGTGTCGCCCTGTCTTGTGGTATAGTTAATAAATCGCGTGACGCGCAAAGTCTCCGACCTCCCTTCTGGCCAGCCAGCGTTCAAGCCAGTCAAAGAACTCGAGCTCGTGCTGCTTCAGTTTTTCCATGAGATCGCTGGTGTCTGTGTTTCCATCGGCCTCGATCTGCGGGTTGTAGTGGAAGCCAGAGAAGTCGTAAATGATGACTGTGGACTCCGTCAGCCCGGCGAGTGAAAAATCGTCCAGTCCGAGAAGTTGACCGGCTTGGGCCCAGTAGCCTATGTTCTCTTTGCGGTGCGCCGGGTCAAAGGATATAATGGCTTCTGTGCCAGCTTCTCCGGCGATGCTTATGCCGTCGGTGAAGCCACCGGAAGCGAACGCCGGAAGCCCATCTATCGACACGACGATCGGCTGGTTTTTGTCAATGACTCCGAGCAGCTCACCGGCTTTTTTCCAGTATTCAATATTTTCCTTCCTGAACTGAGGGAGGAATGAGATCACTGCCTCCATGCCGGCCTCGCCAGCGATGCTTATGCCGTCGGTGAAGCCACCGGCTGCCAGCCTCGGGATCAGAGGAATGTTAATACCTTTTCCACCGACGCCCGGTACCCAGTCGGGGATCTTGAGCTTGTTCAGTCCCTTCAGAAACATATTGATGCCGTCGATGATCCAGTTTATTGGTGCCTTGAATATGGCCACCATACCGTCCCATATTCCGGAGAATATCTTGACGACTGTATCCCACGCGCCCTGCCAGTTGCCTGCGAATACGTTCTTCACGAAGTCGATCACACCGCTGAATACAGTGATCAGCGCGTCAATTATCGGCCTTATGCCGGCGATGGCGTTGCCGAGCACTTCGGTGAATAGCCCGGAGAGCCACTCGATGATCGGCCCCAGCGGTTGAAGTACCGCGTTGATTAGCTGCGAGAGCACGAGGATCAGCGGAGCGATGGCCTGACTTATCAGGTCGAGTACAGGCTGGAGCACTGCGACGATCAGGTTGAGGATCGGCCCGAGCAGCTGGATGATGACGTCCAATATCGGCATGAGTGCCTCGAGCAGTTGCAGCACGATTGGCATAATTGAATTAAATAACTGCATGATCGGAGGAATGAGGGTGGTCAATAGTCTGCCACCTATATCCACGATCATCGGTAGGAGCCTCTTGAGTATAGGCAGCAGGCCGCTGAATAACTCGGTGATAAGTGGTTGCAGCACAGTCACGGTCTCCTCAATAATCGGGGCAAGTGACTCCATCGCCTCAGCGACAACGGGCATTAGGCTATTGAGGGAGTCGAACATGGTGTTGGCCAGTGGTTTGAGCGCGACTTCTGCCTGCTGTTTGAACATTTGCAGCCGCTCAGGGAAGTCCATCGTGTCCTCAGCTGCACCCAATATGGTCTCGCTGTTCTCTTTGAGTGAGGCAGTAAAGTCCTCGACCGCAAGAGTTCCGTCCCGGATGGCTGCGGCCATCGTTGAGCCAGCACGAGCTCCGAAGATCTCGCTGGCGATGGTCGTCGCTTCGGCTGCGCTGCCTGCGTTCTTGATTTTTTCATAATAGAGCTGAAGCCCTTCGCTCGCCGAGTAGCCCTCTTTTGCAAGAGCCCCGACGCTCTTTTTCATGGCTGCCAGAACTTCATCGGTCTGCACGCCGGCCTTTTCCATCTGACCGATCAGAGCAGTGGCATCCTCGAAGCTGTAGCCCATTTCTTGAAGCTGCGGAGCGAATTGCTGAGCCTTTTGCATGAGCTCGGTGAAGCCGATGCCTGTTGCTTGGCTGGCCTTAAATACGAAGTTCATGGCTTCGCCCATCTTTTCGGCGTCGATATTCCATGCTTGGAAGGCTTGAGACGATCCCTCGATGACTCCGTTCAGGTCATCCCCCAGCATATTGCTGACTTGGAGGGCCTGCTTTGAGATCTCCTGAAGGGGCTCGCCGGTCAGCCCGAGGCGGGTGTTGTAGTCGGCGATGGCCTTGCTGGCGTCCTCCATGGTCGTCGGTACGCTTTTGTATACCTCGTCGAAGTCGGACAGGAGAGCGTCGAGCGCTTCACCGGTTGCGCCGGTTCCGATCCTGATCGCGTCCGTTGCTTCATCGAACCGGCCGCCGAGATCCGTGAGGTATTGCCCGGCCTCCATGACTGCTTTGCCTGTGGCGATCGCTATGCCGCCGACGGCTGCACCCACGGCCAGAGCTTTGACGTTGATGCCCTCGAGCTTGCCGGTTGCCTCCTCGATAGACTTGCCGAGGGTGGGGCTGATCGTACCGGCGATCTCGACAATAGCTTGCAAGGTTTTACTTTTGGCCAATACGCTCACCTCCCTCTATATTTGGCCCTTGGCTGGTACTTATGTTTGGCGTTTTTCTCACGCCTTTTCTGTTCTTCTGCCAGCTCCTCCGCGGCCTCTGCGTAGTCGATTAGGAAGTCAATGACTCGCCTTTTTTCGAGTTCGGTGACGCTGGTGTGGTAGACTCTGGCATAGTCTCTGATGCATCTTCTGAGTCGTCTTGCTGTGACTTGCCCGCCGAGCTTAAAATAAAATTTCGGCCGATCTTCATTACCTCCATGACGTCCACGCCTTTGATGCGTTCGAGATCGGTGATGTCATACGAAGGGTTCACGGCCTGAATGGCAGCGAAACCGAGATAGAGGTGGAGGCCATAATCGAGCTCCACGGCCCCGGACAGGTTGCCACCCTTTGATCCAGATGCTCTCAGTTTTCTGGCATCCGCTTCAGCGAACGCCTGCGGAGTGATTTCGTTCGCGTCATATGTCAGCTCTGTGACCTTCTTGCCGTTGATCATGATCGGGTTTTTGAGTTTGATGCTTTCCATTGGTTCTGACTCCTTTCAATAAAAAGCCCCCGAGGGCTTTCCCGGGGGCTTTAGATTATAATAGACTGTTGATCTTGCTGTAATAGTCGACGCCGTTGATCCTCAAGATCTGGCTCAATCTATCCACGAGCAGGATCTCCGTACCTCCGACAAATAGCTGGTAACGAGTAACCGCGAATGCGATCTCGTTCTCGGAGTTCGATCCGATTTCCACGCCGATGGCCGGCAGGGATTTCGGCACGCCACGGATAAACGCCTTGCAGCCCTCTGGCTTGCTGGTGCCATCCGATAAGCTCACATTGTGCACCCACCTGAACTCGAGGTTCTGCTTTTCGAGGCGCATCATGCGGCTGAGGCCGAGGTCTGTGCCGATCTTTGTGATGGTTGCCTCCATGGCCTCAATAAGGCCGACGGCGATGACCTCCATGGATCCCATGGCCTGAGCTTCGCCGGCCAACGGTGTGATGGCCGGAAGGGTGAAGGCCACGTCCTTGGCCACGAGAACGCCGTCGGAGTAAACCGTGTCGGCGATGTTTGTGCTTTTAATATCCATCCATGGCATTACTGTTCACCTCCAAAGTAAGCAGCGAAGCCCTCGTCCGTATATGTCACATAAACGGTCGCGCTCTTGAGAGGCGGCGTAGGTGTGACGCAGATGTCCCAGCGGAAGTCGCCGTTCATCATGTCATTGGTCGGGTTTTCGCTCTCTAAAAAGTAGACTTTCGGGTTCCCGATCAGAGCGCCCTCGCTTTTGAGGGTTTCGAGCTTTTCCTGCTCGCGGTTCAGGATAGTCTCCTGAAGGGAGAGAGCCATCGGCTCGTCGATGGAGGTGCCCCATTCGCGCTGGAAGGAGTTCGTGATGTGCATGAGCATCCTCATGGACGTATCGAAGATAGCGCGAGCGTTGAAGGAGCCGCCGTAGGTGTAAGCCGCCGTGTGGTCTCCCCATAGTCTCCAGTTGCTTTCCCAGTAGATGGCCGTGCTGATGCCGTTGCTGGTCAGTTCCTTGGCCTCCTGCTGGTCGAAGCCTTGGTTCGGAGAGTCAGGGCCGAAGTATTGCCTTGTGATCGGGATCGGTTTGTTGCCCGGTGTCTCCATCGGGATCGACTTATGGCTGAAGTCTGCACGCATCATTTCAACGACGGCCATGGTGCTCAGGTGGTAAATCTTTGAACCGTTAGCGCCCATAGGCCAGTAAACCTTTGACCTTTCGGACTTGTAGTTGTTGTCGTTCTTCCACTGTTTGGCCTTTTCGATGGTGTCCACCTTGTTCTCACCGTCCTTGATCGGTATGTCGGCCAGAACGAAGGCATCCCAGTGCCCGTTGATTTTCTGCGACGCTGCCACCATGGCGGTGTAAACGTCAGGGATCTCGCTCCATCCGGGAGCTGCGATAAGGTTGGCCACCGCGTTGAAGTTCGGATATAGGTACTTGATGGCTGCCAGTCCAGAGGCGACGCCGTCGCTGGTAATGCCGCCGATGATGGTGTCCTTTGTGATTTGTGTCAGGTCAACCTCGGAATATGATGCCGTGATCGTTGTCATCGGAGTCTCGCTGATGTCGAAGATCGTCAGGGTCTTGGTTCCGTAGTCGTAGCTCAGGCGGTAGTCCACACCCTCGACCTTTTCATCGAGTGCAAAGGTGTCGAGGATAATCGTGTCGCTGATGATGGTGGCCATTTTATTGGCGAATGTCAGCTGCTTGGTCGTTGGTGAGCTTTTTGCGTGAGTCGTCGGATCGAGGACATTGATCACGAATATCGGGCCCACGTTTCCGATGGTGTTGTTAAAATGCGCGTCAATGGCCTCGCATAAGCTGAAGCCGGCCCAGTTGTCTGTATAGCCGATCTTCCTCTTGGCCTCGTTGATGTTGGACAGCTTCACCGGGGTGTTGATGATCCCGGCGTTCGCATATCCTCTGACGAGGTTGACAGGCGCTACACCGACATATACGGGAACCGTGCCGGCCTGCGTGGCGTTTTGTGCGACATCGTCGCCGATGTGGCCGAACGCGCCGTATAAATATTCATTTGCCATGTTCTTCACCTCTCTGAATTATAGGTATTGATTGTATTCTGGCACCCGAGCCAGCCCACGCTCCACCGTGAAGGTGATCCACGCGAACCAGTAAGGGTACCAGTCGGAGATCGCATCCTGCTCCATGAATGGCCCGAAGCTGATGCCGTCCTCCTTGACTATGCGCAGGCCGTCGATGTATTCCGTACTTTCGAGCGCCAGCAGTGCCGCGTCCACGAAGTTCCAGACGTCACGCCAGCCTTCGCCGTGCCGGGTAAATAGGGCCCGGGCTTCCGGTGTGTTGTATCGGGTGTATGAGCCGTTACCATTTGCGTGAAATAGTTCCGGGCCATGGGTTCCCGGGTTCCATGCCGACAAGCTCATGCGCACTTTGAGAGTGCCCTTGTTTTCAGTCATCCGATCTGTTCCTTCGGTGAACTGAACGCAGAGGGAAGGGATGGGAGCAGCCACCTTTGGCGGCAGTTTATCTTTTGTTGGAACAAAAAGCGCAAAGGCCGCCGGGTTTGTTTCCGTGTAGTCGAAGGAGGAGTCTGCTGCGTTGTCATCCGGGAGCTTGAGCTTAATCTGTTTGCAGATATTCGCATCGGCCCACGCTGTGATCTTGTCAATAATTTGCACGATCGTCATAATGCTGCGCCTCCTATACTGTACGGCTTTGACCGAGGGCTATTTGAGCGACGCCCATGTCCTCGCTCCAGTCGTTCACGATGTACTCGCGGCCGTCGACATTGAGACTCTCGCCGGCTCCCCGGCGTGGAGGGAGATCCTCTACATACGCAAAGAGCAGCAGGCTTGACTCGGCCACTCCGACCTCCGCGCCACCTTGCCGCTCTCTGAGTTTGTCGTCGTCAATGACGACCGGTATGTTTTTGCCCTCGACCTTGTGCATCTCCCCGAACTCGTCGATGTTCAGGAAGATGCCGCGGTCTGCTTTCACCATGTCCTTGAATGAGGACATTATAATTACACCGGATCAGCTGCGTCGAGTGAAGGGGGTTCCTCGCCGTCGTCGTATGCTTCAGGTATTTCATTCTCCGGATCCTCATCGTCCTGATCGTTTTCTTCCTGAGTTTCAGCTTTGGCAGCTTCGATCATGGCGATGACGTCGGCCTTCTTGCGAGCATCTGAAGCATCCACTCCGTAGGCTTTGGCGATCTCCTTCAGCTCGTCGAGCTTCATGTCAATATTGTACGCAGGCAGCTCGTCGACGTCCTTACTGCCTGTTTCTGCTTTTTCCGGAGCTTTAGGCGTAGGCGCGGTCGGTGCTTCCACGGGTGCGTCTACATACACGGCCACGCCCAGTCTGACAAGGCGCGCTTCCTGCTCCGGGGTAGCTGTGAACGGATCATCCGCTGGGGTTTTCGGTATTATCCTGTTACCCTTGCGGTACCCGTAGGTGCCTTTTATGATCTTGATCATCAGTTACCCTCCTGTTCTTATCCGTTTATAACCGTTGCGGAGATCCATGGGTTCTTCTGGTTCGGGATCAGCAACGGGCAGCTGGTAATTGTCAAGGTTCTGGTGTTGCCTTCGGCACTTGCCAGATACTTCGGAACACGTCTTGCTGCGTAGGTGTGGAACTGTCCATCGTACTGTTCGACCTGAGTGACTGCTCCGTACAGTGTGCGGCCAGCTCCGGGAGCTGTAAGGATTACCTTTCCAGCCGGGATGTACTGGGTCATTTGTCCGTCGTCATTCTCATACTGCTCGTCGTAGCTGATGACGGAGATCATTCTGCCGTGAACATTGAGAACGGCAACGAGAGTGGCACCGGCGGGGAGAGTTTTCGGGTCAACGGTTCCGAGATTGAAGTTCTTAATGTCGAGGAGCTTTTGGATCTTCTCGTTGTTGACGATAGTGTCGGCAACGTCCGGAGCCACGATAAGCTCGGAAGCAGGGAGTCCTCTGGAAGTCAAGAGTCTGGCCATGGCTGCGATGTCTCCGATTATGTTAGCGCCTTCCTGATCCCAGTCAACGTCCGGAGTATAGACTGCCGGATTGCTCGACTCGCTATAAAAGCGGATTTCCTTCTCCTCGTACTTGGTCAGATCGTCAGCGTAGTGTCTCATGATGCAGCCGTTGTTGAGCATGGTCTCGGCTGCCATGGCTTCCTCACGTCTGGAGATCATTTCGCTCATTTCGTCGGCGTCCTTCAGCAGCAGAGCACTTTCACGCTGCTGAGGTGTCAGTTTGCTGAACAGAGCCTCGCCGAAGCCTCTTTTCTTGAGGTCGTCAATGGTGAGCACTCTGCGGGGTGCGATGAATGGAGGGGTGTATCTCTCCATGTAGTAGCCCTCGCGAGTGATGGTAACGCCGCCCTTTCTCGGCGATACGAATGGGGCCAGCTTCTTGCTGCCGTCCTTGTACTCAACGAGCACGTCGTCAGTCGCAAAGATGTCAGTCGCGTCGTTGGTCGGGAAATATCTGTCGCGCAGGAATGTGCGAAGGGGCGCGAGCTGCTCCACTGCCATGAGCAGGGCGTGGGTGCTGTAAATGTCAAATGCCATTTTTCATTCCTCCTTTATAGTGTGACAGCGTCATCGAGAAGGATGCCGCCCTTGCGGAGGTTCTCCTCGTCGACTTTTGTCAGAGTGTAGCCCGTTTTCACGGTGAGTTTGTTGCGGTTGAAATGGCCCGTCCTGTATGCCAGAGCGTTGACAGCGTCGCCGGCTTCCTCGCCGGTGTCAACATCCTGAGCGAGGATGCAGTTGGCCGTCAGGGTTTCATTCTCTCCGGCGGTTGTCCCGAGAATGACCATGGCGTCATCGCCGCCGGTACCGGAGCTCAATGCGAGAACTGTGCCGCGAGTTACGATGCCTTGGCCAGCTCTCAGGGGTACGGTGAACACGTCAGCCTCTGGAGTATTCTGGTTGATCAGATTATCAAAGGCCACGGATCCGAGTCTTTCGTCGAGTCTGCTCATTACTTTCTACCTCCGTTCTTCATTTTGTTGTAGACGTCCACGATCGCGCTCACTTGCTGAGCTTCGTCGAGATCGTCGTCATTGTTCCCTGAGTTTGGAGCTGCACCGACGCCTTCTGCTCCGGATGCTTTGTAGTCCTTTGCAGAGTTGTCAAGGTGCTGTTTGCCGAGCTGGGCCTGCTTCTGTAAAGCCTTCAGGGAGAGCTCTGCTGCTGTGCAAGGCTTCTCGCCATATTTGGCCTCAGCCACGAGCTGGGGATCGCCGACCGCTGCCTCGATGCTCTCGATTTCCTTAATGCGAGCTCTTTCGGCTGCGATGGCCTCGGCTGTAGCTGCTTCCCTTGCGGCCGCTTCAATTTGAGCGACGAGCTCAGGATGCTGCTGTCTTAATTCTTCGAGTGTCATGGTTTTCTTGCCTCCTTCATTGGATTTTGGTTTTTCTATTCCAGCCGCGGAGCCTTTAGGCGCTGCGGATGAAATGCTTTTTACCGGGATATTTCCGGGAATATTGTGCAGCCCTTTGATGTTGTGCTTTATGCCATTGACAAGCAGCACGGTCTTGTCTGCACTCATGACCATTTGAGGGCCTGAGCCTTCCAGTAATGTGTCGGCGAAGCCCTTCTCGATCGCTTCTTTGCCCGTCATCCATGTCTCCTTTGTCATCATGGAACGAAGGGTTTCCACGTCGGTGCCGGTCTTTGCTGAGTAAATCTCAGCGATGGCCCTTTCAGCTGCGTCGAAGCCCTTGATGATCTGCTTGAGTTCGGTTATGTTGTAATAATCATAAAACAGGCCTCTGACTCCGTGGATCATCACAAGGCTGCCGGGATATACCGCCACCTCGTCGCCGCTGCACATAATAACGCTGGCAGCGCTGGCCGCGATGCCCTCGACGATGACCTTCTTGGTTCCTGTGAGGCCCTTGATGGCGTTGTGAATTGCGATGCCGGTGTAAAGATCGCCGCCCACACTGTTGAGCTTGATGGTGATCTTGCTTTTCCCCTTGACGACTTCCAGATCTTCAAGGAAGCCCTCGGGGGTGATATACAGTCCGGGCAGTGGTTCACCAGTCCACCAGTCTGTCGGCTGGCTGCTCATTATTTCGCCGTAAAGGGTGATCTCGCCCTCGTCGTCGGACACGGACGCGATATTCCAGAACTTTGGCGCGGTAGCCGGGGCCGCCTGTGCTCCGTTAATCATCCGGAGCGTTTTTCTTTTTTCCATTGTCATCACCTTCCTTTATCGCTTCGAGTATTACGGCTTTGACGGCGTTGGTGAGCTGTGTGCCACCGCCTTCCATGATGCCATTCGCCTCCGCGAGTTTGGCGTTTTCTCGTGCGAGCTGCTCGATGTTTGCCTCCCATTGGCCGCCGTTGAGCCTGATGGTTGACTGTTCTCGAGTTGTGAAGCCTTCGCCGACTGCGAGGATCTCGGCCGTGATTTCCTTGACCGGATCGAGCTGTCCTTGGCTTGGGCCGATCCATTCGCATCCGAGCCATGCAGCACGGATCCCCGGATCAGAGAAAAAGCCGGGGGCGATTATTCGGCCACGGGCCACCGCTTCGGCCATCCATACCTCGTAGATGGGGCGGCAGAAGTCATTCGCGAACCATTCGCGGCGCATCTTGAACGCCTTCCACGCTTCCAGCAGTGCGGCCCTGCTTGCCGAGTAGCTTGCATTGAACGCCTTGAGTAATAGGTCGGCCGGTATTTCCAGAGCTGCGCCCACTTGCTCGCATATAGCACGGGTGAAGGCATCGAAGCCGCTGGACGGTCTCTTAGGATCTGCAAAGGTGACATCCTCGCCCGGTTTCATGATGTTGATCTGGCCCGGGCCCATTTCGTACTCATTGGGATCCGTTGATACTTCCTCTGTATCGCCGCCGACCTCATTGAACGGCATATCTGCTGGGTTTGACTCTGTTTTTATGAAGGCAGTAAAAAAGCTCTCGACGACTGCCGCCGTCAGTTCGCTCTCTGTATACCTCCTGAGTTGTAGCAGAGGTTCAATCACCTGCGCGAGATAACTGACGCCACGATATTGATCCGGGCGCTCTGAACTCATGACCTGCACGATGTTCGGCAGTCCTGTCAGCTCTCCATATGCCAGCACACGCTTCCACTCGGTAGGCTCTGAGCTATACTGGAGGGGGTATGTGTTCCGGATGTGATAGGCCACGATCCTGCCGTCTTTGTCTACCTCAACGCCGTCATATATTCGGTTCCCGTCCTTGGTCTTGCCGAACGTGTTGATCGGGCCCATGGCTCCGGCATAGTCCGGAGTGGCCACACGATCGGCCTCAATGAGGTGGATCCGCAGGCTATACGGTTCGAGTGGGGTGACGGGGTATTGCTTGAATAACGCAAAGACGTCGCCACTGGTCAGCCACGAAACAAGTGCGAGCTGCTGCATGGCATAGAAGTCATTGATGCCGGTGGCATCGCAGGCGTGCTTGCGCGTAGCCCATAGAGCAAATTCAGCCTCGGTCTTTTTCTGCCATGCCTCTGCATCTTCAGGAGATAGTCCCAGCCGTTCGCGGTCGATCCTGCTTTTCGGTTTCAGGCCGATGCCGATGACATTTGTGCGGTTGGTATTGATGGCGCTGGTTGCGATCGGTGCGGCCATATAAAGCATACGAGCTCGCTGCCGGAGGGTGAAGTTGTTCTGGTTGATGTCCTCGTGAGGGCTGCCGCTTGGCGCGTTAAAACCTTTGAGCGATTTCCTTTGCCAGCTGGCACCAGCTTCCCCGTAGCCCTTATTTATTGGCCGAGCTGCCGCTTTTGCGTTTGGCTTTGCTATTTGTTCGATGGTGCTCACCTCCTTCAAAAATATTTGAGCAGGGAAGGGAGAGAAAGGAGCAAAACTCTCCCGGCCCCGCTATATGTTAAAGCCCCGGGGAGGGCGTTTAACCAGTTTTACCAGTCTCGGGGAACGACGCCGACTGCTCGGCGTGGTTTGCCGCCGGCGAGTTCTGCCTCGAGCTCTGCGATTTCTTGTTTTAATTCTTTGATAGTGTCCCGGATCGCTGCGAGGTCGGTGTTGTACCTCGTCAGGTTTCTGGATCCGATGCCATAGCTTTGGACGCCGCCGCTGAGCATTTCCGCTTCGCGTTTCAGGTAGAGGGTTAGCCTTTCCCTTGCACTCGTCAGGTCGGCGGTGATGGCTTCCTTGGTTCGCATTGTCGTCACCTCCTTGACTGTTACCAGTCGTCAAAAATATCGCGCTTTTTGCGCGGTGGTCTTGGCTGCTGCACCGGTTTCGGTTTTTGCGGCTCGGTCAGTCCTTTGAGTCGCCGCTCGACGGCGTCCATGTCCGGGTCGATGATCTTCAGGCCGGCCATGGCATAGTTGCGGCAGTCGAGGGCCTCGTTCCGGGTATGGCCCGGCAGCTTCTCCCACATCCACTTGCTGCCTCTTTTGGTGTGAGTGAGGACGAGCTTCTCGGAGAGTAGCCCATTGAAGTAGTTGCTGTCATACCCGCGATCCTCACCACGAGGGAAGTGGCAATACTTCGGGCCCTTTTCCTGAACCTTGAGGGAGCTCATGATCGACTCTTTTCCAGAGTCGACACCGATCGTGTAAAGCCAGCAATAAATCCTCTTGTTGTCTTTTATAGGCACCTTTGTCGGCGGGCTCACATATGGGATCCCGTCGCCGCCTTTTCCTTTGATGGCGAATACACGTTTTGCCTGCCGCTCTCGGCACGCCTTGTAAACTTCCTGAGTATAGTGACCACCTGAGTCGACGCAGGTGATGGAGATCTTCAGGCCGCGCCCGTTCTTGAACTTATAAACGTGGTCGATGACATCGTCAAGCCGCTGCCATACTTCCGACGTGTCCGGCTTTCCCATGATGTAGCCTTTTTTTATGCCCCACGTTTCACCATAATGGCCATGACCGACGACCTCATACTCGAGACGATTGTCCTGAGTATCGACGCCGCAGGTGAGAACGAGGACTCCATCGGGCAGCTCCGCATCGTACTCCTCGCGACGGGCCAGCATGGTGTCCTCGTCCTCGATGTCGCCACGATCTTCCCATAGTTCACCGAGCAGGGTATTGTATACGACCTTCAGCTTCTCGGGGTCATGCTTGGCCTCGAGGAACCTCCGGACGATTTTCTCCCATGGCATCCATGGGCTTGAGAAGGCATTGAGCCAGAATGACCGGATCCCGTTCTCATATGCTCCCGGGTTCTCGGCAATCCAGCGCGCCGGTTGTTTCCGCATGACCTCCTCAGAGGATAGGCAGCCGCATGAAGGGCAGGCCCAGTTGACGCTTGTCACCTTGTAAGTCTTGCGGTTGTGTACTTTAACGACCTTAAAGTCGAATTTGATATTATCGAATACAATATTGTGCCATTCGCCGCACTCAGGGCACTGATGGCACCAGCGCTCCTGCGTACCGAGATAAAACGACGCCTCGATATTGCTGGAGCCTTTAATGGTCGGCGTGCTGACCTCGACAGCCTTGGCGTTGTAGAATGTGGCCTGTCTGGCCTCAGCCAGTGACCACGGATCTCCCTCGGTGCCGGCACTAATGGCCCAGCGGTCACGCTCGTCGCCCAGTATGTAACGGGCCGGAGTTGATGCCAGAGCTGAGGCGCTGTTCGAGCCGGTAATCGTCAGCATGCCACCGGGGAAGGCTTTCTGGAGGATCGTGTTGCCGCTGTCTCTTGTCTTTACGTCTGAGACTTTTGCCTTCAGAGGCTTGCTGTCTCGGATCATGGGAGCGATACGGAGGCGGCTGAACTTCCGGGCATCCTCAAGGGTAGGTTGGACGAATAGGATGCTCCCGGGGTCTTGGTCTATGATGTAGCCGATGATGTTCAGTATGAGCTCAGACTTTCCGACCTGCGACGCTGCAACCATAACGATCTTGTGCACCTTCGGATCATTGAAGGCTTCCATCGGTTCCTTCAGATATGGGGTTCTTGAGGTTCTCCACGGCCCTGCCTCTGCCGAGTTCTCGGGTGAGAGGCGGCGGTTCCTGTCGGCCCATTCTGCCACGGTGAGGCTCTCGGGTGGTGCGAAGTTCTTTACCGCTCCCGAGATAGCAGCGTTGAGCCTCTCGATCTCCCGCTTAGTCGCTCGGGTCATCGTCCTCCAGCTCTCTCCAGCCTTGGCGATCCCTTACCCGCCGTTTGTATGCCTCGGGATCGTATCGGTAGTTCGCGAGCTCGTTGAGGATGTGGTGGCATTCCTTCTTGATAAGCTCCGAAGCCTCCGCGGCTGTTGTTGTGTTGGCAGCGTCAACAGCGAGACGCCCGGGCAGGGCCATGATCATGCTCCGGATCGTATATACCAGATCCATGGTCATCGCTTCGACGTCCTCGCTGCGGTGCATTTTGCCCTCCAGCTCCTTGAGCTCAAGCTCGGCCATTTTTGCCTTGCTTTCCTTCAGGTCAGCTTCAGCCTTCAGCTTCCGACTTTCGGAACCGTCGTCCTTTTTAGCTTCCCGGCCGTTGGCTTTGTCTTGGAGGTATTTGATGTATTTCTGAATAGTAGGGAGCAGGTCGTACCTGTTCGCATTACCGACGCGGATGGTGTTGATGATGCCCTCCTGTGTGAGCTGCTGCACCCGGCGAACTGACACGCCGAACAGCTTGGCAATAACGTCGGCTTTCTGCGCATTTATCGGCGTTCTGCTTCCTTCACTTTCCGGCATGGCGTTCACTCCTTTCCTGCCGATTTTGCGTAACGAAACGCCCTGAAAAAATTTTTCCTTGACTACACGATTCCCGGGCTCGCCAGCACCGCAGGCGAAAAAGGATCAGCGGAAGTACCTTGCGCATTTGGTTGCGCGTCTGATCGTTCCCTGTGCGTTTATTTTGGCCTGTATTCGTTCCTTTTGGGCTTGGACGATATATTTGGTCGGCTTGGTCGGTTATCGTGCGTCTGATGCCATTCTGGAGCTTTTGTGTGGCTCCTATTTGCCTTGCTTGGCCATGGCTTGTTTGATGTGGTGCTCCAGCCTCTTGGTGAGGCCCTCGTCGATGTTCTTTTGGATTTGAGCAGCGACGTCCTCGTTGGTGATCATCTGCGGGATGCTCAGCGTCTTGACGGCTTTGATCGGTGTGCGGCTTTGGCCCACCCTTTGGAATGGGATGTCGGCCGTTCCTTTGTTGGTGCCGAGGAACACGTTGGAACCGAGCGCCTTGCGTTGGCCCCTGAAGATCTCGGCCGTGACTGTATAGCTCTTGGCCCTCCTGATAGTTTTCCCGGTTTCGTCCTTTGTCGATTTCGGTCTGGACTTTGGCTTCATGTTGAAGTGTGTCGGCGTCAGGACTCGGCCGGAGAATGTGAGCTGCACGTTGTCGACCATTAAGCCGGCGACGACGATCTTGCCGACGGGCTTGGCCGATGTCTTGGCCTTGGTGATCTCTGACTTCTTGATCCCGTAGGTCTGACTTACGGCAGCTGCCACCCATGCAGGAGCTCGGCTTTTGAAGTCGCTCGTCGTTCGCTTGATTACCGTCTCGCTGTCCTTGTTGATGTTGTGGAGCTCTTTCACGAGGTTGGCATATCCCTTGAGGCTGATGTTCATGGATCCGCTGGTTTTGGATGCCATGACGATCCCTCCTTTTGGGCAAATAAAAAACGCCGGGGAGTTGTATTCCCTGACGTTTTTCGGTTATCCTTTGGACGTTTGGCGGTCGACCGGCGGTCGTTCTCCGTACGCTCTCCGGATTTCTTCACGATATACCGTAACATCGTTCGCCATATATTTCAATGCCATTTTATACGGTTTCCTCTCATTTTGTCCGTTTTGAGGCGCTGTGTGCCTTTTCTGGCGTGTTTCTCGGCTCTGGTATAGGTTTACCCTTTGAGCTTTCTCCAGCCACCTCAGCGAGGCTAATTAAGGCCGTACCGTGGATCCTGAATGTCTTGCGCATATAGTTGTCAGTGTTGACGTCGAAGTCCTCAGACTCTCCGAACAGGATTTTGCATATTTCCGGCCACTCTGCCCGGTCGAAGTAGCGGAGGCGAATGACTGCGCGCTCGTCCGGTTTTTTTATTTGCTGCACCATGATCTCAATGGCTTCGCGCTCCTTGCGTTCTTCCTCGATGGCTTTTTTGATGGTCTCCTCAAGCTCTATTTTGCGGGCCACTTGAATGGCGACGCGGTCGCTGGTGTTTCCGCTTGCTCTCGGCATCCCTGTGAGGTTCGGGCCAGAAGGGGAGGTCATGGTCGCCTCCATACGTTCGAGGCGCTCGATCTGGTTGTCGATCTCCCGGAGCATGGCCGTGTACTCCTTTAATCTTTCCTTGATGGTTTGCGGCTGTGTTCTTGTCATTTGTTCAGGGCATCACTCCCTTTCACCTCCTCCTATGTCACCGGGCTCGAATATTCTCTCTATGGCCTCACGGGGAAGCTCTTGCCCGTTTCTGATGCATTTGACGTTCTGTTTTCCTGTTGCTCTTATGTAGCGCTTGACGATCACGTCGGTGAAGGCCGGCGTCAGCTCCATGGTGTAGCAGGTCTGATCATATTGCTCGCAGGCGATCAGTGTCGTGCCGGAGCCTCCGAAGGGGTCATATACTCCTTTAGCCCATAGCGTGTTGTCGATTATCATGCCGATCAGCTCGACCGGTTTCTGAGTCGGGTGGAACTCGTTGCCCGATCTGGAGCACTCGAGGACGTTGCTGTAACCTTTGTGGCCGTCAAATTTGCTCTCGCCTCGCGCTGCGTACATTATGAGCTCATGCTGTGATCTCCAACCGACGCCCATGCCCGGCGTACCTTTATTCCAGACGAGCATCTGCTTGACTCCGAAGCCGCTGGCCTCCACGAGGTCGAATAAATACACCCACATTCTCCAGTCTGTGAAGATATAAGCAAAGAGGCAGGGGATGTTTGTGAGGGCGTCCCGGATCAAGTTCTGATAGCCTCGGGTGCTGAGGATGTCGTTGGCGATCATCGGTACGGGTTCGCCTTTTCTCACGGTTCCGATGCTGCCGTTGCTCTTGTCGCTTTCCTTGCTTCCTCCTGAGCAGTAGGGCGGGTCAGTGAGAAGGATCTCCGGCGTTGCACCATTGAGCAGCAGATCCTTGTCTTTTTGCTCTGTGCAGTTGCCGCAGAGTACGCGGTGGCGTCCGAGGATCCAGAGGTCTCCGTATTGAGTGACCGGTTCGGCCGGTGGTTCGATGACGGCATCCGGATCCTCGAGCTCTTTCGCATGGATGGCCTCAGAGAGGGCGCTGACGATGTTGCCATATTCCTCCTCGGTATATCCGGAGAGCATGAAGGGGATCTCTCCGGTGTCGATGTCTGCGAATACCTCGGCCAGCATCTTGGTGTCGGGGTCGCTGAGCTCCGCGATCCTGTTGTCGGCCACGAGGTCGGCCATTTCTTCAGCCTCGCTCGCGTAATTCTGATAGTCGACCGGCACCTCTGCCAGATCCTCCAGCTGCGCAGCCATTAGTCTGCCGTGTCCTCTGACGATCAGCCCGCTGCGGGTGCTGACTGTGATCGGGCCTCGCCATCCTTGGCCCCGAATGATGGCTCCGAGGAGCTTCACCTGTTCAGGAGGGTGCTGGTTCGGGTTCTTCGGGTTCGGCTTGAGCTCCGAGGTCTTGATGATGGCATCATGAGCGCAGAATACCGGGATCCCGTCGGCCCATGCTTTGGGCTCTGCGGTCGTCTTATAGTCAAAGAGCTCCGGAGCTGCTGCTTCCGGCTTCGGTTTCTTCTTAGCCATTGGATCCGTCACCTCCCTGAGCGTCCATTTCCATCACCGTCATGATCGCATAGTTGGCCAGATCCAGAAGGGTGTCCCGGATGCTTTCGTCGTTGACCTTCTGATCAGCTCCGGGCCTGCATAGCGATTTCAGGCGGTTGGTTTTATCTATGATCCTTGTCACTGCCGAGACGATGCCGAGCTCTTGGAAGGTGTCGCCGATTATTGAAAATAGTGATAATTTCATCGTTACGCCTCCTTAGTTCTCAAACATTTTTTTAATAATTGCCATATGAGTAGATGGTTCGCTTTGCTTTTTCTTTTCTTTTTCATAATCTTGCCATGCTTGGCTCAGTATGGCCGTTTGAATTATTGCCGGCAAATAACTCGCTGCTTCCGTAAGTTCGGATGCTGATGCTTTTTTGAGAGCGTTAATAAATTCCACTGATGCCGGGCCTTTTATTGCCTCGTATACATTGATAATCTGCATCACTGCTATGTCTCTCATGATCTTGCTTATTTTCATGATTTTGACCTCCTGTTTTCATTTTTGAGAGCTTCAGGGAACTCCCGGATCATGTTCTCCTCGCCGACGATTGGGATCAGGCTGTCTTTCATAAGAATGGCCGCTTGTGTCAGTCTTGCAGCCTTGACGATGCTTTCGATCCACGCGCGCTCAGGTTTGACCTTTCCGGTGCGGTTTCCGGTTTCGGCTCCGATAATGATCCACTTGGCGCCTCCGAAGCTGCCGATCCCGACGTCCAGCGGTTCGAGTAGTGGCTCGATGCTGAGGAAGGTGTTCCAGTGAATACTCCCAGCAAACATACACTCGCCGGCCTTCGTTATGGTGGAGCCATACCAGAAGTTGTCGAGCTCTGGCAGCTTTCCAGCGTCTGCGAGTTTGCAGTATCGTTGCGGGTTCTTTGTGAGGAATAGGTAATTGTGCCATGGTGCTGCCTTGCAGGCGTCGAATACCTCGAGGATCCATTTATCTGGTACCCATTCTCCGAACAGATCGGCCATGCTGCACACGAAGATCGTGGCTGGCTTCTTTCTCTTTGCTGGTTCCTCGAGTTTGTACCTGAAAAACGTCGGCAGGAAGGCCATCGGGTATGGCTGTTTCTTGCCTCCTTTATAGAACGGAGCGTTCAGCTCAAGCATCGTGTCTATACCTTCATGGCTGTCATACTTGCAGCCATCCACCTCGTCGAGTCCCGGCGCGAAATCCATCCCGAAGCGGTTGGCCACTTTTCTGGCGTAGCAGTATGGGCAGCCATGCAGGCATCCGGCGACGGGGTTCCATGTCATGTCGCACCATTCGATCGCTGTTTTGTTCATGTTCT
>ENA-OWPA01000991-OWPA01000991.1-bioreactor-metagenome-genome-assembly--contig:-NODE-991-length-24148-cov-8.086203_pt1 | contig 24148 bp, 18 predicted proteins | sample MGYA00238139_ERZ651803 | MGnify/ENA primary metagenome ERZ651803 (study PRJEB26909, sample SAMN07631231) | bioreactor metagenome | isolation source: Switchgrass digestor | place: USA: Dartmouth... | reverse complement strand
GGAGGATTTATTATGTCAATTAAAGTAGGAATTAATGGATTTGGCCGTATAGGAAGGAATGCACTTAAAGCTGCATTCAAAAAGCATCCAGAAATTGAAGTTGTAGCAATTAACGATTTATACGACACAAAAACCTTAGCTCATCTTTTAAAGTACGATTCTGTCTTTGGACCTTTTGAAGCTGACGTAAAAGCAGGAGATTCGTCGATTACAGTTAATGGTAAAGAAATTAAGGTCTTTGCAGAACGCGATTTAGCAAATATTCCATGGAAAGATTTAGGAGTAGATATTGTAGTAGAGTCAACAGGTGTTTTCACCTCTAAAGACAAGGCGATTGCACATATTGAATCTGGCGGAGCTAAAAAAGTTATCATCAGCGCACCGGCCAAAGGAGAAGATATTACAATAGTCATGGGAGTAAATGAGGACAAATATGATCCCAAACAGCATCATGTGATTTCAAATGCGTCATGCACTACCAACTGCCTTGCGCCTGTTGCAAAGGTGCTTATGGAAAACTTCGGAATTGTAAAAGGTTTAATGAATACCGTTCACTCCTATACCAATGATCAACGGATACTTGATTTGCCACATAAGGATTTGCGCAGAGCAAGAGCTGCAGCCTTGAACATTATCCCGACTACGACTGGTGCTGCAAAGGCCGTTGCTTTAGTTATTCCGGAACTAAAAGGAAAGCTTAATGGATTTGCACTCCGCGTGCCTACACCTACAGTTTCTGTTGTGGATCTTACCTGCCAATTGGCTAAGAGCGCAACCGCAGAACAAATTAATGAGGCTCTTAAGGAAGCAGCTGAAGGAAAGATGAAGGGAATTTTAGGTTATACTGAAGAGCCTTTAGTATCCATGGACTTTAAAGGCTGCGATCTTTCATCTATTGTAGATGGCTTATCAACGATGGTAATTGAAGACGATTTGGTCAAGGTAGTTGCCTGGTATGATAATGAATGGGGTTATTCAAACAGAGTAATGGACTTAGTTGAATATATTGCAGCTAAAGGATTCTAAAGTGGGAGAACCATGGCTGAAAAACTCTTGCTTTCAGGCAGGGTTTCTCAGCCATTTATTTCGTATAAGTCAAATTAAGGAGATTAATAATGGAAGAAGTGGTGGGATTATTAAAGCAAATAGCTCCTGAAATTGCAAATCTTGTAGAAAACCGCTACACCATATTGCGCAGTATCTATTTTAACCAACCTATCGGCAGAAGAGCTTTATCATCCATTATTTCTTGGTCTGAAAGGCAGCTCAGAGCAGAGGTCAAGCGCCTTGAGGAGCAAGGACTATTGACAATAGACCAGCAGGGAATGAAATTGACCGATGCCGGCAAAGATATGATTTTTAAAATGGAGCATTTTATATATCATTTGAGAGGCTTAAACCCCATTGCTCAAAAAATACGACAGCGATTTAATTGTGGTTATGTTTCTATAGTTCCGGGCAATACCGATGAAGATGAAACTATTAAGCTGCAACTTGGTAAAGAAGCTGCTCGATATATTAAGAAAACTATAAACGATGGTGATATCGTAGCAGTAACAGGTGGAACAACAATGGCTCAGATACCTAAAGCCATGGATAAAATTACAGGCCTTAAGGATGTCATAGTTGTGCCTGGCAGAGGAGGCTTGGGCGAAAGAGTTGAAATTGAATCTAATACCATAGCTGCAGAGCTTGCCAAAAAGCTAAATGCCCAATATAGGCTGCTTTATGTTCCAGACAATCTGAGCCCAGAAGCTATGGAGTCTATCGTGAATGAACCTGGAATACGTGAAATACTAAATATCGTTCGCAGGACCAATATTTTGCTTCATGGCATCGGAGGAGCAGAAGAGATAGGGAGAAGGCGTGGACTTTCTAAGCAAGAAATAATGGAAATACGTAAAAAAGGTGCAGTGGCTGAAGCCTTCGGATATTACTTCAATAAAGAAGGGAAGGTTGTCCATACTACCACCAGTGTGGGCCTCAGCGTAGCAGATTTGAAAAACATACGCATTGTTATTGCTATAGCCGGTGGTGCCAGTAAAGCCCCAGCAATACAAGCTTTTCTTAAATACCACAGCCCCACAGTTTTTATTACAGATGAGGGAGCGGCTAGGAAACTATTAAAACTCGAGGGAGGCGAATAGGAAATGAATAAAAAGACGCTTAAAGATTTTAATCTTGAAAATAAGAAGGTTTTAGTCAGAGAAGACTTAAATGTGCCCTTAGATGAAAATCAAAACATAACCGATGATACGCGGATTCGGGCAGCACTGCCAACGATTAAATATCTAGCAGAAAACGGTGCCAAAGTCATTATCGTTTCACATTTAGGAAGGCCAAAGGGGAAAGTAAATCCAAAATACAGCCTTGCCCCTGTTGCCAAGAGGCTTTCCGAGCTTCTAGGTAGATATGTGGCTTTTGCTGCAGATTGCATAGGTGAAGCTGCAGAAAGCGCAGTAGCCAAAATGAACCCAGGAGACGTGCTGCTGCTTGAAAATGTGAGATTTTATGAAGCTGAAGAGAAAAACGATCCGGAGTTTGCCAAACAGCTCGCAAGCCTTGCAGATATTTTCATAAACGATGCCTTCGGCACATCTCACCGCGCTCATGCATCTACCGTAGGTGTGGCGAACTACTTACCGGCAGGTGCTGGATTTTTAATGCAAAAAGAAATTGAGGTAATGGGCAAGGCTTTAGAAAATCCGGAGAGACCTTTTGCAGCAATTTTAGGCGGTGCAAAAGTAAGCGATAAAATTGGAGTTATTAAAAACCTATTAAACAAGGTTGATATGCTGCTAATCGGTGGCGGCATGGCATTTACCTTTTTAAAGAGCCAGGGCTATGAAATAGGAAAATCTCTACTTGAAGCTGACAAAATTGAATTGGCCGCCTCGTTGATAAAAGAAGCCAAAGAAAAAAATGTCAAGTTATTGCTGCCAGAGGATGTAGTGGTCACCTCTGAACTTAAAGAAGGAATGCCTTATGAAACAGTTCCTGTGACAGAGATACCGGCAGACAAGATCGGTGTTGATATAGGTGAAGCCACTCGGAAGAAATTTGCAGATGCAATAAAAGATGCCAAAACCGTAGTATGGAATGGCCCAATGGGTGTTTTTGAAATGAAACCATATGCCGAAGGAACTTTAGCGGTAGCAGACGCAATGGCCAAGTCTGATGCAGTGACAATAATAGGCGGCGGAGATTCAGCTGCGGCAGTTGAGCAGTTGGGCTATGCCAAAGTTATGACTCATATATCAACTGGAGGTGGAGCATCTCTGGAGTTTTTAGAAGGCAAAGAATTGCCCGGTGTTGCTGCTTTAAACGATAAGTAATTGTAGATTTTTTCTTTTATTTGTTGTAAACTAATAAAAACCGGAGGTGATTATTGTGTCAAGGATCCCCCTGATTGCTGGCAATTGGAAAATGAACAATACTAAAAGGGAGACCCTGGATTTTCTTTCAAGTTTCTTACCGAAGGTGGAAAACATTACTATAGAGATGGCAATATGCCCACCCTTTACAGACCTTTATGCAGCAGCTGAGAAGTTAAAAGGCACAAAAGTAAAGCTGGGAGCTCAAAACATGCATTGGGAAGAAACCGGAGCCTTTACGGGGGAAGTTTCGCCTTTGATGCTGAAGGAGATCCCTTGTGATTACGTAATTATAGGTCATTCGGAGCGACGACAGTATTTTGCAGAAACTGATGAAACAGTGAATAAGAAAATAAAGTCTGCTATTAAACATAATATTGCGCCAATCGTATGTGTTGGAGAGTCATTAGCTCAGCGCGAAGAAGGCATAACCATTGATTTTGTAATGACTCAAGTGGAAAATGCTCTAAAAGATATAAAACCTGAAGATGCAAAAAAAATTGTTTTTGCATATGAGCCTATCTGGGCCATAGGCACAGGCAAGACAGCTTCTGCTTCTGATGCACAGGAGGTAATTGGTGCTATAAGAAACAAGATTGAAAAACTTTACAACAAAGATGTTGCTGAAGAAGTGAGAATTCTATATGGAGGCAGTGTAAAGCCAGAAAATATCAAAGAGCTTATGGCTGAAGCAGATATTGACGGTGCCCTGGTAGGTGGCGCCAGCTTGAAACCCGATAGCTTTTATGCACTTTGTTCATTTAATCTATAGCAGGAGTTGAAGATAGTGTCAAAAAAACCGCTAATGCTGATGATTTTAGACGGTTGGGGACTTAATCCAGAAAAAAAAGCAAATGCTATTTTAAATGCTAATACCCCTAACTATGACAAATTAATGAAAGAGTTTCCGAATACCATTTTAGAAGCTTCGGGCCTTGCCGTAGGATTGCCCGAAGGTCAAATGGGAAACTCGGAAGTAGGACACCTGAATATAGGTGCAGGTCGGATCGTATATCAGGATTTCACCAGGATAAGTCAAGATATTAAAAGTGGTGGCTTTTTTAAAAACCCTGTTTTGGTATGGGCTATGGACAATGCTTTAAATCACAATAAGTCTCTCCATTTAATGGGACTTTTATCAGATGGTGGCGTCCACAGCCATATAGAACATCTAAAAGCGCTGCTTGATATGGCAAAATTAAAAAACCTACACAAAGTCTACTTACATGCATTTTTAGACGGTAGAGATGTGCCGCCGGCCAATGCTCAAAAATACATAGATGAAATCGAGGAATACATGAAAAAAATCGGTGTAGGCAAGATTGCCACTATCTCAGGACGCTACTATGCTATGGACCGTGACAAGCGGTGGGACAGAACAGAAAAAGCCTATAACGCAATAGTTTTCGGTGAAGGCCTGAAATCAAGGAGTGCCACAGAGGCTATTCGGCAAAGCTACGAGCGCAAAGAAACCGACGAGTTTGTGGTGCCAACGGTAGTCACTGACGAAAATGGCCAGCCTGTAGCTACTGTTGAGCCGGGGGATTCAATTATCTTCTTTAACTTCCGGCCTGACAGAGCACGGCAGCTAACTTACGCCTTTTGCAAGGAAGATTTTGACGGGTTTTCCAGAAAAAATGGATATTTTCCTGTCAGCTATGTATGTTTTACAGAGTACGATGCCACCGTGAAAAATGCCAAAATAGCATATGGGCCTGAATCCTTAGATAATATTTTGGCACAAGTTTTATCTGATGCTGGTTTAAGACAGCTTAGAATTGCAGAAACAGAAAAATATGCCCATGTAACGTTCTTCTTTAACGGTGGAGAAGAAAAGGCCTACCCTGGTGAAGATAGGATATTGATACCTTCTCCGAAAGTAGCAACTTATGATTTAAAACCTGAGATGAGTGCCTACGAAGTGGCAGATAAAGTCATAGAAAAAATCAATGAAGATATATATGATGTGATAATACTGAACTTTGCAAACCCTGATATGGTAGGACACACAGGGGTTTATGAGGCTGCAGTAAAAGCCATAGAGGCAGTTGATAAATGTATCGGCAAGGTGGCAAAATGCATTGAAGAAAAAGGCGGTACATTGCTGGTGACAGCAGATCACGGCAATGCTGAGCAGATGCTGGACTACGAGACAGGAGAGCCTCATACAGCACACACCTGCAATCCGGTTCCCTTTATTTTGATGAGCCATAAGCCTTACAAACTAAGGCATGGTAAGCTTGCCGATATAGCGCCAACCATACTTGAGCTTTTGAACCTTGAAAAGCCCAAGGAAATGACTGGAGAGTCGCTTCTATCAAGTTAGCCAGTTCATTTTAAAAATTGATTCAATGCAGAAAATGTTCTTCCGTGAAGATTACGGCAAATGAGCCCATTAAGCAAGACCGTTGTTATTCTTAAGCTAGGGCCGAACGTAGCAGGGGCAGCGTGCAGGATGCACGCTGGCAGGCACTCGGCAGGATGCCGAATTGCCTGCGAAACCCTGCGAAGTGATGGAACGAGCTTTAGAATAACAGGGCTTGCTTACAGGGAGAGTTGCCGTAATCTCACCGTAGCAACTTACATAATAGAAATCTTTTTACAATGAATATAACTAAATAGGAAGGTGAATGCTTAATGTCAACAATTATCGATGTATTTGCTAGAGAAATTTTGGATTCCCGCGCCAATCCCACAGTAGAAGTGGAAGTTGTACTTGAAGATGGCTCTATAGGTAGAGCTGCAGTTCCATCAGGGGCATCTACAGGACAGTTTGAAGCTGTAGAGCTTAGAGACAAGGATCCCAAGCGTTATAACGGAAAAGGTGTTTTAACAGCGGTTAAAAACGTAAATGAAGTTATTGCTCCAGAGCTTCAGGGAATGGATGCTCTAGACCAAGTGGCAATTGACAAACTCTTAATTGACCTTGATAAAACTCCAAATAAGGGCAATTTAGGTGCCAATGCCATCTTAGGTGTATCTCTGGCTACCGCACATGCAGCAGCCAATTTCTTGGGAATAAGCCTTTACAGATACATAGGTGGTGCCAATGCCAAGGTGCTCCCCGTTCCAATGATGAACATATTAAACGGCGGCAAGCATGCAGACAACAATGTAGACCTGCAAGAGTTTATGATTATGCCGGCAGGCGCCACGAGCTTTGCAGAAGCGCTTCGAATGGGCGCTGAAACCTTTCACGCACTAAAGAAGGTTTTAGGCGAAAGAGGCCTGTCTACTGCCGTAGGTGATGAAGGAGGCTTTGCTCCAAACTTAGCTTCAAATGAAGAGGCTATAAAATATATTATTGAGGCAATAGAAAAAGCCGGCTATGTTCCAGGCCAGGACATTTTCATTGCACTGGATGCTGCTTCTTCTGAATTGTACAGCGATGGCAAGTACCAGTTGAAAGGTGAAGGCTTAGAATATGACGCAGAGGGAATGGTGAATTACTATTCACGGCTTATTGAAAAATATCCCATTATCTCCATTGAAGATGGCATGGCCGAAGAAGATTGGGAGGGCTGGAAGCTCCTCACTGATGCTATCGGCAACAAGGTTCAGTTGGTAGGCGATGATTTGTTTGTTACAAATACAGAGAGGCTGCAGAGGGGCATTGAAAAAGGCGTTGCCAACTCAATACTTATTAAATTGAATCAAATCGGAACACTTACAGAAACACTAGATGCCATTTCCATGGCGGAAAGAGCCAAATACACGGCAGTAGTATCCCACCGCTCTGGTGAGACAGAGGATACCACAATTGCCGATTTGGTAGTTGCAGTAAATGCCGGTCAAATCAAGACAGGAGCCCCTTCACGCACAGACCGTGTTGCAAAATACAATCAGCTGCTTAGAATTGAACAGGAACTGGATACCACTGCACAATATCTCGGCATTAAGGCCTTCTATAATATTAAGAGATAGTTGATTTACGATTGTGTTTATTAATTGACTACAAAAATATAACAATAAAGGCTGTTAACTGTTGTCAGGTAATACAAGCGAGCGAATTTTATTTTTTCGTTAATAGTTCTTGATGAGATTTCAAGAAAGCCGTTAAAAAGCTTTTTGCGGAATAACAAAGACATATAGTGTAACTAGTTAAAATGAGAGGATATTTAATATCTTTTTACACAAATAAGATTGAGCTTAAAAGCTTTAGGCTTTCGCAGAAATCGAATCTAGAACTATAGAAAAAATAAACCTGAGCGAGCTGTATTACCTGACAACATTGTGAAAGTATTGTTGTAAATTATATAAATCCTGAGATACAGATGACGGCAAACTCCCTTTTAGGATAATAAGTCGGCTGAAGGGCAGTGCCGTCATCTGCACTTAAAGACTAAACTGATTTACAAAGCTTACAGTCAGGGGGCTCTTTATGGAAGAACTAATAGTATACCCTACGCCTTATTTGGTAAGGCAGCACAAAATGAGGCAGCTTCAAGGCAAAAAAGGTGTGGCTGGAGAAGAACCTATTACCTATGAGGCCTTTGTAGATAGATGTATAAAACAAGTAGTAGTTTCAAAACACCTGCTGGGAGATTTCAAGAAAAACTTAGTGCTACACAGCATTATCCGAAAACTGAAAATGCAAAACAAACTAGAGTATTTTGACACTATCAGATCAGGATATGTGCAGCGTGTTGGAGAAGTTATCGGTGAACTAAAACAGCAAGATATAGATACAGAGACTTTTGATGCTATAAAACTAGATAGAGCCTGCCACCGTGACCTTGCATTAATCTACAGGGCATACCAAGAATTTTTAAACAAAAATCGCTTATATGACCAAGAAGATCGGTACATATTGTGCAAAAAACACCTTTTAGAAAGCGATTTTATATCCCATGTAGATGAGGTGCATTTTAAGGAATTTTATTATCTTTCTCCAATTCAGCAGAAAATTATAAATGCACTTGGCGAAAAGGCCAAGATCAGCAACTCTGATTTAACCTCTAAGATGAGACAAATAAAAGTAGTAAAGTCCCCCAATCGCAGGGCTGAGATTGTGAAACTTGCTCAAGTGATATTGGAAGACTTACAAAAAGGTCTTTTGCCACATAATCTATGCATTGTCCTGCGAGACCGGGCCCCTTACGAGCGCATTTTGCTGGAAGTCTTCAATGAGATGAATATACCCGTTAATATACAGGTTCATGCTGCACTTATTCAAAATCCATTTGTAAAAGCATTGATGAAGTTTTTTATAGGTGGAACCAGCGAATATTTTTCCCAAGATGTGCTTGATGAAAACATACAAAATGAAAAGTTTTCCATGATTGAATGGATAGGCTTTGTGAAAGGTTTTCTTGAGGAGAGAGATTTTCCTGTACGATTTTGCGATGTACACGGCGATGACTTTATTCTGTTTAAACGGGATTTAAACGCCTTTGAAGCTTTAATAAATCTTTTTAATGAATTAAATGATGTAAGTCAAATGTTTTCAGAAGAAAGCATAGGTCTGCAAGACTTCATATCTTTATTAGATATCCATCTAAAAAGTAGATTTTACACCTACAGCGAATCCGATGAAGGCATATGGGTTTTGTCCCCTGTAATGCTGAGAGGACTTACGTTTGATAAAGTCTACGTTCCGGGAATGATAGAAGGTGAATTTCCCAAGGATTTTAGACCTGATTGGCTTTTAAAGGATTGGGAAAGAGTAAACTTTAATGAAAAAGGGTATTGTTTGGACACATTAGACATACTGCTTAAAAAAGAATCGGAAGCCTTTGACTTCATTACAGCATCGGCCAATACAGGATATTTTTCATACCCTAATGTAGCGGAAAACAATACTGCTGTGATGATGTCTTCATATCTTGAAAACTTACTAAGTTTATATGAAACTTCAATAGAAAATTTAAGTTTAGAGTCCATATATTCTTTTGAAGGCACAAATTGCAGTGCCCCTGAGCCTGGAGTTATCTCAGAAAGCACAAGACAGAAGCTAATGGAGTGCTTTAAAGAGCGACCTTTTAGCGCCACAACATTTAATATGTATGGCGAATGCCCTTATAAGTTTTTCCTGGCAAGAGTTTTAAATCTTTCACCTCCGGATGAAGATGGTGAATATACTGCCCTTGCCAGAGGGACAGTTTTGCATAAAGTCCTCGAAAAATTTTTCAGAAATCACAGAGAAGGCCTTGAGGCCCAAAAATTAGAAGATTACAGTCAGGAAATAAAATCTCTTGTAGATGAAATCATGGAAAGCTCAGGCGTAAAGGGAAATTTCTTACACCCGTTATTGTTTGAAATAGAAAAGAATCAAATGGCAGAAAACATTGTAAAATACATTGCTTCTTATTTGAAACAGACAGGAGATTTTAAACCTGCTTTTTTTGAAATGGGTTTTGGATATAATCAAGAATTTGCTTTTGACTTTGCTCCAGATATTTTATTTTCTGGCAAGATCGATAGAATAGATGAGAATTCAGAAGGCAAGCTCATTATTTTTGATTATAAATCAGGTTCAACGCCCGATATCAAACAGATAGAAGAGGGTACAAATCTTCAAATGCCACTGTATATCATGGCGTGTGAGCAGTTACTTAGAAAACCCGTAGTTGGTGGAGCCTTTATTTCCCTTAAAAAAGGTGCCGTAGATAATATTCTGGTGAAAGATAAGAATTTGCCATTTGTATCAGGACGACGGAAAAAAGGGGTTTTAAGTCAAACACAGTGGGAAGAGCTAATGACTTCTGTTAAAAATACAATTAGGCAGTATGCAGACAACGTAAGATCAGCTCAATTTGCATTGCAGCCCAAAAAATGTCCCAAAACAGATTCCTTCGGAAGTTTTTGTGATTTTACCGCAATCTGCCCTTGGGAGGGGGAAGAGTAATGGAGTACACGAGGGAGCAGCAAAAGGCCATTGAAACAGTTGACCAAAATCTAGTTGTTACTGCCGGAGCAGGAGCAGGGAAGACAAGAGTTTTAGTTGCGCGTATTCTCCATATTTTAAAACAGGGTCTGGCTGATATAGATAAAATAGTAGCAATTACATATACAAATAAGGCGGCATTAGAGATAAGGGAAAGGCTTTTTAGAGAAATGACAAAGGAAAAAAACAATAGTACTATTTCAAAACACCTGAACAAATTAGGCATCGCATATATTGGCACAATCCACAGCTTTTGCTTCCGGCTCCTAAAGGAAAACCCAGTGGAAGCCGGCATTGATCCCGACGCAAAAATCCTGGAAGAATTTCGTGCAAATGCATGGCTAAAGGACAGCATAGAAAAAACGGTACTTGATAACCTTGAAAATACACTGGTGTTTCAACTGACGTCTGAACTTGGGTTTTCCAAATTGGTTAGAGAACTTTACAACACCATGAAAACCATGCAAAATCAGGGCATTGAGCCTACCTGTATTGAAAAAATGGCAGTAAGTGATCAAGAAAAAACTATTGCAATACTCATTAGCCAAGCTTTTAAAACTTATCAACTAAAAAAAGAGGAACAACTTTTTTTAGACTATGAGGATATTTTACAAAAAACCTTGCTTATGCTAAAAGAAAATCACCAAGTCCTTGAAGATTGCCGAAAAAGGTTTAAATTTATCATGGTTGATGAATATCAGGATTTAAACTTTGTCCAGGACGAGATTTTGCGGCTTTTAGGTGAAGGCACAAATCTTTTTGTTGTAGGTGATAAGAAACAATCCATCTACGGATTCCGTGGTGCCAGAGTGGAGCTTTTTGAAAAGCTCAAAGGAGATTTAGAAAGTCAAGGGAAAGCTATAGTCTTAAAGGATAATTTTCGTAGTGATGGGCGCATAATAGAATTTGTAAACCGCAGCTTTGAAAATTTAATGGAAGGCTATGAACCGATTTTAGCTCATAGGTGCGATACAATTGGCAACAATATTTCCTTTATCACATGGGAAAGCAGCGGCAAAATGGAAGAGCGAAGAAAGCTAGAGGGTGAATACATAGCCAGGAAAATCTTACAGATGATGACAGATGAGACCCTTTATATTTATGATAAAGATACCCAAGAGTACCGCAATCCCACTTTTCGCGATTTTGCTGTACTTTTTAGGAAAAAGACTCACCTTAAACATTATGTAAATGCATTTAAAAAATACAAGATTCCTTTTTATGTAGCAGATACCGGAAATCTTATGGAAAGCTTTGGGGTAAAGAATTTACTATATGCCCTAAAGGCCATTGAATTTCAGGACAATATTAATTTATACGGCACCCTTTCACATCTCTTTAATATAAGTGATGATTGTCTTGCAGAATTTGTACTAAGCGGAAATGAGTTGGCATCAGGGCTAAAAGAAGATATAGAATACGCCGGTGTTTCAGAAAACCTTGCTAAAGCCTTTCAATTAATCCGAAGGTGGTGTAAAATAAAAGAAAAGGATACTATTAGAGAACTTTCAGGAACAATAGTCGATGATACCGGACTTTTGCTTTCTTTAGCCCAAAAGGACCTTCTTGAGATAGAAAGTTTGCACAGGTTTTTGGATTTGTGCTGGCATTATGACCAGCAAGGCTATACTTTAAGAGAATTTCTAGAAGAGCTTGATTATTTTGGGGATGAGCAGCAAGAGGCAGCAGATGTTTCTGAAGAAGAAGACGTAGTTAAATTTATTACAATCCACTCTTCCAAGGGTTTAGAGTTTCCCATAGTTATTCTGGCAGACAGTGGTCAGAATATACCTTTTACTTCTTCGGATATCCTGTTTGACCCTGAAAAAGGATTAGCTTTTAGGAAAGACAAGGATAAATGGGAACAGCTCAAAGCATATTTAGAACAAAAGGAAGTAGAAGAAGCCAAAAGGCTGCTTTATGTGGCACTTACCAGAGCTAGGGACTATCTGGTGATTTCAGGGGAAATGGCATCTGAAAAAAAGGAAAGTTTCTTAAAATGGCTAAAACAAGAATTAACAGCTGTTCAAGAGGCACCTGTAGATGTAATTGAGCCATCAAAGTTAATAGAAGAGAAATTACCGGATTTTGAAAAAACCAAACAATACTGTGCAAACTTAATTCAACCTGGACGTATTCCTGTATTAAAGAGGTATTCTGTAACATCATTAGGAGAGTATGTAAGATGTCCTAAAAGATATTATTTTAACAATGTTTTAGGCATACCAGAAAGGGTTTTTTATGAAAATAAAGGTCCTATACTAAGACTTTCTGCCATTGAAAGAGGTACAATAGTTCATGAACTGATTGAAAAAATCCATAAAGACAAGATAAATGTAAATGAACCAGAGAAAATACTAGCTGCATTGGGATTTGATTTAGGGCTTGAAGATGCTAATATTATCCAAAAGTGCGTTCAAAATTATATTCAAAGCGACTTGCATAGTATTGCAGGAGAGGTTTTTTCTGAAATTCCCTTTACTTATTGTATTAATGATTGGTGCTTTTTAACCGGAAAAATTGATCAGCTGATTGTTGAAGATGATGGTGCAACGATTGTAGATTTTAAAACAAATACCAAAATGCGACCGGATATCTTTGAAGCATATCGGCTACAGGTTTTGGCATATGCGCTAGCTATTACAGAAATATATAATGTACAGCTTAAAAGGGTAATTATAGCATCACTTTTGGAAGGAAAATTTATTCAGGTGGATGCGACCGAATCCGTTCTTGTAGAATGTAAAAATCAAATTTTAAATATCATAGATAGAATAGAAAGTAGTATATTTAGAGACAAGGCACGAGACACAGCAACTTGTGATTTTTGTGCATATAAAAGCTTATTATGTAAATTATTATAATAAAGAAGGTGGTAAGCAAATTTATACATTAGAATAACTAAATAGGGAAACATATCATCAGGTTTTAAATAGTAACGTAAAAAACAAGCCTTTCTCACATATAATGTAACATAATTTGTTGTATAATTTTAATAGTGTAGCACATTATAGATAAAATGTGTTGTATTTCAAAAAATATTGTGGTATAATCACTTATTATTAGATACCTGGAGGTAGAATTATATGGAACTATTGTTAACTATAGTATACCTATTAATCTGTATAGGCCTAATTACTTTGGTATTGTTGCAGTCAGGCAAATCTGCCGGTTTGGGAACTATCGCCGGTGGAGTTGAAACCCTGTTTGGAAAGAAAAAAGGGATAGACGATAAACTGGCAAGGTATACACAAATCGTAGCTATGACTTTTCTTGCTATGTCTATAGTAATGATAGTTTTTTTACGTTAGATATTGAACTGGAGGGAATTACCAATGGAAAACCTGGTGATATGGGCTCCCATTATGGGAATTATAGCCTTAGCTTTTGCTTTTATGCTAGCAGTTAGGATAGCAAAGAGCCCTGCAGGCAATCAAAGGATGAAGGAAATATCCGATGCTATACATGAAGGAGCTATGGCTTTTCTTTTTCGTGAATACAAAATCTTATCTGTTTTTGTTATTGTCATGTTTATAGTGATAGGCAGGTTTATTAACTGGCCAACAGCAATAAGCTACATAATTGGAAGCATCGCTTCAATATTGGCCGGTTTTATAGGCATGAATGTGGCTACAAAGGCTAATGTGAGAACAGCCCATGCAGCTCGAGAAGGTCAAAGCAAGGCACTCAGCATTGCCTTTTCCGGTGGAGCAGTTATGGGAATGTCGGTGGCTGGCCTTGGCCTTTTGGGCATAGGTATTCTTTATTACTTATTTGGGAATCCTCAAGATGTTAAAAGCTTTGATGTGATAAACGGCTTTGCCTTAGGGGCCAGCTCTATAGCTCTTTTTGCAAGAGTTGGCGGTGGTATATATACAAAAGCTGCCGATGTGGGTGCGGATTTGGTAGGAAAAGTAGAGGCAGGTATACCTGAAGATGACCCGAGAAACCCGGCGGTTATTGCTGACAATGTAGGCGATAATGTAGGTGATGTCGCCGGCATGGGTGCTGACCTATTTGAGTCTTATGTAGGGTCTTTAGTTTCCGGTATGGCAATTGGAGCAGTAGCTGTATCATCAGTAACAGGACAGGCCTTTGGCATAAAAGGGGTTGTCTTCCCTCTTTTGATTGCAGCCATAGGTATTCTGAGTTCTATTATAGGTGCGCTTTTTGTAAATGCTTTTGGAGGGAACAATCCTCAAAAAGCCCTCAGCAATGGAACTTTTATAAGCGGAGCTCTAACGATAATTGGGGTTTATTTTCTAAGCAGAATTTTATTTAGTGAGATGAATCAGTTTTTTGCAACCACATCCGGCATCGTTGTTGGAATAATAATCGGATTAGTGACCGAATACTATACGTCTAACGAAAAAGCACCGGTAATCGGCATCGCTCAGTCTTCTCAGACAGGGCCTGCGACTAATATAATTTCAGGTCTTGCAGTTGGGATGAAATCAACGGCACTGCCTATTATATTTATTGCCATTGCTATTCTTATATCATATAAATTTTCTGGTCTATATGGCATTGCTCTTGCAGCCATAGGAATGCTTTCGACGACAGGCATGACAGTTGCTGTAGATGCTTACGGTCCTATTGCGGATAATGCTGGAGGTATTGCGGAAATGGCAGAACTTCCCCCTGAAGTTCGTGAGATTACCGATAGGCTGGACTCTGTGGGTAATACCACTGCGGCTATTGGAAAAGGATTTGCTATAGGCTCCGCAGCTCTCACAGCACTGGCTTTGTTTTCTGCCTATACCACAGCCGCCGGTTTAACTAAAGGTATAAATTTATTAAGAGCAGATGTCATTGTAGGCCTTTTTATAGGCGGCATGCTGCCATATCTGTTCTCGGCATTGACTATGGAAGCTGTGGGCAAGGCAGCCTTTCACATGATAGAAGAAGTGAGAAGACAGTTTAGAGAGATTCCCGGTATTATGGAAGAAAAGGCCAAACCCGATTATGCAAAATGTGTTGATATCAGCACAGGGGCAGCATTAAAACAGATGATAATTCCGGGATTGATGGCGGTTGTTGTACCGCTTGCCGTTGGTTTGATATTCGGTTCTGAAGCACTTGGGGGGCTTTTGGCAGGAGCTTTGGTAACGGGCGTAATGATTGCAATTCAAATGTCAAATGCCGGAGGAGCTTGGGACAATGCCAAAAAGTATATTGAAGCAGGACATTTTGGGGGTAAAGGTACTGCCACCCATGCAGCTGCTGTAGTTGGAGATACTGTAGGGGACCCCTTTAAAGATACATCAGGTCCCTCACTAAACATTTTGATAAAGTTAATGACAATTGTTGCATTGGTATTTGCACCGCTGTTTATATAGTTAAATTCTGTGCGAGAAATACTATATATGGATAAATTTTGCTGTAATTAGATTTTGATATTTTGATTGACAGATATATTTTCTTATAGTAAACTGTAGTTACAACTTAATAAATAAATGCCTCACTTTTCACAAGTGAGGTAGAGGCGCAATGCTTAACTCTCCTTTGTGTAGCTTGGGAGTGAAGCGATGCAACTTAGGAGAAGGAAGCGTTGCCGAAGCAAATAATATCCTCTCGTATTATTTGCTGGGCCTGCGGTTAATAGCTGCAGGACTGTCTCAATAAACTGTCCCGGTTTATTGAGGAGCGCTATCTCAATTGGGAAAAGTCGAGGAATTTGGGGATTTTGCTTATTAGACCCGAGTTCCGCTCGGGTCTTTTTATATTCTCAAGAAAGGGGAAAAAATTATGAACAAAAAGATATTATCATTTATTGCTATTGGATTATTGTTTATACTGTTTGTTGCAGGTTGTGGCTCAAACGCCAATTCATCGAGTCCACAAGGGCCAGAGGTGCAGGAAAAGGCTGAAGAAGAGGCATTTAGAGTGGGCCTTGAATGTGGTTATCCCCCCTTTAACTGGACTCAACTTGATGACTCAAACGGTGCGGTGCCCATAGAAGGCACACAGGAATATGCTGGGGGCTACGATGTAGAAATTGCGAAGAGAATTGCTGAAGGTTTAGGCAAAAAATTAGTTATAGTTAAAACCGAATGGACCGGGTTGCTCCCTGCACTAACGTCAGGTAAAATCGATGCAATAATTGCCGGCATGTCGCCTACGGAAGAACGCAAGCAGACCATAGACTTTTCGGATAACTACTACAAATCGGATTTAGTGATGGTGGTAAAACGGGGTGGAAAGTATGAAAATGCTACCTCATTAAAAGATTTTAATGGGGCAAGGATAACTGCCCAGCTCAATACATTTCACTATACGGTCATAGATCAAATTGAAGGCGTAGTTAAACAACCTGCAATGGATGACTTTCCTGCCATGAGGGTTGCCCTTGAATCAGATATGATCGATGGGTATGTTACGGAACGTCCGGAAGCTATAAGTGCAGAAGCTGCCAATCCCAACTTTAAAATGATAGAATTTACAGATGGATTTGTTACATCAGATGACGACACTGCAATTGCTGTGGGCCTTGCAAAAGGGAGCCCATTGCGCGAAAAAATAAATGAAATACTCGCGGGTATTTCTGAAGAAGAGAGAATACGGATCATGGATGAAGCAATAAGGAATCAACCGGCATCAGAGTAATTTTATAAAACCGGATGCACTTGCATTCGGTTTTATAATAAGCGCTTTTGCTGTATAAAGGAGGAAAGGGTATGAATTTTGAGTGGATAGTCAAAGTAATTACCAACTATTGGCCCATGTTTTTGCGCGGTGCAGGAATGACACTTTTCATATCGCTTTTAGGTACGATTTTTGGCTTTATCATTGGTTTAATTTCAGGTGTAATTCGCAGCATGCCCATGCCGGAATCGGGAATAAAAAAAGCCATATTAAAATTTGTAAATATAATACTTTCTATTTATGTTGAAGTATTTCGAGGCACGCCTATGATTGTTCAGGCAATGGTTATTTATTACGGTTCTGCACAGGTGCTTAACATAAACATGAATCGTTTAGCAGCAGCTTTGTTAATTGTATCTATTAATACTGGAGCTTACATGGCGGAAATTGTCCGCGGTGGGATAGTGTCTATAGATAAAGGGCAATTTGAGGCGGCTTATGCAGTTGGCATGAATCACATTCAAACCATGACAAATGTGGTACTGCCACAGGTAATAAGAAACATTCTGCCCGCAACAGGCAACGAGTTTGTTATAAATATCAAGGATACTTCTGTGCTTAACGTTATTTCCGTAACAGAACTTTTTTTCCAAACGAAAACTGTTGCTGGCAACAACTTTAGATTTTTTGAACCGTTTTTTGTTGCATGCGTGCTCTATTTTATCATGACATTTACCGTTACAAGAATCCTGCGCTTTGTGGAAAGGAAGTTAGACGGGCCGGAGAACTTTACGATGATTTATAATCCCATGCAAATATAATTGCTTTAATTATTGTAAAAATGGGCAGTTTAAATTTAGCCAACTCTTGAAAGTGAAAATCGAAAGGGAATGAGAAAACATGGAACGGGTATTAGAGATAGTACACTTGAAAAAGTCTTTCGGAACTCATGAGGTGTTAAAGGACATAAATTTCAATGTTAATAAGGGAGAAGTGGTGTGCATAATAGGGCCTTCTGGTTCTGGCAAGTCGACGCTCCTTCGCTGTATAAATCTTTTAGAAAAGCCTAGCGGTGGCAAGATTTTATACAAAGGCAAAAATATTTTAGAAGAAAATCACGATATCTATGCGTATCGCACAAAGCTCGGAATGGTATTTCAACAGTTTAATCTGTTTAACAATCACAATGTTTTAAGCAACTGCACTGTGGGCCAAATAAAAGTATTAAAAAGGTCTAAAAAAGAAGCGGAAGAAGTTGCTATGAAATACCTAAGAGTTGTGGGAATGGAGCAATACATTAACGCAAAGCCTAAACAGTTATCTGGCGGACAAAAACAACGGGTGGCAATAGCCAGGGCCCTTTCAATGGAGCCGGATGTCATGCTCTTTGATGAGCCAACGTCGGCCCTTGATCCGGAGCTTGTAGATGAAGTTTTAAGAGTTATGAAGAAACTTGCCCAAACGGGTCTTACTATGCTGATTGTAACCCATGAAATGGAATTTGCAAAAGAAGTGGCTGATAGAATTGTATTTATGGATAAGGGAATTATAGAAGAAGAAGGCAGTCCTGAGGAAATTTTTAACAATCCCAAAAAAGAGCGTACTAGGGACTTTCTAAGGAGAACTTTGAAATAAAATAATGTAGATTCTAACAAAGCGGTTTTAAATATTTGAAACCGCTTTTTTTTGTGCAATCAACATATCTGAAAACAGATTCAATATAAAATATTACAATTACAAGAAAAATGGTCAACTTATGCACAAAAGTGAATAAAAGCGAAAATAACGATGATTGACAGTAAAAAACTAAAATGGTAGTATGTAAGTAAAATTTAACAATTTATAATTATTAATATTTTAGTCATCATTGCCCTCAAAATACTTGAATAATCCAGCTGACAGTTGGAATTAAGTAAACACCTAATATGTTATTTTTTCCTATTAGTTTTAAGATTTCACTCGGCTCATAGACAGACAGAAATGTGCGATTTATGAGAAAGGGGGGGAAGCTTATAACTTAAAGGATATAACATAGGTGTATTTTAAAAATTTATTTGATTAGGGGGAAAAATGATGAAAAAAGGTTTTAAATTCTTAGCGTTAAGTCTTGCGTTAGTTTTGGTTTTTGTTGCATTGGTTGGCTGCGGTACGCAAAATTCACAAAATGAACAACAAGGGCAGCAGCAAGAAGAAAAAAGTCCAACATCCGAAGAGATTACGCTTGTGTATGCAGAAGTTAACCCGATAGATTCAATTGTTGGAAAAACTGCTGTGGCTTTTAAAGAAAAAGTAGAAGAACTTTCAAATGGCAAAATTAAGATTGATATACAAGCCGGCGGCGTCTTAGGTTCAGAAAATGACGTGCTTGACACAATGTTAGGCGGCGGTGGAACCATTGATATGTCTCGTATTTCTGCATTTTCCCTTACAAGCTATGGTGGAGAAAAATCAATGCTGCTTTCTATTCCATATACATTTGTTAATCGCGACCATTTTTGGAACTTTGCCACTTCTGATTTAGCTGAAGAATTCCTGCTTGAACCCCACGTAAACGGTAGTGGTGTTAGAGGCTTATTCTATGGGGAAGAAGGTTTCCGTCATTTCTTTACGAAAAAACCAATTAGTGGTTTACAAGATCTAAAAGGTATGAAACTTAGAGTATCAAATGATCCTATTATGACAGGTATGGTAGAAGGACTAGGTGCTATACCTACAGTTGTATCCTTTGGTGAACTTTATTCGGCGCTGCAAACAGGTGTAGTAGATGGTGCTGAACAGCCTATTGTCAACTATAAAGCCAATTCCTTCCATGAAGTTGCGCCCTACCTCATTCTTGATGGACATACCCTGGGAGCGATTCAGGTGATCATTACAGATGAAGCGTGGAATAAACTTACGGAAGAACAGCAGAACATCCTCATGGAAGCAGGTAAATATGCATCAGAATATAACAGACAGATCTCTGAAGAGACTGAAAATAAAGTTCTAGAAGAGTTAAAAGCAGAAGGCGTAACTGTCATAGAAGTTGATGATATTACTCCTTGGCAGGAAGCATGTAAAGATGTTATTTCTTCTGCCACAGCAAACTATAAAGATTTATATCAACAAATTCTTGACATGAAATAACTTTTGGACACTCTATTACGGTTGTTAAGGGCACAAAGGCTATACGCCTTTGTGCCCAAGACCTTCAAGGAGGAAAATCATGTCTAATTTTTTTAGTACCGTTGATAAATTCAAACCGGCATATGATATGGTATACAAGATTGTTCTTTTCATATGTAAATTACTTTTAATTGTTGATATTCTTATCGCAACAATGGTTGTAGCTGGACGATACATTTCTTTTATACCTTCTCCGGCATGGAGTGAAGAAATAATTTTAACTTGTATGGCATATATGGCAGTTCTTTCTGCTGCTCTAGCTATCAGGAGAAAAGCACACATTCGCATGACTGCATTTGATAAATACCTACCAGAAAAATTAGTGATATCTTTGGACATTATCTCAGACATTGCTGTCTTAGTACTGGCTGTAGTTATGGTAGTAGTTGGTTGGAAATATGCTGTCCAAATCGGATCAAAAGGAACTTATGTAAGCATGCCGACTGTTTCAAGATTTTGGATGTATTTGCCCATTCCTGTAGCAGGCGTAGCTATGCTAATTTTCCAGGTAGAGGTTTTATACAACAACGTAAAAAGATTTTTTGTAGATGAGGTGAGATAATGGGTACAGAAATTACGGCAATTTGGATATTGATAGGTAGTTTCCTCTTAATGATATTTCTAAGATTTCCTATTGCCTATGCAGTGGCTCTCTCATCCTTTTTTACTCTTAGGTATCTAGGCCTTCCCCTCGCAATAATAGCTCAGCAGATGGTGAAAGGTATTAGTTCTTATAGTCTTATGGCAGTACCTTTTTTTATTACAATGGGTGTTCTTATGGGGAAAGGTGGTATATCAGAAAAACTGATTGGCCTGGCGGATGCCTGTGTCGGCTGGATGCGTGGAGGCCTAGGTATGGTAAACGTGTTGGATTCATACTTTTTTGGAGGAATTTCAGGTTCAGCTGCTGCTGATACTGCGTCCCTAGGCAGTGTTTTAATTCCAATAATGGTAGACCAAGGTTACGATGCAGATTTTGCAACTGCCATTACGATTGCTTCATCTGTGGAAGGTATCTTGGTTCCGCCAAGTCATAATATGGTTATTTACGCCACTGTGGCAGGCGGTGTTTCCGTAGGCAGCCTTTTTCTGGCAGGTTATTTACCTGGTGCAGTACTTGCGGTTAGCTTAATGGTGGGTGTATATATACTTTCTGTTAAAAGAAATTACCCCAAGGGTGACAAGTTCAGCATAAAGAACTTACTTAAACATTTGGGTGAGTCCTTCTGGGCTCTTGCAACGGTTCTAATAGTCGTAGTCGGTGTTGTTAGCGGTATTTTTACGGCTACAGAATCGGCTGCTATCGCGGTTGTCTATAGTTTGATTGTCAGCCTATTTATATATAAAGGTGTTGACTTAAAGGGTGTTTGGCATGCTCTTGAAGAGTGCGTAGATACACTTTCCATTGTGCTCATTTTGATATCAACGTCTAGCATTTTTGGATACTTGTTGACGCGCTTGCACGTGCCGACTATTGCTGCAAATGCCATTATGAGCTTTTCCGATAACCCAATTGTTATAGCATTGCTTATAAACGTTATACTTTTAATTCTTGGAAGTATTATGGACATGGCTCCAATTATATTGATTACTACTCCTATCTTACTTCCCATTGCCACATCAATCGGCATTCACCCTGTTCAGTACGGTATTATGCTTATGTTAAACTGTGGAATAGGTCTTTTAACACCACCTGTGGGAGCTGTACTGTATATTGGCACAGCAATTTCCAAACTGCCGATGGAACGGGTTGTAAAAGCCACGTTGCCATTTTATTTATGTATGATAGCGGCTCTTTTACTTGTAACTTTTGTTCCGGCAATTAGTTTGTGGCTGCCATCGGTATTGATGTAAAGGGACTATGAGGTACAAGTTTAACTATGCAATAACTGCCCTGGATCTTTGGCAGTTATCCATGTACGGCATTTACAGTTCAATGATAGGGGTATGTAATATTATTTTTACAATAGCCATGTTGCTTTTGACGGCTAAGTTCTGGGGAAATGTAAATAGTTTTGTAAAAATACTACTCATATTCGGAATTGGTTTATTTCCCATTATTCAGCCTATAGCCATTTATGCTAGGGCAAAAAGGTATGTAGCGGCGATTCCGCATGATCTTGAAATATGTTTTGATGATAGTGGAATTTATATAAGAACAAAAAAACAAAGTCATATATTAAAATGGAATGAGATAAAAAGTATATCAAAAAGGCCAAATATGATTGTTATATACACAGTAGCTAACCGTGGTTATATATTGCCAAATAAAATACTAAAAGAGCAAAGAGAGGATTTTTACCGATATCTCATCTCAAAAGTTGACATGAGGTAGAATTAAACAGATTACATACAAATAGATTTTTGCAAAAGTGGCCATATCAGCTTTAGCGGTATGGCCTTTAACAAATAACGCAGAATTAAGAAGATAATGGCGGAAAATGACGATTGACAAGCGGTATACTAAAATGTTAGTATGTAAGTGGAAATTTTCAGCTTATTAAGTAAATATTAAGAAATATTAGAATACAGGTGGTCAAAATGAAAATTAACATTTCAGGGCTAAAAGACAAATCTTTTTGGCAAGACAAAGGTTACGTGTTGCCTAACTTTGACATTGAAAAAGTGAGGGAAAACACGCTAAAAGCCCCTATATGGCTTCACTTTGGAGCAGGCAACATATTTAGAGCATTTCCTGCAGCACTGCAGCAAACACTTCTTGACAATGGCCTTTCAGACAAAGGCATTATAGTCTGCGAATCCTATGATGAAGAAATCATAGAAAAGGCCTATACACCCTATGACAACTTAAGTTTAGTCATCACTTTAAAAGCTGATGGAAGCATGGACAAAAAAATAGTAGCTAGCATAGTCCATGCAATAGCCGCAAAAGGCAACATGGAAGAACTTGAAAAAATATTTACCTCTCCCACCCTTCAAATGGTAAGTTTCACCATAACAGAAAAAGGATATTCACTTATTGACTCCAGCGGAAACTATCATAAAGATATCTTAGAAGACCTGCATACAGTTTCCCAAAATCCAAAGACACTTATGGGAACTATAGCCTACCTATGCTACAAGAGATACCAAGCAGGTAAACTTCCCATTGCACTAGTAAGCATGGACAACTGCTCACACAACGGCTCAAAACTTTACAGCGCCATAAAAACTTTTGCCGACACTTGGGTAAAAAATGGTCTTGTTGACAAAGGTTTTGCAGACTACATAGCAAATCCCCAACTCGTATCATTCCCCTGGACCATGATAGACAAAATAACACCAAGGCCGTCGGAACAAGTAAAAAACATGCTAGTAGAAGATGGACTAGAAGATGTGGATATCATAAAAACAACCAAAAACACATATGTATCAGCTTTTGTAAATGCAGAAGAGACCCAATACCTAGTAATAGAAGACGTATTTCCAAACTCAAGGCCACCCCTAGAAAAGGCCGGAGTAATCTTTACCGATAGACAAACAGTAGACAAAGTAGAAAAAATGAAAGTAGGAACCTGTTTAAATCCACTCCATACAATCCTAGCAGTATACGGCTGCCTGCTGGGATACACCTCGATAGCAGAAGAAATGAAAGACAAACACCTAAAAACATTTATAGAAAAAACGGCCTATGAAGAAGGCCTTCCGGTGGTAGTAGACCCAGGCATAATAAAACCAGAAGACTTCATAAAAGAAGTAATAAACCAGCGCTTCCCGAACCCATTTGTGCCGGATACACCACAGAGGATTGCCTGTGATACATCACAAAAAATACCGGTGCGCTTTGGAGAAACCCTAAAAGCATACATTGCGTCTGGCAAAAGAGACATCTCGACACTAAAATATATACCGCTGTTTTTTGCAGGTTGGCTGAGATACCTTATGGGAATAGACGATGAAGGCAACCCCTTTACACCCAGTCCGGACCCGATGCTGGAGAAACTGCAGAGCCATGTAAAGGACATATCCCTTGGCGACCAAGGTCCTTTTACAGATGCATTAAAGCCCATATTATCAGACAGCAGCATATTTGGAGTAAACCTTTACGAATATAACCTGGCTTCAAAAGTAGAGAGTATGTTTGCCGAGCTTGTGGCAGGTAAAGGCGCTGTGAGGCAGACCCTTGAGAAGTATTTGA
>ENA-OWPA01000990-OWPA01000990.1-bioreactor-metagenome-genome-assembly--contig:-NODE-990-length-24168-cov-4.248516_pt1 | contig 24168 bp, 20 predicted proteins | sample MGYA00238139_ERZ651803 | MGnify/ENA primary metagenome ERZ651803 (study PRJEB26909, sample SAMN07631231) | bioreactor metagenome | isolation source: Switchgrass digestor | place: USA: Dartmouth... | reverse complement strand
GAAATTGGCAGACGCACTGGACTCAAAATCCAGCGGTAGCAATACCATGTCGGTTCGAGTCCGACCTTCGGCACCAAGACTTTCGGGAATTTCTCGAAAGTCTTTTATTTTTGTGTAGACACTTTTTTACCCCATTTATATTATCCTTCGCAGCTTGTAGTATAGTCGTGAATGATATAGATAAAGTATTTCATAAAGTCTAACAAAATAATTTTGCTGGTGAGATTGGGTCAGCAATATCTCTTGTGTGTAAGTCTATCAGAAATGATTGTTTAAGTGGTTTTATCCCATCCTTTGATATCTCGTTTTTCCTTTGCTTAATATCAGAGATTTTACTGTCGTTACATAAAGATTACCCCCCTATGTCAAAAACTCCTTTGATTTCTTTATTCCTTCCGGTATAGTAAGTACAACAAATACAGCAAAGGGTTTTATTTTGCCTCTTACTAATTTATCACTGCCATAGCCTTTGTTCTGTGAGGCTTTAATTGGATGCAGGTAATGAAAGCTTCGTAGGATGAGGGTACAAGTCGGTTATTATAAAATAATATCAATTATAATTCTTGACAAAATAATTCGTAAAAATAGGAAGTTTATGTGAGGTATGTTATAATTATCTATAAGGGTATTTTAAAGGAAGAGATGGGGCTAATAATACCGGAAGGGCTTGTGATAATCTTATGTTTGAACAGGATTACCTGATGAGAATAATAAAGGATTTGGTAAGGGCTTTGGCAAAAATCCTTCTAAACAAAGATACCGTTGCTTATGAATTATCGGATGAGAGTAACTACACACATACTGATCATTTACATATAAAATTACTCGAATTGATAAAGCAAGGCAACATAAATGAAGCTGAGAATCTATTATTTGAAGAGCTGGATACTAAAAATAAAAAGTACATTGAGCTGGCTTTGGACTTTTACAACAGATTGAGCAATCTTGAGGATGATTTTTTAGAAAGAAGTAATTTTTCCAGAGAAGAAATAGAGCAAGGTTTAAAAGCTATTGCCAAAGAAATGGGAGTATTACTATAACTATATTAAATGTCTGAACATGCGTAAACTGATTATATGAACTTAAACAGTGGTGGGGCATTGCCAATCGATACCACCGTCGTTTTGCATTTACAGACCAGATATGGAAATCTCCAAATAAATCCCCCTATGCAAACCGATAAGCATAGTGCCAATGGTGCAGCAAGGCAAACTCCATATGTTTTGAGGGCAGCTGCATGCACCATTAGGGCAGCTTTTGCTCTATTGGCAAAACCATAAGTAAAACATTAAAAGGCACAGAATAAAGCTCCTAACAGGACGCAAGTATTGATTTATAAATATACGCAAAAAGCGAAAGGAACGGTGCTAAACATTATTGCTTTTATGTAACCATTATTAATTACGGTTTGAACATGAAGGGAATGTGTACAAGTGAAAAATCATGAAGGAGTGGCATAAATGAGACGCATAGTTAAAGTATACAGGAATCTGCTTGGCATAATGTATTCGGAACGCCCATTCATCATCTTTTTGACTATTGTGACTGCGATGCTCTCCGGTGCATCAAATCCCATCTTTGTTTGGGTAAACAGACAGGTGCTCAATCTGGGCATGGATGTTGCTGCGGGGAAGATTGCATTTTCGGAATATATGCCTTATCTGGTGCTGTTTGTTGCCTGTGCATTGCTGCCACAGTTGTTCAGCATGCTTCTATGGACATACATTGATCCGGCCTGTGAGCTGATCCTGCGCACTGCTTATAAGGGCAGGATGATGCAAAAGCTCAAAAGAATGCGCTATGAACATCTGGAAAGCCAGGCTTCCATGGAGATCATCGACAAGGCATATGATCGCGCCGAAATAGCGGCACAGCACTTGTTTCCGAAGTACATGTGCAATGCGATTACTTCCTTCGTTGCAGTGGCTGGTATACTATATCAGTTTGGCGTAGTGCGTTGGTGGCTGCCCATCACCCTTATTGCGCCCTTCGTGCTGGAAACATATCTGTCGTATATAAATCATTTCAACATCTACGAAGAGATGGAAACATATTGGAAAAGAGAACGGGAATATGAAATTCTGGGCGATATGCTGAAATCCAGGGAATATGTGAAGGAAAACCGGTTATTCGGGTCATCGGATTTTCTGATCAATACATATAAATCACGCCTGAATGGGCGTAACCGGGAATACGAGAGATATTACTTCATGTATCTGAAAAAGCATTTCACCAGCCAGAACATCTCCAGGTTTGCACAAATCGGGAATGTACTGCTGCTGCTCTGGATTTACTCCCAGGGTGGAATTGACATCGGTCAGCTTATTGCGCTCACATTGTCGATTTTTACATCCCTATGGAATAGCTTGCGTGAGTATACATATATCTTTCAGGGGACTGGGTATCACATAAAAGCGTTTGAATATTACGAAAAATATTTCAACCTCAGTGAGGACAGCTATGGCAAGATGGACGAAATGCCGGAGGATACTTCCATCGAATTTGACAACGTATGCTTTACATACCCCGGCACCGATAAGCAGATTCTACATAATTTGAGCTTTACCATAAAAAGCGGCGAGAAGGTTTCCATCGTCGGAGAGAATGGTGAGGGTAAAACCACCATGGTTAAACTGCTGCTTGGATTGTTCCAACCGGACAGCGGACAAATTCGAGTGGGTGGCCGGCCGCTTTCCGACTATTCGCAGTCGGTAAGGGAAAGGCTGTTCGGTCCGGTGTTTCAGGATTTTGCCAAATACAGCATTTCGTTGAATGAAAATATCGGTGTGGGCGATATGGACAAGATAAATGACAAATTTGCAATTGATGCCGCCATGAAGAAGGCTAAGGTGGATGTATTTGCCAGCAAACTGGCTGAGGGCGGTGATACGCTCTTGGGGCGTGACTTTGAGGGTGGTGTGGACATCTCCGGTGGGCAGTGGCAGCGTGTTGCAATTGCCCGGGCCTTCATGGGGGACAAGCCGATTTTGATTCTCGACGAGCCAACCAGCCAGCTGGATCCGATGGCTGAGAGCGAGCTCTACTCTGAATTTGCCGAAATGTCTGCCGGTAAGACGGCTATCTTCATCACTCACCGTCTTGGATCGACGATGATCACCGAGCGCATCCTGGTGATATCCGGTGGCAAGGTTGTTCAAAGCGGCTCTCATGCAGAACTTATGGCACAGGGTGGATTGTATGCCGACATGTTCAACTCGCAGAAACAGTGGTATGTGAAAAACGGAGAGGTGGCATAAAATGATTGACAGAACTACAAGACTCGAACAGAATATTGAACATGAGAATAAACCATCCATTAAACATCTTTTTCGACTATGGGTGTTTGTTTTCTCCTCAACAAAGGTAATCAGCAGCATCTATTTGGGACTGTTCATCGTGCTTTCGTTCCTCAGGCCGACACTGGCTTTCTTGTGGGGAAAATATATCACAACAGTCAAAGGCTACACGAAAGGGCATAATCTGCTACCGGCAGTTTTCTTACTGATTGGTTATTTCATTATCAGCTTTGCTGCTGATCTGATAGAGAGTTATATGGCGGCCAACGGTGACGGGGACTTGGAACAGCTCGACCTGGTACAGGCAAACCGCCAACAGGAGCTGATGCACTCAAAGATGTTCAAAAAGCTAAGCCGCGTTTCTTCCGAGTACTTCGAAATCGCCAAATTAAACGATAAGACCGAGCAGGTGTTCAATTTTGCCGGTGATGGCTGGGGTGGAGTAAACCGGCAGGTGATGCTGAACAGCTATATTGTGATTGCCAAAATTGTATCGGTGTTGTCCATAGCGGCATCGCTGTTTGTTTTCAACCCGTGGTTGTGCCTTATCGTATTGATTGCACCGCTTCCAACACTGTGGACTACAACGATTGGTGAAAAGCTGCGTTTTAAATTCGTAAGGAAAAACACAAAGCTGGTGCGCAGGATCGATTATTTTCAGAGCTTGATGCTGTCGTCTGCCAGCAAGGAAATGAAGACGCTTGGGCTGTATGACTTTTTCTATAATAAATGGAAAACACATGCTGACGAATATACTATGAAGGAGAAAAAGCTGATCCGCAATCAGACAGCAATCGAGATGGCAAACAGCTTCTTGGTGAACTCAGCCAACGTAGGAAGCATGGTGTTTGCTATAACATTGTTTACCACAGGACAATTGTCTCTGGGTGAATTAGGTGCTGCTATATCGCTGGTAGGTACGCTTATGAATGACTCAAGTCAACTGCTTTCAAGCATTGCGTCATTCTTATCCAAAAAGAACAACGCCGCACAGTTCTTTGACTTGATGGACCTGCCGGAGCAAAAGGATGAAGGCAAAGCGATGGGAACCTTCGATGTGCTGAGGGCAAAGGGATTGAAATATCGTTATCCTCTGACCGGCCGATATGTGCTGAATGGTATCGACCTTACCATCAAAAAAGGAGAAAAGGTGGCGTTTGTCGGTGAAAACGGCGAGGGCAAGACCACGTTTGTAAAGCTTATCACCGGACTCATCCAGCCGTCGGATGGTGAATTGACGATCAATGGAACATCCGCAGGGGAGCTGAATCCTATTGATCGCTACAGGAATCAGAGCACAGTAATGCAGAACCCATCGCGATACTTCACATTTACGGTAAGAGACAATGTGTATCTGGGCGACACAATGAGGGCGCGCGACGAGGGTGCAATTGATGCAGCGCTGAAGTTTGCTGGCTTTGAGGGACAAGATGGTGATGAGATGTTGGGCAAGGATATCGGTGGTATCGATCTGTCCGGTGGACAGTGGCAGAAACTCGCCATCGCGCGCGCAGCATACCGGAATCGTGACTTCATCATTCTCGACGAACCGACCAGCAACTTAGACCCATTAGCCGAAGCAGAGGTGTTTCAAAAGTACATTGAATTGGCTGAGGACAAGACAGTCATCTTTGTCACCCATCGTATTTCCGTGGCAGCTCTGGCTGACCGCATTGTGGTGTTCAAGGGAGGAAAAGTCCTGCAGGATGGCACGCACGAAGAGCTGATTGCGCAGGACGGTGAATATTCGCGCTTATATAAAGAGCAAGCAAAGTGGTATAACCGCTAAGGACTTATACATAATAAAGAATTTCAGAGTTATATAAAATCAGTTTGAATTCAACTAATCGGGATGGATGATTGCTGTTCCGAAAGGATTTAAAGCACATAACAATCAATACATCCATTATTAGCTGAATTCATTCCTGAACTATATAGAGAAGTAATTTATGTATAATACATGTAAAATGCTTGTAGTTATATTCTTACATATTATATAATCGAATAAGCAATCAATCGTAATACATTATGAAGAATACTAAAATTAAAGGGGAAATTATTTTGGACAAGAAAAAAGCATTATACATTGTTCCAATGGTTGTAGGACTTTTACTGATAATATTTGCACCTATGCTTGGAAATAATGTTGAATTACACTCAATATATGAAGATGCTACACGCTCATATTTCACCTATATTGCATATACAATAGCATTTTCAATTTTTGGATTGGCTATTTTCCTTTCAGGAGTTATAGGATACTATATGGGCAGCAGGAATCAATAATTTAAGTACATAAGATAGGGTATATTTTTTCATTATGATCATGCTGCATAATATTTTTTAATTGAAATAGGAGATAAATCCAGTGGATATAGATGAAAGAGTGGAGCTTCAAGCTATAACATAAAAATAGATGATATTTTTTCAAAGGAAAGAGATTTGATTGCCAAACACCTTTCGGATATTCATGTTGGACAGTATTATTGAAGCATAGATACTATGGAATATTCTTTAAATCCACATTAAGGGAACTTGATAAGTTCCCTTTAAAAATCCCATCTTGCCAACACATATCCAAGCAGTGCCAAACTCAGTACATGGAGCATTTTTTATAGATTCTTCGTATGTCAAAAACTCAAAGGCCAGCGCAGTAAAAGCAATAACCTTTACCTGATATTGAGCATAGAATAGAATATGTTGCATGTTAGTGGAAGGGAGAGTAAGCTATATGCAAATATTCTATACGGTACGTACCGGCGATACTTTAAGCAATATAGCGGCACGTTGGTTTATACCCCTGCAGTCCTTAATTGCAGCCAATAATCTTTCACCACCGTATTTAATTTATCCCGGACAGCAGTTGTCCATGCCTCCCGGAGTATCTACATATGTTGTAAGGCCAGGTGATTCCATATACTCAATATCGATAAAATATGGAATACCTATGGATAAGATTATTCAGGACAATGGTATTGAGCCGCCTTATGTCATCATGCCCGGTACGGTATTGACGGTTTCGGAAGGCGTGCCTTTTTATGTGGTCAGACCCGGAGACACTCTGTATAATATAGCATCGAGATATAATGTGACTGTAAACGGGCAGCCGAGACCGGATATGATCATAGCCGAAAACCCAGGACTCACACCGAATATAACACCTGGTATGAGGCTTTTAATACCGTATCCACCGGCTGGAGGAACCGGGCGCATAGCAGCCATTATAGATGACGGTATTAACAGCTTCATTCAGATTTTTGATCCGGTCACTGAAAGCAGATATGAAATTCTTGTTGACAGGGGAGACAGAAATTCAAGGATTTTTTGGTCTCCGCGCCAGGATAGGATAGCATATATAGATAGCAGAGGAATTATATCGGTTATTGATGTCTCAACAAGACGCATTGCACGAATTGATCAGATATCTTTCCCCGCATTTGTCGACTGGTCCATGGATGGTAGATTGTTGGTTTATTCTACCGGGAGAGTAATAAGGATTTATAATGTCGTGAATCATACATTTTATGCAATTCGGCGTGCCGGTGCTTCCTATGTCCAATGGTTTCCCAACGGCAGGGAACTGCTGTTTGAGGCAAAGGATTCTTCCGGCTTAAGCCAGCTTTACAGGATTGATGCTGATGGCGGAAATGAAAGGCGTATTACCAATAACGCCAATGGACCATTGAATGATGTGAGATTATCTCCGAATGGAGCTTTTGTTCTATATACCACCCCTGGGGCAAGCATATCGGAGATATATATCATGGATCTGGCTACAGGAGAATTGAGCAAGATACCGGGAGGACCGGAAGCGAAAAACTACTATCCGACTTGGTCTCCTGACTCTGCAAAAATAGCATACAGCTCAACTCAGTTTATCAACGGCAGATATTACTCCCTTATCCGGGTATCGGATGTGAAAGGGGAAAGGGATGCCACTGTGGCTATAGCAAGCTGCTATGCGACTCCTGTCACATGGTCGCCTGACAGCAGGAAAATAGCTTATATGTCGGGCTGCAGAGAAGATGTTCCTCCTGTGGAAGTGTGGAGTATAGATTTGGAAAGGCCAGTTCCTATAAGCATTTTGGATGGATTCTTATTTTATGATATTGATTGGGCTCCCACAAGATGAGTAGGAGATTGACATAAAACCAACCGGGAGATTATTGCAATATCAGTATTTACAACACAGTCGGTAAAACACCTGTAATCAATACAACAGGATCTAATAAAATATGTGCTTATGAATGGAATCTACCATGAAGCTTTAGCAGCCATGGTAGATGTTTTTTTTGATGGTGCGGATAACATAATATGATGTATAATAGTATCATAACTGATTATTTAATACACTTTTTGAGTCTGCATGGCAGGTTTGGTGCAATGCAAAAGCAAAAGGAGGATATGCAATATGGATACCAGGCCGGTAACAGTTTTTGAACCAGGATTAGGGGGTTCGGCAAATTATCGCATACCATCACTCATCTCAACCAAAAAGGGAACCCTAATAGCAGCAATCGATGCCAGGAGGGACGAACCCGGAGACAACCCAAACAATATTGATAAAGTTATAAGACGCAGCACTGACAACGGAGAGACCTGGGGCGATATACAGCTTCTTGTGGATTATCCCGGAAGAGGAAGAAAGGAAGGATCTGCAGCTATTGACCCTGCTATGCTGGAAGATAAGGAGACCGGCACCATATGGATGATATATTGCCATACTCCGGGAGGTATCGGCCTTTGGAACTCCAGTCCGGGAACCGGTTTTGACTCCAATGGTTACAGGCTTCTGTACGACGAATCTGGCAACATTTATACCCTGAGAGAAGAGGGAGAAGTATTCGATGCATCCGGAAAAAAGACGGACATGGTGGTTGATAGAGGTGGCAATGTTTATATAGGTAATGATAAAATAGGAAATATATATCTGGACAGGGGACCTCTTTTAGAGGCGAGAACTTCATTCCTTCAGGCTATTTACAGCAAGGATGACGGGCTGTCATGGTCAGAACCTATTGAACTGAATCCTCAGGTGAAAGAACCTTGGATGAGGTTTATTGGGGCAGGGCCTGGAATAGGAATACAGCTTACTTCACCCAGATATAAAGGGAGAATCGTATTTCCCATATATTACTCAAACAACCCGGATAACGGTGAGCCAAGGATGTCATGCTGCTTGATTTATAGTGACGATCATGGGACGACATGGAAAAGAGGCAAATCCCCCAATGACGGACGAGTATGGGAAGGCAGCATATTGGACTCCAGGACGCTTAGCATCAGAGAAGCCGAACTTACAGAGTCCCAGGTGGTGGAGCTTGACAATGGAGACCTTTTGTATTTTATGAGAAATCACAGCAGCAAAAGGAGGACAGCCTTTGCATATAGCAGGGACGGTGGAGAAACATGGGGAGAAGTAGACTTCTTTGATGACTTTGCCGACCCCATATGCCAATCCACAGTGATTAAGTAGCCTGACATTGGAGAGGGGAAGGAACGCTTGATATTTGCAAACCCCTGCCATGAAACCCAGCGAATAAACGGGACCGTTAGGCTGAGTGAGGACGGTGGAAAGACCTGGCCATATTCAAAAGTCATTGACGAGGGCAATTATATGTACTCATGCCTTACCGTGCTTCCAACATATGAAATCGGTTTGTTATATGAAGGAAGAGATGATAAAATACGTTTTGTAAAGTTTACACTCGATTGGATAAAGAGCAAATATTGATTTACTACAGATAAAGGGGAATAGTCAATGGACTCTAAAAACAAGATAGAAGTTAGTATTTATGGAAACAGGTACACTCTGGTAGGAGCAGAACCCAAGGGATACCTGGAAGAAATTGCCCAATACATAGACAAAAAAATGGACGAGGCAGCACAGTCATGTAAAAATAAAGGAACATCAATGATTGCTGTTTTGGCAGCATTAAACGTTGCAGATGAGTATCATAAAAATTTGGAAGAGCTGAAAAAGCTTAAGCAGGAGCTTGTGGAAAAAGGAAAGCTCCTGGAATCCCGGGAAAAACAGGTGGGGCATTATGAGAGAGAATATGGGAAATTGATGTCGGAGATTAAAACCCTGAAAGCAGACATCAGCAGCCGGGAGCAGTCATTTCATAAAAAGGTGGAAGAGCTGAGGGACGAATATGCCCAGAAAGAGAAGAAGCTCCTTGCGGAAAATAAAAAACTGTTTGATGAGTTTGAACGGTTTAGGAAAGACTCCAGCCAAAAAGAGCAAAAGCATCTGCAAGATATTGAAAACTTAAATTACGCCCTGGAAAGCACTAAGGAAAAACTGCAGACAGAAGTGGAAAGCTTGAAAGCAGAGCTGAAGGAAAAGGATAAACAGCTGACGGAAATGGAGAGCCTGAGAGCAGAGCTGCAAGAAAAGGATAAACAGCTTTCGGAGATGGAAAGCTTGAAGGCAGAACTGCAGGAAAAGAATCAGCAGCTTTCTGAAATGGAAAACCTGAGGGCAGAACTGCAGGAGAAAGATAAACAGCTGTTGGAGATGGAAAACCTGAGAGCAGAACTGCAGGAAAAAGAAGAGCAGCTATTAGAGATGGAAAACCTGAGAGCGGAGCTGCAAGAAAAAGATAAACAGCTGTTGGAGATGGAAAGCTTGAGGGCAGAGCTGCAGGAAAAGGATAAACAGCTATCTGAAATGGAAAATCTGAGGACAGCACTGCAGGAAAAGGATAAGCAGCTATCAGAAATGGAGAACCTGAGGGCAGAACTGCAGGAAAAGGATGAGCAGCTGTTGGAAATGGAGATTATGAGGTTGGAACTGCAGGAAAAAGATAAGCAACTTTCGGAAGTGCACAACCTGAGGGCAGAGCTGCAAGAAAAAGATAAACAGCTATCTGAAATGGAAAATCTGACGGCAGCATTGCAGGAAAAGGATAAACTGCTTTCTGAGAGTGAAAGCTCGAAAAGGGATTTGCAGGACAGCATCCGAGAGCTGCTGGACGAAAACTCCAGCCTTAAGGAAAAGATTGAAGAGCTTAAAGATAACAGCGACTTGAATTCCGAATTACAGCAAAAGCTGGATATTATCATGAAGGAAAATGAGAATCTTAAAGCTGAGCTTAATATGAGAAATCAGGTTTCCGGTGAGTTGGCAGAAGAGATTGCGCACTTAAAATCTGAAATCGAAGAAAGGGAAAAGGAGCAGGCAAAAGAGGTTGAACGATTGACGAAAGAAGCCCTGGATAGGGAGGAGCAGTACAAGGCAAGCATAAGGGAGCTGGAATCCCTATTCAAGCAAAAAGAAGAAGATCTTCTGACAGCTAATGAGCAGGCTAGAAAAGAATATGCGGAGAAAGAAAGAGTATACCGTATTGAAATAGAAAAGCTGCAGCTTGCGCTGGAAGACAAAGAAAACGAGCTTAACGAATTTATCAGGACTTTTGATGAAAAATAAAAAAGCCGTAGAGCTTGTGCTATTTTAGCACAAGCTCTACAGGACAATGATCCGAGCCTAATATGTCAGAATGTATTATCGCGTCCAAAAGCTTGTCCTTAAGCCTTTCAGATACGCAAAAGTAGTCAATGCGCCATCCTGCATTTTTTGCTCTGGCATTAAACATGTAGGACCACCAGGTATATGCTCCTGTCTTTTCAGGATAGAAGTAACGATATGTATCGATGAACCCGGCATTCAATAGCTCGGTGAATTTACCCCTCTCCTCATCGGTAAAGCCGGCATTTCTACGGTTGGATGACGGGTTTTTAAGATCTATCTCTTTATGGGCAACGTTCAAATCGCCACAGACTATTACAGGCTTTTTAGCATCCAAATGTTTCAGATAGTTTCTGAAATCATCCTCCCATTTCATTCTGTAGTCCAGCCGCTCCAACTCCCTCTTTGCGTTTGGAGTATAAACATTGACAAGATAATATTCCTCAAACTCAAGGGTAATTACTCTCCCTTCCTGGTCATGTTCATCAATATTTATACCATAAGCAACAGAGATAGGTTTAATGCGGGAGAAAACAGCTGTACCCGAATATCCCTTTTTTTGGGCGTAATTCCAATACTGGTGGTATCCTTCCGGATTGAACTGAATCTGGCCTTCCTGCAGCTTGGTTTCCTGTATGCAGAAAACATCGGCATCTGCGCTATTAAAAAAATCAAGGAAGCCTTTTTCCATACAAGCTCTAAGTCCGTTTACATTCCATGAAATAAATCTTGGCATTTTGTCCTCCGCTAAAATATGAAAAATTCAAATGCTTTTAAGAATGCTTTCTGGTCTCACCATCTGCTGCTTTTGCTTTTTGCCTTTTTGGAGCTGATTTTGTTGACTATTACCAAAATCAAAATCGCTGCGACAATGGCGACCAAAATATACCTTACTTTATACACCTGCTCCATAGCAGCCAGAAATGTATCGAATATATCCTTCTCCATCACTGTTGCGTTGGAAATAAGGTTGGTTTCGGTTATCGTTTTGCCATCCACTGTGAAGATAGCTTTACCTACAACCTGGCCTTGTGTAATTGGACCTAAGAGCTTAACTTCATCTTCGCCATTTTTAGTATCGGCAAGAAGCTCAGGGTCCCATTGCATGGTCATCTCTATTTTTGAGATATCATCTGTCAGCAGTATGTCAGAATATCCGGTTTCGGCCGATACATCAAGGCTGACCACTTGCTTTCTGTATTTTTTCCCGACATTTACGCTTCCTAAAATTTGCCCTTTTTCAAACAATGTGTGTTCTTTAAAGCTATTAAACCCGTATTCGAACAAAGCTGTAGTATCCAGCCACCTGGACTCCTCATCGGGTTCTTTCATGACGACGGCAATTAAATCCATACCGCTTTTTGAAGCGGAAGCTGCCAGGCAAAAACCGGAATAGGAAGTATGGCCGGTTTTGATACCGGTAGCAAACTGGTAGTAATATTTACCATATTGATTTACCAGCTCATTTCTGTTCACCCAGAGCCTGTGCTCCCCGTCAGGAGCGGTGGTTTCCAGCACCCTGGTTTTAACAATCTCATTGAAAAGGTCATACTTCATCGCTTCTCTGGAAAACAGAGCTATGTCATAAGCTGAAGTATAATGGTTTTCATCATGATATCCGTCAGGGTTGACAAAATGAGTATCCTTTGCACCCAGTTCCGCTGCCTTTTTGTTCATCATATCAGCAAAATAGCTCAATGACTCCTGAATCCCCATAGAGGCATCCCCTGATTTTTTCCTGGCTACGGTGACAGCAGCGGTATAAGCAGCATCATTGCCGGAGGGAAGCAAAAGCGCCCACATGAGGTCCCGAGCCGACATGGTTTCACCTATTTTTAATCCCGACGCACTGGAATCCAATCCTATATGCTTGATCTCATCCCCTACGGTTACAGTGTCATCAAGATCTAGATTTTCCAATACTAATATGGCGGTAAGTATTTTAGTAGTGCTTGCAGGATAAATCTGCTTATGTAATTCTTTTTCATATAGAACTTTTCCTGATTTGGCTTCCATAAGTACAGCACTTTCAGCTTTTAACTCCGGAGCTGTGGAAGCTTTTGCAATTAACGGGTTAAACTGAAATAGAACAACGATTGCCAGAACTAAAGTTAAAACTCGCTTCATCTTTTGATCTCTCCTGTGCATAGTATATTTTATTGCATTTGTCTTGCTGAGCCGGGTAAATGCCAATGGGAAGTCGGCCTGCCGGTTAGCAATAAGTTGTTTTATTGCTAACAACCTTCATTATATCACATAAACTTGCATTATGAATTTCCAATTTGTTTTAAATAATCACTGATTCCTGATTTAATGGCATTTTAGCTCCCAAATTTTCAAAAAAGCTTCTATGTTTCCTTCCATCCGTAGTCCATATGGACAGAGAGATCATATAGCTGACAAATTTCAGAAAAATTTGGACATAAAAACTGCGCTCTTTTTAAATAATATAATATATAAACATTTTTGAACATAAAATTTTAAATGACAGGAGACAAGGATATGGACATAAACATGATCAATAGTTTTCCAAAAACATTTCCACCTCAAAAACAGGATAAACAGCCGGGTATAGAAAGTCAGATGAATCCGCGGCCTGTGTTTGAAGATCCAAACTACAGGCCGTCGGTAAAGCTCCATGGGAAAACTGCCATAATCACAGGAGGTGACAGCGGAATCGGAAGGGCCGTTTCAATAGCCTTTGCCAGTGAGGGAGCCGATGTTGCCATAATTTATCTGGATGAGCACAGTGATGCTGAAGAGACTAAGATGCATATTGAAAAAAGAGGAAGAAAGTGCCTGCTGATACCCGGAGATATCGGAGATGAACGCTTTTGCATGCAGGCGGTGCAAAAAGTCATCGGAGAGTTTGGCAAAATCGACGTGATAGTGAACAATGCTGCTGAGCAGCATCCGCAAAACAGTATAGAGGATATCACTGCGGAGCAGCTGGAAAGGACATTCAGGACCAATGTATTTGGAGTTTTTTATCTTACAAAGGCTGCCATGCATTATTTAAAGGAAGGAGCATCCATAATAAACACTACATCGGTTACTGCCTACGCCGGGAATGAAAGGCTGCTGGACTATTCCAGCACCAAAGGGGCTTTGACGACCTTCACCCGATCCCTGGCCTTGCAGCTGGCATCCAGAAATATAAGGGTCAATGCCGTTGCACCGGGTCCGATTTGGACTCCCCTTATAACTTCTTCAGCTTCTTCGGAGCAGGAGGTGACAGAGTTCGGTGCAAATACTCCCATGGGCAGGGCAGGTCAGCCGGTAGAACTAGCCCAAGCATATGTTTATCTCGCTTCCGACGATTCATCCTACATGACCGGGCAGACAATTCACATAAACGGCGGAAAAATAGTAATCGGTTAGCTGGCTTATTCATTCTTTCAGGCTGTTATCAATTTATGAAAAAATTTCATAGCATTAAAATTCTTTTAATACAAAGAATTTTATATAGGTGGCAAAGTTATTGCGTTATTATTTGAAATAATTGCAATAATATGCAATATATACCTGATTAGCGTACAGAAAATGTACAGAATTGAAAACTGATGAAAGGATGAAGAGAATGAAAGCTGTTATCATGGCAGGCGGGGAAGGTACAAGACTCAGGCCGTTAACTTGCAGTAGGCCGAAGCCAATGGTTCCGGTTGCAAACAAGCCTGTTATGGAGCATATCATCGAACTTTTAAAAAAACACAACCTTACTGAAATAGCCGTAACTCTTCAATACATGCCGGATATAATTAAAGAATATTTCAATGATGGTAAGGAACTGGGGGTGGATATGAGATATTATGTAGAAAATACACCCCTGGGGACAGCAGGCAGTGTAAAAAATGCGGAAGATTTTCTTGATGATACATTTATTGTAATTAGTGGAGATGCCTTGACAGACATTGATTTGTCGGAAGTGATAGATTTTCATAATAAAAAAGGCTCAATGGCTACCTTGGTGCTTAAGAAGGTCGATATCCCGCTGGAATACGGTGTGGTGGTAACGGATGATGACGGCAGAATTGTGCGTTTTCTGGAGAAGCCCAGCTGGGGAGAGGTATTCAGCGATACTGCCAATACGGGAATATATGTGCTTTCACCGGAAGTGCTGAGTTATTTTAAGAAAAATGAAATGTTTGATTTCAGCAAAGACCTTTTTCCCATATTGCTTAAGGAAAACAAGCCCATGTATGGCTTTATTGCCGATGGCTACTGGTGCGATATAGGGGATTTGGCGGCATATAGGCAGGCTAATTTTGATGTTTTGGACGGCAAGGTAAAAGTAAATATTTCCGGTAAGCAGATCAGCAAAGGCATATGGGTGGACGAGGGTGCGGAAATAGATGAGACAGCGACAATAGAAGCACCCTGCATAATCGGAAAAAATTCGAAAATCAAGAAAAATGTACACATAGGAAGCTATTCGGTTATTGGAGAATCCAATATTGTCGAGGACAGGGCAGGCCTTAAAAGAAGCATAATATGGAAAAACTGCATTCTGGAATCCAATGCGCAGCTTAGGGGCAGCATACTATGCAACAAGGTTCATTTCAGGGAAAACACTTCGGCTTATGAGAATGCGGTTATAGGCGATGATACCACAGTAAGGGAAAATGCTGTGATTAAGCCGAACATCAAGGTATGGCCCAATAAATTGATAGATGAAAGTGTTGAAGTGAATTCGAACCTGGTATGGGGTTCTAAGTTTACCCGTACTATTTTCGGCAACAGAGGTGTGGCAGGAGAGATTAATGTTGACATAACACCGGAATATGCTTCAAAGCTTGGTGCCGCCTATGGTGCAGTATTCAAGGGAAAAGCAAAAGTGGGGATAAGCTGTGACAGATCCAATTCTGCCAACATGCTGAAAATTTCCTTTATTTCCGGATTGCTTTCCTCCGGGCTTGAAGTGTATGATCTGGGAAACCTGCTGCTGCCCATGACCCGATCCGCCGTCAGGTTTTATAAATTTGACGGAGGTATCCATATAAGCACTTCATCAGAGGACATGGCTCGTTTGTTCGTTGACTTCCTCGATAAAAACGGAAGCAATATAGACCGTGGACTGGAGAGGAAAATAGAAAATGTCTTTATAAGGGAAGATTTTTCACGCTGTGAAGGCGACTTGATAAAGCGCGTGGAAGTGATTCCTGATTACAGCAAATATTACCTTCACAGTATCATAAACAACGTAAAATCGCAGAAGATGAATTTTCGTGTGGCGCTGTTTTCCAACTCCGACTTTATCACCAATACCATGAGCACCCTTTTAAAGGAGCTGGGATGTGAGGTCGGAATTATCCGGCAGAAGCTCATCAATACCAGGACAATAAAGCAGAGCACGCTGGCGGCTGACGTCAGATATTTTTCAAATTATATAAAGACAAGGAAATTCGATCTTGGCGTGTCCATAGAGGATAATTCGGAGAAAATGATGCTGGTGGACAACAAAGGAAGGATCGTCACCGAGGACATGTTCATTGCGCTGGTGTCCCTGATATTATTAAAAATGATGAACGGTGGTATGGTGGTCGTTCCTGTTTCAGCAAGCCAGGTAGTGGAAAAGATTGCAGAACAGCATAATGGCAAGGTGTTGAGGGCGAAAACCTCACTGCAGGACTTAATGGCAAAGATGCTGTGCAGTGAAGTGAAGGAAGGGATGCTGGAGCAGTTCACCATGCATTTTGATGCAATGGCCGGTCTTGTTCGGATACTGGACTTCATGGCATCAAATGACTGCAAATTGTCGGATCTGGTGGAAATGATCCCGGATTTCCATATAAACCGGAAAGAGGTGGAATGCCCCTGGAATGCCAAAGGCAAAGTGATAAGGCAGATTATGCAGGAGGCAGGCAAAGACAGAGTGGAGACCCTGGAAGGCGTCAAAATCCATCAGGACCGGGGATGGGTTTTGGTTCTGCCGGATGCGGAACGGCCTGTATGCAAGGTTATAAGTGAAAGCTACTCAGCAGAATTTGCAGAGGAATTGAGTGACCTTTATGTAAACAAGGTGAGGGAAATCAGCAGGAGCTGATGCAAAATCAGAGGAAATATGAAAGTAAAACAGGGACATTAACTGCCCCGTAAAAAGATGAATTTATTCAGCAAAGCCGGTATTAAATTATCGTTTTCAAAGGAAACACTGACCGGGCCGGATCAATGTGACCATATGTGATATGAATACTCAAACCGGCTATACAGGATTTTTTATAAGAATAGCTTCAGGTAATCAGTAGCAATTTATAGCGAAGGAAGATTATCCTGCAATAAAAAAACTAAGTCACCATCGCCGCTTATAAGGCTGGTGACTTTTTTTATGCCTAATGATAATACATGCTTTCATCGGATTGAAGCTGCAGATTCGGTATATACTGCTTAAAGCCGTCCACATAGTCCTTTACCGCATCACAGAAGGCATCATCATCGGTCCGGCTGAAAACTGAGAAGATTATGTCATCCATATAATCATCAAAGTAAGTAGTTATCAGGAAATTCTTAACCCGCAGGTCGGTAAGGCCACGGAAGAAGTTCCTTGCCGGGGTAAGCCCCACATCTATTATGGCGCTTAAATCATCCAGGACGATGTCATAGTTGCTGTTGGAACGCAATATCTCCATATTGCCCATGTCCATGTTATCGTAGGTTTGGAATCCCAGCCGTTCCAGCTCATCCTGAATTATGGCTCGGCAGAAGAAATGCCTGACCGATTCAAAATGAGCCTTCTTATACCTTTCCAGATAATATTCTTCCGTGAAGTCGATATTGGTTCTTTTTAAATAAACTTCATCCTGTACAAGAAGTTTATTGTCCATGAGAAATTTCAAGAAATTGACATCCCTGTCACCGCCGCTGTCTGCCCTTGAATTGTCCAATATATTTTCCAGGGAGACACTGACTTCCCTTCTATGCAGTTTGTCAAGCAACTTGCTGTTTTTCAAAATCATCACCTCGGTTTTATTATGTCCATATAGATTATTTATAATAGATTGTTTACATATCGTACCCATAGTTTTAAATTGGATGTGGTTCCGGATGAAAGGAAAAACATAATCAAAGCTGTGAATGCAGCGCTTGTGATGGAGAGCTTCGATGCAATTTTACATGAGATAACAGAAGGAGGGCAGGAATGAAAGGTATCCTTTTACTTACTTGAATTCAGATGAACATTTCAGTGATTTCAACATGCCTTTCTGTATAATGCAACCTACTATAAGCATTAGAAGTTCACGCCAGATCAAAGGAGTATATACCTTAACCAGGGAGGATATTGTGTCTGCGCGAAGGTTTGAAGATGTGATTGCTCACGGAGGTTACCCTATTGATGTTCATAGCCCTGATGGCAAAGAAGAGGTGGTAAAGGATGAGGATAATATCACATAGGGATGCATGTATAGTATACCTTACAGGTGTCTGATAAATAACAGGAATGCAAACCTTATCACAGTAGGCAGATGCATTTCCGCAACCTTTAAAGCTCAGGGGGCGATCAGGACGACTACTATTGCGGGAGCTGTAGGTCAAGCTGGAGGTGTAGATGCATATCTCGCAGTAAAGTATGAACAAAAGGCACTGGAAGTAGATGTACATGGAAATTCAAAGAATTCTCATTAAAGAGGAAGCGAAACTGGAAATATAGCAAAGGCTTGAAGATATTTTCCACATCTACAAGTGGAGGGTAGTGATGGTTTATGGCAAGAAAAGATTTTATTTCCCACCACAACGGCATGTTTGCAATAGCAAGCAGAAGCTTCTTTGGTTATAACATTATGAAAGCAGCAGGGGTTTTATGGCCTTGCTGCTTTTTGAGTACCTGAAATATTGCTATGGTTCATTTCCCTTTACATTGGGTGTTTAAAGTGCTATATTTTTATCTGTTACAAAATAACAATATCTGGTAATTTAAAAACCCGAGTGCTAAAAAAATTATGCTTTAAAATTAATGGAATCAGCAGCTCTTGCATCGGATGATATTTTCTGCTGCCACTTGAAATTGCGCTATATTAAAAGTAGAATTTAAATAAGTACTATTTTGGCTTTTCATAAAAGCTATTTGGCAACAGAATCAAGGAACTTTATGTAGAAAATACAAATACAAACTAATTTATTTCAGGGGTTGGAGTATGAGCAAAAAAGACACAAGGCTTGTTTTCTTCATAGCTTTCGTGATGTTTGGCCTCTTACTGTCCGTTCAATTTAAGAGCATTTTGAAGGTAAACAGCAAGAAGCTTTCTGTGGAAAACAAGATTGTTCTGTATAAAGATCAGCTGGAAGCTGAAAAAGAAAAAACAAAATATCTTGAAGAGCAAATCAGCTTGGCAGAGAAGGACAGGGAAAACCTGTTGAATGAGCTGATTGAAAGTCAAGGGGACGAATACCTGCTGGCACTTAAGGAGAAGCTTGACAGGACGAACTTGATTGCCGGGCTGACGGGTGTAAAAGGACCGGGTATCATCATTGAATTGGATGACGCCCCCGGAAGAAATCCGGACAACCCATTTGAGGACCCCAATGATCTTATAATACATGAACCTGATATTTTGACCATATTGAATGAGTTGAAAAAGCTGGGAGCGCAGGCTATATCAATAAATGGCGAAAGGTTGGTCTCCACCAGCGAGCAGATATGCGCCGGACCTACCATTCTCATTAATAACAAGCGCTATCCGGTACCTTATGTTATAAGTGTCATCGGAGATCCGGAAATGCTTTACAACGGCATAAGTGAGAGCTTTATAGTATATATTTTGAGAAGCTATAGAATCAGAGTGGACATAAAAAAATCCAATGAAATAATAATACCAAAGTATGAATATCTGCAAAAGGATATAGTGGGGGAGGGAACACTAAAATGAAGATGAAGATATACCGGAATATAGCGTTAACTTTGGTATGTATAATACTGGGCGTAATGGTTTCATGGCAATATAAAAGTGTAAACTTCAATCAAAAGAGCGTACAGCAGAATTATAAAAGAGTAGAGGAAGTAATGGACGAGCTTCTTTCGGAAAAACATAAAAATGAGCTCCTGAGCCAGAGATTGAATGAGTTAAACAAGGAAATAGAAGACTACAAAAATGCTACCAATGCATATGCAGCTTTGAGCAAGGCTTTGGCACGGGCAGAAATGATAGCCGGGCTGACGGACGTAAAAGGTCCTGGGGTGATAGTAACCCTGGACAATAACATAGAAAAAAACGGCTATGTTGAGGAGACTCATATTTTAAGCGTGATAAACGAACTAAGGGCATCCGATGCTCAGGCGATATCCATCAATGGAGAGAGAATAGTTGCCATGAGCGAAGTGAGAAACACGGTTAACTATATCATGATAAACGGAAAACAGATGCGTCCTCCGTTTGTCATAAAAGCCATAGCTGACCCTGACAAGCTGGAGAGTTCTCTCACATTGCTGGGAGGTGTAAAGGAGAATCTGGAGCTGATATATCATATAAAGGTGGATATAAAAAAATCTGACAACATTGAAATTCCTAAAGTCAGGGATGACGGGACAGTAATCAAAACCGACAAGCTCACGCCTGTTAATGATTGATAAAGTTCAGCTTGACTTAAGAATAACAGTTGGGGATGTACCTCCAACTGTTATTTTTTTTATGTTCAAACAATATATATATTATAGATTGCAGCCTTGGATCAGTGTACTAAAGATTTCAGAGACATTTCTACAGGACATTGATTCTAAGGCTTTTACATAACCGGAGGGTATTTCGATGAAAAAATATATTTTAATTTTTTTACTGCTCTGCATCATGCTTTTTGCTATCAACATAGGAAGCAGAAAAATCAGTTATAACCCTAACCTGAGTGATCTTGGAGGGGTATACCTGCTGGATGAAGATGATTTGGATTTTAGTATGGAAATAAGTGGGATGCTTTCAGAAGGTGGAAGCATTGTGGCTGATGGCAAAAGATCTGATGAAGCTGTCGATGTCGCTGCAAATGGTCAGTCATACAACAGGATTTTGCGATGGGGCATAGCAAGGAAACCGGATAATCAGATACCTGCAGCTGATCCCGGCGCTCCTGAGCTTTTAGCCAAGTATGGAGGAGCATATATCGGGGATACTTCCAGGAAAGTAATTTATCTCACTTTTGATGAAGGGTATGAGAACGGATATACATCAAAGATTCTTGATGCCTTGAAGGCAAACAATGCAAAAGCAGTTTTTTTTATTACGGGTCCTTACCTCAAGGAACACCAGGACCTGGTCAGGAGAATGGTGGAGGAGGGCCATATAGTCGGCAATCATACAATACATCACCCAAGCCTTCCAACCATAAGCGACAGTCAAATTGAAGAAGAGGTTCTGGGACTGGAAAGAGCATTCAAAGAGAAATTCGGAAAACCGATGAGATTCTTAAGACCTCCCAAAGGGGAATACAGTGAAAAAACCCTAGCAATAACATATAAATTGGGATATTGCAACTTGTTCTGGAGTTTTGCCTACGACGACTGGTACAGGGATAAGATAAGAGGAGCCGATTACGCTTACAATATTGTGATGCGAAATCTCCATAACGGAGCTGTACTGCTATTGCATGCCGTATCCAAGGATAATGCCGATGCTCTGGACAGGATTATTAAAGGGGCAAAAGAACGGGGATATGAGATAGGAGATCCCATTGAGCTCTTGCCTGAAAGCCTAAAACAGAGGAATGATTAATGGAGCAGGCAAAACCATCCGGCCTTTAAAGCTAATCATAAATAAGCTGGAGTTTCTTACTCCTTGCTGCTTAAAGAGGCAGTTTAACAGGACTTTTATGTCCTATTGCAGTAACTTTTAAATTTTGTTCAGAGGAGATAATTATGCCACAGGATAGAAAAAAGCAGAATAAGCGAAAAAAAAAGGAAAAGGAGCCTGGTGCCGGCTTAAAGGAGAAAGTGACTGAAATCCTGGAACTGCCAAAAGAGGTTATATTGGATTTGCCCAAGATAACTTTGGTTGGTGCCGGAAACCTCATACTGGAAAATTATAAGGGAATCATTGAATACAGCGAGGAACGGGTCAGGATAAACACCAGCATCGGCATAGTGAAAATAACCGGAAGCAGGCTCGTAATAAAAGAAATCACATCGGAGGACATCATGGTTGATGGTGACATAGAATCTTTTGAGTTCCTAAAGTAATGCACTTGGTGGAGGTTTAAATGTTACTGCTGAGATTATGGAATTATGTACGCGGATATGTTATTATAATAGTTGAAGGTTACTTCCTGGAGAAGTTTATAAATATATGCACACGCCGGCAGATTTTGCTATGGGATTTGAAAAAGCAGAGCAAAAGCCGCATTTCACTGAAAATAAGCATAAAAGGGTTTAAAAAACTGCGGGACATAGCCAGGAAGACCCATTGCAGGGTAAGAATACAGGCGAAATGTGGTCTTCCCTTTGTAGTGCATAAATATAAAAAGAGAAAAGCATTCGTGCTGGGAGCCTTTATTTTTATAGCAATTTTTTACGTATTGACATCCTTTGTGTGGAATGTAGAAATAAATGGAAACAATAAGCTGGAAACCCAGGCGATAATGGATTACCTGGCTGATTACGGCATCAAGCCGGGAGTTTTGAAGTATGGCATTAACACCGATGAAGTAGTGAACAAAATAATGATGGACATGGAAGAACTGGCATGGGTGGAAATATCCCTCAAAGGAACAAAGGTAAGGGTGGAAGTCCGGGAGAGGGTCAAGCCTCCGGAAACCTTGCCTAAGGATCAGCCATGTGATATAGTAGCTGCCAGGGACGGGTTGATAAAATCGGTTTTCACAAAGGTCGGACAACAACAGGTAAAAGCCGGGGATACTGTCACCAGAGGTCAGGTTTTGATTTCAGGAACCGTGGTAAGCCGCAACGAGAATGTTCCGCCTAAGAAGGTGCATGCCATGGGCATTGTGAATGCCAGGACGTGGTATGAAAAGAAAGTGGCAGTAGAGACAGTGACGGAAGAAAAGGTAAGGACGGGAAGAAAAGCAGACATATACAGCCTGGAATTGTTCAATAAGAGGTTGAGTTTGCAAAGTAAACAGGTTCCTTTCCAAAATTATGAAAAAGTAGAAATTAAAAAAGAACTGTCAATTGGCGAAGATTTAGTTTTGCCTTTTGCAATAATTATTGAAACCTTTTATGAAAATAATATAATAAAGAAGGAAATAGATTTGGATGAAGCCAAATCTATAGCAGCCGAAAAAGCAAGACAGGAGCTGGCAGAAGAAATCCCTGAAAGCGCTCAGATTGTAAAAACTGATTTGAAATTCACTGAGGATGAAAATGGGAAACTGACAGCCGTGGTTCTAATTGAATGTCTCGAAGATATCGGCGTGGAAAAAGCGATTGGAGGAAATTGATTGGAAAAACTCACAGAAAAAACTGTAGAATATGATAGCATGGAGAATGCGATAAACCTGTTTGGAAATTTTGATGAAAACATTCGCATCATTGAGGATGCCCTGAATGTAAAAGTTATATCCAGGGACACGGAGATAAGGATTGTCGGCGATGCAGATGCAGTGGATAAGGCAGAGCTGATAATAAAGAGGCTTATAGAAGTCTCCAGCAAGGGAGATACGATAACCAAGCAGAGTGTAAGTTATCTTGTCCAGCTGGTAAAGGACGGACGCTTAGAATACATGAGCGATTTCATGAATGAATATATCTGCCTTACTGCCAGAGGCAAGCAGATAAAGGCTAAAACCCACGGACAAAAGGTTTATGTGGAAAAAATAAAACAAAATGATATTGTGTTTGGAATCGGCCCGGCCGGCACGGGGAAAACATTCCTTGCGGTGGCTATGGCCGTAACTGCCTTTAGGAACAAAGAGGTTGACAGGATCATTCTTACAAGGCCGGCAGTTGAAGCCGGGGAAAAGCTGGGCTTCCTGCCCGGTGACTTGCAAAATAAGGTTGACCCGTATCTGAGGCCGTTGTATGACGCCCTTTATGAAATCATGGGTGCGGAATCCTACTTGAAATACCTCGAAAAAGGCATGATTGAAGTGGCTCCTCTTGCTTATATGAGGGGAAGGACACTGGATGATTCGTTTATTATCCTCGACGAGGCTCAGAACACTACGCCCGAACAGATGAAGATGTTTCTTACCAGGATCGGGTTTAATTCCAAAGCCGTGATAACCGGAGACATTACGCAAATAGATTTGCCCAAGGATAAAAAATCCGGCTTAAAAGAGATACAAAAAATTTTGAAGGATATAAACGGCATAGGATTTGCTTACCTGTCGGAAATGGACGTGGTGCGGCATGAGCTCGTACAGAAGATAATAAAAGCATACGAAAAGTATGAAAAAAAGACCAGCTAATTAAAGTCAAGAGCTTTTTTTGAAAAATAAAAGAATTTTTCAAAAAACACATGAGCTAAA
>ENA-OWPA01000989-OWPA01000989.1-bioreactor-metagenome-genome-assembly--contig:-NODE-989-length-24171-cov-6.213871_pt1 | contig 24171 bp, 19 predicted proteins | sample MGYA00238139_ERZ651803 | MGnify/ENA primary metagenome ERZ651803 (study PRJEB26909, sample SAMN07631231) | bioreactor metagenome | isolation source: Switchgrass digestor | place: USA: Dartmouth... | reverse complement strand
GTTTGGCATTGTATCGTCAACATCTTCAGCAAAAGTTCGAACAGAAAAAGCTATTAAAAATATAATTGTTAGCATAAATGATAATATTTTATTTCTCATGATTTAGTATACCTCCTTATATCATGATTCTTGCCAGGGCATAAATAACAGCCGCCCCGATCACGCTGATTATGCTGAAGTATCTCCAGAAGGCTGCTTTATCCATTGGAAGGTCTCCAACAAACTTTCCTGTTTGACCGTTCATGGCAAAGGTGTATTTATTTCCATTCCATGTAGTGTTGAGTACCCATACCGGATAGAGAGCATATTTTGCTTCTCCATTTTTTAACCGTATACTTGTGCCTTCTGCTACAACACTGGAATATCCCTGTACTGTTGATCTAAACTCCTCTTCTACACTTTTCTTAATTCTTTCATTGGCTCTTGCCACACTCGAACTTTCGTCCACATCATATTTGTCTGCCAGGTATCCTGCCAGATATGCTGTCTGGAAATCCACAGCTTCTTTAAAATCATATGGTTCTATGGATTCCATCAAATCATCATCCATTTTTGCTGAACCATCCACAGGTATCTTTTCGAATCTTACTTTTCCTGATCTTCTTACAGCATAATAGCTGGTCTTGGTGTAATTATAGTCACTGTCACTGTAATAACTGACCTTGCTGGCTTTATATCTTATATTGGCATATGCTTCAGCATCAAATAACCAAAATGGAACATATATCCCTTTTATTTCATCAATATGGTTTTTATCCTTAAAAACCTTAGGCAGAAGCTTTTTGCCCTTCAGGTGATTATATAATCCTTCTTTTGCCGCATTTTTATCTAATTTGAAAGGTATGATATAATCAGGCTTAAGTGCTCCTTTAAATCTGCCCATAACAACAACCGGATTGTCACAGAAAGGGCAGGCTGTTGCAGATGTAGTATTATCCACTACGATTTCTCCTCCGCAGGATTTACAGACATAGACCGTCATATTGTCTGTTTCTCCCTCTGACCATTGTTCTCCGGCAGGAGTTTTCCAATTCATATCATCAGGTTCATCATTTTTCAATTCTTCATCAAAGGCCTTAAGGGTTTCCATTTCAAACTCGGTATCGCAAAAAGGGCATTTCATCTTCTGGATATTTGAATCAAACCGAATAGCTCCACCACAGGCAGGACATTTATATTCCTGTAAATCTGCCATAGTTTCAACTCCCTGTTTAGATTTTCTTATGCATTAAAAGGTTTTCCGCATTCCGGACAGAATTTGGGCAAATTTCTTGTGTCTTCCGGTTTATATCCGCAATTTGCGCATTTTGTTGAAGGAGCCGGTTTGCCGCAGTTAGAGCAGAATTTCCCCGTATTTTCTTCACCACAGGAGCATTTCCATCTGCCTGCGGGAGTCGGCTGCGGTTTGCCGCAATTGGAACAGAACTTTCCTTTGTTTAGCGTACCGCAGGAACAAACCCATCCTCCCTGAGGAACCTGTTGTGCCGGCGATGCCTGCTGTTGTTGCTGTCCCATTGCAAAAAGATTTTGTGCATTCATCCCACCGGCCTGCTGAGCCATACCTAACCCCATAAATCCTGTCATGGCTCCTGCTTTATTGCCTGCTGCAGCTTTCATAGCTTCTGACTGGGCACCTGCCAGGGTAGCTGCTGTCATTGCCGGGTCACGCATAATGGCTGTTCTTTGTGCCTGTTTGATCAGTTCTGCATCTTCCTCAGGAAGTGTAATTGGATTCAGTGCAATAGATACTATCTTCAGCCCTCTGATTTCTCCCCATTTTTTTGAAAGAGCAGTGTTCATAGCATCGGCTAATTGCTCTGCATATCCCGGCAGCGCTGAGGGTCTGACTCCAAGTTTTGATATTTCTGCAAAAGCCGGTTGAAGGGCTGATACAAACTCTGCCTTCAATTGACTGTCTATTTCATCCCTGGTGTACACATCAGATACGTTTCCCGCCACATTCGTATAAAAAAGTAGGGGATCCTGAATTTTATAGGAATATACTCCGGAGCATCTTACAGATACGTCAATATCGAGGCCTATGTTGTTATCCACTACTCTGAAAGGTATTGGATTTGCTGTACCAAATTTATTGTCTACTAACTCCTTAGTGTTAATATAATATACTCTTTGATCCTTGCCTGTATCTCCTCCATAAGAAAATCTTTTTCCTATGGTCCTAAATGTGTCTTTGATGCCTTCTCCCAGCGGCCCAGAAAAGATACTTGGCTCTGAAGATGTATCATATGTATATTCTCCAGGTTCCGCACAGATATCTACAATTTTGCCCTGTTCAACTATTATCATGCACTGTCCGTCTGCCACTACTATACCGGAGCCATTTGATATGATATTATCATTTCCTTTTCTATTAGAGGACCTTTTGCCTATTACTTTTTCTCCCTTTACCATCAAAACTTCCTTTGGTAAGGCTTCGCAGTAAAAAAACTCTTTCCATTGGTCCGCCAGCGTACCGCCTACCGCACCTATAGCTGCTTTAATTAAACCCATTTTTATGACCCCCTGTTTTTTATTTCAATTGGATACTGCAATTGGATATTGGATAACATATATATTGATGAAGATTATACACTATTTTAAGCTATATATACATATATTGTACTTTTTCTTTTGTTTTTTCAATTGGCGGCAGATGAAATCTATCTCCTGTCTTCTGACTGTCTTATGAAACAGTAGTGCTTATTCTGCCTGCATTCCTGACCCACATACAGCTTCCCGATGCCAAAGCTGGCATTGAAGGCTGCCAACTTTGCTTCAAATTCAGCTCATATTTATGAAACGTGCCGGCGAACTGCCGGTATATTTTTTAAAAACCTTGATGAAATATTTATAATCAGAAAAGCCAACCATTTCCGCTATTTCATAGATTTTATACCTATTTTCCCTCAGCAGGTCTACCGCCTTTTGGATACGGTACCGGTTCAGATATTCATTAAATGTATATCCTGTTTCATTCTTAAACTTTACATTCAGATAGGTGCAGGAAACTTTACACTGCTCACTGATATCAGATAGGACCAGTCGCTCGGAGTATTTATCGTGAATTGTCCGGATCATATAATCTATATATCGATTTCCTGTTTTTTTCTCTTCAAATTCCAAAATCCCGTACTTTTTCTTTTCAACATCAATCCGGCGAATTGCATTCTGAATTTTCGTATCAGCATTTCTCTTTGCCTGGATTTTTCGTACAGCCTCATAAAGTTTAGAATAATTAACCGGCTTCAGCAGATATTCAGAAACCCCCAGGCTGATTCCTTTTCTTGCATATTCAAATTCTCCGTAACCGGATACTATTATGGCATCATATCCGTATTCCTTAATACTTTTTTCCAGCATTTCCAGGCCATCCATTACCGGCATATTAATATCAACAATAACAATATCCGGCCGGTATTTCTCAATTTTCTCCAGGCCTTCTTTCCCATTTGCTGCCTCTCCTACTACAATACAGTCAACCTCCTGCCAGTTAGGCATAAACATTAAGCCTTTGCGCATAATGTCTTCATCTTCTACGATCAATACCTTATGCATTCTCCTCCCCCTTATTTATTGGAAGGATAATGGTTACCAATGTACCATTTCCATAGGTACTTTCTATTCGTAACCCGTAGGGCGGTCCATAAAGCAGCCGGACAACCCTGTGAGAATTGTACATTCCAATATGCTCTTTGGATACGTCTTCCTTTTCTAAATCTTCTTTTAGTCTGTCCAGTAATTCCGCCTCTATTCCTATCCCATTATCCTGTACAATAAGCTTCAGACAATCATTGTCAATGGAAGCGGCAATTTTTACGTGAATGGAATCAACATTTTTCATGCCATGTTTCAATGCGTTTTCCACAATTGGCTGAAGCACTAGTTTGGGGACTCTGCAGTCCATAAGTTCTTCCGGGATATCGATGCTATATGTCAAACGGCGGTTATACCGCATCTTTTGCAGCAATAAATAATCCTTCACATACTCAATGTCCGTCCTGAGAGGTACGATCGTATCTCCGTAATATATGCTGTAACGCATAATATTAGCAAATGCCACAATCATCTCAGAAGCTTTACTGGCATCGATTACAACCATGTAACGAAGTGTTTCCAATACATTAAAAACAAAATGCGGATTAATCTGTTCTTCCAGCTGTTTTATTTCCATTACTCTTTTCCTTTCCGCAAGTTCACTGTTTCTTTTCTGAAGTTCTTCACGCTGCAGCACCATTTGCCGGAAGGTATCGTGCAGTTCCTGAAATTCTTCAAAAACCTGGGGACGCAATGAGTATTCCATGTCACCTTTCCCCATATGTATAACTGCCTTCCGAAGTTCATCTATCGCATATAAATTCTTGTTTGCAATAAGTACGGTTAAAGGTTTGAGCATTATGAACATTATTATTCCAACAACTATAATAAACGAAATAGCATAACGGAAAAGACTGCGCTGAAAATTTATAGAAACCAGTGTATAAAGGTATAATTCTCTGTTGCTGAGAGGATTCCATATTATGAGATAATGTTTTCCATTAATCTCTGTCGTAATTGCATGATTTTTTTCAAACTGAGAGTTTGCAACTGGATATTTACCCATGAAATTCTCACTTTGACTTCTTCCAACAGAGAAAACCAGGTTATTATACTGATCTGTCAGAATCACATCATCCACATTGTACTTGTATACAGCCTGATATATTTCTTCATCCAGCAAATCAAAGATCAAAAAGCCGATTACTTTTCCTCCATCCATGACCGCACGGCTCAGGATCAAATCTCCTGCCTGATTATGGGAATAATTCAGATGACTTGGAACAATAAAGGTTCTTTCAGGTTCATTCAGCATATGATTAATTAAACTTATACGAAGAAAGCTTTGCAAAAATATATTTTGATTGTCTTTATACAGATTCGAGGAAATTATGTTTCCCTGTAAGTCTGAAAGGATAAATGCCCCGCGGATTTCCACTGAATTGGCAAAATCATAGAGCAGGCGATTAGCTTTAACAACCTGCTCATCTGATTGCTGCTTACATACACTAATTATATGATAATCAGCAGCAAAATCATTTAATCCTTCTTTGTATTTTATTATTTCCTGCTCTAAAACTTCTGCAATTTTTGAATTGTTTTTCCGGCCTTCTGCTCTGGTAAGCCATTTTATATTAATGAACAGAAATGCAAATACTAATATAAAAAGCAATAGCATAATAGAAAACGAGTAACGGAAAATAGATTTCTGTACATAGCTTCTATATCTGTTGGATCTATTGGCAGCCATATAGTATCCCTTCTGGTGGTTTGCCCTCACCCCTGTAAGTAGCAGCCTGCCGGCATGAACCTCATATTTCTTCAAAAGCTCGTGATCCGGAATTGTCTGCCTGTGGCAGCCAACGGCCAATGCAAATAATAATATATTATAGCGATAAGCTATGATATATTATTATTTGATAAACTTACTTTACTTATACACTAATATCGTCGTTTCCTGATACCCTGAAGAAAATCAGCAATGATACGATACTGGTAATTGTCAAAATAGTTGAATAAGCAGCTGCATTTCCAAAATTACTGCGGATAACTTCTGCATAAATTGCTACTGTCAAAGTCTGGGTTTTGCTTGTATACAGAATGATAGAAGAACTCAGTTCACTAATAAGCGTAATCCAGCTCATAATTGCACCGGACAGCACACCTGCCATCATCATAGGTACCGTAATCTTTATAAAGGATTTCATCTCTGTAGTTCCCAGGCTGATTGCAGCCTCTTCAATGCTTGGACTGATCTGTCCGATAATAGCTGTACTGGAACGGATCGTATAAGGCATCCTCCGGATACACAGAGAAATAATAATTATTATTGCCGTACCGCTTAAAAGCAACGGCCTTTTGTTAAAGGCATATAAGAAGGAAATTCCTAATACCGATCCAGGTATAATATAGGGAAACATGGTGAGGGTATCCAGTATGGATGTCAGGAACGACCTCTTTCTTACAGTCAGGTAAGATACCATAACTCCTATAATTACGACCATGAGTATTGCGATCAGACCAAATATATATGTGTTAGTTATGGTAGAAATATTCTTTGGCATCAGGATATTCTTATAATTTTCCAGAGTAAATTGCCCTGTATAGGAAGCACCTCTTGTTTCCATAAAAGAAGTAATCATTACAGTTAACTGAGGCAAAACTGCAACCAGCACAACCGCATATACAAATACGTGAGCTATGATATTGCGAACTCCGGCTGCCTTTTCCGCTTCCATCGGTTTGAGAGCTGACATGGAATATGTCAGACGATTTCCGATGTATTTCTGCAGGAAGAACATAATTAATGTAATTGCAATTACAATGACACAGAGTGCTGCTGCATAATGATCATCCGTATTTACTTCGCCCATAAACTGGCTATAGAGCAATACCGGGAATGTCTTGTAACCCTCACCAATCAGCATCGGTGTTCCAAAGTCGGAAAAGACACGCATGAAAACCAAAAGGGAACTGGCTAATAAAGTAGGAGTTACCAAAGGAACGATAATTCTCCAGACTCTTTGGAATACAGTACAGCCAAGGCTTTCAGCTGCTTCATTCAAGGAATTATCCAGGTTTTTCAATGCTCCCGAGACATACATATAAACCAGGGGGAACGATTGCAGGGAGAAAACAAGTACAATACCTGAAAATCCATAAATACCGCCCAGCTGCACATTAAATACAGAGTTCAATATTCTTGTTATAAATCCGTTTCGTCCAAGGAGCTGTACCCAGGCATAAGCACCGATAAACGGAGGTGACAAATAAGATATAACAATGAGAATGTTTAAATACTTGCTTCCTTTAATTTTTATGCTTCTTAATACATAAGCCATTATCAGTCCCAATACGGCTGATACCAGGGTAGAAGCGACCGTAACCTTAAAACTGTTGACCAGGGTACTCCAATAGAACTTTTTGGAGAAGAATTTAGTAAAATAAGCAAAACTTATACTTCCATCTTCCATTAAAACACTCTTATATAAGATAAGCACCATCGGAAATACTACAAAAACTATGAATAATGCCAATATGGCAAGAGTTATAACCAGCCATATGCTCAATCTCTTTTTCCCCGAGTTCATAAACGAACCTCCCTATCTATAAAGCTCCTGGAGCCATCAGCACTAAATACATTTACTTTTTGTACCTGCAGTTTCAAATATATTTTGGATCCGTTTGGAATCAATTCCTCTAAATCTGAGTTTTGTACTACTTCCATCTCTTGTCCTTCATTTGTTACAACAAAATAGTGAGTTGCGACTCCCAGGAAAACACTGCTTTTTACCGTAACCGGTATGCCCTCCTGTGTCTGTCTGTTTATAATAAATTCTTCAGGACGGATGGATACCTTAACGGGAGTATTGGAACCAGCGTCTTTCTTAATATTATTCATCTGGAATTTATAGCTGCCGATCCGAAGAATGGTTTTTCCTGTATCATTAGTTTCAATCAGTCCATTCATGATATTGGAAAGGCCGATAAATGTAGATACAAACGTATTGGCCGGGCGCTGATAAATATTTTTGGGAGTATCGATCTGCTGAATAACTCCACCGTTCATAACTGCAATCCGGTCGGATACGGCCAGTGCCTCCTCCTGATCGTGGGTTACATACACAGTCGTAATTCCTACCTGCTGCTGGATCTGTTTTATTGCATTACGCATTTCAATACGCAGTTTTGCGTCAAGGTTGGAAAGAGGCTCATCCATTAAAAGAACTTCCGGGTGAATGACAATGGCTCTTGCCAGAGCAATACGCTGCTGTTGACCGCCGGACAATTTTTGCGGCTTACGGTCTTTTAAGTGGTCGATTTTTACTATTTTTAATATTTCATCTACTTTTTTCTCAATCTCAGCTTTCGGTACTTTTCTGTTCTTTAAGCCAAAGGCAATATTATCTTTAACAGTCATATGCGGGAATATGGCATAATTCTGAAATACCATACCCATATTTCTCTTATTGGTAGGAATATCATTGATTACTTTTCCGTCAATCTTTATTTGACCGCCTTCAATGGAATTAAATCCGATTATCATTCGAAGTAATGTGGTTTTTCCACAACCAGACGGGCCAAGTAATGTAAAAAATTCTCCCGGTTTTACAGCTAATGATAGTCCATCAATAACTGTATCCTTTCCAAATTTTTTAACAACATTTTCTATATTAATTGCTACACTCATTTTTGAACACTCCTTTTGTTGATTTTTACAAAATTTCTGATTGTGGCACCTGTAAACCAAGAAGTTTTTGTAGTCTGTCAATCTGCGGCAGGCTATTTGGCGAAAAATCAATTGACATATAATTTAAAATCAAAATGACCTGATTTTAAAAATAAAGGGCCACTTATTATTGTCATTCGATTATTTATCTCGATATGGCTTTTTAAGCGGCCCTGTTTTTGTAATTCTATTAAATTCGAATTATTCCACGGAAGATTCCAGTTATTCCATGGAAGATTCCAGAACCTCACTGAATTTATTTGTAATATTTACTTTATTATTTGCAACCCATCCTTCATCATAGTTATCAAATAACCTGATCTCGGACTGAGGTGTCATATAATCTGCCAGTGTTGCATTCTTTCTGAGCGGACGAACCGTTAATTCGCTGCCTACTTTATTCTGAGTTTGCTCAGACAACATGAAGTCCACAAATTTCTTGGCGTTTTCCGGATGTTTACAGTTCTTTATTATCTGTACGGATTCTCCGGGGAAAATAGTTCCTTCTTCCGGGAATACTACCTCAACAGATGCGCCTTCTTTTACATACTTGGCTGCGGGATCCTCCCATGTAAGACCTACGATATATTCGCCTTCTGCTACGCCTTTGTATACCTGGCTGGAACTGTTAGCCATCTTGCCATCAAGATTTTTCAGGAACTGGCCCACAAATTCCCAGGCACTGTCTGACATCGGATCATTGTTATCACCCATAGCATACAGCATAGCTACTAATGACTGGAATGCTGAGCTTGAATTTACCGGATCACCAAAAGCAATTTTCCCTTTTAACTCAGGATTTAACAGATCCTCGAAACCATTAATTTCGATATCGCCCTTTAAATCAGTATTAACAATCAGAACCGGAGGATCTGAAAATGCCGGTGAGAAATATCCCGTAGAATTCTGAAATCCTTCAAGCATATTTCCGTCTTCCGGAGATACATATTCCATGAACAAATCGGAAGATGACTCAAGCATAGTACGATCTGCTACCCAGAAAATATCGCCAAGCGGGTTTTCTTTCTCAGATTCGGCACGCTTGAGCAGCTCACCTGTACCAGCTGTTACTAACTCAACTTTGATTCCGGTTTCTCTTTCAAATTCTGAAATTACAGCTTTATTTAACTCCTCACTTCTTGCCGTATATACTACTAATACATCTTCTTCATCACTAGTGCCCTGTTGCTGTTCAACATTAGTTGGAGTCTTATCTTCTGTCTTGTTATCCGCCGATTGTTTTGAACATCCGATCGCGGATATTGCCATTGCAGCCACTAACATAGGTACCAGCCATCTTTTTCTAAATCTCATACAATTACTCCTCCTAAAATTATTTTTGGTGACCTCGTGCTTACGCACCTATAGTATCGCGAACTGTAATATTAATAAATCCTACTATTCAACAAAAAGGTAGAAAATAAAAAAGATTTATGTCACCTTTGATATTTACTGATTTTTCCATGATATAGGAATATCATTTTATAAATCAATTTAGCATTGTAATATTCTTCGGTCAGGTATAAAATAAAAAACGTCTATGACGTTCTTGTGAAATTTGATAGCAATACTGACCTCGTCTTGACAAAGCGAACTATAGGTTCTCAAAAGGATCTATATTCACAAAGTGAATTATGTCCGAAGTGAACTATGTCTGAAGCAGGTTATTTTCTAAAGTTCCCTTGGAAATTTTTCACACACTGAATTTAATTTATTAATTTGTATTCAATTTGCAGATCATTTTGCAAATGAATTTTGCGTTTTTTCATAATAATAAGCAAAAAGGAGGACAACTATGATCGACTATACCGAGGGTTCCGGAAAGCAATATCATATACAGGTTGGCTCCGGAGAAGTCGGCCGTTATGTCATTCTTCCCGGTGATCCCAAGCGATGTGAAAAAATTGCCAGTCATTTTGATAAACCCAGGCTCATAGCCGACAACCGTGAATATGTAACTTATACCGGCACGCTGGACGGTGTTCCCGTCAGCGTCACATCCACAGGAATCGGAGGCCCCTCCGCTGCCATTGCCATGGAAGAGCTGGTACGTTGCGGTGCCGATACCTTTATTCGTGTGGGCACCTGCGGCGGTATGCAGATTGACGTACATGGCGGCGATCTTGTGATTGCCACCGGCGCCATCCGTATGGAGGGCACCAGCCGCGAATACGCTCCTATCGAATTTCCGGCTGTTGCAAATATTCAGGTTGTCAATGCCCTGGCAAACGCTGCCAGAAAGAATAATATACCCCATCACCTTGGCGTTGTACAATGCAAGGATTCCTTTTATGGACAGCATGAACCCGAAACCAAGCCGGTCAGCTATGAGCTGGCAAATAAATGGGAAGCCTGGCTGCGCCTGGGATGCCTGGCGTCCGAGATGGAATCGGCGGCATTGTTTGTCACAGGCAGTTATCTGCATGTCCGTACAGGATCAGTATTCCTGGTAATTGCTAACCAGGAACGCGAAAAACGCGGACTACCCAATCCACAGGTTCACGATACCGAACTGGCAATCACTGCTGCGGTGGAGGCCATTCGTCAACTTATTCGTGAAGATCAAACATGAAGAAAGGAGGCAGAAAGATGAGTAATGCGCCCACACCGCATAATGCAGCGTTGGCAGGACAAATAGCAAAAACGGTGCTGATGCCCGGCGATCCACTGCGGGCGAAGTTCATTGCCGAAAACTACCTGGAAAATGTCGTCTGTTTTAACACAGTGCGCAATATGCTCGGCTACACCGGCACCTATCAGGGAAAGCCTGTATCTGTTATGGGACACGGGATGGGCATTCCCTCTATAGGCATTTATTCATACGAGCTTTTCAATTTCTATGATGTGGACAATATCATCCGCATCGGCTCTGCCGGTGCTTTACAGGATGATCTGGATCTGAAAGATCTCGTCATTGCCATGGGAGCCTGCACCGACTCGAATTATGCCAGCCAATACCAGCTGCCCGGCACCTATGCACCTATAGCCAGCTATCCGCTGATACAAAAGGCCATTGAGGCGGCACAGAAGAAAGGGATAAAAGCTGCAGTCGGAAATGTTCTTTCCTCTGATATGTTCTATAACGCCAATAAAGGTGCAAACGATGCCTGGAAGAGCATGGGCGTATTATGTATTGAAATGGAAGCGGCGGCATTATACATGAATGCAGCCAGGGCAGGGAAAAATGCTTTATGTATCCTGTCTGTTTCTGACCACATTGGCAAAGGTACAAAGTTGTCAGCCCGGGAACGCCAGCATGGCTTCACAAATATGATCGAGGTTGCACTGGGAATAATTTATTAAAAGCACTTGGATATTATATTTAGAAAATAAAATATAATAAGGAGAGTAACTATGAAAAAATTATTAGCAACTTTATTAACAGCAATTATGGTCTTTTCCTTAGCCGCATGCGGCGGAAAAAATCAGGACAACGGCAATAACGGCACCAATAACAACGCTGAAAACAGCGGCAAGAAGATTAGGATCGGTATGGTTACCGACATAGGCGGCGTAAACGACGGTTCTTTCAACCAGTCTGCCTGGGAAGGACTGCAGCGCGCTCAAAAAGAGCTTGGTATAGAAGCCCGCTATGCCGAATCTAAAACAGATGCGGACTATGCTCCCAATATTGAGGCTTTTGTCGATGAAGACTATGATCTCATCATCTCCGTAGGATATATGCTGGCAGATGCCACTAAGAAAGCAGCCGAAGCCAACCCTGATAAGAAGTTCGCTATCATTGACGACGCTTCCATTGATCTGCCCAATGTTACCTGTCTGATGTTCGAACAGAGCCAGGCTTCATATCTCGTTGGCCTTGTTGCCGGTAAAATGACAAAGACCAATACAGTAGGCTTTGTTATCGGTATGGTCAGCCAGACAATGAATGAGTTCGGCTACGGCTATCTTGCCGGTGTGAAGGATGCCAACCCTGATGCCAAGATCCTGCAGTTCAACGCAAACTCCTTCGGCAGTACCGAAACCGGTAAATCTGCGGCTACCACGATGATCACCAATGGTGCGGACGTAATCTTCCATGCAGCAGGCGCCACAGGTCTGGGCGTAATCGAAGGCTGTAAGGATGCAGGAATATGGGCAATCGGTGTAGACAGCGACCAGTCTCCGCTTGCTCCCAACAATATTCTTACCTCTGCTATGAAGCGTGTTGACAATGCCTGCTACGAAATTGCCAAAGCCGCACTTGACGGCAATGTTCCATCAGGTATTGTCACTTATGACCTGAATTCAGCAGGCGTAGACATTGCTCCTACCACCACCAACCTGCCGGCCGATGTTCTTGAATATGTAAATAAGGCTAAACAGGACATCATCGATGGCAAAATCGTTGTTCCGAAGACCAGGGAAGACTTTGAAGCCAAATACGGAGACATCTACGAGTTAGATGACTAATTGTAAGTATTAATCAGATCTATTTGTGATTTATTTATCTTGGTGAGGGGTTGTATTGATGAGAGATATTTCTATGCAGCGTGTAAATGAAACACGGGAAAACATATTGAATATTATCAAAAGTCCGGTGCTCACGCATGAGCAAAAGGTTGCTTCAATGGCCAATGCTGCCGATTCTCTGCTTGAAGTACTGGACTTGCCGGAAGGGCTTGACGAGCTGATGAATGTCCCCCTGGACCGTAAATGCATCTGTGATTTAAACGAGGGACATGCTCCGCTTCGTCCGCGGTATATCATCCCTGACTATGCCAAATTCATGAGGGATGGCTGCAGTTTTTTGCAACTGCCGCCTCCGGCCGACTTGTATGAAGCGCTTAATTATCTGTTGATTTTTTACAAACATGTACCCAGCGTAACCAACTTCCCGGTATATCTCGGGCAGTTGGATACGCTGCTGGAACCCTTTGTTCAGGAAGTAGATGACGCCACTGCCAAAAAACTACTCAGGGGATTTTTGCTGCATGTTGAACGCACCATCCTGGACTCCTTCTCCCATGCGGATATAGGGCCTGTTCCAACACGGGCAGGCCGTCTTCTGCTGGAAGTGGAAGCAGAACTGCAGCATGAGGTGCCTAATCTGACCCTGAAGTATGAAGAAGGCGTGACAGATGACGACTTCGCAATTCTGGCTGTAAAAGCGGCACTGCGTGCTGCCAAGCCCAGTTTTGCCAACCACCGTATGTTTGTACAGGAACTCGGCGAAGATTATGTCATTGCTAGCTGTTATAACGGACTGCCGCTGGGCGGCGGCTCATATACCCTGTGCCGTCTGATTCTCGGCAACATTGCAAAACGCGCCGACGGAATTGAAGATTTCAAATCCAATCAGCTGCCCTATGTCATGGACATCATGGCACGATACATGGACGCCCGCGTACGCTTTGAAGTCGAACAAAGCGGTTTCTTTGAAAACAACTTTCTGGCAAGGGAAGGTTTTATCCATCGTGAACGGTTCACTGCCATGTTTGGCCTTGTAGGTCTGGCTGAATGCGTCAACATCCTGCTTGAAAAAGAAGGCCGTCCCGGTCGCTTCGGCCATGACGAATATGCCACGGAGCTTGGTGAATCCATCATAAAGCAAATTAACGAATTCAATGAGCAGCACCAGAGCCCATACTGTGAAGTAACCGGCGGTCATTATCTGCTGCATGCACAGGTAGGACTTTCAGATGATCAGAATATCTCGCCGGGTACCCGTATCCCTATCGGTGAGGAACCGGATGAAATGATCGATCACCTTTTGGTAATCAATCATTTCCATAAATATTTTCCATCCGGAACAGGTGACATTTTCCCTATTGATGTTACAGTCCACCAGAATCCCGAATATGTTCTGGACATTGTCAAAGGCTCCTTCCGTAAAGAATTGCGTTATCTGTCCTTCTATGAAAAAAACAGCGACGTAATCCGTATAACAGGTTACCTGGTCAAACGGTCTGAAATTGAGAAGCTAAGGAAAGGTCAAAACGTTATTCATGACACCACCGCACTGGGAATGGGTGCCGTCACAAACGGAAGAGTCCTGGAAAGAAAGGTACGTTAATTATGGTGGCCACAGTCAATAAAATTATACCCTTCAGCATTGTCGACGGGCCCGGAAACCGTACCGCCATCTTTCTGCAGGGCTGCAATTTGAACTGTTTGTATTGCCATAACCCGGAAACACGGGCTAAATGCATACACTGCGGGGCATGCGTCAGCTCATGCCCCACAGGAGCATTGAGTCTTGAAAACAAACTGCTTTATTATGATCCCGCCAAATGCGCTGGCTGTGATACCTGCATTAGGGTCTGTCCTCATGACAGCAGCCCCAAAACCGCCGATATGACAGCGGATGAGGTCTGGCAGGCAGTGCAGAAGCAGATTCCCTTTATCCGCGGTATCACGGTATCAGGAGGAGAATGTACGCTGTATCCGGAATTTTTGACCGAACTGTTTACCATGGCGCAGGCTCATGGTCTTTCAACTCTTATTGATTCCAATGGTACTCTGGATTTTGAACACTGCCCTGATCTGCTGGCCGTTACCGACGGCGTGATGCTTGACATCAAAGCATTTGATTGCGAAGAACACAAGCGGGTAACCGGATGGGACAACAGGATTGTTTTAAAAAATGCACGTTTTCTTGCCAGCGAAGGCAAACTGTATGAAGTACGTACCGTAATTTCTCCCGGCCTTTTCGATGCAGAACGTACAATCATGCAAACCGCCGTTTTGCTCCGTCCATACCTATCTATCCGGCCCATTCGATATAAACTTATATCCTACCGTCCGATGGGAGTCAGAATGCAATATGCAGATACTCTGCAAACGCCGACAGGCGGTCAGATGGATTATTACGCCGGACTGCTTGCAGACGGAGGCTTTAAAGATATTATTATCACTTAAGCCCATAGACAATACATCATTTATTTTCTGCAAAACTAATAAATTAAGGAGGAAAAACGGATTTGGAAAAAACATGCCATATTGATCCAAACGTGGTTGCCGTTCAAATGACTGACATTGTCAAGAAGTTCGGTAAATTCACGGCCAACGACCATATAAACCTGACCGTTTACAAAGGTGAGGTCCACGCAATTCTTGGCGAAAATGGCGCCGGAAAAAGTACGCTGATGAACATACTGTACGGGCTGTATAAACCAACATCCGGCAGCATTTCAATATTTGGTTCTCCTGTGTATATCGAAAGTCCGCGTCAGGCCATTGAACTCGGCATCGGCATGGTACATCAGCACTTCATGCTGGTGGAGCCTTTCACCGTTACTGAAAACATTATCCTCGGAATGGAACCCACCAAAGGTATAACGGTGGATATCAAGAAGGCACGCCAGCAAGTGTTGGAGCTGTCCGAGCGCTATGGTATGCATGTGGATCCCGACGCAAAAATCGAAGACATTTCGGTAGGGATGCAGCAACGTGTAGAAATCCTCAAGGTGCTGTACCGGGGTGCCAACATCCTTATTCTCGATGAGCCCACCTCCTCTCTGACACCACAGGAAATCGAAGAACTGATCGACATCATCCACAACCTTACAGCAGACGGTAAAACTGTGTTGTTAATTACTCATAAGTTAAAAGAAATAAAAGCAGCGGCCGACAAATGTACTATCATTCGTCAGGGTAAATATATCGACACCGTAGATGTGAAAACAGTCAGCGAACATAAACTGGCGTCCATGATGGTTGGCCGCGATGTCCAGTTTAAAGTGGACAAGAAGCCCATAGAGCCCGGTGAAGTTATTATTGACGTACAGGACCTTCACGCCAGGGATTACCGCGGCGTAGAAGTTTTAAAGGGCCTGAACCTCAAGGTACGCCGCGGCGAAATCGTGGGCCTGGCCGGTGTAGACGGCAATGGACAGACCGAACTGGTGGAAATCTTAACCGGTTTGCGAAAAGGCGAATCCGGCAAAGTTATCATAGGAGGCAAGGATTTGTTCAACGCCGATGCCCACACGCTGTTTGATAACGGCGTATCCAGCATACCTGCTGACCGGCAGAAACACGGACTGGTATTGGATTATTCGGTGGCTTACAACCTGGTGCTGCAAAATTATGAACGCCCGCCCTTCTCCAGGCACGGCATTTTAAGGAAAGATGCCATTTTCAGGCATGCAGCGGAACTCGTGGACAAATTTGATATCCGTGGTGCCGACGGCGGCATCAAGGAAGCAGGCAAGCTGTCCGGCGGCAACCAGCAGAAGATCATCATTGCCCGTGAGGTCACCAACGACAAGGATCTGCTTATTGCAGTCAATCCCACCCGCGGTCTGGACGTCGGAGCTATTGAATTTGTTCACCGCTATATTGTGGAACAGCGTAATAAGAATAAAGCCGTATTGCTGGTGTCATTTGAACTGGATGAAATTATGGGCCTGTCCGACAGAATTGAAGTTATCCACAACGGTATGATCGCAGGCAGTATGCCCGGCGAACATGCCGATGAAAAAGTCCTGGGACTAATGATGGCAGGAGGAAGTAATCATGAAACACAAGATTAATCAAAACAACGAGACCGCACAAAACATTTTAAATAATAAAGTACATGACATACTTCACCAAAATGCCCTATATACTATTATTGCTATTTTCTTCGGGTTTATCGTTGGCGGAATTTTCCTCTGGTCGGCCGGCTTCAGTCCTTTCGAGGCATATGCAAAGCTGTTCAGCAGCGTATTCAGCCGCCCCAAGTATCTCATTTGGGCAGTAATCTACGCAACTCCGCTGATATTTACAGGATTGAGCGTGGCCTTCTCTTACAAGATGGGCGTTTTCAACATCGGTGCTGAAGGGCAGTTTGTCGTCGGTTCACTGGCTGCCCTGTGTGTTGGCATCCTGGTGGATCTGCCTCCTGTATTGCACATCATATTATGTATATTGGCCGCTTTTGCCGCCGGTATGATTTGGAGCTTCCTGGTGGCAGTTTTAAAAGTCCGGTTCGGCATCAACGAAGTTTTATCCTTTATCATGTTCAACTGGATCGCCTTTTATCTCTCAAACTATACTGTCAACACCGAAAGTATTCACAAGGCAGGCGGCGGCGAGGCTTCCAAAGATATTCGTGAATCCGCAAGAATTTTGCTGCCTCAGTCAGTACAGAATATACTCAAAAACGATAAAGCAAATTATGGTATTTTTCTTGCAATTATTGCAGCAGTTGCCATTTGGTTTATCCTTACAAAAACTGCTCTTGGCTATCGGATAATGGCAGTTGGTCTTAATCCTCATGCGGCAAGATATGGCGGTATTAATTCCAGCAAGACGATGTACATCGCCATGAGCCTTTCGGGCGCTCTGGCCGCGTTAGGCGGAGCTGTACAGCTAATGGGTAACTCCATGCGCATCAGCCAGTTTGCCGGCCAGGAAGGCTTCGGCTTCCAGGGGATCACCGTCGCACTGATTGCAAGTTCACATCCCATTGGCTGTATTTTTGCGGGGTTGTTTTACGGCGTCATGAAATACGGTGGCTCCAAGCTCAATCTCATTGATGCTCCCACCGAAGTCATAGACATCATAATGGGCACCATTGTGCTCTTTATTGCCATATCGCATGTATTTCGTTATATAATAACAAAAAGGCTGCAAAAGAAGGAGGACAAATAAATGCAAGAACTTATCAAAAACCTGGGCCTGATAATTAATGCCACACTGGTAGCTACACCTCCTTTGCTTTATGCTGCATTGGGCTCCACTTTTTCGGAACGCAGCGGCGTCGTTAACATCGGTATTGAAGGCATGATGACCATCGGTGCTTTTACAGCTGCGGCGGTTGCACATTTCACCGGCAATGCCTGGCTGGCCTTTTTATGCGGAGGGTTGGTAGGCGCGCTCTTCGGACTGATTCATGCCATTGTCTGCGTTTCATTTGGCGCCGACCAGACTATCTCCGGTACCGCTATTAACTTTTTGGCACCCGGCGTAGCTATCTTTGTATGCAAAGCACTCTTTGAACAATCCTCAGATACTCCTCCGCTGGATATTGCACAAAAGCTGCCAAAGCTCTTCAACGGTGTTTTTGAAGTAGGCAGTTTCTGGAATAATGTTCTGAATACTTATATTGCTACTTATCTTGCTTTTGCCGCAGTGGCCGTCGTCTGGTTTATTTTCTACAGGACCAGATTCGGCATGCGCCTTCGAGCTGTTGGTGAACATCCCAGGGCTTGTGAAACCCAGGGTATCAATGTCTACCGTATCCGCTACATTGCAGTAATTGCTTCCGGCTTTCTGGCAGGGCTTGGTGGTGCCTATGTTACCTTATGTACCGTAAGCCAGTTTCGTCCTTCTGTTATTGTGGGTCAGGGTTTTATCGCCATTGCCGCTGTTATCTTTGGCAAATTCACCCCTCACGGAGCCATGGGTGCCTGCCTGCTGTTCGGATTGTGCAACGGCTTAAAGGTTTTGCTGGGTTCTGGCAATGTTATCAGCCCCAACCTGATTTCCATGATTCCCTACGTTGTAACAATCATCACACTCGTATTGTTTGTCGGTAAATCCAGGGTACCTGCTGCCAGCGGTAAGCCATATGTAAAACAGAAATAATCGGGGCCGCATACTCCGCCGCATGCCTGCCGGCGGAGCATCCTTCCCCTAAAGATTTCAGAAAGGAGCATGATTATGACTCGGACAGAACTGATTTCTCAAGCTTTATATGCACGTAAGAATTCCTACTCCCCATATTCGCATTTTGCGGTAGGTGCGGCACTGCTGTCCAAAGACGGAAAGCTGTATACAGGCTGCAACATTGAAAACGCTGCTTTCACCCCCGGCAACTGTGCTGAACGTACCGCCTTCTTTAAAGCAGTCAGCGAAGGCGTCAGGGAGTTTGCCGCCATCGCCGTTGTCGGCGGTCCGGCAGGAACAGACAGTCTGGATCTGTGTGCTCCCTGCGGCGTTTGCCGCCAGGTAATGATGGAATTCTGTGATCCCAAAAGCTTTGAAGTGATACTTGCAAAAGATCCGGAACATTATGAAGTTTTTACACTGGAGCAAATTCTTCCCATGGGCTTTGGTCCGAAGAATTTGGTAAAATAAGCGTAGAAACATTAATATCTGTGGCAGGACACATCATACTGTCCAGGATATTAATAACCAGATAAAATTTTTCGCCGAAAGATTCGGCCGGCAAGAAAGGAAGGCAAATTAAATGAATAAACAAGACATATTGTCACATGTAGACCACACATTGCTGCTGCAGACTGCCACATGGCCGGAAATTATGGCTCTTTGTGACGATGCAATTAAATATAAAACTGCTTCGGTCTGTATCCCGCCCTGCTATGTGGCCCGTGCCAAAGAATACGCAGGTGACCGCATGGCCATCTGCACCGTCATAGGTTTTCCCAACGGCAATATGACCACTGCATCCAAGGTTTTTGAAACCAGTGATGCCATCGCTAACGGCGCAGATGAAATCGATATGGTGATCAATATAGGTGCCCTGAAAAACAAAGAGTACGACTATGTGCTGGAAGAAATCAAAGCTGTTAAACAGGCCTGCGGTAAACACATTCTGAAAGTCATCATTGAGACCTGTCTGCTCACCGAAGAAGAAAAGATCATTATGTGTGATTTGGTAACCAAATCCGAGGCAGACTATATTAAAACAAGCACGGGATTTTCAAAGGCCGGCGCCACCTTTGAAGATATTGCCCTGTTTGCGAAGCACATTGGACCTAATGTTAAAATTAAGGCTGCGGGCGGCATCGCCAGTTTTGATGACGCCGAGAAATTTATCGTGCTGGGTGCCGACCGTCTGGGCACCAGCCGCCTGGTGAAACTCATGAAGTCCCAACCGGCGGATGGCTTGTATTAATTCGAAGGGAAGTCTTATTATGAAAAAATATAGACGTGTTTTTACCATTGTTCTTGATTCCTTGGGCATTGGTGCTATGGAGGATTCTCCTGATTATGGTGATGTAGGTGTAGACACTCTCGGTCATATTGCACAAGCCGTGGGCGGACTTGATATTCCAAATCTGCAAAAATTAGGTATAGCCAATTTGCATCCGCTCACCAATGTGCCGCCCGTACAGCGTCCCCTGGGCTATTATTGTGCACTCAGGGAAATAAGCAACGGCAAGGATACCATGACCGGTCACTGGGAGATGATGGGCCTTAGGGTAGTTACACCTTTTAAGACTTTTACTGAAACCGGGTTCCCTCCGGAGCTGATTGCCGAGCTGGAAGCTCGCACAGGCCACCGGGTCATTGGCAACAAGAGCGCTTCCGGTACGGAAATCATTGACGAGCTGGGCGAAGAACAGATCGCGACCGGTGCTATGATCGTGTATACATCGGCAGATTCGGTACTGCAAATCGCAGGCAACGAGGAAACCTTCGGCCTTCAGGAACTGTACCGCTGCTGCGAAATTGCCCGTGAACTGACATTACGCGATGAATGGAAAGTGGGCCGTGTTATCGCCCGCCCGTATGTAGGGAAAAAGCGTGGAGAATTTCACCGTACCAGCAACCGACACGATTACGCGCTCAAGCCCTTTGGGCCGACAGTTTTGAACGCCCTGAAAGATAACGGTTTTGACGTGATCTCAGTTGGCAAGATCAAGGACATCTTCGACGGTGAGGGCATCACTGCGGCTAACAAATCCCAGAGCTCCGTTCACGGCATGGAGCAAACCATCGACATTGCCCGCACTGACTTTTGTGGCTTGTGCTTTGTCAATCTGGTGGATTTTGATGCCCTTTGGGGACACCGCAGAAACCCGAAAGGATATGGCGAAGAGATCGAGAGATTTGATGCCAAGTTAGGTGAACTGATGCCTTTGCTCAAAGAAGATGATCTGCTGATACTCACCGCTGACCACGGCAATGATCCAACCTATGCAGGTACCGACCATACCCGTGAAAAGGTTCCTTTCATAGCATATTCACCATCCATGGCCGGATTTGGTCCTTTGCCTGAACAGGAAACCTTCGCCGTTACAGGTGCTACAACCGCCGACAACTTCGGCGTGTCCATGCCGGAAAACACTATCGGCACATCCCTGCTGCCTCTGCTGAAGTAACAGGGAATTTAACTGCAATGCATGTTCGTTACGACATATGCTTGCACTATGCAGTAACCATGCAAAAGCAAACACAAAACTGAGTCTTGCATGAATCAGGCAAGAATGTTTTTACTTAATTCAAAGATCTTTCACTGCAGCATTAATGGTCTGAAAGCATTTAAAACACTTTCAGACCTTATTTATTTATCAGGGAAACAGTGCGTTTGCTGTCACATTATTTTTCATCATTGCCGTCATCGCGGCAATCTTCCTCATGGTTTTCATCCACGTTATCATTCTTCTTGTCTAAGTTTCTGAGTTCTCTAAGGCTATTCCCGGACACATTCCTACAGAAAGACCTATTGGCATCCATAGTCCGATATTATCTGTTGCGGCTCCAATAGCCGTTCCTATGCATAGCCCCAGACACATTCCAATAACCATCTCGCTTGACACACTATTATCTTTTTTATCTTTCATGCTATTTCACCTCAAAAAATATTACGATTTATCTCTCATCCGTCCGTTTCAAATAGGAAGGTTCGTTTGCCATAAACCAGGAAACTTAAACTGCATGATGGATTATTTTCCGTCCGTTCTTGACATCAGGATAACTGTCTCAACGTGGATAATATTCCTGCTATATAGTTTCCGTTTATTCCAGTAAATTCTTTATCGGAGTTTTCCACTTTCTGATCATTACAGCCTCTCAACGGAAAAATCAGATTTGTCTTTGCATTTTCATCCGGAGCTCAATTTATCACATTATACAATATAAATTATACTATAATGAAGAACATACTTCTTCTGATATACACTTAAAATTCAGGTTTTCTGAGAGTCACTAAATAAGTGTTGCATTCCAAAAAGCTTACCGGTGTGCAAATAAAATAGATGTTTTTGTATATTGACAAAACCAAATACTATCAGTAATATAAAGTTGTAAGCATATTGAACAAAAATTACGCATTGCTGTCTTCCACCCTAAATTTACTTTGCCGCTAATGTGATATGACATAAATTAAAAATATTAAAGAAAAGGAGGTAAAGCTTTTGAAGTGTAAGATTAAGAAAATGGCAGCTATAGTAATGGGCATAAGTATGGCTATCATGATTATCTTACCTGGCACACCAGTATTCGCCGGGCAATTAATTTACGACAACGCAACAGGCACACATGGAGGCTACGACTTCGAGCTCTGGAAAGATTACGGAAACACGACTATGGAACTTAACGATGGCGGTACTTTCAGTTGTCAATGGAGTAATATCGGTAACGCACTATTTAGAAAAGGCAAGAAATTTAATTCCGATAAAACCTATCAACAACTGGGAGATATTACAGTCGACTATGGATGTCAGTATAATCCAAACGGAAATTCCTATTTGTGTGTCTACGGTTGGACAAGGAATCCTCTGGTTGAATATTACATTGTAGAAAGCTGGGGCAACTGGCGTCCGCCTGGAGCAACATCCAAAGGAACCATCACAGTAAATGGCGGTACTTATGATGTGTATGAAACTACCCGAGTAAATCAGCCTTCCATCGATGGAAATACAACATTCCAGCAATATTGGAGTGTTCGTACATCCAAGAGAACAAGTGGAACAATATCCGTCACTGATCATTTTAAACAATGGGAAAGAATGGGCATGCAGATGGGTAAGATGTATGAAGTTGCTCTTACCGTTGAAGGCTATCAGAGCAGCGGAAGCGCCAATGTATACAAGAATGATATCAGAATAGGCGAAAGTTCATCTCCTACTACACCTGAAAGCCCAAGTACAAGAAATGCATTTTCAACAATCGAAGCGGAACAATATAACAGCACGAATTCCTCCACTTTACAAGAGATTGGGACGGCAAACAATGGCAGAGGAATTGGTTATATTGAAAATGGTAATACCGTAACCTATAGCAATATTGTTTTTGGTAGTAGCGGTGCAACAGGGTTCTCTGCAACTGTTGCGACGGAGAATAATACCTCAATTCAAATCCGTTCTGACAGTGCTGCCGGAACTTTACTTGGTACCTTATATGTAGGTTCTACCGGTAGCTGGAATACATACCAAACCGTATCTACAGACATCAGTAAAATTACCGGTACTCATGATATTGTATTGGTATTCTCAGGTCCAGTCAATGTGGACAACTTTATATTTACAGCAAGTGCAGATCCGGAGCCTACCCCTGGCGGAGGTACAAAGAGTGCTTTCTCCAATATTCAGGCAGAAGATTATGACAGCAGTTATGGCTCCAATCTTCGTACCTTCAGCTTAGCAGGCGGCGGCAGTGCCATCGGCTATATTGAAAATGGCTATTCCACTACCTATAAGAACATTGATTTTGGTGATGGCGCAGTATCCGTAACAGCAAGAGTAGCTACCCAGAATTCTGCTACCATTCAGGTAAGATTGGGAAGTGCATCAGGTACTTTACTTGGAACAATTTCAGTTGGGTCCACAGGAAGCTTTGATACATACAGGGATGTATCCGCTACCATTAGTAATACTACTGGTGTAAAAGATATTGTTCTTGTATTCTCAGGTCCTGTGAACGTTGACTACTTTGTATTCTCAAAATCAGGTACGTCACCTGATCTTTCTGGTAAAAAGTTAGTTGCATTAACATTTGACGATGGTCCAAATACAACGATAACGCCTCAGATTCTTGATATTCTGGAACGCGAAGGCGTAGTTGCTACCTTTTTCCTGATTGGAAGTAACATAAATGATAATGTGAAACCAGTCATGCAACGCCAGGTCAGCCTTGGATGTGAATTGGCTAACCACTCCTGGAGTCATAGTGATATGAGTAATATGAGTTATTCTCAGATCCAACAAGAGATCGCAAATACAAATAATAAGATTTATCAGATGGTTGGAGTAACTCCAAAGTTCTTCCGTCCACCTTATATTTCAGTAAGT
>ENA-OWPA01000987-OWPA01000987.1-bioreactor-metagenome-genome-assembly--contig:-NODE-987-length-24223-cov-7.530605_pt1 | contig 24223 bp, 24 predicted proteins | sample MGYA00238139_ERZ651803 | MGnify/ENA primary metagenome ERZ651803 (study PRJEB26909, sample SAMN07631231) | bioreactor metagenome | isolation source: Switchgrass digestor | place: USA: Dartmouth... | reverse complement strand
TATTGTGCGGCTAGCGAAACCTGCACTATTTTACCAAAGTGAGGTAGTTCTTTCTACTCATAGCTAAAGCTTTTTGGGACCACCTGCATAGCAGGTGGTTTTCGGTATACAATAAGGAAGCCAGGCTTTGCCTGGCTTTAGGGGTAAGCCTTGTATGTAGTTTAATCGCAGAAGCATAAAAGGAGAATCAACACCAAGAAAATTACCCAGATTTTGTCATTGTTGAAACCGCCCATCGTCGCACCCCCTTGCTTTCCAGCTCTGCTTTATCCTATGTAAGTAGCAAAGAGAGTGTTACCGGCTCCAAATATTACCAGCTATCTTGCTTACCGACCGTCCTTATGATTATTATGCTTAATTGGCTCCTATCCTGAATGTTTAACAGTTAATACAATGTAAATACAGGTCCGGTTCCAGCCAGAACCAACTAACCCAGCATTTCTTCTCTCCAAAGTTAACTTCCAAATTGGTTACATCTTTATCCTCTTTGATTTCGTTAAGACGGCAGAAGGGACAAACTTCGTCTCGCTGAAATATTTTATTGAAACACTTACAGTCAGAAGGAAAACCTTGAACTTTGGCTTTTTTATTGGCGGCAAGGATCAACCGCTCTTCATTAATTATATAGGACGGATAGGGCAAGAGATCGATGACCTTAATAATCGGTTTAGGCACTTCAAATCTTGGCATTTCGTCTTTTTCTATTTTGATTTTTTTTACTTGGTAAACATTTAAAATTTTAGCCAGGCGTCTTTCATCTTTCGGCAGCATGCCCATGAAGCGAATTCCATATTCCCAAGCAGAGTTAATGTGCTTTTTACGTAAAAGCTGACCTAATAAGGTAAACTCCTCCTGCTCAACTTCAAAAGTTAATTCTATAATTATTTCCCGTTCAATGGGAAAATCCAAAGAGCTACTGATTTTTGCCCCACTTACACTTAAATCTAAGATTCTTAATGGAAAGCGTTTTCTTAAGGCAACATTTTCTTTGTCGACAGTGATTATTTTCCCCGTCCCTTCCAGCGGTTCGGGCAAATAAACCCTGAAACTATTACGTTTCTCTATAATTAACTTTTTCTCCTTATGAATTTCCGACATACTTATCACTCCAAATCAAAAAATGAAATGGATAACTCAAAAAGCATCTCGAAAAACAATTTAAATAGTTAATTTATATCAAATATTAACATAAGTTAATTATTAAAGCAATTTACCCAGCCACAAAAAAAGACTGGTTTTTTCCAAACCAGTCCTCTAAAGTAACAAAGTGTAGTTAGTCTCTCTTCTTAAATACTTTGCTTTGTTTTCAGTTTTTTATCTATTTTTTCAATACTTCAGGATTTAAACAGTTAGGAGGTAATTCTCCTCTGAGCCCTGCCAGTAAGTTTTCTACAGCCATCAAGCCCATATTAGTTCTGGTCTCATAAGTTGCACTGGCAATATGGGGGCAAACTACCACATTATCCAGCTCAGCAAGACCTGGAGCCATGGCAGGTTCATCTTCATAAACATCCAGACCTGCTCCCCAGATTTCGCCTTCTTGCAGCGCTTTAACTAAAGCTTTTTCATCCACAACCGGTCCCCGGGCAGTGTTAATGAGAATTGCTGTTTTCTTCATCTGTTTTAATTCTCTTTCCCCAATGAGGTGCTTGGTTTCGGGAGTAAGGGGCACGTGCAAAGATACAAAATCAGCTTCTTTTAACAAGGTATGCAGATCTACAAACTTTCCACCGGTTTCAGCTTCAAAGGTCGGGTTAGGTGCAACATCAGTATAGAGTATCTTCATATCAAAACCTTTTGCCTTCCTGGCAAAAGAACAGCCAATCCGTCCGCCGCCGACTACACCTAAAGTCTTACCCGTTATTTCTTGACCCAGGAAGAGTAAGGGACCCCAGCCTTCATACTTGCCTGCTCTCATAAACTTGTCAGACTCTACCACTCTTCTGGCAACTGCAAAGAGGAGAGCCCAAGCCATATCTGCTGTTGCTTCAGTTAACACACCAGGGGTATTGGTGATTAAAATGCCACGCTCAGTAGCAGCTTTAACATCAATATTGTTAAAGCCTACGGCATAGTTGGCAAAAATTTTCGCACCTTTAGCCGCATCTAATACTTCCGCATCTATAGGATCAGTTAATAAGCAAATCACACCGTCTCTGCCTTTTACCTTTTCGATCAGTTCAGCCTTTGTCAGAACCCGATCCTCTGGGTTAACCTCCATTTCACAGTGCTGAGCAAGTAGGTCCAAAGCTGGTTTAGGGATTTCTCGCGTTACATATACATTCCACTTTCTCGTCATTCTTATCCTCCTTTAGGCTGCAAGAATTATTATAAAAATAGTAATTTAGATTATTTTAAATAATACTCCATAAAACTAGGAGTTGCAATAACAACTTACAAAAACTACCTATTCCAAGCATGTAATAAACGGGCTATGTTTACGGCCTGCGCTTTTAAATAAATCCGTCCTCTTTCCAAAGCCTGTTCCAGAGTGATAGGCCCGGGAGCTATGCTAAAGACTGCATCCAGGCCGGCTTCATAAACAGCTTGGTAGTTTTCACCCAGACCACCTGAAATGGCGATAACCGGCACACCTAATCTTTTGGCGACTTTTGCAATTCCGACAGGAGCTTTTCCATGGGCTGTCTGGTAATCTGTTCGGCCCTCCCCTGTAATCACCATGTCGGCGCCCTTGATTTTTTCTTCCAGCTTGGTTGAGGAAATAACGATGTCAATACCCGGCTTTAAAGTAGCCCCTAAGAGACTTACCAGTCCTGCTCCCAGTCCTCCTGCCGCCCCGGCGCCGGGTAAGTTAAGAATATCCTTGCCCAATTGCTCCTTAATAATCCTGGCGTAATGGGCAAGATTATGATCCAGAATCTTAACTTTTTCCGGCGTAGCTCCCTTTTGAGGGCCGAAAACAGCTGAAGCCCCTTTTGGCCCGCATAAGGGATTATCTACATCACAAGCTACAATAATGGTAGTATTTTTTATCCGGGGGTCCAAACCCGACATGTCTATCCGGGCAAGTCTTCCCAGGCTACCTCCGCCGAAGGGAAGTTCTTCACCTTTTGCGTCCAGGAAACCGATACCTAATGCCTGAGCCATTCCCACTCCGCCGTCATTAGTCCCGCTACCGCCAATACCCACAATGATCGTATGACACCCTTGATCTAAAGCAGCCTTAATCAATTCACCGGTACCATAAGTAGTAGTAATAAGCGGATCGCGTTTGCCCACCGGAACAAGTGGAAGTCCTGAAGCTGCTGCCATCTCGACTACAGCAGTCCCATCGGGCAATAAGCCATAAAAGGCCTTAACCGGTTTTCCTAATGGACCGGTCACTTTTAAGTAGTGCTTTTCCCCGCCTAAAGCGCTAAGAAAAGCATCAACCGTTCCCTCTCCCCCGTCGGCAATAGGAACTTTTATAACCTCGGCTTCGGGAAATACTTCCAACAAAGCTTCGGCGATGATCTCCGCTACTTGGACGGAAGTAAGACTTCCTTTATATGAATCCGGGGCTATTACAAACCGCATGTTTCTCTCTCCTCTGTTCAAACTTTTAGAGCAATCCTAACCGGAAAACCCTCTTGGCATTACTAGACGTTATTTCCGCCAGTTCTTCCCAATCCATTTGCCTTAAATCCGCAACAAATTTGGCGATTTCAGCGACATAAGCCGGTTCATTACGCTTTCCCCTGTAAGGTTCCGGCGCCAAATAAGGGCAATCGGTTTCTAACAGCAAATGATCTAGAGGAATTTTAGGAGCAATTTCTTGCAGTCTTCTGGCGTTTTTAAAAGTAACCGGTCCGGCCAGGGAAATATAAAAGCCAGAGTTGATGCAAACTTTAGCCATTTCCCAGCTACCGGAAAAACAGTGGAGAATACCACCGTATTCTCCAGCCTGCTCCTCTTTAATGATCTGCAGAATATCACCATGGGCATCCCGATCGTGAATGCTGATGGGCAGCTTAAATTCTTTAGCTATCTGAATTTGTTCCCGAAAAACAGCTTGTTGTAGATCTTTTGGCGTAGGATCCCGGTAATAATCTAGGCCTATTTCACCTACAGCTACCACCTTAGGCCCCTGAAGCAACTTCTTAAGTTCCTCATAAGTCTCAGCGGTAACTGTGTCCGCATCTTGTGGGTGAATTCCGACAGCCGCGTAACAGCAAGAATGGGCTTTGGCAATTTCTACAGCCCGCCGACTGGAAGGCAAGTCGTAGCCCATGTTAGCAATATAACTTACCCCTGCTTCCTGTGCTCTAATCAGTACTTCCTCCAGATCTTCAGCAAACGCTTCTTCGTTTAAATGAGCATGGGTGTCAAAAAGCATCTTACTTCACCTTTGCTCCGCTTGGTACATCCCTGTCTAAAGTGAGTACGCCTAACTTATCTCCTTCGGAAGCGGCTAACAGCATTCCCTGAGAAGTAATTCCTCTCAGTTTGGCGGGTTTAAGGTTGTAAACTACAACGATCTTCTTCCCAACCATTTCTTCCGGAGTATAATGGAGGGCAATTCCTGCCACAATCGTCCTTTCCTCTTCACCTATCTTTACTTTAAGTTCCAACAGTTTGTCAGCTTTTTCTACCTTTTTAGCCTCGATTACTTCAGCCACCCGAAGCTGGACTTTAGCAAAATCATCAATAGTAATCACATTGGCTAATTCTTCATTAGCCGGTTCTTCTTTTTTAACTTCCTCCACTTTTTTCTCCTCCTCTTGTTTTGCGGTAGCTTCAGCGACAACCTCTTTCTTTTCCTCAATACGTGGGAAAATAGGTTCTCCCCTGTTAATTTTAATCCCTGTAGGAGTTCCTCCCCAATTTAAAACGCTTTCCCAGGTCAAAACTTCCGGATGGTCACTTAATCCTAATTGGGTCCAGACCTTGGCCGGAGTATTGGGCATAAAGGGTGAAATGTAAATGGTACTGATCCGGATAGCTTCTACTAAATTATACATAACCGTATGCAGTCTCTTCTCCTTAGCCGGATCTTTAGCTAAAGCCCAGGGAGCAGTTTCTTCAATATATTTGTTAGCCTTATTAATCAGCTTCCAAATGTGGGACAAGGCTGCACTAAATTCAAAATTATTTAAAGCTTCATCTACCTGTTTGGGCAGTTCTTTAGCAATAACCTTTAATTCCTCATCAATAGGTTCAGCCTGGCCAGGTTCGGGAATAATGCCCTGGCAGAATTTATTAAGCATGGAAGTAGTCCTGCTTAACAGGTTGCCATAATCGTTGGCCAGGTCCGTATTAATTCTTAGGATTAAGGCGTCTTCAGAATAATAGCCATCAGAGCCGTAAGGCATTTCTCTCAATAAGAAGTAACGGATGGCGTCAGCTCCGTATTGATTGATCAAGACTAAGGGATCTACTACGTTTCCTTTTGATTTGGACATCTTACTGCCGTCAACTAACAGCCAGCCATGTCCGAAGACCTTTTTAGGCAATTCAATTCCGGCGGCCATTAAGATGGTCGGCCAGATAATAGTATGGAAACGCATAATATCCTTGCCTACCAAATGAACGGCATGGGGCCAATACTTTTTAAATAAAGAATCATCCTCCGTTCCATAGCCTAAAGCAGAAATATAGTTTGTTAAGGCGTCAAACCAGACGTAAATAACGTGCTTTTCGTCAATAGGTACAGGAATACCCCAATTAAAGGTAGTCCGGGAGATACATAGGTCTTCCAGTCCTTGTTTGATAAAGGCCAGCATTTCATTTCTTCTGGTAACCGGTTGAATAAAATCAGGATGGGTCTCAATATACTCTACTAACCGATCGGCATACTTGCTCATCTTGAAAAAGTAACTTTCTTCCTTCAAAAGCTCTACCGGCCGACCACAATCAGGGCACATTCCGTCTTTTAACTGTCTTTCCGTCCAGAAAGTCTCACATGGGGTACAGTACCAACCTTCGTATTCAGACTTGTAAATATCGCCCTGATCATAAATTTTCTTAAACAAAGCCTGCACAACTTTTTGATGCCGTTCTTCAGAGGTCCGGATGAAGTCACTGTACTCAATGTTTAAATCTTTCCACAATTGTTTAAAACTTGCAACGATCCGGTCAACAAACTCCAGGGGAGTAAGCCCTGCTTCCTTAGCCCGTCGTTCAATTTTCTGACCGTGTTCGTCTGAACCGGTAAGAAAAAACACGTCATAACCCTGCAGCTTTTTATAACGTGCCAAGGTGTCTGCCATGGTGGTCGTTAAAGCGTGGCCAATATGCAATTTATCACTGGGATAGTAAATGGGTGTAGTGATATAAAAAACCTTATCTTCCATTCTTAACCCTCTCTTTTTTGGTAGATTATTGTAATTTTTTGTCGAAAATTGTTTAACAATCCACAATATTATATTATAATATAGTATTATCTGGAAAAAAAGCTTTGTCGGTTTTAGCTTTAACGGAAAATAATAATATCGTTTCCTGCCAGGCTAACCTCTAAGCTTTCTTCTTATAGTAAAGTCCTTTAACCCTTCTGTCAAGTTTTTCCTATTTGGGCATTTTTATGTACGGAAAATATTGACTTTTAATGGTACTGCTGGTATAATTTTCTCAGAATGTCGAAATATGTTGAAAGGGAGGAGAAACCAAAGATGATTAAGTCGACTGGTATTGTCCGTAAAGTAGATGAGCTGGGTAGAGTCGTCATCCCCATTGAATTACGCCGCACTTTAGGCATTGACGAAAAAGACGCTTTAGAAATTTACGTTGATCACGAAAAAATCATACTCAAAAAATATGAACCGGCTTGCGTTTTCTGCGGAAATGCCGAAGATGTCCGTATCTTCAAAGGGAAAAACGTTTGCCGTGAATGCGCTGAAGCTATGGCTAACGGACAAGTTGGTTAATCCTGCGTTACATAAAACGAGCCATGCAAAAAGCACCTTTTGAAGGTGCTTTTTATATTTTGTCATCTGTCCTCTGTAAAAATATGAACCATGCCGAACTTTAAAGGTCCGGCATTATATTTTTATTTAGTTAAGCCCGCTGCCAAATACATATTGGAGATTAAAGATTCCAGTTGAATCCTTCCTGACCTTCCGCCCGTAAGTTCATCTAAAGCTGCGTTGACTGCCGGGTGAAAGAACTGACCTCTTGCTTTTGCTTCTATCCCCTTCATTACGGCTTGCTCTAGAATCTTCCGGTTTTGAATACGTTTATCAGTAGGAATAGGGTTTAAGATTAACAACTTTTCACCAAAAGGAATTTGCTCCGGTAACCTGCCGTTTAGTTTCACCTTTTCACCTACAAAAACATATCCATCACAGATATCTCCGCCCTTTCCCAGCACCTTAATGCCATGGGATATTAGCCATTCGATAGTAGCAGCTATATCCAGCATATCCTTTGGGGAAGTTGCGATTAAAGACACCGGAAGAGAAGTTAAGCCCTTAAGGTCACTACAGATTTGTCCGCTTTTAAGGTTATCTATCCCCCCCATGCCGGCCGTAACAGCAAAAGGAATCCCCCATTTAGCTGCCACGGCCATGGTTCCGGAGGCAGTTAAGGCTCCGTTTAACCCTTGGGTACAAGCTTCTTCCAATTTGGCCTGGTCAATCCGGAGAAGGTCCTTTGCTCGCTGCCTAAAAGGTAAAAAATAGGCAACTCCTCCTAAAGTTATCCTGCCTCCGTCTATCCAGACAAGCCAAGGAAATTCCGGTGGCATAAGCTTTAGCAACTCTTCATCGCCAACTCTTGTCAGCCCATGGGTTAAAAGGGCTGTTTCCACTAAAAAAGGTATTGCTTTCCTCACAGTTTTTCCCAGCCTTTAATGGAAATGTTTTCCTACTTATTAATGTACTAACTCCCTTTAATTGAGTCAAATTAATCAATCTGACTACTATTGTAAAAAAAATAGTTTTCTCAACCTTAAGTATGATATTGTTTTAAAAATATAGTAGGAATTCTCTAATTTTATGCCGAATTTACAAAATGTAAAAATTTTGCAACTATCAAAACTTAATCGGGGTCTATCTGTCTATGCTTATTTAAGAGGAGGGATAACATGAATCGGAGCCGCTTGATTCAAGCAGCCAATGGTCAGATTCCTTTTGACCTGGTACTGAAAAACGTCCAATTGGTCAACGTCTTTACCAAGGAGATTTATCCAGCTGATATCGGTATCTGTGAAGGCTATATCGCCCATGTCACCCAGCCGGGCGAAGAAGGCTTAAGCGGGGAAAGAGAATATGACGCTCAGGGTAAATATGCCGTTCCGGGTATGATCGATACCCATATCCACATCGAAAGCACGATGATGAATCCCACCAACTTTGCTAAAGCAGTACTGCCCCACGGTACAACTACCGTAGTTACCGATCCCCACGAATTAGCCAATGTCCTTGGTCTGGAGGGAGTTCGCTACATTCTGGAGTCCAGCGCCCATCTGCCTTTACGCCTGTATGTTTTGGCCCCTTCCTGTGTACCTTCTGCCCTAGGGGTGGAAACTTCAGGCGCAGCTTTTAACGCCTCCGAAATAGCAACTATGCTGGAGTGGGAGCGAGTTATCGGACTGGCCGAAGTAATGGATTTCCCCGGAGTAATCTATCAAAGTGAACGGATGAAAGAAATTTTAGAAGTCGCAAGAAAAAAAGGTTGCTTTTTACAAGGACACGTACCTTTCCTAACAGGGCGGGGTCTATCAGCTTATCAATGTTCAGGGATCAATTCAGACCATGAGGTTGTAGCTACAAATGAAGCCATCTATAAACTTCGGGCCGGTATGGCGCTGGAATGTCGGGAAAGCTCCATTGTCCAAAATATCAAAGCCCTTGTTCCTGCCCTGAAGGCCTGCAATTTCCCACCCAACGCAACCCTGTGTACCGACGACCGGGAGCCGGATGACCTCCTAAACGAAGGACATTTAGACCATGTGATCAGGAGAGCTATACAAGAGGGCGTACCTGTTTTAGAGGCCATTAAAATGTGTACTTATAACGCCGCCCAATTAACCAAACTTTACGACCATGGCGCCATAGCCCCTGCTCATGTTGCCGATATAGTCTTAGTAGAAGATTTAATTAATTTCACAGTTAACGAAGTCTTTATCGGGGGAGAATTAGTAGCTAAGGAGGGAAAAATGGCTGTGGAATTAACGTCCCCCAGACATCCTGTGGAAAAAAGAAACACAATCAAGCTTAAAAGTATACCAAGTGCTGCCACCTTCCAAATCGAAGCAGGCCAAAAAGAAAAAGCTGTAGTTAACGTCATCGCCTATGACAGTGAAAATCCTTTACTTACTAAATTAGCCAAAATAGAAGTACTGGTTAAAGACGGTAAGATAGATATCAGCCAGAACCCGGAACTGGCCTATATAAGTATTCTGGAACGCCACGGCAGGAACGGCAATATTTCAGTTGGGTTGGTACAAGGTTTAGGCATTGCCAAAGGAGCCATCGCCAGTACGGTATCCCACGACTGCCACAACCTGACCGTCATAGGTCGGGAGCCGGAAGACATGGCTTTGGCAGCTCAAGAACTGGCTAAGTGCGGTGGTGGTATTGCCTGTGTGGCAGAGGGTAGAGTTCTCGCTAAAGTTGAATTGCCCATAGCCGGTTTGATGTCTCCTAAGTGTGTGGAAGAACTTGCCCCGGAAACCTTCCATCTTAAAAAAGCCATTAAAGGCCTAGGTTTGGTTGGAGATTATCCATTACTGCGAGTAACTACTTTTGCCTTAGCCGTCATCCCGGAATTTAAAATGACCGACCAAGGCCTGGTAGATGTTCTAAGTCAGGAGTTCATACCCATTTTGCCTGAAGAAAACTAGATCGTTTAAACTTAATGAGGAAGCGCAGGCAACGCTTCCTCCTCTATTTATCTTTTTCAACTACATAGCCTCTTTTTCTAAACTCTTCTTTTACCTTTTCCAAATCAATTTCTCTCATAGCCGCCCCTTATGGGATGGTCCTTTATATGCTTCCAGCAAGCCCAGGATAAAAGCAGCAGGCCCATCAACTTAAAGGAATCTATAAAACTTTTTACAAGATGAATATATTCGCTTGCTAAGTTTTTATTTAGGTATATTATTTTTGCCGCCTCACGCCCCAGAGGGACACTAGAAAGTATTACCAAAAAGGCTAGTATAAAGTATACAGTTTGCTTTTTCATATTCTCACCTCTGTAATAGTTTGAGGTGGTAGTATTATGGAAAAATTTAAGCAACCAAAATACTATGACACGTTCACCATAAAAGCTCTTTACCTATTTTCCTTATTGGGCTTTTGGTTTGTCTATAAAGCTTCTCCTAGTCCGTCAAGAACGGGGTATGGCAACGGAAATATTATATTTTCTCTAGCTATGTTTTTCGTAATTCCTAGTATTTTGATAGCTAATCTATATTTGAATCGTGAACTCCAAAAGTGGCACTTTTATCGGGATTTAGAAGAAACACATTTACAAGGCTTTATTTTGCTTGTCCTTATTGTATTTTTAGCCTGTATCGGCGGAGAAATTTGGTTTACTAAAAATTTAGTAAACCAGTTAAGAGCGAATCCGAACCTTGCCTATGAGGGCATAACATTTGATTTTCCTAGGGTCCATGAAAATCCAATTTATTTTAACGCCTTTACCTTTGTTGGTTCTATTGCCCTTACCCTTCTTATAGGGAGCGTTAAACAATACTTTTCTTTTCGTAGCCAAGCTAAGAATTAGTTCTCTGTAGAAAGAAAGAAATGTTTAGCCCCTAAGAGGCTTTTACTTCAATCCCTCCCATGATCACCCTGCCATAAATGTGAACGGTAGTTTTAGCATCCGGATTGGCTTCTGCTTTTATAGAACCATAGATTCCGCCGCTTCCCTCTTTAAAAAACTCGATGCTGCCCAAGATGGCATTACCCTCGCAGGTAACCTTAATGTGCTGGGGTACCTTTATCTCAATCCCGCCCATAACAGCGGTACAGTTTAAAAAATATTCCTTCTCTTCCAATATGGCAGCATTTAAGTCTAAGCTAATCCCGCCCATTAGGGCTAAAAAATTGCCGTCTTCCAGTTTCCACGGTGTTTTGCTTTTATCGACTCCACCCATAATAGCCCAATTAGTTTTCCCTTCTCCTTTTGCGCCCTGAATCAGGTTAACGCCGATTAAAATAAGAATGACAGGCCAAATAGCTCCCCAAAGCCAGGAAAAATCGAACTTAAAAAGGTTCAGGTTCCGACCCAGTAAGAGCACACCCAGTAAAAATAAAAAACCACCACCAAGCAGGTCCGTATTGCTCTTCCTGTCAAAAACAGCTTCAAATCCCCAAAAAAGCAGTAATACCGGCCAATATTTAGAAATCACATCTCCAAGATCTATGCTGGTTAGCTCAAGATTGTTTAAAAGCAAAACCACACCAAAAGCAATGAATAGAGCGCCCCAAAACCACTGCCCCTTTTTCATTTTTGCCCCCTCTTTCTTCCCCAGGATTAACATAAGATTTTCCTCTTTAATCCGGAACAAAGAATTTATCCTAATTCTACCTTACAATCCTATAACTAGCAACCAAAAATACCAAGGATAACTGTTGGACTCTTAAACTATTAACTGGAATATTTTGAGACAGCAAGGAGTCGAAGAAAGTTTGTCGAAGTTCAAAGATTATGGTCAAAAAAGCTGTACATATTACGAATTTTATTAAAAAGATTGGACCGGATGGACTAGAGGAGGGGGATATTGTGCCGGTTAAAATAAAAAAGGGACTATTGCGCTACGGAGTAGTTGCCTTAGCAGTTTTTTTCGTTCTTTTTTCATCAGAAACACTGGCCTACGCAAAAGCTTACCAACCAAGTTCCTGGGCTTTAACCAAGGTTGAGATTGCCCAACAAGCAGGCCTAACACCAAGAGATTTCAGCAACCAAGATTTTACCGCTAACATCACCCGAAGGGATTTTTGTGAGTTACTCCTCAACTGTTGCTCACTCTTTGATTATCCCTTACCTAAAACTCCCAAGTCTCACCCATTTACCGACACTCAGGATAAAGTTGTTGAACAGGCTTATTTGCTGGGCTTAACCAATGGCACAGCTAAAGGTATCTTCAGTCCTGACCTACCGTTAACCAGGGAAATGGCCGTAGTTATGCTGAGTAAGCTCCATAGTCTTCTTGACCCGGATTATGCGGTGCTGGACGAAGAGCAGGCAGAGCAAATTGCAGAAATATGTCAATGATAGTTCTAAAATCTCTGATTGGGCCAAAAGGTATATGGCCGATGCTTACGCCAACGGGATTATTGCCGGAACAGGTAACGGCATTTTGAATCCGAAAGGCAGCCTTACCCGTGAGCAAGGAGTCATCTTAGCCCTTAATCTACTGGCCTACTGTGATTCCTCTCTTTTCAAGGAACTTGGGGTTAAAGAATGCGTTTTACCAACCCCCTCAGGCATGTATGTATCTCAATATTACACTAAGGATGACCTTAACCTGACTTGGAGCAAAGTACCTTCAGCCTCAAAGTATGAAGTCCGGATCTATGCTAACGGAGCTTTGGCCTATTCGACAAGGACTAAAAGTAACAGCCTGGATCTGCGGACAAGCTCTGAAGACGTTTCCGCTACGGCAGAAGATATCTTTGGTAGTGGCAGGCAACCGGTCCCAGCGATTTTAGAAGTAATCCCCTTAGATAAAAAAGGAAACCCTTCAATTTTTACCCTCACAAAGGAGTTTACCGTTGTGGCCAGCGAAAGCCAGCAAAGGGTTTCTACGGTCGACAGGTCTACGATTCGCTTTTCCAGTGAAGAGGAAGCTTTAGCTTATATGGTAGATATTGAAGTCCCGGTTTGGCAACTGGTTAACGGTACCAAAAAGCCGACGACCATTACTGTGACAGTTCATCAGGCTGTGGCAAACGATGTCAGGAAAATTTTTGACGAGATCTTTAACGGCGAGGAACAGTTTCCTATTAAAAGTTGTATCGGTTTTTCCTGGCGGGGGGTAGGAAGTACTTCTCAGCACAGCCTTGGACTGGCCATAGATATCAATCCGGATGAAAACTATTTTATCGGCAGGGATGGTACGATTAAAGCAGGTAAGCTTTGGTTACCCGGAGAAAATCCTTACTCGATTCTCCCAGACGGAGATGTGGTCAGAGCTTTCAACAAGTACGGTTGGCATTGGAGCCCCGACATGAATTGGTCCAACGGAGCTGACTATATGCACTTTAGTCTTTCAGGAACATAGAAAAATAAAGAAGCGGTAATAACAAAGGACAGGCAAATTATATCGCCTGTCCCTTTGATTTGGCGTTATTAATTAGGAAAAGCACTGATCCTTGACCCTCACTATTTTGGAGCGGATAGATGGTTTTGTTCCCATTGCAAATGTAGGCTAAAGCACAGACAATTACGAACATTGGCATGTATTCAGTACCGAAAATTTCAGCGCCGATAAATACAGGTGCGAAAAAGGTGTTAGTTGCACTTCCTAAGACCGCTATATAACCAAGGGCTGCGCATAAATCAGCAGGTAAGCCAAAGACAGCAGCCAGTACAAACCCTGCAGACGCACCTATTGAGAAAAGCGGCGTAAACTCTCCTCCGTAATAGCCCGCTGCTAAAGTCAGGACAGTGAAGAACATTTTCAGTACAAAGTCCCAAGGCATAATGTCTCCGGAAAAAGCAGCCGAAATCAAATTCGTACCCAAACCGGAATATCTGCCGTGGAAACAAATAAGCGAAAGAAGGCCGATAATTGTACCTGAGATCAATATGCGAATAATGTCTTTTTTGATAAGATCCGCTAAGACGGATTTTGCCTTCTTCAAAAGCACGGAGAAAAGCATTCCTAGCAGGCTGAAAATAACCCCTAAAGCAACAAGCCTAATTGCAACAGGAAAATCCAGTGTCGTCTCACAGCTCAAAGAACGGGTAAGTTTTTCAAGTCCAAGCATACCGGACACAAAGTTTGCCGTATAAGCAGAAACAAGGGACGGAAGTAAGGCTGAATACTCAATTGTTCCACAGCGTAAAACTTCGAGGGCAAAGATAACCGCAGCAAGAGGCGTCCGGAATAAGCCGGCGAAACCTGCTGCCATGCCTGCGATCATCAATGTTCTATTTGCACCTGGCACTTTTATTTTGTTTCCCACATAACTACCTAAAGTGCCCCCTATCTGTACTGCAGCCCCTTCACGGCCTGCACTGCCGCCGAACAGATGAGTCAACCAAGTACTGATCATAAGCAGAGGGATTAGTATTAACGGAATATCTCTTCGACTATCCCGATCTACTTCAAACAAGAGTGACATTCCTTTTGAACTGTCCTTCCCGAACCTGTTGTAGCACCAAACGATTAAAACGCCTGCCAGTCCTAAAAACGGTAGAAATAGTAAATAATTATTACTTCTGAAATCTGTGATCTTTTGCAGTACAGTACCGAATAGAGTACAGATTGCACCTATTACCGCACCAAGTAGAACGGACGCAAGACAAAGAAATAACTGATTTTGATAAAAACTGCTTGTCTTTTTCATGATGTCATCCTCCTGATAGCAACAAAAAAGCTGATAAACCCTGCATTAAGCAGAAGTCATCAGCCAATAAGCGGTTCCGGCAAAGCCGCGGGAGAACTTCATTCCCGTAAGTTATAGCAAACATGTGTTATAATACTCGATATAAGCTAGTTTGGCAAGTCGGATGTGATTTTATTTCTAGCTATTTTACGTAAACATAAGCCAAATCAAGCCGATAATTTGCCCGAATTAAAATTCCCTCGGCTTACAGATTATTTCTTTAACTTTTGTATCAAAAAAGTTATTGGAATGAGCCGGCATAACTACTACGGCAGTGTCAGCTCCGGAAGCGGTTCCTCCGATGGCGATTATCTCCTCACCATAAGGAATCAGGCCGGCATCCAGGGCCATAACCGCTACTTCCACACAGACTTTTAGCCCTTGCCCCAACATTCTAAGACTTGCGGCTATCAGTTCCGCCGGATAGAGGCCTCCGAATTTAATCCGAACCGCCCTGTCTATTCCGGCCATTAAATGAGTAGTCGTTAAAGTTTTAATCCCTTTGGCATTTAATAGCGCTCGTTGTTCTTCGGGCATTTCATCCAGACCTGGTTCACGGAAGCCGACGTGATGAGTAACGCAGATAATTTCCCCATCGAAAGCTTCTGAACAAGCTAAAGCCGTTTTGCCGGTATTTGAGGCAACTACTATTCTCTTTATACCTAATTCTTTAGCCCTCTTAACAGCCAGGGAAATCGTCTCATTAGTGTTTTCTTGCCCACATTTACTCCAGTACATAGTAATTCCCTCCTACTTTAACACATTTATTACTCAATTTCTATTATTAATTAATATCAATTTAAGACAAGTGTCTTTATAATTTTTCAGTTGATAAGAGCTCAACTTATCTTAATAGACCTTTAATAACAATAAAAAATGACAGGCGTGCCACATTCTCCTATCGCCAAATAACTTATCTACTAAATCAAGCAACACCCGACTCCAGTATAGTTACCGTCCGTTTCTCACAGTCAACTTCCGTCAGCGCGCCGTAGGGGAGGCACATCATGGGCTCGTTATGCCCAAAAGTCATATTGTAGACAATTGGCAAGTCAGCCAGGCCAAGCTCGTCAACAATCACTTTTCTTATTACCGCTTTATATTCCTCATAATACTTTTCCTGATAGGGCTTACCCCAAAGAATTGCTTTGGCCTTTTGTAAAATTCCTTGGGTTCCGTAATTTCTTAGCCAGTACTCTACATAAGTCGGCTCGGGCATATCTTCCGATGTTTCGAAGAATAAAACCGTATCTTCAAACATTTCTTGATCGGGCCAAAGATCCGTTCCCTTCATCATCTCCATAACATCCAGGCAACCCCCAAGTAAACGTCCTTGGACTTTGCCGGAACCCTGGAGGAATTCAAAGCCACGATTTTTATACATCTTCTTGGCAAGATGCTTATTGCTTTCCAGCCATTCAATCCGTTCGCCGGTCCACATTTCTGCCGTAGTAACTTCCCCGATGACGGAGCTATCAAATAAGACCTTTTTAATCCACTCCTTCGTATAGCTGAAGATCTCAATGTTCTCAGCAAACTCAGCTAAGATTGAAGGTCCGTAAAAGCTGGATATTCCGGCCTTTAAACACATGAAATGGGTTACGGTGCTGTCGGAATAGCCGAGAAAAACCTTAGGGTTATCTTTTATAAGGTTAAAATCAACGTAAGGCAATAAGCGAATACTTTCATATCCACCAATGCAGGTAAAGATACCTTTGATGGACTTATCGGCAAAAGCCTTCATTAAGTCCTCGGCCCTTTTCTCCGGATGTTTGTACAAAAAGTCGGATCCTTTTAAGGTATTTGGCATCTCTACAACTTCCAGCCCAAATTCCTCCTGCAAGCGCTTCTTGCCCAGTTCATACCGCCAGCGTAAATCAGGATCTCCCGCTCCACCCCAGGAAAGACTCACTGTCGCTATTTTATCTCCCTTTTTCAGCCGTTCAGGCTTTGTTAACCTCCGCATTGTTTCACCCCATCAAGTCAAATATGTTTACTCCTTCTGTACATTTTGACTGATTTCCTTTTTATGCTAATAATAATTTGCTAAAGAGCTTAAAAATTCTGCGGAAGAATTATACCCAATTAAGCCCCCTTTGTATTTGCCTTAACAGCAAAATATAAAGGAACAGCTAAACAGTCTGGTGCTTACCATCAAAAAATATCTTTCAGTTTTCTTTTTTTGCGAACATATTTCAACCTTTACGATACAAAAATAGCACCAGTTTGCCCTTGAGACTGGTGCCATTTTTGTCGCTTTACTATCTATTTGTTAGGGGAGAAATAAAATCATTATAAAATTCTAAGCAAAAAAATACTTCATTCCGCTAATTATCATTAGTTCTACTCAGCAAGCAATTAGCTAAAAAGATTATCAAAAATACTATAAGGTGATAACCTGGTCAATGTTTGCACTGCCCAAAACAGCATAAAGATTGGGGAAGCAGCCTATGGAAGCAGCAGGAATCAATTTCTTTTCAATTCCTCTTTCAATTGCACATTGGTCACAGGCCATAAGAATCGTACCGTATTTTTCACTTATCTTTTGCAGGTCTTCACTCATTTGGTGACCTTCCACCAGAAAATAGGTGTTGTCCATCATGAAAAACATTCCTGCCACTTCAGCAACATGTCTTTCTTCTAACAGTTGCGGGATAATCATGGTGTTTAAAATTTTTTGAGAATTGGGAGATTCGAAAATGTAAGCTACTCTTATTTTTCATTCCTCCGTTTTTTATTATTTATTGTTTTTTGTTATTAAAAGCTTGAGATAAGTACCCTTGTAATTCTTCTTTCATCGCCAGGTAGGCCGGATTTTTTCTGTCTCTTGGGCGAGGTAGATCTATCTTGTAATCGGCAATAATCTCACCCTCATTCAGGGACATGACAATAACCCGATCGCTTAAATAAACGGCTTCCTCCACATCGTGAGTTACCATTACCATCGTAATATGGGCACTTTCCAATAATTGACTTAACTCTTCTTGCATGTTTTGCCGTAATTGAAAGTCAATAGCCGAAAAAGGTTCATCTAATAGTAAAATCTCCGGCTCTCCTGCTAATGCTCTCACTACAGCCGTACGCTGTTTCATTCCGCCCGAAAGCTCTTTAGGGTATTTTTTCTCACTGCCCTTTAGATGGGCCATGGTAAGAAGTTGCTCCAGGCGTTCGTCCATTGCCTTTTTGCTCATCTTTTTTAGCTTCAAAGGATACAAAATATTTTCTTCCACGGTCATCCAAGGAAACAAAGCATAACCTTGAAAAACAAAGCCCCGGTCCACTCCGGGACCTTCAATTATCTTATCCCTAAGATAGATGGAGCCGCCTGTCGGGCGCTGAAAGCCGGCAATCATGGTAAGTAAAGTAGTCTTGCCGCAGCCGGAAGGTCCTAAAAGAGACACAAATTCTTTATCCTTAACTGTTAAGGATAAGTCTTTAATAACACAATGGCGTTTTTGTTTATTGTTAGGATCAAAAACTTTATTAAGATGCTCAATTCTCAGTAAGTCCATCTTATGCTTTCCACCTCATGAGTCTTTCGCCGGCAAGTAGCAATAACTTATCCATCAGAAATCCGACTACCCCGGATACTATCATTAAGGCAAGCAGTACATCCGTTTGCATTCGAGTTTGGGCCTCAACCATGCAGTAACCAAAGCCGGCACTGGTGGCGATAAACTCAGCACAGATAACTGACATCCAGCCTGAACCAATAGCCAGGCGGGTTCCAGTGAAGATTCCCGGAAAAGAACCGGGTATGACTACATCTTTAATTAGATGCCACTTATTTGCCCCCAAAGAGCGTGCAGCATGATAGTAGTTCCTATCAATGTCTTGAACGGCATCAATTGTATTAATTATCACGGTAAAGACTCCGGCAAAGGCAATGAGGAAAATCGTCGGCCCGTCACCTAAACCAAACCAGATAATAGACAGGGGCACCCAGGCCATGATTGGTATTTGACGGATTGAATTAATTAGCGGCGCCAGGGTACGGTAAGCTGTTTTTGAATACCCCATTAAAAGTCCTAAAGGTACTCCAACAACAATGGCATAGAGCGAGCCTACTAGTACTCGACGTAAAGTAATGCCCAAGTTAGTAAGGGTAAAGGGATCAGTTACAGCTTCGAAGAAAGCCTTTACGGTATCTTGGAATTTAGGTAGAATGATGGAATTATCCGTCCTGTTTCCTGCAAAATACCAGATTAAACAGCCTAGAACTATAATGGCAACGGCATAAAAGTCGTCAATTTTTAGTCTTTTTCGTTCAGTGTTGTCCGGTTTGGATGTTTCAATTGTCCGGGAAACCTGATCCCTAAGGACAACCATTTTTCATACTCCTTTCTACCTACTTCCTCAGTAGACAAAAATCTCATAGCTTCTTGAAAAGCCTCAAAGTTATTAAGGGCTACCCTGGCATTTTCTATAGCTTCCAGCATGTTTTCATATGTTGCTGAAGCATAAAAATCCTTCTGAACAACTAAAACGGTAGTTGGTTCTTCTCCTTCGAGAGGAACAAGGGAATAATCCAGCCAAATTGCTGTTCCAATATCCAAAACCGCAGCATCAATTTGCCCGGTGCTTAAGGCATAAGGTAAAGATGTGGCTATGATAGGAACATACTCGGGATCATCCCCATAAACGGCGATCAGATTTTCTTTTTGCCTCTCTTGTCCATTGGAATAGCCTATGGTTTTAAGGCGAGGATTGGCTACCACCAGAACCTCTGTATCATATGTGAGGGGACCGGCCAGGATAAAATCTTTATTTGCTGCTAAAAAGTTTTCTGCAGCATCCGGACATAAAACCGCAGCATCCAGTTCACCGCTGGTCAGGCTCCAGGTACTGTTAGAACTGCAACAATCCATCATAGGGTAAGTACTCATCTCGTCGGTTGTAGTTTTAACAGTAAAACTCTTATTGTTAGTCAAAGCAAAATTGACCAGCATCCCGCCCACATTATTAGAACAACCAACAATTATGCTTCCCTGGTTTTTTCCCTCATGGCAAGCAGCTAAACTAAAACTGAAAATCGTCAAGGCAAGCGTTACAGCAAGAATTTTAAGAAGCCTGGTCAGTGATGCCATCAATTTCTTTTGCAACAGCTGTAAACTCATCAAAGCTCATACCAAGCGGGAATACCGGGTCTACTTTTTCTTTAATAAAGGTGTCAAAATCGGGAGCACCGGCAGCCAAAGCGTTATTCATCGGGTCTTGTTTCCAAATCGTATCTAGGTTATTTAAATCAAGGGGAGGCGTATCCTCTTCAGGAATGTTGTACATTTTATATTCGTTTAGGAATACTTCAAAGTTCTCAGGATATAAATTCCAGGTAATCGTACGTCCTTCTTCGTTGGTTTTAACCCAAACTGTCCGCAAAGCTACTTCTACCGGTACGTCAAAAGCTTCAGCAAAAATTTCGGCTGCTTTGTAAGGATGCTGATACATATATTGCACTGATAAAATATGGGCGTATATTAAACGGGTAGCCAGGTTGGGATACTTTTCGATAAAATCAGTATTAAAGCCAAAAACGCAATGAATACCAGCATCTTTACCTAAAATTCCATCATCATTTGCTTCTTTGGCCTCCTTAGTTGTTCCCCAGCTGGTAGCCATTATTTTACCGGTACCTTCGTATTCTGCATAAGAACCCCATGGGTCACAGCAGGTAAAAGCATCCAACTGGCCTGCAGCTAAGGCAAAGTACTCATCCTTATCTTTCATATCAAAAACTTCATAGTTTTTAATTTCTACCGGAATACCTAATTGTGTCGCAACTTCATGCCAGCTTGGGTTCTTTTCTGCCCCAGTCCCAATGGCCAATTTTTTACCAATCAAATCTTCGGGGGATTTTATATCATTCGAAACGACTAGATACCAGGAACCGCCTGTATGGTTTGCTGCGGCTACACAAAGAGGAGCCCCTTTGGCAGCAGATTCTACTAGTTCAGGAAAGCCCATATAGGCACAATCCATTTTCCCTGCAGCCATAGCTTCATAAACCTTGCCTGTTTTAGTAACGTTATATTGAATACCTAAGTTTTTATAAATTCCGGCTGCGTCCCCAATCGGGCAAGCCATCATATGGTCGCAATCCCGGTAACCAATCTCAACCACATGGTTCTTTTCTTCTTCCGTCAATTCAGGTAAAGAAGCTAAAATGGCGTCATAATCTACCTTAACTAACTCAGCATATTTTTCATTTGGGCCTTGTCCTGTTTCTGCGTTTGACTGTTCACTATTTGAATTGCCGCCACAGCCGGCTAAAAGTAAAGTAGCTAACAAAAACAATGTAATAATTGACTTAACCTGCTTTTTCATTTTTTTACTCCTTTCCTGTTTAGTTACAGACAACAATCTGCCATATTGTTGTCAAACATGTTGACGATTTTGCCATTCTTTATGTAATAAATCCCGTAGCCTACCTGACCTCCTTTGGAACCTGAGATTACAAATTCATTAGGTGGTTTTTTGTCTACATTTTTTATTTCGATCATGATATCTTCTAAAGGCGCTGCTGCCATTGGAGTAATAAGCGGCCGGTCTCCACCTAAAATGGCTATCATTTTATTACTTTCCTCGTCGTAAGAGAAAGCTATCAGCAAATCATCCACACCATCATTGTTTAAATCAGCCACTGCCCCGGCTAAAGGTTTATAGTTACCAAAATTGGCTTTATAGTACTCATATAATGGATGGTTCGACACTTCAGTCGGCAAGGACGCAGCTGCCTCATTCCCATTAAATACCGTATACAATACTCCTCCTGCCAAAAAAATGGCTAAAATGATAAGTATCTTATACTTCTTCATGAGATTTCCTTCCACCAAGCCTGTCCCCGGCCCATACCGCCAGGGCAGGGTAGTAATTCCACAGAAATAAGGCTACGGTTAAAGCAGCACAAATAAGCTGTGCCCAGGTGGGAAATTGAATGCTTAGTTTTCCCGCCATCTCCAGCTTACCCTGGTTAATACTGATATCAAAGACCGGTATATAATTAGGTAGAAAAAGATTAGTCAAATAACCAGCAATAATGGAGAGAACTGTTAAGGTAGCACAGTAAATTACAGCCGCTCTCTTTCCGATTAAGTTGTAGATACTAATCAACCCCGGTAAATTGGTTGCCGATCCGGCAATTAGAAAAGTAACGGCAATACCTGGAGAAGCTCCGGCACCAAGTAAGGCCGCAATAAAGGGAATATGCCCCACCGAGCAAACATACATCACCGCACTTAAAGCCACTATTCCCAGGATAGAAAGCATATTCGGCGAGCTTAGATATCTCTGAATAAAGGAAGTAGGAACAACCGTCAGTAAAAGTGCCGCCAGGACTATCCCGGGAACCGCATATTTACAGGATTTTTTGCCTAAAAATTCCGCGCTCCATTTCAGCCCGGCAAAAATCCTTTCCCATAGAGGCAACCTTACGTTTTTAGTTACTGTCTCAATAGTAACCCCAAGATTGGAATAAGCTAATTCCTCTTTACTAAAATTGTTGGCAATTGTACCTACGATCAGAGCTATAACAATCCCTGTTGCTATATATATCAAGGTCAATCTTTCGCCCAGAGTGGCCCAGGCTACTAACACGGCTGTAGGATTAATTACAGGTGTAGCAGTCATAAAGGCCAGCACGTTGCCTAAATAAGCACCGGAATAATAAAGGCTTAGCCCCAATGGTGCAATGCCGCAACTGCAGATAGGAAGAAGCACCCCGGAAATTGTTGCCTTTAAAAGAGATGACAGTTTTTTATTTCCTAAGTTTTTTTGCAAGATCTCCGGTCGTAAAATAATATGCAACAAGCCTGAAATCAGAAAGCTTAAGATAAGCCAGCAGGAAATGCTTTTTAAGAGTGTCCAAAGGTTATGTAGCAAAGTATCGAAAAAAGCTAGCATTTTAGTTCACCAATGGCCTTAAGGACGGCTTCTTCAATGATCCTTTTGTTCATAAAGCCTTCTTCATATCTTTCCCGGCCGTTAATAATCAGGGTGCCCCTGGTAACCATACCGTATTTAGCTACGTAGTCCACATCTTTACCGGCATAATAGATCTTCAATTCAATCTGTTCAGGATATTTCTTGGCCAAATCCTCCAAGAATTTTCCATAAGCGTTACAGCAAGGGCAAGTATTGATAAACTCAACAAGCACTTTCCCCAACCGTCTTCTCCCCCCCTCAACAGTAAACTTTATCAAGAATTAAACAATCAACTGTTAGGATATTTTTATTTACATACTTATTTTATAACTAATTGTTTATTTGTCTAATAAAATAATTTTATTAGCTTTGTTGAATATATAGTTATCTTTTATAATGCTTGTGTAGAGTATCAAAGGGATTAATTATCAATAATTTTTATTATCATTTTCTAAATTATAAACTAATTTTATTAACGTTATTTAAAACATCTATGCTATATTTATAAATAGCATTATGGTTTAATTGAAAGGATTGGATGTAAAGTGGATTCCTTAGTTGAAAAGTTTTCAAGTATCCGTGAAAACAACATGCTCGTTTTAAAAGAAGCAAAAGAAAAGGGAACAAAAGTGGTAGGCTTCTACTGTACTTATGGTCCACAGGAATTAGCTTTAGCCGCAGGGGCTATTGCGGTGGGACTTTGCGGAACCAGGGAAGATCCAATACCTGCGGCTGAAAACGACCTGCCCCGCAACCTCTGCCCACTGATCAAATCCTCCTACGGTTTTGCCGTAACTGATACTTGTCCCTATTTCCATTTTTCCGATTTTATTGTCGGGGAGACAACCTGTGACGGTAAAAAGAAGATGTTTGAGTTGATGAAAAAATTAAAGCCCGTCCATGTGATGAACCTGCCCCAAAATCAATCGGAACCTTCTTCTCTGGCTTTAATGTATGAAGAAATGAAGAGACTGAAGAAAGCTTTAGAAGAAGCTCTTCAGGTCACCATTACCGACGAGGCTCTCGGGGAAGCAATTCACCTGGTCAATGAAGAACGCAAAGCCTTAAAAAGACTTTTTGATTTAAATCAGCATAAACCGGCTTTAATTTCCGGACTTGATCTCCTGACGGTTTCCTGGCAAATCGGCTTTCATGCCAATAGATATGAGCGGGTTAAGTTAATAAACGATCTGGTTGATCAGATAGAAGCACGGGCTAAGGAGGGTTATGCGGTAGGAACTGAAAAGACTCCCCGCATTCTCTTGACAGGGACACCTGTCGGCCTGGGATGTGAAAAAGTAATTCGCTTGGTAGAAGAATGCGGCGGACAAGTAGTTACCATGGAAAACTGCGGTGGCTATAAAACTTTAGATCTGATGGTCGATGAAGACGACCTACGAGATAAACTCTTACTTTTAGCTGAAAGGTATTTAAAAATACCTTGCTCCGTCATGACTCCTAATACGGGACGCCTGGAACTATTATCGAAAATGATCAAAGATTTCCAAATTGACGGGGTGATTGATCTAACCTGGCAAGCCTGCCATACTTATAACATTGAATCCAAGACTATAGGAGAACTGGTCAAAGACAAATTTGGCCTGCCTTTCCTCCACCTGGAAAGCGACTACTCGCAATCAGACATTGAAACTTTAAGAGTACGCATCGAAGCTCTCTTAGAGATGATCTAAATAGTAAAGGCTTAGACTCAGCCGAGTCTAAGCCTTTATTGTATACCGAAAACCACCTGCTATGCAGGTGGTTCCAAAAAGCTTTAGCTATGAGTAGAAAGAACTACCTCACTT
>ENA-OWPA01000983-OWPA01000983.1-bioreactor-metagenome-genome-assembly--contig:-NODE-983-length-24368-cov-3.982627_pt1 | contig 24368 bp, 23 predicted proteins | sample MGYA00238139_ERZ651803 | MGnify/ENA primary metagenome ERZ651803 (study PRJEB26909, sample SAMN07631231) | bioreactor metagenome | isolation source: Switchgrass digestor | place: USA: Dartmouth... | reverse complement strand
CCCCCGCTTGTGGGGCGGCTCCTGGTTGGGCATGAAGAACACCCGGTCCAGCCCCAGGAGGTGCCTGGCACCCTCGGCGGCGGCCAGGTGCCCCAGGTGGATCGGGTCGAAGGTGCCGCCCATGATCCCTACATACGTCATGGCCGATTCATCCCTTACGGCAGTTCGATCTTCGGTTCATCCGGATTGGGCCGGTACAGGAGGAAGTTGCGCCCCAGCACCTGCACCAGCGCCGCACCGGTGGCCTCCGCAACGGCGCGGGCCGTCTCTTCCGGTGACTCGGGGGCTGTGTTCAGCACCCGCCCCTTAATCAGTTCCCGGGCCAAAAGCGCCTGGTCTGCCTGCACGATGGTGTTGGGGGAGACGCCTTCCTTCCCAATGGTCAGGATCGGATTCATGGTGACCCCCATGGCCCGGAGAAACCGCTTCTGCTTGCCCTTCAGTTCCACGCCGCACTCCTCTTTCTTACCTGCTGGCTTGGTCGGATTCCAGTTCAAACTCAATGTCGCCAACACGGACGGTGTCGCCGTCTTCTGCGCCCATGTCCCGGAGCGCCTTTTCCACGCCCTTCGCCTTCAGAATGCGCAGGAAGCGCTCCACCGCCTCGTCGTTCTCCCACATGGTCATGGCCACCAGCTTGTCAATCGCCTTGCCGGTGACGACCCAGGTCTGGTTCTCACGATGCACGAAAAACTCCTCGTCCTGCGGGCGGTAGACTCGTTCTTCGACTACAGGCTTTGGCTCTTCCGGCGGCACGTACTGCTCCACAAGCTGCATGGCCGCCTCCAACAGCGGTCGAATCCCTTCGCCGGTGACGCCGGAAATCGGGAAGACCCGGTATCCCTGCGCTTCCAGCGCCGCCTTCAGGCGGGGAAAGTTCTCCTGCGCCTCCGTGATATCCATCTTATTGATGGCCACCAGCGTGGGCCGCTCCAGGAGCTTCGGATTGAACTCTGCAAGCTCCCGCCGGATCACGGCGAAGTCATCCAGCGGATCGCGCCCTTCGGTGCCGGCGCCGTCCAGCACGTGGATGAGCGCCTTGGTCCGCTCCACATGCCGCAGGAACTCGTGGCCCAACCCCACCCCCTGGCTGGCCCCTTCAATGAGGCCCGGGATGTCCGCCATGACGAAGGAGCGGCCCTCCCCCATGTCCACCACCCCGAGGATCGGGTTCAGGGTGGTAAAGGGGTAGTTGGCCACCTTGGGCCGGGCCGCGCTAACCCGGGAGAGCAGCGTGGACTTGCCGGCATTGGGGAAGCCCACCAGCCCCACGTCGGCAATCACCTTCAGCTCAAGAATGAGCCACCGCTCCTCGCCGGGCTCGCCCTTCTCATAAAAGGTGGGCATCGGGTTCTGGGCCGTCTTGAAGCGCATGTTGCCGCGGCCTCCACGACCGCCCCTGGCCACCACAGCCCGCTGTCCGGGCTCGGTAAGATCGAACAGGACCTCGCCGGTATCCGCATCCTTCACCACAGTGCCGGGGGGCACCTTGACCACCAGGTCGGCGCCCTTGGCGCCGTGCATGCCCTTGGTGCCGCCGATTTCGCCCTTCTCGGCCTTGAAGTGGCGCTGGTACTTGAAATCCACCAGGGTGTTGAGGCCCGGATCCACCACAAAAACCACGTCGCCGCCCTTGCCTCCGTCGCCGCCCCAAGGGCCGCCCAAAGGAACGAACTTCTCACGGCGCACCGCGTTGGAGCCCCGGCCGCCGTCTCCGCCCTTGACGAAGATGCGCGCTACATCTACAAACACAGGACCACCCCGAAACGTAGTGAGACTAGCCTTCACCCTCATCACAAGGGGTATGTACAGCACGGCCGGGGATCTCCCCGGCAGACGGCACCATGGAAAAGGCCCCAGCACGCTGGGTGCTGGGGCCGGCCCTTCGGTTACGCAGGCAGAACGCTGACCTGCTTCTTGTCGGCACCCTTGCGGCCGAACTTGACTACGCCGTCGACCAGAGCGAACAGGGTGTCGTCCTTGCCGATACCCACGTTGGCGCCGGGGTGAATCTTGGTGCCCCGCTGGCGCACCAGGATGGAGCCTGCGGTGACAACCTCACCGTCAAAGCGCTTTACACCCAGATACTGCGGGTTGGAATCGCGGCCGTTCTTGGACGAGCCGACGCCCTTCTTATGTGCAAAAAGCTGAAGGAACACAGCCGTCATCCTCCTTCCGTGACACGAACATATTCCGGGTAATCCTTTGCAATATCCTGCAGTCCCAGTACAACGGTCTCCAGGATCGCCTGCGCCCTGGCGGCGGAATCCGGGGTGCCGCCGGGCAGCACCTTGCAGTACATCCGGCCAGCAGCGGCCTTGCCTTCGTGGGGATGGCGGGCCACCCGCTTCATCCCGATCAGTGCGGTGACCGCCAGTGCCGAAACACCTGCACAGACGATGTCTTCGCCGGCGTCCGCATAGCCTGTATGGCCGCTGACCCGCAGCTCGGTGATGCTGCCGTCTGGCCCCCTGCGCACCAGGACCTCCGTCATGGCTGCGTTATGCCTCGATCTTCTCGATGGTGACAGCGGTAAACGGCTGACGGTGGCCGGTCTTGCGCCGGTAGTTGGTCTTGTTGTGGTACTTGAAGACGATGATCTTGGGCGCCTTGCCCTGGGCCTTTACCGTAGCGGTTACTTTGGCGCCCTCCACATAGGGATTGCCGACGGTCAGCTTACCATCCTGGCTTACGGCCAGCACCTTGTCCAGCACGATGCTGTCGCCCTCGTTGGCCTTCAGCTTCTCGATGCGGAGCACATCGCCGGGCTGCACCCGGTACTGCTTGCCGCCAGTCTCTACGATTGCGTACGTCAACAGAAACACCTCCGAGATGTAGACTCGCCGGAACAGGTACGGCTCTACAAACCGGTTTGCGACCCTATCCGAGCGGTTGCCACCGGACCCACGGGCACAGTACGGCCTCAGGGCACACAGAGGCGACAAGTTAGTCTACCATGGCCTGTGCGAGCCTGTCAATGCGAGCTTTCGGGTGCAGGTTCCAGCAGCTGGGCCTTCGCGTAGGTCCGGTAGGCCTTGCTGATCTGCACCGTAACCCGCTTGCCCACCAGGCTGCCGCCGCCCTCCACGTCCACAACGTAACCATCCAGCCGGGCGATGCCATCGGTGGGGTTGGTCACGTGGGCTTCGTCGATCTTCACTTCCAGGATCTCACCGGACCGCACGGGCAGGGCCCGCTCTTCCACCTCGGCGCGGGTGCCCAGCACCTTCAGGTTCATCTCTTCAAGGTGGACTTCGTTGTTGCCGCGCACGTAGATGACCTTGCCCAGCTCCTCCTCCAGCTGCTTCAGGTTGGATCCGCCGGGCCCGATCAGCAGCGCTGCCACGGCCGGATTGACCTCCATGAGCAGCGCCTCGCTGGAGCTCTGCTTCATGATGCGGCGAATCTCCGCCCGCACCCGGCGGGCCATGGTCTCTTCCGAGAGCACCCGCCCCCGGCCGTCGCAGTAGGGGCAGGCCCGAGTCATGGCATCATCCAGGTTCTGGCGGGACTTCTTGCGGGTCATCTCCACCAGACCCAGTTGGGTCAGCCCCAGCACATTCGCCCGGGTGCGGTCCTTCTTCAGGGCCTCTTCCAGCGTCTTCAGCACCATCTGGCGATGCTCGACGATGTCCATGTCGATGAAGTCGATGATGATAATCCCGCCGATGTCCCGGAGGCGGAGCTGCCGGGCGATCTCCTTGGCGGCCTCCATGTTGGTTTTGAAGACCGTGTCTGCCAAGTTCGTGCTGCCCACGAACTTGCCGGTATTGACGTCGATCGCGGTGAGGGCTTCGGTCTGGTCGATGACGATATAGCCGCCGCTTTTCAGCCAGACGCGCCGCTTCAGGGCCTTGTCGATCTCCACTTCGATGCCGTAGGCGTCGAAGAGCGACTGGTCCAGGCGGCTGTACAGCTTGAGCCGGGGCTTCAGGTGAGGTGCGTGCAATTCCAGCACTTCCAGCGCGCGCTGGTACTCTTCCCGGTTGTCGATGAGGAACTGGTCGACGCTGTCATCGAACCAGTCCCGCACCACCCGCTGCACCAGACCCAGGTCCCGGTGCAGGAGCGAAGTGGCCGGCGCCTTTTCAGCCCGGCTCAAAATCCGCTCCCAGAGCCGCTGCAGGAAGGCGGCGTCGCGGGCCAGTTCTTCTTCGGCGGCGCCCTCAGCCACGGTGCGCACGATCAGCCCCGCTCCAGGAGGCTTCACCTGCGCTGCCAACTGCTTGAGCCGCTCCCGCTCACGCTCTTCGGTGATGCGGCGGGAGACCCCGATGTAATCCACGCCCGGCATCAGCACCAAAAATCGGCCTGGTAGGGTGATGTGTCGGGTTACCCGGGCGCCCTTGGTGCCGATGGGCTCCTTGGCCACCTGTACCAGAATCTCCTGGCCGGGTCGAACCAGATCCTTGATGGTAGGTGGGCGGTGTGTGCCCTTCTCCTCTCCCTGGAGCTTGCCCGGAAGGGCATCATCCACATAGAGAAAGGAGTTGCGCTCGAGGCCAATATCCACGAAGGCTGCCTGCATCCCTGGCAGCACGTTTTCGACCTTTCCCTTGTAGATGTTGCCCACCACCCGCTGCTGCACGGGCCGCTCCAGGAACAGTTCCACCAGCTGGCCGTCTTCCAGAACGGCCGCTCTGGTTTCGTCTGTATCCACGTTGACTAGGATCTCTTTGGTCACAAAAAAGTCCCCCATCTCTTTTGGGGTTGAATGCCGGCGCCCCAGGGCGCAAAACTCGCTGAGAACGGCTCTCCCTTTAGTATGGTTGCTAGTGGTGGATTCTTCTCGCTTTGTCCAATTCCTTCCGCGCAGGCTGTGGGCGCTCCAAATGCCGACCGCATCCGCCGGATTCGACAAAATCCGCAGGGCTTTATCAAATTTTTGCGGAAAGCACCGAACCGAGACGGAATTTTGTACGTATAAACGAATAGAACTATAGGCATACATTTAGTGGGGGTGGCGATCGTGAGTACAACGATTCCGGTGGATCGGTACACCGCGGAGATTGACGACCTGCTGCATGCCATGGGGAACCTCACTCGGCGGCAGACTCGGGAGATTATGACCGAGTTCGACGTGACACCGCCCCAGTGCGAGGCCTTGATGGTCCTCAAGGAGGGCGGCAGCCTGGCCATGGGTGAGCTGTGCCAGCGGGTCGGCTCCGCTTGCAGCACCGCTACAGATCTGATCGACCGGATGGAGCGGAACGGCTTGGTGGAGCGGGTGCGTGATCCGCGCGACCGCCGGGTAATTCGCCTGCACATCACCCCAAAGGGGGATGAGGTGGTGGAGCGGGTGATCGAGGCCAGCCGTACCAACCTGGCCCGGAAGCTGCAGGGCCTGTGCGATGAGGAAAAGGAACAGCTGCTGCGCACACTGGAACAGCTTCAGGCCCTTCTGATGCAGCCAACCACCCCGTCCCAGGCCTAAAGATCCCAGGGAAGCTGCAGGCGGCCCGCTTCCGGGTCCCACCGGCCGCAGGCCAGCCGGTGAACCTCCTGGAGGCTTGCGGGCTGGAGCTCCGGAGTTAAGCGCTTCAAGCCCTCCAGCAGTTCAGCTGGTTTGAGGCTGCCTTCGGAACTATTCTGCACAGTGGCCAGCAGTACGCTGTCTGCCTCTACAGTAAGCTCATAAACCTTGGGCCGAATGTCGACCTCGACCCTGCCCTTCTTTCCTTCCCGCTCGAGCATTACCGCCTCACGCGCACAAAAGGTGGCCACCGCGGCCCGCAGGGGCTGTGGACGAGCCGTCCCCAGTTCCAGCGTGAGGCGGTATTTTGCTGCGTTGAGCCAGGCCATGAGGGATTCCCGGCTCTCCCCGGCTTCACGGGCTTCCACCACCCAGAGCCCTTCGGGCAGCACGCTGTTTAAGGCGGCCACAAATGCGGCCGGCTCCACAGGCTCCGTTAAATCCAGGTCGAAGAACTCGCCGGCGCTGCTGACGCCAGTGGCCAGCGCAGTGCCGAAGCTGATTCTGGGGTGGGGGCTGAACCCCTGGCTATAGGCCACCGGCAGTCCAGACCGGCGGAAGGCCCGCGCAAGCGTCCGCTGCACGTCCAGGTGAGACAGAAAACGGAGCCGGCCCTCCTTGGCATACTGCACCCGCATCTTCATCATCCGTTGCTCCCCGCTTTCAGAATCGGTGATGCCCCCAGAGACATGCACGCGCCGCAGACGTCGCAGTTCTCCCAGCGACAGTCGGGCACCTCCGTCTCCGCCATGGCCCGCTGATGGTCCTCCATCAGCCATTCCTTGCTGACGCCGCTGGAGAGGTGGTCCCAAGCGAAGACCTCGCCGTACCCCTTCCTGCGGTGTACGTAGAAGTCCAGCGAAAGCCCGACCTCACGGCAGGCCTGCATCCAGCGCTCGTAGTTGAAGTACTCCTGCCACCCGTCAAACCGAGCGCCCAGTTCCCAGGCCCGGAGCACCACATCCGCCACCCGGCGGTCGCCCAGAGAGAGGAGCGCCTCGATCTGGCTGCCGTCGGAGGGGTGGTACTTGTACTCGATGCGGCGGTCGCGGAGCAGTGTCTTGATATACCGCTGCCGGCGCCGCACCTCGTCAGGCTCCACCTGGGGCTCGAACTGGAAAGGCGTGTGCGGCTTCGGCACAAAGACGGAGACGCTGATGGTGACCCGCACCTTTCGGGCCTCAGACCGGTCCAGCATCTCGTCGGCGATGTCAAGGGCCCACTGGGCCTTTTCCACGATCCCGGCCAGGTCGTCATCGGTCTCGGTGGGCAGCCCCAGGATGAAGTAGAGCTTGATGGCCCGGTAGCCGGCGGCAAAGGCAGCCCGGAAGGCCTCCCGGATGTCCCGGTCGGAGACGGTCTTGTTGATCACCCGGCGGATCCGGGCGGAGCCCCCTTCAGGCGCCAGGGTGATGGAGCTTTTATGGACCTGCTGCAGCCGGTCTGCCAGGGCGACGGAGAAGGCGTCCACCCGGGTGGAGGGCAGCGTGACGTTGACGTTGCCGCAGGCCATCTCCGCCGAGAGCCTGGTAAGCGTGCGGTCGATGTCGGTGTAGTCTGCCGTGGAGAGGGAGACCAGCGAGACCTCGTTGTAGCCGGTGTTCTTCACGATCTCCCGGGCCAGCTGCTGCACCACCTGGGGAGAACGCTCCCGCACGGGGCGAGTAGTCATGCCAGCATGGCAGAAGCGGCAGCCGCGGGTGCAGCCCCGGAAGACCTCCACCATGGCCCGGTCGAAAACGACCTGGATATTCGGCACCACCGGAGCGGTGGGATAGTCGACTGTGTCCAGATCCTTTACGATGGCCCGCTGAATCTCTGCCGGAGCACCGGGCTCCAGGATCCGGTACCGCAGGATAGTGCCGTCCGGCTTGTACTCGGGCTCGTAGAAGGCGGGCACGTAGCAGCCCTGAATCCGCATCATCCGACGCAGCAGATCCCGCCGGCCGGGGCGGCCTTCCTGCTTCCAGTCCTTGTAGGCATCGAGAATCTCGTGGATTACCTCTTCGCCGTCGCCCAGGACCACCACGTCTAGGAAGGGCGCGAGGGGCTCGCAGTTGAAGGCGCAGGGGCCGCCGGCGATCACCAGTGGGTGCTGCTCATTCCGGTCCTGGCTCCGCAGGGGGATGCGGGCCAGGTCCAGGCATGTCAGCAGATTGGTGTAGGTCAACTCGTAGAGCAGCGGGAAGGCGATCACGTCGAAGTCCGCTGCCGGCGACCAGCTCTCCAGGGTAAAAAGCGGGATGTCGTTCGCCCGCATCTGGGCCTCCATATCCGGCCAGGGCGCGTAGGCCCGTTCGCAGAGGGCATCCTCCCGCAGGTTGATCTGGTGGTACATAATCAGGGATCCCAAGTGGGACATCCCCACCTCGTAGGTGTCCGGAAATGTCCAGGCTACCTTGAGGTCGACCTTTGACGCATCTTTATGAACAGCATTCCACTCGCCCCCGGTGTAGCGGCCAGGCTTGGACACCAGGGGGAGGACGGCTTCGATTCGCTCTGCCAGCGATGCCACCGCAGCCCGCTCCTTTCCGGTGAGGGAAACTCTCAGCCTAACGGGGTTCGCCCGGCGAGGCTGTAATTCCTCCCCGGGTCCTCCGCTGCGCTGTCTATCGATCCAGAACCGCCTCCACCGGCACTTCCGGTCCCAACTCTGTGAAGGCTTCCACCAGTTCCCCTTCAAAGAGCGTGCCCACAGGCTGCATGGTGCTATCCACGACTACCACAGTATGGTAGTCGCCGGAGGTAAGATGCTCCATCACTTCCCGGAGGGGGGTCCCCTCCACCGCGACCAGCGGCCGAACCGGCATCACTCTGCGCCTGAGCAACTGCTCCCGCTTGTGGAGCAGCTGCCGGTAGGTCCGCAGGGTCACGCTTGCCGCCTCCTCCCCCGCTCCCAGAGCCAAAAAGAGTCCGCCCACCAGGGGCGTGAGATAAAGCTGGCGGGTCTTGAGCAGAACCAGCGCTGCGGTGGCAGCCAGCAGGGTGCCAGTGAACCTACCAATTACGGCCATCCAGCCGGAAACCCGCTGGTAGCCCCAGCGCTGGGCCATGAGGCCTCGAAGGGCCCGCCCCCCGTCCAGGGGCAGAGCCGGTATGAGGTTGAAAAAGGCAAGGTTGGCGTTGGCCAGGAAAGCAAAACGGACCAGCTCCTGGTCCCAGAACTGGTCGCCGGTGAGGAAGAGGGCGAAGCCCGCCAGGAAGAAGCTCTGAAAGGGGCCGGCAAGGGCGATGGAGGTCTCCGCCTGGGGGTCCAGCTCCAGGGCGGCGTCCATCCGGGCCATTCCCCCGAAGGGGGTGAGGATCAGCTCCTCCACCGGAATCCCCAGGACCCAGGCCACGGCCAGGTGGGCGATTTCGTGAGCAAGCAGTGAGCCCAGCAGGATGAGGGCCTCCACCCCGTAGCCTGCCCCGGCAGCCACCGCCAGGAGGATGCCGAACAGCCAGTGAACGCCCACCCGCATGCCAGCGATGCGCCCCAGTGTCAGAGCCTGTTCACCCCCAAGCCCAGGTAAGGGGCCGTATTCGTCGGGCCGCCTGTCCGCAGCGCCCGCATGGACACAGCACTCCCTCCCGGTGGGAAGTCTATGGACGGGCCCTGGGATTATGCCACCGGGAGTGAGGGACTGCCGCCACCGGCCATGCCGCCAGTGCCCTTTCTCCGGCCGGTTTCCGGGCGCCTCCTGAACGACGCATAAAGGATTTGCTATGACCACCTCGGTCTGGAGGGTTCACAGCCTTTAAGTATGTCCTTGGGGCTGTATCGCTTCTGCACACGGCACGTCTGGGATGTCCTTTCGCTCCAATACTGCCCACAGGCTCCTACACTTCTCCGCTTCTGGGCGGCAGCAGCTTGAAGGTACCCATCGCTTTGGCCACCAGGTTCCCGCTGCTGTCCCGCACTTCTCCCTCCAGAACCGAGATTGATCTCCCCTGATGAACCACCCGGCCCTCGGCAATCAGCCGGCCGCGTCCCGGGTAGATGAAATTCACCTTCATCTCGATGGTGACGGCCCCACGGTAGTCCGGCGTAGTGGCCCGAAGTGAGGTCCCCATCGCCATGTCCAAGAGAGACATGGTGACGCCGCCGTGGGCCGAATCCCAGCTGTTCAAGAGCTCCGGCCGGAGGTCCAGGGCCAAGATGGTGTGGCCAGGCTCCTGATGGAGCGTCTCCACACCCAGATGTTGGCAGAAGGGAATATCCTTGGTTGCATCGGGTTTCGCCATGCGATGTGCGCACCTCCTGTGCTGTATCCGTGAGCCTCCGCCCACAGGACATACGGACAATCCCGAATTGAGTACGCCATCAAGCGTTACAATCCTTTCCGCTCCAATCGGACAGACGCCGGTCATGATGCAGCGAACCGCGGGAGACGACCATCTCCTGCGGTTCGCTCTCGCGGACTCCATGTTTTTCACTGGGGGAATCAGTGATCGGACTTCAAGCCGGCGCCGCACATGGTAATGAGCGTATCCACTGCCTTGCCGTACAGCCAGCAGTATTCCAGATAGGCCGCATAATTGGCCGCCGTGGTGTGCTCACAGTAAATTCCCCTTCTTGCAAGTTCCGCCCGTGCCTCGAGAATCCGGTCCTCCGGCGCATGGACGAACTGCACCCCATGCTTGCGGCAGATTGTAAACATGGTTGGCATAGTAGACGCCGTCGCTTTCCACCTTGCTGCGGCAGACATCGGCGCAGTGGTCCCGTGTGCCGAGGGCCACGGTGCATTTCGCTCCGTGGGCACGGATCATAGCGATTTTCTTGGGAGAGGTTCCCTCCGGAACGAAAATCTCGCAGGCAATCCCCGCTCTGGCGCAGTAGGCTGCCACGGAGTTTCCGGCGTTGCCGCTGCTGTCCTGCACCACCTTTTCCACCCCGATGGCCTTACAGTGGGCAATCAGCACGGCGGCGCCCCGGTCCTTGAAAGAGAGCGTGGGCATGAAATAGTCCATTTTCAGAAGCACGTCCTCATGGAAGCGCACCACAGGCGTCATGCCCTCGCCAAGGGGTAACATCCCGCCAGACGTCGCCCTCCAGCGCCATATACCTGCGGTAGCGGAACAGGCTCCATTCCAAGCGATCAACGCCCTCCAAAGAGAAGGCGGGGACTTCATACTCGAGTTTCCACAGACCTCCGCAGGGGCATTTCGCCTGCCGGGTGGCTGTGCTTTCGCGTCTGCCGCATTTGCTGCAGATGCGCCGGACCGGTACACGCCCCAGCCGGTGGCGGGCCCACGTTTTGGGCCCGCCGCCGGCTGACCGCTACACCCGCTCCACGATGGTTGCCAAGCCCTGCCCAACGCCGACGCAGAGGGTCGCCAGCCCGTAACGGGTCTCCCGCCGCCGCATCTCGTAAAGCAGGGTGGTCATGATCCGGGCGCCGCTGCAGCCCAGGGGATGGCCGAGTGCAATCGCCCCACCATTCACATTCACTCGCCGCTGGTCCAGCCCCAGCTCACGAATCACCGCCAGGCACTGGGCCGCGAAGGCCTCGTTCAGCTCCACCAGGCCGATCTGCTCCAGGGGAATCCCCGCTCGCTGCAGGGCCTTGCGCACGGCAGGCACGGGCCCGATGCCCATGTAGGCGGGGTCAACGCCGGCCGCGGCCATAGCCACGATCCGGCCCAGGGGTCGGAGCCCCAGAGCCCGCGCCCGCTCGTCGCTCATGATCAGCACCGCCGCTGCGCCGTCATTGATGCCCGACGAGTTGCCGGGGGTAACCGTGCCTCCCTTTCGGAAGGCCGGCTTTAACTTCGCCAGCTGCTCCATGGTCGTGCCGGGACGGGGGTGCTCGTCGGTATCCACCAGCCGAGTCTCGCCCTTGCCCGCCGGCACGGGCACCGGCACAATCTCCTCCCGGAACAGCCCGGCCTCCATGGCGGCCGCGGCCCGCTGCTGCGACTGCAGGGCGAAGGCATCCTGCTCTTCCCGGGCAATGCCGTACTTCTCGGCCACGTTCTCTGCAGTCTCTCCCATGCTGTAGGGGTAGTGCATCTCGGCGAGCCTGGGATTCGTAAAGCGCCACCCAATGGTGGTATCGTAGATCTCCGCTTTCCGGCCGAAAGGCTGGTCGGACTTGGCCATCACAAAGGGAGCCCGGGTCATGCTCTCCACGCCGCCGGCGATGTAGATGTCGCCGTCTCCCAACATCACGGCCCGGGCGGCCATGTTGATGGCCTCCAGCCCCGAGGCGCAGAGCCGGTTTACCGTGGCCCCGCCTACTGTCTCAGGCAGGCCGGCCAGGAGCGCTGCCATGCGGGCCACGTTGCGGTTGTCCTCACCCGCCTGGTTGGCGGCCCCCAAGTAAACATCCTCCACCCCCGCCGGGGGCACGGCGGGGTTCCGCTCCAGCAAGGTCCGGATCACCAGGGCAGCCAAGTCATCAGGGCGCACATCCTTGAGCGCACCGCCGTACCGGCCGATGGGCGTCCGGACGGCGTCCACAATCACAGCACTGCGCAGGGCCATACGTTCCCCTCCCCTGAGTTCAGTCCGCTGCGGTCTCACCGAGGTAGGCGGCGAGCACCTGCGGATCCCGCTGAACCACATCAGGCGAACCCGAGCAGATAACGCTCCCCGAATCCAGTACGGTAACCGCGTCGGAAATCCCCATCACCAGCCTCATGTCGTGCTCGATCAAAAGGATCGTAATCCCCAGTCCTTTAATGCGCTGCAGCAGCCTGTCCAGCGCCTCCACTTCGGTCTCGGTGAGGCCGGCTGCCGGCTCGTCCAGGAGCAGCAGCGAGGGCCTTGCCGCCAGAGCCCGGGCGATCTCCAGCACCCGCTGCAGCCCATGGGGCAGGCTGCCCGCCTCCTGGTAAGCACGGTCGGCCAGCCCCGTCAGGCTCAGGAGTCCCAGGGCGAACTCCCTGGCCTGCTTCTCCTCCCGCCGGGCGGACGGCAGAGCCAGCGCACCCTGCAGCAGGCCAGTCCGGCGCCAGCTGTGCTGGCCCACCAGCACATTCTCCAGCACGGTAAGGCGGGGAAAGACCTGCGACCGCTGGAAGGTCCGTGCCAGGCCCAGGCGGGCACGCTCGTACGCTTTCCGGTGGGTGAGATCGACCCCGTGGAGCGCAATGGAGCCGCCGCTGGGCTTGTAGATGCCGGAGATGGTGTGCAGACAAGTGGTCTTGCCGGATCCGTTGGGACCGATCAGCGCGTGGATGGTACCAGTCCGCACCTCCATGTCGATGCCCTCCAGCGCCGTCACGCCGCCGAACCGCTTGGTCAGGCCCTGCACCAATAGGGCAGGGGTATCGCTGCTGCCATGGTCCCGGCGCAGCAGGTCCACCGCCTTCTCTTCCAGGCGCTTGAGTTCCGTCTCGGAAGGAAGCAGCTCACGCCGCTCACGCCAGACTCTGGAAAGCAGACCGGCCAGCCCGCCCGGAAAGAGGATCACAGTGGCCAAGAGGAGCCCGCCGTAGACGATCAGGCGGTACGCATCCAGCCCGGCGATCAACTCAGGGAGCACCTGGATCAGTCCAACTCCCAGGATGGGCCCCACCACCGTGCCCATGCCCCCAAGCAGCAGCATCACCAGCATCTCGACTGAAACATTGAACGTGAACGACTCAGGGCTGACATAGTTGAACACGTGGGCGTAAAAGGCCCCGGCCATGCCGGCTCCCAAGCTCCCCAACAGAAATGCCGCCAGCTTGTACCGGTACTCGCTGATGCCGAGGGACTCGGCTGCCACCTCTCCCTCCCGGAGGGCCATGAAGGCCCGCCCCACCCGGCTGTGGGTTAGATTGGACAGACCCCAGGTTAGGACTGCCACCAGGGCGAGGATCAGGTAATAAGTGCCGACATCGCCCAACTCCTGGCCGAAGAGCCGTACGCCGGGGATGCCGCTGAGCCCCGCAAAGCCCCCGGTAAAGGAGCCGCCCTCGTTGGCCAGCTTTTCCACCACGATGCCGAACCCGATGGTAACGATAGCCAGGTAATGGTGCCGCACCCGCAGCGCCGGCACGCCCAGCAGCAGCCCCACCAGGGCCGTCATCAGCACCGCACCGGCAAACCCGCCCAAGAAGCCCCAGTTCAGGTCGAGGGCCAGCTTGGCGGCTGTGTAAGCGCCCACTGCGAAAAGCCCGGCATGGCCCAGGCTGATTTGACCGGCGTAGCCCGCCATGATGTTGAGCCCCTGTACCGCAACGATTAGAATGCCGGCCATCTGAAACTTCTGCATGTAGTACGGATTGTCAGTGAGGAACGGCACCGCCGCTGCCGCCAGCAGGCCCAAGAGCGAAAGCAGACCACCTATCGAAATCGGGCGCTGCTTCATAGGGCTCACCTACGCTTTCTCCACAACGTGCTGGCCGAAGAGCCCCTGGGGGCGAATCACCAGCACCAGGATAATCAGGAGGAACGCGGTGATGTCCCGGAACCCGGCGGTGATGAAGGTGCCGCCCAGGATCTCGATCACGCCAAGAATCAGACCGCCCAGCACAGCGCCCCGGTTGGAGCCAAGGCCGCCGAGCACAGCGGCGCCGAATCCCTTGATGCCCACAAGCAGGCCCAAAACGGAGGAGGCAAAGGTGAGGGGGCTTACCAGGAACCCTGCCAGGGCTGCCAGCGCCCCGGCCAGGGCAAAGCTGAAGCCCACCACAGCCGGAACGTTGATGCCCATGTAGGAAGCGGCCTCGCCATTGAAGCTGGCAGCCTTGAAGGCCTTGCCTACGAAGGTGTGATTCAGCAGAATCTCCGTCAGCAGCGCCAGGAGGATGGCTGAGAGGAAAATGGAGGCCTGCACGGAGTTGATGACCAGACCGCCCACCTGGAAGTTGACATCGGGCACCAGTGCGGGCAGCGGATGAAACTCCTTGCCCCAGAGGAGCATGGCCACATTCTGGATGATGATGCCGGCGCCCAGCGTGGAGATGATCCAGTTGATGCGGCCGCTGCCTTTCCGCCTGGCCAGCGGCTGCCAGGCCACCTGGTTCACCACCAGGGCCAGCAGCGATACCGCCACCAGCGAAACCAGAATGGCCGCGTAGGGCGGCAGCCCCATTAAGGTGACAGCTGCCAGGCCCACCATGCCGCCCATCATCACCAGCTCGCCCTGTCCGAAATTGATGATGCCGGTGGTGGCGAAGATCAGGTTGTAACCAATGGCGACCAGGGCGTAGATGCTGCCCATGGTGAGCCCTGTAAAGAGCAACTGCAGAATGAAGTTGAGACTCACCCGATGCCCCCCTTCCCCTCGGCCGGCGGGCTCCCCGCCCGGTGGCCGGGAGCCCGGCCGGTGCCTTATGTCTACTGATCGTCGTACTCCACGATTTTGCCGTCCCTGACGATTACCATGGTCAAGTCTTCAGGCGTGTACAGCGTGTGCCGTTCTGGACTGAAGCGGATCTCGTCCCGGGAAGCCAGGTTGGTGAGCGGCTGGGTTTCGATGTAATCCCGAATCTTAACGGGGTCCGGCCCCACCGCCGCCACCGCCTGGGCCACGATCATGGCAGCGTCATAAGCGAAGGTACCCGAGCCCCAGGTGTCGAGCGGAATGGTCTTGGCATCGCCGCCGAAGTACTTCAGGTACACCTCGTAGGCATCCAGGATTCGCTGGGGCATCTGATCCGCAGGCGCCCGCACATGCCCCTTGGGCCAGATGGAGAGCCCCCCTTCGGCATCGGCGCCGGCCAGAAGCCGGAAGTTAGAAGTCTGCATCGAAGTGCAGCCGAGGAGCGGCACATCCCAGCCGAGCTTCGCTCTGGCCTTGGCAGCCTGGGCCTGGTCATGGCCGAGGCTCCAGAGCAGGACCGAGTCCGCCCCGGCCTCCCTGGCCCGGAGCATGAAGGGCGTCAGGTCCGGCGACGACATATTGTGGGCGATAACCGCCGCGGGGGTGATGCCGACCGCCTCCAGCGCTTTCCGCAGCTGCTGAGAGCCGTCGTTGCCGTACGCGGTGTCGTCATGCAGGATCGCCGGCTTGGTAAGGCCGTGATCCTTCAAGTACTGCGCCATCCGCACAGCCTGCACATCGTCGGCCACCGTGACTGAAAAGACCCAGCTGGGGCCGCCCTTCGCTTCCGCAAAGCTGCTCTCCACAATCTGCGTGCCGGTGGCCACCGGATCGATCAGCGGTACCTTTCCCTCGTTGACCAAAGGCACCATGGCCATGGCGTTGGAGGTGTTGGTGGGCCCGATGATGGCCACCACCTTCTCCTTGTAGATCAGCTCCTTGGTCAGTTCAGCAGCCTTGGTGGGATTGGTCTCGTCGTCCCGCAGCACCACCTCAAACTTGTAGCCGTTCAGGCCGCCGCTGTCGTTGATGTGGTTGAAGGCGGCGATGGTGGCATCCAGGTACTGGCCCAGGGCAGCCGATGCGCCGCTTCGGGCACCGATCACCCCGACCTTCACCACCTGCAGGCCATCTGCCCCCGCTGCGCCCCCTTGCGACGTTCCCCCGCAGGCGCCCAGCCCCAGGGTCAGGGTCAACAGCATCAAGACCGCCAGCGTTCTGCGCATATCAAATCTCCCCCTCGCCCTCAGGCCTCCGCAGCGCGTGACCGAGCGCCTCCCAGGTAGAACTGAGCCACATAGTCGTTCTGCAGGAGTTCAGCAGACTTCCCCGACAATACAACCCGGCCCGTTTCCAGCAGATAGGCTCGGTCGCTGATTTCAAGGGCACGGAAAGCCTTCTGCTCCACCAGCAGAATGGTAGTGCCCTCATTTCTTATCTGGAGAATCAACTCAAAAAGCTGTGAGACAACTGCAGGCGCCAGTCCCAGGGTGGGCTCGTCCAGCATCAGCAGGCGAGGCCGGGCCATGAGGGCCCTGGCCATCGCCAGCATCTGCTGCTCGCCGCCTGAAAGCACGCCGCCGGCCACGTTCCGGCGGGCCTTCAGGGACGGAAAGCGCTCCAAGAGCTGTTCTGCCAGCCGAACGGCCTCCTGCCGGCCCCGACCGAACAGCCGGGGATAGGCGCCCATCAGGAGGTTCTCCCATACCGTCAGGTTCGCAAAGACCTGGCGCCCTTCGGGTACCATGACCAGTCCCTTCCGGGTGATCCGGTGCGGCGGCTGGCCGTCGATGCGTTCATCGCCAAAGCGAATGGACCCCGTGGAGGGACGCAGCGTGCCCATGATGCCCTTCAGCAGCGTGGTCTTGCCGGCGCCGTTGGCCCCGATGATCGCCACCAGTTCTCCTGGCTTCACCGCCAGAGAGACCTGGTGCAGAACCTTTACGGGGCCGTACGCGACGTCAATCGCGTCAACGTGGAGCATGCCCTCCCTCCTTACGTGCGCTACCAGGCCAGGTACCCTTCCAGCAGGGCCTTGCCGATGATGCCCTTCTGAATCTGGGTGGTCCCCTCCACGATGGTGAGCTGCTTCACATCCCGGTAGAACCGCTCCAGCGGATAGTCCTCCATGTACCCCGGAGCGCCCAGGAACTGAATCGCGTCCGTAGCGGCCTGCTGCGCCGTCTCAGTGGCAAACCACTTGGCCATGGAGAGGTAGTGGGCAGTCTCCTTGCCGGCCTTGCCCTCATCCACCAGCTGGGCAGCCCGGTAGGTAAGCAGACGGGCGGCCTCAATCTTGGTGGCCAGTTCGGCCATCATCCACTGCAGGCCCTGGTTCTCGATAATCGGGCGGCCGAAAGCGTTCCGCTGCTTCGCATATTCGATGGCGTACTGGAGTGCGCCCTGGGCCAATCCCAGCCCTCGGGCGGCCACCACAGGCCGGACCGAGTTCAGGGTCTTCATAACGATCGAGAAGCCCTGGTTTTCCTGGCCCAGCAGGTTCTCCGCCGGCACTTCCACATCTTCAAAAATCACCTGGTTGACGGGCACGCCGCGCACGCCCATCTTCTGCTCCTTCTTGCCCACGGTGAGGCCTGGGGTGTTGCGATCCACCACAAAGACGCTGATGCCCTTGTGGCCGGCCCCGGGATCGGTTTTTGCCGCCACGGTGAAAAAATCCGCCACGCCAGCGCCGGAGATCCAGTTCTTGGTGCCGTTGATGACATACTTGTCGCCGTTCCGGACAGCCCGAGTGCGGATGCCGGCCGCGTCGGAGCCGGCGTCCGGCTCGCTGAGGCAGAAGGAGCCCCGCAGGGCGCCAGAAGCGATGCCGGATGCGTACCGCTGCTTCTGCTCCTCGGTGCCGCCAAACATGATGGGGGCCAGGGGCAGGCGGGTCAGCAGGAGCATAAGGCCCGCGGAACAGTCCACCTTGGCCATCTCTTCCACCGCCAGCACCAGACCGGTGGTGCCGAGACCTGCGCCCCCGTACTCTTCCGGTACGGCTACGCCCAAAAGCCCAGTCTCTTTAAATACCTGAAACAGGTCATGGGGATACTCCGCGGTCCGGTCAATCTCGGCAGACCGGGGGGCAACCCGCTCTTGGGCCACCTGCCGGGCCAGCTGCACCAGAGCCAGCTGCTCCTGGGTGAAGTGGAAATCCATAGGCCCTTCCTCCCTAGACGATCGTTGCACCGCCATCCACGGCCAGGACCTGGCCTGTGATATAGGCGGAAGCATCTGAAGCGAACAGGACCACAGCGCCCTTCAGGTCATCTTCCCGCCCCAACCGGGGAATGGGCGACCGGGCTGCGATGCGGTCCCCTGCGGCGGAAAGCGTTGCTCGCGTCATCTTGGTGGGGAAAAAGCCAGGGGCGATGGCATTCACAGTGATCCCGTACTGCCCCCACTCTGCAGCCAGTGCGCGGGTGAAGTTTACGATGCCGCCTTTGGTGGTGTTGTAAGGAAGCGTACGCATGACGTCGGGCGGGCTGCCCTGCAGGCCGGCCACCGACGCGATGTTGATGATCTTTCCGTATTGGCGGGGAATCATGGAGCGCTTGCCCACAGCCTGAGTTACCAGAAAGGTACCGGTCAGATTCAGGTTGACCACCTTCTGCCAGGCCTCCAGCGGCAGTTCCTCCGCCGGACAGCCCCAGGTGGCGCCTGCGTTGTTGACCAGGATGTCGATCTGCCCGAAGTCGGCCAGCACCCGCTCCACCACGGGCGCAATCTGCTCAGGCTGGCTCAGATCGCAGACCTGGAAGCGGGCTTCAATGCCCAGACTCTGCAGGTGGACCACCGCATCGGCCAGTTCGCCTTCTTTTCGGGCAGTGATCACCACGCGGGCGCCCATCTCGCCCAGGGCCTCCGCCATCTGCAGTCCCAGGCCCCTTGAACCGCCGGTCACCAGCGCCACCCGGCCGGTCAAGTCCAGCAGGCTGCGAACACCCACAGACCTCCCCCCTTACTGGCGGTAATCGTAAAAGCCCTTGCCGGTCTTCCGGCCCCATTCGCCCTTCAGGTACTTCTCCTCGATCACCCGCGGCGGGCGGTCCTCCTCACGGCCCGTCTCCTCAAAGCGCTGCTTGCGAACCAGGTAGGCAACATCAATGCCATTGTTGTCCATCAGGCGGAAGGGCCCCATGGGGTGGCCCAGGGCTTTCTCCGCGGCAAGGTCAATCTCTTCATGGGTGGCGATGCCGTTCTCCAGCAGGAAGCAGGCCTCACGCGCCAGGGCGTGGAGCAGCCGGTTGGCCACAAATCCGGAAATCTCCTTCTTGAGATGAATGGGCACCTTGCCCGTGCGCCGCACAAACTCCACCAGAGTTTCAGCGGTCTCGTCGCTGGTGTGGGGTCCCTGCACCACTTCCACCAGCTGCATCACCAGTGCGGGGTTGAAGTAGTGGAGGTTAGCCACCTGGGACGGCCGCTCGGTTGCATCGGCGATCTTGGAGGAAACGATGGTGCTGGAGTTGGTGGCCAGAATGGCGCGGGGCGGGGCGATGCGGTCCAGCTGGGCAAATACCTCCCGCTTCACATCCAGCTTCTCGATAACCGCCTCGATCACGAGATCTGCATCGCCGGCAGCCTCCTCCAGGGAATTCACGATCCGGAGCCGCGCTGCCGCTGCGTCTGCCTGTTCCTGGGTAAGCCTCCCCTTGGCCACCCGGCCGGCAAGATACTCCCGCTTCCAGGTCTCCGCATTCTCCAGCACCGCAGGCGAGGCGTCGGTCAGCGTGGTTTCGTAGCCGTGGATGGCGTTGTGCAGGGCGATCTGCCGCCCCATGGTGCCTGCGCCGACTACGCAGACCCGCTTCAGTTCGTCAATCTTCATCCCTGCGCTCCCTCCCGATCAGCACACCATCCAGAGCTCGCACCCCTTGCCCCCTGGGTAAGACTGCCAGCGGGTTGATCTCAAGCTCAGAAAGCCGCTCTTTCCACTCCATCGCCAGCCAGGAGAGCCGCACCAGTGCGCCGGCCAGCGCATCCACATCCGCCTCAGGCCGGCCGCGGTACCCGGTGAGCAGCCGGTAGGCCTTCACCTGCCGAATCAGGTCCAGCGCCTCGTCTCGTGTGCAGGGCGCCGGCCGCCAGGCCACGTCCCGGAAGACTTCCACAAAGACGCCGCCCAGCCCAAAGCCCACCAGCGGCCCGTAAACCGGATCGATCCGAACGGCGGCGAAGGTCTCGACGCCGCCGGTCACCATCTCTTCCACCAGCAGCCCCTCGGGGTGGCCGCCCGGACCCAGAGCCGCCGCAGCGCCGGTCAGCACTTCCCGGCAGGCCGCTTCCAGAGCCGCAGCGTCCCGGATGCCCACCCGGACCGCTCCTGCCTCGCTCTTGTGCAGGAGCTTCGGCGAGAGGGCCTTCACCACCACCGGATAGCCCAGGCTCCCTGCCAGCCGCTGCGCCTCCGCTGGGGTAAAGACCACGCCGCCGGCAGGCACGGGAATGCCGTATGCCCTGAGCAGCTGCTTCACCTGCGCCTCATGCCACCCGCCAGGGCTCCCGGCAAGGGCCATCCGTTCCGGTGAAAGGGCCGGTGCAGCGGGTTCCTCCCGCCTGTGGAGGCGAGACCAGGCCTCCGCCAACCGGTAGAGGTGCTTCAGGGCCCGAATGGCCCGCCATGGTGAGGTATAGGTGGGTATTCCAGACGCCTGCATCGCCTGGCGGAAGTCCGCCGTGTAGACCTCCCCGGAAGTAACCGCCACCACCATGGGCTGCTCCGCCTGTTCTGCCACGCGGCGGATGTCTGCGATATGCGGTGCATGCTCCGGCCCCCTGGGGCTTGACAGCATGATCGCTAAGGAGCCCACCTCAGGCGCCGCCTGCATGATCTCGTAGGCCCTGCCGTAGAGGGAGACGTCGTTGATCACCATGGCGGTGAGATCCACCGGGTTGATTGTGGAACCGAAGGCTGGAATGAACTCGCCAAGGCGGCTGCGGGTTTCCGATGACAACTCGGCCACCTTAAGGCCCTCGTCGTGGCACGCATCCGCCGCCATGACGCCGCTGGCGCCGGTGCTGGTGACGATGCCCACTCCCCGGTCGGGTCCCGGCAGTTTGCCGGGGAGGAGTGCCTTCAGAACGTCCAGGAGTTCCTCCACGTCGTGGACGGAGATCACCCCGTACTCCCGCGCCACGGCCTCAAAGGCGACCTCTGAGCCTGCCAGGCTGGCGGTGTGGGAAGCCGCCGCCCGCTGCCCCAGGGGGGAGCGGCCCACCTTGTAGAGCACCAGCGGCTTGCCCAGGCGGGCGCAAGTGCGGGCGGCTTCGGCGAACCGGTCTCCGTCGCGGATCCCCTCAACATATCCCGCCACGATGCGGGTTTCGGGATCCTCGGCGAAGAACTGAAGCAGTTCGACAGCATCCAGGTCGACCTGGTTGCCTGGGTTGGCGATATACCGGAATCCCAGCCCGTGCTCGCCAGCCAGGGCCATGAAGGCGTACCCCAAGGCGCCGCTCTGGCTGACAAAGCTGATGGGCCCCGTAGGCAGATCCCGCTGACTAAAAGGGACGGCAAAGCCCAGCGGTATCCGGTCGGTTACGTTGAGGCTGCCGATGCAGTTGGGGCCGACAATCCGCATACCGGACCGCTCTGCAAGAGAACGCATCGCCTGCTGCAGCGCTTTCCCTTCCTGCTCACCGGTCTCCGCAAAGCCGGCGGAGAAGACCATGGCGAAGGCCACCCCGGCAGCCGCACACTCTTCCAGGACCGGCATCACTCGAGAAGCGCTCACCGCCACCAAGGCCACATCCACAGCCTCCGGCACGGCACGGATAGAGGGGTAGGCCCTTAGCCCCTGAATCGTCTCGTGCTTGGGGTTTACCGGATAGACCGCCCCAGGATAGGCGTGCAGCTTCAGGTTGGCGATGGGCCGCCCGCTGATGGAGGCCGCGTCCTGCGACGCCCCGATTACAGCGACAGCACGGGGATGAAAAAGCCGCCTCAGGTCCGTCGTGGGCACGGCAACACCCCCTAATACTCCTGCAGCAGCTTCCCGGCGATAATCAGGCGCTGGATCTCGTTGGTGCCTTCGTAGATCTTGGTAATGCGGGCATCCCGGTAGACCCGCTCTACCTCCATCTCACGCATGTAGCCCATGCCGCCGTGGATCTGCACCGCCTTGTCCGCTACCCGGTTAAAGGCCTCAGAGGCGAAGAGTTTGGCGATGGCCGCTTCCTTCTGAACGTTAAGGCCCTGGTCTGCCATCCAGGCGACCTTATACGCATACGCCTGGCTGACGGCATGGTCTACGGCCATCTCCGCCAGGTAAGCCTGAATCAGCTGGTGCTCCGCCAGGGGCTTCCCCATGGTGACCCGCTCCTTGGCGTACTTGACGGACAGGCGGATCAGCTTCTCCATGGTGCCCACCGCCCGGGCGGCCAGGGTGGCCCGACCCTTGGTAAGGATCTTCAGGGCCGCCACATAGCCCAGCCCCTCCTGGCCGAGCAGGTTCTCTTCCGGAACCTCCACATCTTCAAAGAAGAGCTGGCAGGTGTGGGAGCCCCGAAGCCCCATCTTCTTCTCGGGAGCACCCTTGGTGAAGCCCTTCCAGCCGGCCTCCACTACGAAGGCCGAAATCCCCTTGGTTCCCTTGCTCTTATCGGTGACGGCAAAGACGGTGAAGATGTCGGCCACCGGGCCGTTGGTGATGAATTGCTTCTGCCCGTTCAGGATCCACCGGTCGCCCTTCTTGACAGCATTGGTGGTGATGCGGGCGGCGTCAGAGCCGGCCTGGGGCTCAGTGAGGGCAAAGGCGGCGATCTTGCGGCCCGCCGCCATGTCCGGCAGGTACTTCCGCTTCAGCTCTTCCGAACCCATCTCCACGATGCCTGTGCTGCCGATGCCAGTGTGGGCGCCAATCAGGCTGCCGAAGGCGTTGGACGTCTTCCCCAACTCCTCGTAGACCAGCGCCCGGCCCAGCACCCCAAGGCCCAGGCCGCCGTATTCTTCAGGGATGGAGAGGCCGAATAGTCCCATGATGGCCGCCTCTTCCACGAGCTGGCTGGGGATGTGGTCTTCCTCCTCGATCTGCTGGGCGAGGGGCTCCACCCGCTTGGTCACAAACTCCCGAACCCCGAACTGAATCGCCTTGAGATCTTCCGGAATCGTAAAATCCACAACCTCTACCTCCCCTTGAAGTGCGCCGGCCGCTTTTCCAAGAAGGCCGTGGTCCCTTCGTACTTGTCTTCTGTGGTAAACAGCAGAGTCTGGGCCAGCTTCTCGTAGGCCAGGCCGCTTACCAGGTCGGTACTCAGGCCCACGTTGATGGCCAGTTTGGCAAGTCCCACCGCCAGAGGTCCCTTGGTCAGGATCTTCTCAGCCATGGCCCGTGCGGCGTTCATCAATTCGGCCGCCGGTACCACGTGATTGACCAGCCCGATGCGGAGGGCTTCCTGTGCGTCGATAATCTCACCCGTCAGGATCAGCTCTTTGGCCCTGCCCACGCCCACCAGGCGGGCCAGCCGCTGCGTTCCGCCGGCAGAGGGCAGAATGCCGAGGTTAACCTCCGGCTGTCCAAAGCGGGCGTGGTCTGCTGCTATGCGGATGTCCGCGGCCAGGCAGACTTCGCACCCGCCGCCCAGCGCCACGCCGTTGATGGCGGCAATCACCGGTTTGGGCAGGTTTTCCAGTTCCAAGAGCACATCCTGCGCTTCGCTGCGGAAATACTCCCACTGGTTGCGATCCCTGAGGGACCGAATGTCTGCCCCGGAAGCGAAGGCCTTCTCACCGGCGCCGGTCAGGATGACTACCTTGACGCTCTCGTCTCCTTTCACTTCCCGAACCACGGCACGCAGTTCCGCCCATGTGGCGGGATCCAGGGCGTTGCGCACCGCCGGCCGGTTGAAGATGACTGTGAGCACGGCGCCTTCCTGTTCCAGCTTCAGATTCTCGAAACGGGACACGCTGCACCCTCCTTCGTCCCGGACGATCGCCGTCTCAGGACCACGCCCTACTAAATTGCAAGCATTATGCCAAACTATGCCGACTTTCACGAATTCCCATCCGGCGTGTTCTGGCGCCTTTTTCCACTGAAAACAGATAAGAGGTGGCCGCAGCCACCCCTCAGGTGTTCAAAATATGAACGAGCGCTGTTCAGTTTTTGGACGCCAGTGCCTCATGCTCTCGGAGCCGCTTCCACAGGGTCGTGCGGCTGATGCCCAAAAGCCGGGAGAGGCGCGTCCGGTCGTGCCCCAGAGCAGCGTCAAGCTTCACCAGGATCTCCCGTTCCATCTCCGCCAGGGTGCCCACCGTAACCGTGACGGCGCCTGTGCTGCCATCCCACTCCGGAGCCGCCGGCCTGCTGTGCATGCGCCGGGCTTCCTCAAGCATTGCCGCCACCAGCGCAGCGGGATCCGCTGCGTCCTCCACCAGCAACGCATACTTCTGTAAGAAGTTTTCCAGTTCCCGCACGTTACCGGGCCATTCGTAGGTCTCCAACAGCCGGCATGCCCGCTCCGGCATGGGCGGACAGCCCAGGCGCTGCAGAATGGCACGCACCAGCACCGGCAGGTCGCCCGCCCGCTCCCTGAGCGGCGGCAGCCGGAGGGTCAATACATTGAACCGGTAATACAGGTCCTGCCGGAACCGGCCCTCCCGGACCATCTGCCCCAGGTCCCGATTGGTGGCGGCGATTACCCGAACGTCG